>OCVV012839628.1_pt1 | contig 88976 bp, 69 predicted proteins | sample 1539721 | NCBI WGS metagenome assembly OCVV01 (sample SAMN02144230, study PRJEB22623) | gut metagenome | biome: sheep rumen | host: Ovis aries | place: New Zealand
GCAAACGTAGAGCAGGGCAATTCCGTAATCTCCGTCGATTTCGGCGCCACCATGCTCATCATCCTGCCTCTGGACCACTGCTTCGCACACGTTGCAGGCATGTACACCATGATGATTTACGGCGGTTCAATCGCATTTGTTCCCATCGGCAAAAACGCCCTTGCAACGCTGCGTAACGTTCCTACCGCAATTTCAGAGACCCGTCCTCACGTGATGCTCTCCGTTCCGGCCCTTGCCAGAAACTTCAAGAAGAACATCGAGGCCGGCATCAAGAAGAAAGGCCCCACCGTGGAGAAGCTCTTCAACTTCGCCGTCAAGAATGCAATCAAGTACAATAAGGAATACTACAACCGCGGAACAGGCGGCACCTGGTGGAGAAAGCCTCTCGTAGACCTCTTCGACAAGATTCTCTTCAAGCAGGTCCGTGAAAGCTTCGGCGGCAGGATGAAGTTCTTCGTCGGCGGCGGCGCCCTCCTGGACATCGAGCTCCAGAAATTCTTCTGCGCTGTGGGAATGCCCATGTTCCAGGGATACGGTCTTACCGAGGCCACCCCTATCATCTGCGCCAACTCCGCAGGCCATGCACGCTTCGGCTCATCGGGCCGTATCGTAAAGCCTATGGACTGCGTCATCCTGGATGCAGAAGGCAAGGAAGTACCCCACGGAACCAAGGGCGAAATCGTCATCCGCGGAGAGAACGTCATGGCAGGCTACTGGAAGAACCCCAAGGCCACTGCCGACACCATCATTGACGGCTGGCTCCACACCGGAGACATGGGCTACATCTGCCCCGAAGACCCCGAATTCCTCTATGTAGTGGGCCGATTCAAGAGCCTCCTCATCTCCTCCGACGGCGAAAAGTACTCACCGGAAGGCTACGAGGACAACATTACCGAAACCTCCAAGTGGATATCGGCCTGCGTCCTGCACAATGACCAGAAGCCGTTCTGCGTGGCCCTCGTCGTTCCCGACAAGACCGCCCTTGCCGAAGCATGCAAGAAGAAAGGCCTTGACCCTGCAACAGAAGAAGGCAAGCGCTACATGCTCTCCCTCATCGAGGCCGATGCCAACACCTACAAGAAGGGCGGAAAGCACGCCGGCATGTTCCCAGAGCGCTGGCTCCCTTCAGCCATCGGCATCTGCGACGAGGAATTCACCATCGCCAACAAGATGATGAACTCCACCATGAAGATCGTCCGCGGCAAGGTAGAGGAACACTATGCCGACCTCCTCGACTACCTCTACACCGCAGAGGCCAAGGACATCTGCAATCCCCGCAACCTGAAGGCACTGGAATAAACCAGCGGCAGTTGACAATAAAGGACGGGCCACACGGCCCGTCCTTATTTTGTCCTTAACAAGGATTGAGTACTTCTTTGAGGTACGGCCCAGTGACGGAGTCGGGATTATCGGCAAGTTCCTCAGGAGTGCCTTTGGCTACGATGAGTCCGCCGCGACGGCCGCCTTCGGGACCCATGTCGAGGATATAGTCGACAGACTTGAGGACGTCCAGGTTGTGTTCGATGATGATGACGGTGTTGCCGGCATCAACGAGGCGCTGGAGAACGCCAAGGAGCACGTTGATGTCTTCGAAGTGAAGGCCGGTTGTGGGCTCGTCAAGGATGTAGAGGGTCTTGCCTGTGGATGGACGCGAGAGTTCCGCCGCCAGTTTCATGCGCTGGCTTTCTCCTCCGGAAAGGGTGACGGCACTCTGTCCAAGACGCACATAACCGAGGCCCACATCGACGAGGGCTTTCAGCTTTGCTGCAATCTTGGGAACCGGCTTGAAGAACTCGTAGGCCTCGGAGATTGACATCTCCAGGACGTCGCTGATGTTCTTGCCCTTATACTTTACCGTGAGGACTTCATCGTTGTAGCGCTTTCCGCCGCAGGCCTCGCACGGGACGTGGACAGAGGGCAGGAAGTTCATCTCGATGATCTTGATGCCTGCGCCCTTGCACTCTTCGCATCGGCCTCCGGGAACGTTGAATGAGAATTTCCCTGCCTTGAAACCACGCACTTTGGCGTCCTGGGTTTCCTCAAAGAGCGTCCTGATATCGCCGAAAACTCCAGTGAAAGTTGCCGGATTGGAGCGGGGAGTACGGCCGATGGGAGACTGGTCTATCTCGATCAGTTTGTCGAGGTTCTCTATGCCGGAGATGCTGTCATACGGCAGCGGACGCTCCTTTGAGCGGTAGAATTTCTGCCTCAGGACACGCATCAAAGTCTCATTTACAAGCGTGCTCTTTCCGCTTCCGGAAAGACCCGCCACGCCAATGAAACACCCGAGCGGGAACGATGCCGTAATGTTCTTCAGATTGTTGCCCTTGGCACCATAGAGCGATAGGAATTTACCGCTGCCTTTGCGGCGCTTCCCGGGCACGGGGATGCTCTTTTTTCCCTTAAGGTATTCAAGGGTTATGGACGGGCCGAAAACCGTATGCTCCGTCTGCTTCTTCCTGGTGCCAAGAAGGTCCTTGAGCGGAGCGCTCAGGCAGATTTCTCCGCCGTTTTCTCCTGCGCCGGGCCCCACATCGACAAGCCAGTCGGCGCTCATCATGGTCTCTGCATCGTGTTCGACCACCATGACCGAGTTGCCCTCGTCCCGGAGGGCCTTCAGTGAGGATATCAGCTTCCTGTTGTCCTTCTGGTGCAGGCCGATGGACGGCTCGTCAAGGATATACAGAACGTTGACAAGGCGGGAGCCAATCTGCGTCGCCAGACGGATTCTCTGGCTTTCCCCGCCCGAAAGCGAAGCGGTGGGCCTGTCAAGGGAAAGATAGTCAAGACCTACATCCAGCATGAACTGCACCCTTTCGCGAAGTTCCTTCAGGATATCCCTGGCCACGTTTTTCTCCCTCTCGTTGAAACCTTCGGGAATCTTGTCCAGCCACTCGCGCAGCTCTGACATCTCCATTGCCGATACCTCGCTGATATTCTTCCCGTCCACGTGGAAATAAAGCGCCTCTGCCCTGAGACGCGTCCCGTTACATACCGGGCACACCACCGTGTCTTCTATGTTGTCGATCACTCCGCCCCAGCTTTCCATCTCCGAAAGATTGCCCTCTCCCACACGGAAAAGGTCTTCCGAGCCATATACGAGGAGGCTTACCGCCTCGTCAGGAATGGCGGCGATGGGGTCATACAGCGAGAAGTTATATTGGCGTGCTATTGAGCGGATAATGTCGAATTTACGGTTTTCACGAACCTTTCCAAGCGGGACGATGGCTCCGTCAGCCACGGATTTGCTCCTGTCCGGGATAATAGTGTTTATATCGACATCCACTATCGAGCCCAGTCCCTTGCAATGAGGGCAGTAACCCTGCGGAGAGTTGAACGAGAAGCTGTGCGGCTGAGGCTCCTGCAGGGACAGTCCGCTCTCAGGGTCTACAAGGTGCTTGGAATAATGGGACAGCGCTCCCGTTTCCAGGTCCAGAACGGCCACGGAGCCTTTTCCAACCTGTATCGCACGGGATACGGAGTCCCTGATGCGCCTGTCGTCTCCCGCTTCCGGCTTGAGCCTGTCAACTACAAGTTCTATGAAGTGAACCTTGTATCGGTCCAGAGCGTCCACTTCCTGCAGGGACTGGATTTCTCCGTCTATGCGCACCTCTGTATAGCCACGGCGGCGAAGCTGGTCAAACAGTTCCCTGTAATGGCCCTTTCGGCCTCGGACAAGCGGAGAAAGCAGGTAGCATTTGCGGCCGGCATACTTTGTCATTATGAGGTCGACTATCTGCTCATCCGTATAACGGACCATCTCCTTGCCGCTTTCCGGGGATATGGCACGTGAACCTTTGGCGTACAGCAGACGCAGGAAGTCATAGATTTCCGTAATGGTACCCACCGTAGAACGCGGATTGTTGCCGGTGGTCTTCTGCTCTATGGCAATGATGGGGCTGAGGCCCTTTATCTCCTCCACTTCCGGCTTTTCCAAAATGCCCATGAAGTGCTTGGCGTACGTGGACAGCGTGTCCATGTAGCGCCTTTGCCCTTCGGCATATATGGTGTCGAAGGCGAGCGAACTCTTGCCGCTGCCGCTGAGTCCGGTAACGACCACAAATTCCCCTCTGGGAATATCCACATCAATGTTTTTGAGGTTGTTCGCCCTGGCTCCTCTGACCTGAATGTATTCCTTTTCTGCCATAGAGTACAAAGATACCGCTTTTTTTAGTATCTTTGTATGGTAAACCCAAAGTCTTATGACAGATTTTAAATACGCGCCCATGTTTCAGTTGGGCCCTGACACAACGGAATACTATAAGGTTCCGGGATCTGAAAAACTTGTAAAAACCATAAAGGCTGGCGACAAAACGCTGCTGGAGGTGTCTCCGGAGGCGCTTACGCTGGTGGCACAGCAGAGTTTCCATGACTGCCAGTTCATGCTGCGCCGTGCACACAACGAGCAGGTTGCACAGATTCTGAGTGACCCCGAGGCCTCTGACAACGACAAATATGTAGCCCTCCAGTTCCTCCGCAATGCAGAAACGTCCGTCAAGGGCGTCCTGCCGTTCTGCCAGGATACCGGTACCGCCATTATCCACGGTGAGAAAGGCCAGCACGTATGGACCGACTTCGAGGACGAAGAGGCCTTGAGCCGCGGCGTGTTCAACACCTACACACAGGAGAATCTCCGCTATAGCCAGAACGCTCCTCTGGATATGTATAATGAAGTGAATACCAAGTGCAACCTCCCCGCACAGATCGACATCGAGGCCACCCAGGGCAGCGAGTATCGCTTCATCATGGTGGCAAAGGGCGGCGGCAGCGCCAACAAGACCTACTTCTATCCCATGACCAAGGCCACCATCCAGAACGAAGGCACCCTCATCCCCTTCCTGGTGGAGAAGATGCGCTCCCTTGGTACGGCAGCCTGCCCGCCTTACCACATCGCGTTTGTAATTGGCGGCACATCGGCAGAGAAGAACCTCCTCACCGTAAAGCTTGCGAGCATCAAGTTCTATGACAGCCTGCCCACAACAGGCGACGAGACCGGCCGTGCATTCCGCGATATCGACCTTGAGGAGAAACTCCTGAAGGAAGCGCGGAAAATCGGCCTTGGAGCGCAGTTCGGCGGCAAATACCTGGCTCATGACATCCGCGTCATCCGTCTGCCCCGTCACGGCGCCAGCTGCCCTATCGGCATGGGCGTAAGTTGCAGCGCAGACCGCAACATAAAGTCAAAGATTAATGCAGACGGCGTCTGGATCGAGAAGATGGACACCAATCCCTCCGAACTCATCCCCGAAGAATACCGCCGTCCCGGAGAAGGCCCCAAGGGCATCGAGATAGACCTTGACAAGGGCATCGACGCAGTGCGTGCCGAACTTACCAAATACACTGTAGGCACACGCGTGAACCTGAAGGGTACCATTATCGTAGCAAGGGACATAGCACATGCAAAGCTCAAGGCACGCCTTGACGCCGGCGAGGAAATGCCCGCATACTTCAAGGACCATCCAATCCTGTATGCCGGTCCCGCCAAAACGCCGGAAGGCTACCCCTGCGGTTCCATGGGACCCACCACCGCAAACCGTATGGATCCTTACGTGGATGAATTCCAGGACCATGGAGCTTCGCTTGTCATGATTGCCAAGGGCAACCGTTCGAAGGTTGTCACCGATGCCTGCGAAAAGCATGGAGGCTTCTACCTCGGAACTATCGGCGGTGTGGCTGCCGTCCTGTCCCAGAGCTGCATACGCAGCATCGAATGCGTTGAGTATCCGGAGCTTGGCATGGAAGCCATCTGGAAGATTACGGTCGAAGACTTCCCCGCGTTTATCCTGGTCGATGACAAGGGCAATGATTTCTTCAAATCGATCGGTTTGTAACCCTTTAAAAAAACTGCTCCAACGGGGCAGTTTTTTTCTTGTATTTAAAATAATTTATTTATCTTTGTCTGGTCATTAAGGACTGAAGGGCAAGAAAAACTCTCAAACCTTATATAATATGACAAAACAATCTGAAGCCATCTACGATGCCCGCACTCTGGGCACGGGTAAGATGCTCACCCTTGGCCTCCAGCACATGTTCGCCATGTTCGGAGCCACGGTTCTGGTTCCGGTAATCACCGGTCTATCCATGTCGGCAACCCTGCTTTTCGCAGGTATCGGAACTCTGGTTTTCCACCTTCTCACCAAAATGCGGGTACCTGCATTCCTAGGCTCGTCCTTCGCTTTCCTTGGCGGCTACGCAGCGGTAGTGTCAATGGGAGCTGCTCAAGGTCTCTCTGCCTCGGAATCTCTTCCTTATGCCTGCATCGGAGTCTTCTCGGCAGGCATTATTTATTTCATCCTGGCAGGACTCTTCGCAGCCTTTGGCGCAAAGAAGGTGATGCGCTTCTTCCCTCCCATCGTCACGGGACCCATCATCATCGCCATCGGCCTTACCCTCAGCGGTAGCGCCATCCAGAACTGCAACCAGAACTGGTGGATTGCCCTGCTTGCCATCGCAATCATCATCGTCTGCAACATCTGGGGCAAGAAGATGATAAAGATCATCCCCATCCTGCTGGGTGTCCTTGGCTCTTACATCGTAGCTGCCTGCTTCGGACTCTGTGACTTCACTCCCGTAAAGGATGCCGCATGGATCGGTGCTCCCTTCCAGTGGAAAAACACCGCTTTCCATGTGTTCAGCAACCCCAACTGGGGACTTGTAGTATCGGCAATAATCGCCATCGTGCCCATCTCCCTTGCAACTATGATGGAACACATTGGTGACATGTGCGCAATCTCCTCAACGACAGGTATCAACTATCTCGAGAATCCCGGCCTGCACCGCACCCTCATGGGTGACGGCCTTGCAACAATGCTTGCATCCCTGTTCGGCGCTCCTGCTAACACCACATACGGAGAAAACACCGGCGTTCTGAACCTTACCAAGGTATATGACCCCAGAGTCATCAGGATTGCCGCCATATTCGCAATCATCCTGAGTTTCTGCCCCAAGTTCTCCGCCCTCATCAGCTGCATGCCTGCCGCTACCATCGGCGGTGTTTCCCTGGTGCTTTACGGTATGATTTCCGCCGTGGGCGTCAGAAATGTAGTAGAGAATCAGGTAGATTTCACCAAGAGCCGCAACGTTATCATCGCAGCTCTCATCCTGGTGCTTGCTATCGGCATCAAGTACGGTGCAAATGACGCCATCTCCCTTGGTTTCACAAGCCTCAGCGGCCTTGCCGTAGCAGCCCTGGTAGGTGTTATCCTCAATGCAATTCTTCCCGGCAAGGACTACGAGTTCGGTGCCAATCCCAACGGAGACAAAGCCGTGGACTTCGAAATCAACCCTTCACTCAGAAAATAACTCCCTAATATTTAACCCATAAACTACGCTTTATGAAAAAAATCATCGCAGCTGCTGCAGCAGCACTCGCCCTGGCCCAGGTAGCCGGTGCACAGACCAACCTTCAGACCTTCTACGATTTTGGAAGAAACCATTTCACCACAACTCTGGAAGGATTCTACGGTGACAATTGGGGCAACACCTTCTTCTTCATCGATTACGATTACAATCAGAAAGACAGCGACGGTGTAAACCAGGCCCCCAGCGGAAGCTACATGGAAATTGCCCGCTGCCTCAATTTCTGGGGAGACACCGCACTTGCACCCCTGAGCCTTCAGGTGGAATACAACGGCCTCGTGGGAGTAAACCAGAACTTCCTCTTCGGTGTCGACTACTTCCTGCACAGCGATGATTTCGCCAACACCTTCAACTTCAAGCTCCTCTACAAGACCTTCAGCAAGGGTGTCGAGAGCGGCCTTCCGCTTCAGTTCACCTTCGTATGGGGAATGCAGAACCTCTTCGGTGTCGACGGCCTCCGCTTCAGCGGCTTTGCCGATGTCTGGGGAGAGAAAGTGGCTGCATTCGCAGAGGATCCTACCAGCGACAAGTTCCTCAAGGAAGCCGGCTTCGTCTTCATCTCCGAGCCTCAGATCTGGTACAACGTGGGCAAGCTCTTCGGCTGCGACAATCTCCACGTAGGTACAGAAATCGAACTCTCCTGCAACTTCGCCGGCTACGACGGATTCAAGGTCCGTCCCTGCCTTGGCACCAAGTGGATTTTCTAGGACAGAACCTCATATTATTGATAAAGGTTGGCTTTTACAAGGCCAACCTTTATCAATTAATAAGTCATAAGCTTGACATTATCCAGAGTTATCGCTTCCGGATGAGACATATCAATACCCTTGTCATTATAGAAGATGGTAGAATTCCTGACGGTTATCCCGTGAATTTGGGATAGGGGGCCTTGGGCCTTGATGGCAGTGGTGCAGCCGCGGCAGGTAACGTTCTCTATTATGATATCCGTAAAATCCGGCAGGAAGTTCTGGGTATCTGCAGCCTGATTGTCATCATGGCCGGCGGGGCGGTCGGCATAGTCGGTCTGGAAGACTATGGCCTCGTCCTTGATGTCTGTCATGACAATGTTGCTGATACGGATATTGGAGCATTTGCCGCCTCTTTCGGGGGCACTCTTGAAACGGAGTCCGGTGTCCGTGCCTGAAAAAACGCAGTTGCGCACGGTGATATCTTCCATGCCGCCGGAGAACTCGGAACCTATCACAAAGCCGCCATGTGCATGGAACACGGTATTGTTTTCAATCAGGATATTCTTGCAGGGACCGTCCTTGAGCGCCTTGGCTCCGGCGCCGCCCTTGAGGCAGATGCCGTCGTCACCTACATCTACGGTGCAGCCGGCTATAAGGACATTCCGGCACTGCATGATGTCGATGCCGTCACCATTCTGGGCGTTCCAGGGGCAGCGGACGGTGATGCCTTCTATTGTTACATCTTCGCACCGCTGCGGAACCAGGTGGAACTTGGGCGAGTTCTGAAGGGTAACTCCGGTAACAAGCACCTTGGAGCAGTCCGTGAACCGTATCAGGTGTGTCCTGAAGCGTTCCTGGGCCTTATAATCGGCAGCGATGTTCTCGTAATTCTTGAGGTTGAACGGATACCACAGGGAACCGTCCTCGGTAACTGTGCCGCCCTTTTCCAGGAAGGATTTCCACTCCACGTCACTTACTTTCGAGCGCTTCACAGGCCTCCACCACTGACCGTTCCCGTCGATGATGCCGTTTCCGGAAATGCTCACGTCATGCCTCTTGGAGGCGGTGATGAACGGCTTCACGCTCTTCCCGTCCCAGGAATCCTTCTTGTCGGGAGACAGCAGGAGAACCGCACCTTCCTCCAAATGCAGGTCCATGCAGTCCTTGAGGACTATTTTGCCCGAAAGATAAATCCCGGCCGGAACGACTATGCGGCCGCCGCCCTTTTTGCCGACAGCCGCCACGGCCTTGGCAAAAGCATCAGTATTGAGGGTAACTCCGTCGGGAACAGCTCCGAAATCCAGGACGGAAACGGAATTGTCGGGAATTGAAGGACGCTGGGGAGAGACCTCCTGCGCGCTCAGAAGGATACCCGCGAAGAGCGTTAAAAACAGTATGGAAATGCGTTTCATTCTGTAAAAAATTTTTACAAACATAGAAACTGTTTTGATAACAATCAAGTTCTGTAACAAAAGTGTAGTAATATCAGCAATTATTTATAAATTTGTAAGCTTAAACCACATTTTTGATGTCACAAAAATACCTCATAGCCATCACGGCAACCTTGCTTTTCTCCGCTTCCGCATTGGCACAGAACGGTGCGAACGCCGGAATGGGCGGCCCGGACGGAGACTACGCCTCACTTTACGAGCTGGTCTCAGGTCACGAAAAAAAGTGCGAGTCCTTCAACGTGTTCCTCAACACGGGCGGCAGTTTCAATGCCGATGAAAACGGCGGCGCCTTTTCCGGACGGGACCTCCGCCTGGAAATCAAAGGCAATCTAGGGGATCACCTTGGATATCGACTTCGCTATCAGCTCACCAAGTCTTCAATGCCCCTGCCTCTGGACAAGTACCCCACGGCACTGGACATTTTCATCGTAAGCTGGAAGTTCAACGAGCATTTTACCGCCCAGGCTGGCAAGATATTCCAGGCCTGGGGAGGTTTTGAATACGACGCCAACCCTATTTACATATACAAGTTCACGGATTTTACGGGAGCCACAGACCCCTTCACGGCAGGCGCTGCCCTTTCCTGGTTCCCCAACCAGAACCATGAAATCCAGTTCAGCGTAACCGACACCCATACCGTACCCGTAGACATGCGCTATCCTGCCGCCCTTGGCGTGGAAGCCGCCAAGCTGCCGCTGACTTACGTCCTCAACTGGAACGGAACCCTGTTCAACGGACTCGTAAGCACCCGCTGGGCCGCCGGTACCATGGTTTTTGCCCAGGGAGAACGCGCCGACAGGATCACCCTTGGCACCCGCTTGAACCTCCCAAAACTCACATGGTATACAGACCTGATAGGTTCCTGGGAAACCATAGATTACACCGGCTACGGACTAAGTGAGCTTGGAACCCTTGAGAAAAACGTCAGGTATTTTACGGGCGTCACAAAGGCCGACTGGCGTTTTGCCCCCATGTGGAACCTCGGCCTGCAGGCAAGCCTGGAATGGATGGATTCCCGCACCACCCCCGACATCAGGAAAAGGTGGGGCGCCCTTGCCGCCATCGAGTTCTACCCGGATCCTTCCCAGGACTTTCGCATGTTCCTTACCGGCTACCTTGACGGCTGCCGCTGGCAGGGACAGAACGGTCCCGAGCCCTGGATTCGGAAATCCGTTGAACTGGGATTCATCTACCGCATAAAAGCTTTCTAAAATTATTCGTATCTTTGCAGTCTATGGCAAAGATATGGACTGATATACTGTTGCCGGTTGCGATAGCGGGAGCTGTCGCCGCCCAGACGCTCGGAGTCGACGTTTCCCGCGCGTCCAAGGCAAGTATATGGTTCCAGGAGGCAAGGCAGGACACCGTGACAAGGCTTCCAAACGGCCTCAGGCCCGTTTTCTATGAGTCCATCATTGCAGCGAAGGACACCTCCTCAGTGGAGGATACGTTTCTTTTTGACGAAGCAGCCCAGGAGGCCGACACCCTGCCCAGAATCACCGCCCGTGACACCATGAAGGTCCCGGACAGCCTCCGCCTCACGGACACCTTCCGTTACAAATGGTACGTTGCCATTGCCGATTCCCTCACCCACAGGATCGTGGTGGACTCCCTCAAGGCCGATGGAGACACGCTCATCTGGCCTGTAATCGACTCGCTCTATCTCTCGGACTCCACCGCTGCCGCCGTCGCCAAGTTCAACGCCTGGTATGCCGGCCTTTCCAAGTCTGAAAGGAAGCGTTACGACTACGAACATTACAAGCTCCCTGAAATCCGCCGCAGGCAGGACTCCACATTCAAGGCCCAGGACAGCCTGCAGCGCATCAAGGACAGCATCCGGCAGAATACGCCCCGCATCCTCGAGACCGCATTCCTCCCGGACAGCCTATATTACAAGCGCCTTGTAGCATGGCGCCACAACCGCCTGTACAACAAGGTGGAAGTCTTCGACTGGGACACCACCGCGAACTACCATTTCTACGACTATCCCTTTGCCAAGGAAGACGTAGGCGCAACATGGCTCGGCATGCCAGGTTCCGCCGTGCAGCAGATGAACTTCTTCAAGAGGAACAAGGTGCGCACACCGGAATTCTACGCCCCCCAGGAGAGTTGGACATACAATGCCGATGACATCCCCATGTTCAATACCAAGACCCCTTACACGGAGCTTGAATACTACGGTAACCTCTTCAACAGCAGCGACCTCAGTTCCGACGCCTTCCGCGTTTTCACCACACAGAACATCCTCCCGGAACTCAACATCGCCCTTGAGATGAAGCGCTACGGCGGCGCCGGAAATCTCAAGAACGAAAAGACCGACAACCGTACCTATTTCGTCACCGGCAACTACACCGGAAAGAAGTATCTGGCCCACGCTGGATTCATATACAACAAGACCACACGCCAAGAAAACGGCGGTATCCAGGACAACATGTGGATCAGGGATACCACTGTAGACGTGAGGGAAATCGAGGTGAACATCGCAGCCGCCACCAACCGTTACAACAAGAGAACCTTCTTCTTCGACCAGAGCTACCGTATCCCGTTTGACTTCATCGAGGAGCTCAGGCACCGCAAAGATACGTCCTGGGTGAAACCGGATACGCTTGACAAGGACGCCACCACAGGATTTATCGGCACTTCTTCTGAATACAGCATTTACAGCAAGAAATACGTAGACCAGACATCGGCACCCCTTTCTGCCTTCTACAGGGATGTATTCAACATGAATCCGTCCAAAAGCGCCGATTCCCTGGAAACGCGTTATCTGGACAACCGCCTTTTCGTCCGTCTGCAGCCCTGGAAGGAAGACGCCATCATTTCCAAGATTGAGGGAGGTATAGGCGACAGGCTCCAGACCTTCTATCTGCTTGGGCAGCAAGACTACCTGAAGAAGCCCGCCAACAATGTATGGAACTCTTTCTATGCTTATGCCGGCGCCGAAGGCAGCCTTAACAAGTACTTCACCTGGGACGCAACCGCCCTTATGAACATCGCCGGACATGAGGCCGGAGACTTCAGCGTGGGAGCCAATGCAAAACTGAATGTGTTCCCCTTCAGAAGGCAGCCCAACAGCCCCCTGTCCCTGGATGTCCATTTCGAGACTTCCCTGAGGGAACCCACGTTCTACCAGCAGCATTTCCGCTCCAACCACTTCATCTGGGAAAACAGTTTCTCCAAGACGTCGGACTCAAGGATAAGCGCAAGGCTCAGCATTCCCAAGTGGCGGGTTAGCGCAGAGGCGGGTTATGCCCTCCTCGCGAACAATGTTTTCTATGACTCCACAGGCGTAGCAAAGCAGAACGCCACGCCAATGAGCGTCATATCGGCAGCACTCAGGAAGGACTTCGTATTCGGGCCGATACACCTTGAAAACAGCGCCCTGCTGCAGTATTCTTCAGACCAGTATGTTGTGCCCGTACCGCTTCTCGCCCTTAACCTGAGGTGGTATGCACAGTTCAACGTAGTAGATCCCAAAACCATGCAGCTGCAGCTTGGCGTGAATACACGCTACACGACGCTGTGGTATGCACCTTCTTATAATCCCGTTGCCGGAGTTTTCACATCCCAGAAGAATGAGCTCTACGGCAACTGCCCTGTCTTTGACGTGTTTGTCAACGCCCAGTGGAAGAAATGCTGCGTTTTCATAAAATTCGAAAACGCCGGCAACGGATGGCCGATGACAAAGCATGACTACTTCACCGCTCACCATTATATCCAGACTTCCTCTGTCCTCAAGTTCGGCATCAGCTGGCCGTTCTATCCAAGACTCGGGACAAGCAGGACAATGTCGGCCCGCGCCGGAGCAGGCATGGGCGGAGGCAGCGGCATGTCCGGTCTCAGAAACGGCATCGGAGGCGCTTTAGGAGGATTTTAATCATGAGAAAGCGTGATTTCCGCCCGGTCATTATAGCAGCCTGCCTCACGGCAGTCATGCTTCTTGTGCCGGTACGGGACAAACGTCCTGAAAGGGAACTTCCCCCACAGGACACGCTCTACTGCATAGCCCCGTCTGAACTGCATATCGACCTTGTCCTGAAAGAGGCCGAAGACCTGGGCGTATTCATCGTTGCAGAAAAGGGAGAGGCGGTCCTGGATTCACTGCTTACCGGGAGAATTGACCTTGCCGTAGTGAGCGATACCATGCCCCTTCCTCATGGCGTCATAGCCTCGAGACCGTTCCTGCAGGAGACCGTATGGGTTCTCAGGGATACCGAAACCGAGGCTCTCCGGAAGATAAATGACTGGATGAGCGAGATATCGGCCACAAGTGCCTACAAGAACCTGGAAAAGGGAAAACTGGACAGGCTGATAGCGATAAGCAGGTACGATTCCGTAATCCAGAAGCACGCCAGGAACATCGGCTGGGACTGGCGCCTTATTGCCGCAGTCATATACAACGAATCCAGATTCCACAACGAGGCCAACTCCGGCAAGGGCGCACAGGGCCTTATGCAGATACTCAGTTCCAAATACACGGCCGAAGAAATGAGCGACCCCGACCGCAACCTCGAGATTGGAACCCAATACCTGAAAAAGCTGGACAGGATGCTGTCGAAAAAAATCAAGGACACCCACGAGCGGCTTAAATTCGTCCTGGCCTCCTATAATTTCGGCGAGGGGAAAATACAGCGCCTCATGGATCAGGCCAAGCAGCAAGGGCTGGATCCAGCCCGCTGGGATGATGTAAGCAGCCTTCTCCCGGAAGGCCACCATACCGTATCATACGTAGAAAAGGTTCTGGACACGTACAGGGATTACAGCCGCCTGTATCCGGCTAATCGGCCTTGACGGTCTTTGCAGGGTCGATTTTTGCCACCATCCTGGTCGGCAGCCACAGCATGAGGAGGATAGCGGCGTAGGCAACCGCATCGGCTGCAAGGACTGCCCAGACATTCACATGCACCGGCACGTAACTTACGAAATAATTCTCCGGATCCAGGGGAAGAAGGTGAGTCGTACCCTGAACGAGGCAGAAAAGAAGCGCCAGCGCATTGCCGATGACAAGGCCCTTCAGCACGGCCGCCGCCCCTGCCCTCACGAACACTTTGCCGATGGAAGCATCCGTCATGCCCAGAGTCTTCAGGGTGCCGATTGCCGACACATTCTTGAGCAGCATTATCAGCAGCCCGGAAATCATATTGAACCCTGCGACGATTGTCATGAGAATGAGTATCACCGCCACGTTGAAATCCAGAAGGTTCAGCCAGTCAAAAATCTGGGGATAATCCCTTGCCGATGAGCTCACGTACAGGCTTTCATCCCTGAGCAAGAAACCTATCCTGCCGGCGATCTCGTCTTCAATTCGGGCGGAACGGAAGTTCTCCTCCAGACGGACGTTAAGACAAGAGACCTGATCGTCGGACCAGCCGCACAGGCGCTGCATGTCCGACATATCGGCATAAACGAGGAGATTGTCGTCCGTTTCTATGATGTCCCGGTGTACGGCGGCGACGGTGAATTTCCTCACCCGCACTTTTTCGCCGATGAAATATACCGTAAGGGGGTCGCCGATGCCGACGCCGGTAATCTCCTGGAGGCGGTGAGGGATGGAAACGGCAAGCTGGGGCCTTTCGCCTTGGATTGACGGTCCGCCGGGTATGCCCTTGACAACCACGCCGTGGACTGTCTCTCCGCACTTCACGATACCAGGGCGCTGTACCGATGGAGTCAACTCCCTTACACCCGGGATGGAGAGGATGTCATCTGCCTGCGCCAGATTTGCCGGCATGGGGACAGGGTCTGCATCGGCACCTGTAAAAGGGACGATGCGGATGTCGCCGGAAAGGGCCGCCACTCCCTCCCGCACTTCATGGCGGAAACCGGAAGAGACGGCCACGGCGACTATTATCACAAAGAAACTGACGGCAACTGCCGTTGCCGCCACGTTTCCCTGGAATTTCAGTTTACCTGATATGAAGCGTTCCGCTACCAAATGTGGACGCGCTCCTCTTCAGGACGGAACATTGCGTCACCTTCCTTGATGTCGAAAGCATCGAAGAAGGTCTGGAAGTTCCTCACGGACACATTGACCCTGTTCTCTGCAAGTGAGTGTGGATCCATGTTGGTGAGGCGGGCCTTCTCCTGGTCAGTGATATTCTGGGCCCAGATGGCACCGTAGGACAGGTAGAAGCGCTGTGCGGGAGTAAAGCCGTCGATTTTCTTCTGAGGCTTGCCGGCAAGGGCGTTCTCCATTGCGGTGTAGGCTATGGAAAGGCCGCCGTGGTCGCCGATGTTCTCGCCAAGGGTATAACGACCGTTGGCGTGTACTCCGGGAAGGATTTCCACCTCGTCGAACTGGGCTGCGAGCTTGTCTCCAAGGGCATTGAACTTGGCCTTGTCAGTGGGAGTCCACCAGTTCACCATATTGCCTGCCGCATCGAACATGGAGCCCTGGTCATCGAAACCGTGGGACATCTCATGGCCGATGACAACGCCGATTCCGCCATAGTTCACGGGATCATCGGCATCCGGGTCGAAGAAAGGTTTCTGCAGGATGGCTGCAGGGAAGCAGATCTCGTTGGTGGTGGGGTTGTAATAGGCATTCACCGTCTGGGGAGTCATGCCCCATTCGGTCTTGTCAGTGGGCTTTCCGAGCTTCTGGAGATTGTCCTGCACATACCAGGCGCTGGCATTGCGGAGATTCTCGTAATAGGTGTTTTCCGGATTGATTTCAAGGGTGCTGTAGTCTTTCCACTTGTCCGGATATCCGATTTTCACGGTGAAGGCGGCAAGTTTCTCGTGTGCGCGGGCCTTGGTGGTATCGCTCATCCATTCGAGGGAGTCGATATGCTGACCAAGGGCGGTACGGAGGTTCTCCACGAGGGTTACCATCTTCTGCTTGGAGCTTTCGGGGAAATAGCGGTTTACATACATTTCACCCACGGCTTCACCAAGGAGGCCGTTAGGGACCTGCATGGCTCTCTTCCAACGGGGACGCTGTTCCTGGGCGCCGGCCATCTGATGGGAGAAGAACTCCCAGGATGCCGTGTAGAAGTCGTCGGAAAGGGCGCCGGCCTGGCTGCTCACGAACTGGCAAAGAAGATATGCCTTGTGGGATTCAAAGAGTTTCTCGTTTCCAAGCATCTTGGAAAGGGCGTCAAAGTAAGAGGGCTGCTGGACGATGACCTTGTCCTGAGGCTGAATGCCTGCGGCTGCACACACTTTGCCAAAGCGGAGACCGGGCCAGCGGGCGTCGATTTCCTGGCTGGACATAGGATTGTAGATAGCCTGCATATTGCGGTTCTGCTCGCGGCTCCAGGCTGCCTGGGCGAGAGAAGTCTCAACCGCGATATCCTTGGCTGCTATTTCCTTGGCGTTTTCAATTCCGGCAAGTTCAAGAACCTTGACAAGGTAGTTGACATAGCCTTCCTTGAGCTCCTTGTTTTCCTCTTTCAGATAATAGTCACGGTCTCCCATACCAAGGCCGCCCTGGCCAAGGTAAAGTACCTGGACGTCGCTGTTGGTGAGGTCTGCCTCTACACCGGAGCCGAAGAAGCCGCCTTCGCCGTAAAGGTTCATCTTTCCAAGAAGGGTTGCCAGTTCATCATGGTTTTTAAGGGCCTGAATCTCGGCGATGTAGGGCTGGATAGGCTCTGCGCCAAGGTTGTTGCGTGTAGTAGAGTCAAGGGCCATCTTGTAGAGGTCCGATATCTTCTGCTCCACGGTGCCTTTTTCGGCTTTCATGGTGGTCATGCTCTCAAAAAGGGCATTCAGATTCTCCTGGGTACGTTCGGCGATGGCATCGAAGCTGCCGTAACGGGAGAACTCGGGTTTCAGGGGATTCTTTGCCTGCCAGCCGCCGGTTGCGTACTGATAAAAATCTTCCTTGGGACTCACGGAAGTGTCCAGATCCGTAATGTCAAGTGCCGGTGCGCCTTTAGGTGCACATGCTGCAAAAGTAAGCAGGGACATAATTGCAATTGCGATTTTTTTCATAATGACATTGTTCTCATATGATTTGCAAATTTACATAATACTTCGGATATTTGCAGTCCTTTTCCCCGGGAAAATGCAAGATATAAAGAAGTTAATAAAGGATTGGATGCTGCCCGGCGCACTGGTGCTGGGTATCAGTTCATACCTTGTCTACCATTTCACTCCTGCGCTGAGGCCCATCGGACCTGTATGCCACGACATTGCGGCTTACGGACAGAGATGGCTTATCGGCGTCCTGCTGTTTTTCCAGTTCGTAAAAGTGTCCCCGCACGACCTTAAACCCGTAAGATGGCATATGTGGGCCTTGCTGCTGCAGGTGATAGGTTTTACGGCATGCGCCGTGGGTGTAGCCCTGTCGCATACTCCCGAAATAAGGATTCCCCTGGAATGTGCAATGATTTGCCTTATATGTCCTACGGCATCGGCATCGGGCGTCATCACAGACCGCCTTGGCGGAAGCATTGCAGAGAACGTATCCTACCTCGTTATCACAAACATTGCAGCCACACTGCTGATTCCGCTGGTGATTCCGCTGGTGTCCCCTTCGGCAGAGATGGGATTCTGGACCTATGTCTGGCACCTCGCATCGAGGATTTTCCCTCTGCTGCTGCTCCCCTGCCTTCTTGCCTGGACAGTTCGCTATACCACAAAAAAACTGCAGCACGCGCTGATGCGCTGGGCCCCCAACTCATTCTACGTCTGGGGAGTGAGCCTCACTCTGGCAATGATTCTTGCAACCAGGGCGCTGGTACTTAGCAGGCTCAGCGCACTCACAATCGTTCTGGTAGTGATCGTTTCGATGGCAGCCTGCTTTATCCAGTTCTACGTTGGACGGCGCCTGTGCAGGAAAGATCCCGTGACGCCCGGACAGGCCCTTGGCCAGAAGAATACCGGTCTCATGATATGGCTCGGGTACTCATACCTCACCCCGGTCACTTCCGTCGCCGGCGGTCTCTATGCCATCTGGCAGAATATCTTCAACAGCTGGGAACTCTGGAAGAAGGAGCACAAAAACGCTTAGCGGCGCTCCTTCCTCATTCTTTGGCGAAGGTCTGCATAGTTTTTGGCGAAGGTCTGTTATTTGGTGACAGTCCTTCGCCATTAGTATTGCCATAGAGGCGTCTGAGAGGCCAATTGCATGGCTAAGGTCTGCGGCAAAAAAACAGACCTTCGCCAATTATCGGTCAAGCGCAGCTTTTACTTTCTCACGCTCCAGACCAAAGACACGGGCAAGCTGAGGAATGCTGGTTTTACGGTTTCTGAATACGAATGAGAGAAGGCGGTACTTTTTGTCCAGCGGAAGACAAGTCACTTCTTCAGAGAACCAGTGTCTTGACGTGTCATTCACATAATTGAAAAGTTCGTTGTCGGTCATCCTTCTTCTGGGGCCGTCAACCAATTCTTCCCTGACCGCGGCAGGATTAAGCGAGCCGATGGTTTTCAGAAAGAATGCCTGATCATTGTTGAAGACTTGTTCAAGATACTCTGTGTCACAAAAGCTACCGGGTATCAGGTCACCGTTTTTGTCAAGTAGCCATGGTACGTCTTTCAAGGAGTCTGCGGTATGCATTATCTTTTCCTTGGCTCTTCTGGTCAGGAACTTTACGGGCGTTCCGGTTTCGCGTTCTTTGGAAAACATGGCACGGAAGCCTGTCCATTTGTATTCCGTTACGGAGGCTCCGTTGTCAAGTGCATTCCTTGGAATATATGCAAGGGAATTCCTGAGGTGCCAGTCACTTCCAATCAACATGGCCTGGCTGTCATTTCTTCTAAGTATGGCTGCCAAACCATACTTCCGGCTATACCATTGGGAATACATTTTCTTGATGTCTTCCGAATATGCATCAGCCTCTTTCTGTGTCCGTGAGAGTATAGCCACATGAGAATGATTAGAGACCACAGCATATATGACAACGATGACGTTTTTACGTTTTGCGCATATGGCTATGTATTTCACCATGACACCATAATCCTCTTCGTCCTTGTAGAGCACTGCTTTTTCAAGTCCTTCGATACTCACATGAAAAGGATATACCGCCCCTGTACTGCCGTCAGGCAGAACTTTCCTTACTACTCTTTTCATATTACCGGTCATTGACAGTGCAACGCTGAAGAAGGTCCGTGGTAACAAAACCATCAACTTCCAGCATTCCAACAGTTTCCAATACGTTAACATAGGGAACTTTTGCCGCTGCCGCAAGTTCTTCATAACCGATGCCCGGACTGTCAAATACAGCCATGCCGACAGCAACCTGAACAGAGGCCGTCCCGTATTTGCGCGAAAGCCTTGTGTAGAATGCTGACCGGCGATCTCCGGAATTGGCACTTCGCGGCTTAAGTCCCAAAGCCTCAACCAGTTCCTCCGGAGATGTGACTATCTCTGCCATATGTGAGCCGATGAGGGAATTGCATCCCTTGGACCGCTCATCGTCCAGTCTCCCTGGCAAGGCAAACACATCCCTGTTGTAATCCACGGCATACTTTGCCGTCATAAGGCTTCCGCCCTTCTTCTTGGACTCGATCACTACAGTGGCCGATGACAGCGCGGCAATGATCCTGTTCCTCCTCACGAAATTAAGGGCCACGGGAGCCGTGCCGATAGGATAATCCGTGACCAGCCCGCATCCGGGAGTCCTGACTATCTGCGATGCAAGCTCCATGTGCTGCCACGGATATATCGTCTCTATGCCCGTTGCCATCACTCCTATTGTCGTGAGTCCAGCCTCCAAGGCCGTTCTATGGGCTATTCCGTCTGCTCCGTATGCAAGACCGCTCACAATGCAAGGCTGGACCGAGGCATCGGCAAGAGCCTTCACTATCCTCCTGCACCATAATGAGCCGTAAGGGCTGATGTCTCGCGTGCCGACTATGGCGACAGCCGGCCTGAGCGAGAAGATTTCGGCAGGGGAAGTACTGCCGTTAAGGTAGATTCCAAGGGGCGGGTCGTCGATGTCGGCAAGGACGGCAGGATAGTCATCGTCGCCATAAGGGATGAATTTGAATCCTCGTTCACGGACCCTCTCCAGTTCCTTTTCCCCCCATTTCAGTGAGTCTTCATTCAGGCGGTCTGTAAGTTCGGGATGGCTGCATTCCGGCGGATTGCCGTTAAACAAAGCTTCTGCCCCTCCGGCCTCTTCCATAAGTTTGAATGCAATTGAAGGATGGTATCCGAAAATGTTGTTCAGCGCGCAAAGCGCTATACAGGTCTCTCTCTCCATGGCTTTTTTGAATGCAAAATTATCAAACGGAAATTCCCTGGCAACAAGCTTCAGAAAAAATGTGCGGTTTCAGAATGTTTTTTGACTGTTTTTTACGATTGCCCCTATATGCGGAAAAATTCGTAACTTTGAAACCAAGCATTATCAAGGTATGAAACGATACATAGAAGAAAACAGGGAAAGGTTTTTCGAGGAGCTCTACTCTCTCCTCAGGATTCCGTCAATTAGTGCAAAGCCAGAACACAAGCAGGATATGTACCGCTGCGCGCAGCGGCTTACGGAGCTCCTGAAAGAAGCCGGGGCAGACAGTGCCGATGTCTATGAGACCGCCGGCAATCCGGTCGTTTTCGGATGCAAGGACATTGGCGCAGAAAAGACCATATTGGTCTACGGGCACTATGACGTACAGCCGCCGGAACCGCTGGAAAAATGGCGCACAGACCCCTTTGAACCCGTTTTGGCAAAGGACCCGGCAACCGGCGAAGACGCCATCTACGCCCGCGGGGCCAATGACGACAAAGGCCAGCTCTTCATGCATCTGAAAGCCTTCGAGAGGGAGGTTCGCCTGGGCCTTCTCCATCATAACGTGAAGTTCATATTCGAGGGAGAGGAAGAAATCGGCAGTCCGTCCCTTCCGGCATGGGTAGAGGCCCACAAGGACATGCTGAGGGCCGATGTGATCCTGGTATCGGACACGACCATGATATCGGACAAAGTCCCTTCGATAAACTGCGGAATGCGCGGCCTGGCATATTTCGAGATCAAGGTTACGGGCCCCAACAAGGACCTTCATTCCGGCCACTACGGCGGCGCCGTTGCCAACCCCATCAACGTTCTGTGCGAAATGATAGCCTCTCTGCATGATGCCCACGGCCGTGTCAACGTGCCCGGATTCTATGACAAAGTGGTGGAACTGTCGGCAGAAGACAGGGCTCTCCTTTCCAAGGCTCCTTTCGACATGAAGGAGTACAAGGAGTTCCTGGACATCGACGATGTCCGTGGCGAAGAGGGCTATACCACGATGGAGCGCACAGGAATCCGCCCTTGCCTGGATGTCTGCGGCATCTGGGGCGGCTATACCGGCACCGGCGCAAAGACAGTCCTTCCATCCACCGCCCATGCCAAGATTTCGATGAGGCTGGTCCCCAACCAGCGCTCGGAGGAGATCTCCGTACTCTTTGCCGATTACTTCAAGTCCATAGCCCCCAAGTGCGTAAAGGTGGAAGTCACCCCCTGCGAGGGCGGCAACGGCTTCCTCATCCCCATCAGCTCACATGCCTACAAGTGCGCATCCAGGGCCATGGCTGAGGTTTACGGCATTGAACCCGTTCCCTCCCGCGGCGGCGGTTCCATAGCCATCCTTGCCGACATGCAGACCATCCTTGGTGCCGATCCTCTCCTCATGGGATTCGGACTCGAGCGGGACACGATCCATTCTCCCAACGAGAGCTATCTCCTTCGCCAGCTTTTTGCCGGCATGGAATCTCTTTCGCTGTTTTATAAGTACTATTGATATGAAAAGAATCATAACTGCAGCAGCCATCCTGTGCTGCACTCTGGCGCTTCATGCACAGAAGTACAAGCCATACATCCCGGAAGAAGACCTCCCGAACGTTGTCAACTGCATTCCCGCGCCCCCCGCAGACCCCAGCTCCGAATTTGACAGGGATATTGTGCGGTATATGTGGGGAAAACAGCAGAGAAAAGACCCCGAAAGACTCAGGATGGCGGTGCGGGACGCCGTCTGGAGCATGGATACCACGCTTGTAATCATGAGCGAGCCTTTCGGCCTCAATGTCTCCAAAGAGGAAACTCCCCAGATTTACGAGCTCCTCACGCGGGGTATCACCACCATTGAGGATATCCGGTTCCGTCCCAAGGCGCACTACTTCAGGACAAGGCCGTTTGCCTACTTCGGCGAACCGTCAATTCTCCCGGAAGACGACCAGTGGCTGGCAACCGAAGGCTCCTATCCTTCCGGCCACACCATCCGGGCATGGGCCTGTGCCCTTCTCATGGCAGAAATCAATCCCGATGCCGCAGAAGCCATATTTGCCAGGGCATGGGCATACGGCGAAAGCCGCGTCATTTCCGGCTGCCACTGGCAGAGTGACGTTGACGCTAGCCGCCCTGTGGCCAGCATCGGCTACGCAGCCTTGCAGACCTCTGATGAGTTCAGGGCGCAGATGAAAAAGGCACAGAAGGAGTTCAGGAAGCTTCGCGGGAAATAAATACCGGCTACCCATAATTGGCGAAGGTCTGTTTTTAGGTGACAGTCCTTCGCCATTAATATTGCCCTTGAGGCACCTGTGAGGCCGATTGTATGGCTAAGGTCTGCGGGGGAAAAACAGACCTTAGCCAAAAGTGCAACAGACCTTCGCCAAACGGAGAACGAGATCAGATTCTGGCCTCGCGGAAGACTTCGATGATTGAGGGGTAGGTGTTTTTAAGGAAGGGAGGAAGGGAGGACTTTGCCACCCAGGCGGCTTTGGTGATGTCCTCTTCGCGCTGGGGAGTAAGGTTGGTGGGATCCGTGTAGAGCATGTCATACCACCAAGTGTGCTTGAGGTGCCACATCCCTTCACGGAAATAAACGTGGTCTGTTATGCAGATGAGGCGCCGGAGTTCCAACTGGTCGACTCCCGTCTCCTCCTGAACCTCACGCATCGCACACACTTCAATGTCTTCTCCCTGTTCCTGATGACCCTTGGGAAGGTCCCAGAGGCCGTTTCTGGAAATGAGCAGGTAATCCCCGCGGCGGTTGCAGACAAGTCCTCCGGCTGCGGTTACTTCCTTGAACTCCGAACACAGACGCCGGTACGTCCCTTCTATATCCTGCGACGGTATATAAATACGTGAGAGCGTATCCTGAACTTCGAACATGCGCACAAGGGAGCCTATGTCTATCCTCTCACCTACATGAAACTCTACGGAATTGGGATCTGACAGGGCTTCGTCAGAAGGGGAACAAATGATGATACAGCGCTTTTCGAAGTAAATCTTGTGCATATTTTATTATCTTTGCAGAATACAAATATACGAATTATGACCGAGATTACGTCAAAACACGGGACTGTTTCCCGCCAGCCATATGAATTATACATGTCCATGGTGGATCTCTCCAACTTCAAGAGGATGCTCCCCCAGGACAAGCAGGACATGCTCCAGGCCGACTATGACACCCTGACCGCAACCGTGCAGGGTTTCAACATCGGCGTAAAGGTGCATAACCGCCAGCCTTATTCCCTCATAGAGCTGGTAGACTACGGCGCTCCCTTCGCATTCCATATTGAGATTCACTTCGACCCCGCCCAGAACGATCCCTACAAGACAGACTTCTGGATCAAGGCCGAGGCCGACCTCAACCTCATGATGAAAATGATGCTTTCCGGAAAGATCAAGGAGGCCCTGGACAAGATTGTAGACGGCCTTGTAAACGCATCCAACGGCATTTTCCCCGAAGGTTTCGACGCCAGCGGCTGGACTCCGCATGTTTAAACCCGAATTCATATCCCTCCTTGAAGAATCCGTAGGAGAACAGTACGCGAAGATTACCCTGGAAGCCCTTGAAAAAGAGCCTTCCACTTCGATACGTCTCAATCCCGCAAAGCTGAAGGAGTGCCCGTTCCCGGACGCCGAAAGCATTCCGTGGAGCCCGTATGGCTACATCCTGAAGGAACGTCCCGTATTCACGCTGGACCCTCTCTTCCATGCCGGGGCATATTACGTCCAGGAGAGTTCCGCCATGATGGTAGGAGAGCTCTTCCGCAAGGTAACCGAAGAACTCGAAGGCCCGCCGAGCGTCCTCGACCTCTGCGCGGCACCGGGCGGCAAGACCACGGACATGGCCGCATCGCTGAGGGAACGTTACGGCGACGCCTTTACGCTAATTGCCAACGAGCCAGTCAAGAACAGGTACAGCATCCTCAAAGGCAATGTCGAAACCTGGGGTGACAGGCGTGTGGGCGTGGTCTCGAAGGACCCGTCCGCCTTTGGAAACGAGCCGCTTTTCGACGTAATCGTAACGGATGTCCCCTGCTCCGGCGAAGGCATGTTCCGCAAAGACCCGCGCGCCCTCGAGGAATGGACACCGGACCTTCCTGCCTTCTGCGCCTCCCGCTCCAAAAGAATCCTTGCCGATATCTGGCCCACCCTCCGCGGCGACGGCATTCTCATATATTCCACCTGCACCTTCAACCACCTGGAGAACGACGACACCGCAGACTGGATAGCACAGGAACTGGGGGCCGATATCATCACTCCTAAGGATCTGCCACCTTCCCTTCGCACTAAAAACGGCCTCCTGATGCTTCCGGGGCTCGTTCCCGGAGAAGGGCAATATGCGGCGGCGCTGAGAAAGCATGGGGACGGAAATGCTTCCGTCGGCAGATTCCCGGTCGCAGCCCGGGATCAGGCGCCGGAGGGGCCCATGGTGGATGTAGACAGGCAAACCGCCCTCAAGTACCTTCACGGCGACGCCATAAAACTGCCGGAAGACGCTCCCAGAGGGCCGGTTACCATAGCATACCGGGGGCTTCCCCTTGGGCCGGCAAAGAACCTTGGCTCCAGATGCAACAACCTCTATCCCAAAGGCAAACGAATCAAAATGGACGTATGACAAAAGACTTTTTCAAAAGATATGCAATCTCTACGCTTGGCCTCATAGTGGTAGCCCTGGGCGTGGGCGTTTCCATAAAATCAAACCTTGGCATAGCTCCCCTGTCCTGCGTTCCCACTATCCTCTCACTGAAATTCACAGGCATTTCCGTGGGGACTTTCACATGGATGTTCAACCTGACTTTCATCTGCATCCAGGCCTGCATACTTGGAAAGAATATAAAATGGGACATCCTCATCCAACTTATACCGATATTCATTTTCGGATACCTCGTCGACGGAGCCATCTGGCTGTTCGACTCGCTGAACGCACCCGCCACCAATTACATTCTCCAGATACTCCTGTCGCTGGCCGCTGTCGTGCTTACGGCTATCGGCATAAGGCTTGAGGTAATAGGCCAGGGATGGATGCTGTCCGTAGACGGTACCATCAACCTCATTTCACGCACGACCGGGGCCAAATTCAGTTACGTCAAAGTTGGGATAGACGTTTTGATGGTGGTTATTACGGCCGTCCTTGCCCTCATTTTCTTCGGCCTGCTCACAGGCAACGGCAGCACCGTGGTCATACGCGAAGGAACCCTTATCCAGGCCATATTTACGGGCCTTTGCATGAAACTTACAGACCCGGTTGTAGACAGTATTTTCCTTCCCCGCAAAAGGGGCTGAAACTTTTAAGCGGAATCTGCCGTATTTATATAGTATCGTCTGAAAGAAGAGAAATGAAACTGTCCCAATTCAACTTCGAACTCCCTAAGGAACGCATCGCCCAGAATCCCCCCAAGTGGAGGGATGAGGCCCGCCTTATGGTTCTCCACAAGAACACCGGCGAAATCGAGCACCGCCTGTTCAAGAACATCATCGACTATTTCGGCAAAGGTGACGTATTCGTCCTCAATGACACGAAGGTCTTCCCCGCCCGCCTCTACGGCAAGAAGGAAAAGACCGGGGCCGACATCATGGTTCTCCTCCTGAGGGAACTTAACCGCGAACAGAGGCTCTGGGATGTCATCGTGGATCCGGCAAGGAAAATACGTATCGGCAACAAGCTGTATTTCGGTGAGGATGAGTCCCTTGTGGCCGAAGTCATCGACAATACGACCTCCAGAGGACGCACCCTGCGTTTCCTCTTCGACGGCCCTTACGAGGATTTCAAGGAGGCCCTTTTCGCCCTTGGTGAACCCTATGTTCCCGAATGGGTAAAGGAGAAGACCACTCCCGAAGACGTAGAGAACTACCAGACCATTTTCGCCGCTCACGAGGGCGCCGTAAGCGCTCCGGCTGCCGGTCTGCATTTCTCACGCGAGCTCTTCAACCGCATGATACTGAAGGATATCGACAAGACCTTCATCACCGTCCACATGGGCATCGGCCACTTCCGCTCGGTAGACGTGGAAGACCTGTCCAAGCACAGGATGGATTCCGAGCGCCTCATCATCAGCCCTGAAGCGGCAGCACGCATAAACAAGGCAAAGATGGGCGGCGGAAAGGTCGTCGCAATCGGCGCAACGGTAATGAGGGGTCTCGAGACCTACGTTACCACCACCCACCTTGTAGACGAATTCGACGGATGGACAAACAAGTTCATTTTCCCGCCTTATGAGTATTCCGTTCCGGATGCGATAGTTTCCAACTTCCACCTTCCCCAGAGCACGATGCTCATGAGCGTTGCGGCATTCGGCGGTTACAAGAACGTCATGGCCGCCTACCAGAGCGCCCTCGAGAACGGATACAACTTCGGCCCTTACGGTGACGCGCTGCTCATACTGTAGTGTTGATCGACACACATACGCACTTTTATGATGAATGGCTTTATCCGGATTCGGAGGAAGCCATTCAGCGTGCTTTGAACGCCGGCGTCGGGAAGATGATCCAGGCCGACGTTGACAGCACGGAACGCCCCCTCATGTGGGAGGTGGGCTCCAGGCACCAGGGCGTGCTGTACCAGATGCTGGGCCTCTACCCATGCTCCGCCACTCCGGAAAACTGGAAGGACGAGCTGGACGCCCTTGAGGAATACAAGGACAAAGGTGTCGTGGCGATAGGAGAAATCGGCCTTGACTATCATGAAGGGAAGGAATATGCCGATATCCAGAAAGAGGTCCTGAGGCTTCAGTTCGAAATGGCCTCGGCAATGGACCTTCCGGTCAATATCCACCTCAGGGATGCCTGGGAGGACTTTTTTGCCGTCCTCGAAGACTGCAGGCACCTTCACCTGAGGGGAAACCTCCACTGCTTCAGCGGCAGTTTCGAGGTCTATGAAAGGGCTCAGAAGAGCGGGGACTTCAGCGTGGGCATCGGCGGAGTGATAACATTCAAGAATTCAGGCCTCGCGGCAACCGTTGCAAGGATTCCGCTCCGGCACATCCTCCTGGAGACTGACGCGCCCTACCTCGCCCCGGTTCCCTACCGCGGAAAGAGGAACGAGAGCTCATACCTCCCGCTCATTGCGGCAAAAGTGGCCGAAGCGAAAGGCCTCAGCCTTGCCGATATCGAGACTGCAACCACAGAGAACGCACAAAAACTATTCGGAATATGACATCGTCGGTACTTATCATCTACACCGGTGGCACCATCGGCATGAAGCAGGATCCGGAGGACGGGACCCTCAAGCCTTTCGACTTCAGCCAGATCAAGGAAGAAGTCCCCGAACTGTCCAAATACGATGTAAGGATAGACTCCTACACCTTCAGCCCGCTGATAGACTCGTCTGACGTGCAGCCGTCCCTTTGGGTAGACCTCGCCAAGCTTATAGAGAGCAAATACGACGAGTATGACGGCTTCGTGATCCTCCACGGAACGGACACGATGGCATACAGCGCATCGGCCCTGTCTTTCATGCTGGAAGGACTCACCAAGCCCATCATCTTCACCGGTAGCCAGCTGCCGATAGGCGTCCCCCGCACCGACGGCAAGGAAAACCTCATTTCGTCGGTGGAGATTGCTGCCGAAAAGGACGAAAAAGGCCACGCCAGAGTCCCCGAGGTGTGTATTTTCTTCGATTCAAAGCTATTCAGGGGCAACCGCTCCACAAAGTACAGCGCCGAGGCCTTTGACGCGTTCAACAGCCCCAACTGTCCTCCGCTTGCAGAAGCCGGCATACGCATCCGCTACAATACTGACGTAATCCTCAAACCCACATCATGGGTATCTACGCTGAGGATATACACACATCTCGACACCAGGGTTTCCATACTGAAGATACATCCAGGAATCACGCCGGTAGTGGCAAGGCCCTTCCTGTGCGCCCCGGAAATCCGGGCCTGCATCATCGAAACCTACGGTTCGGGCAACGCCCTCTCCAGTGAATGGTTCCTGGACCTTATCCGCGAGGCAGACCACATGGGCAAGATCCTCCTCAACGTAACCCAGTGCAAATCAGGTACTGTGAACATGGATCTATACGCAACCGGCACTACCCTCAAGCACGCCGGAGTCCTTTCCGGAGGAGATATCACCACCGAGGCTGCGCTTGGCAAACTGTTCGCGCTCATGGGCAGAAGCGACAATAACCAGTGGGTGAAAACCGCATTGGCTCATCCGATATGTGGCGAAACAAGTGAATAATCTTTGGCGTTTTGAAAATTTATTCCTAAATTGCACGTCAAATTTGGAAAAAACAATAACTAATCAATTTTATAACTAACAACACAACAAAAACAAATTATGAAAAAGCTTTTCATGTTTTTGGCAGTCGCCGGCCTTATGACCTTCTCTGCCAACATCGCTTCCGCCCAGGACGAGACCGCTGCTCCCGCAGCAGCCGAGCAGGTAGCCGAGGAAGAAGCCGAACCCGTTGTTGACCTCTTCGCAGGCTCTGGTGAGGAAGTTCCTCTGCACCAGGCCCTCAAGACCAAGTTCATCGAAGGTGGCGCAGGCTTCATGTCCCTTATCATCATCTGCCTCATCCTCGGTATGGCTCTCGCAATCGAGCGTATCCTGTATCTGGCACTTTCCAAGACCAACACCACCAAGCTCCTCGACGCTGTTGAGGCCGCTCTCGCAGAAGGTGGCATTGAGAAAGCAAAGGAAGTTTGCCGCAATACCCGCGGTCCTGTTGCCAGCATCTTCTATCAGGGCCTCCTCCGCGCAGACCAGGGTGTCGATGTCGTTGAAAAGACCATCGTTTCCTATGGCGGCGTTCAGATGAGCCAGATGGAGAACGGCCTCAGCTGGATCGGCCTCTTCATTTCCATCGCTCCTTCACTGGGATTCCTTGGTACCGTTATCGGTATGATCCAGGCCTTCGATGCTATCCAGGCTGCAGGTGACATCTCCCCTAACGTTGTTGCAGGCGGTATGAAGGTCGCCCTCATCACCACCGTCGGCGGTCTCATCGTTGCTATGATTCTCCAGATCTTCTACAACTATATCATTGCAAAGATCGACGCCCTCTCCATCGACATGGAAGACTCTTCCATCCGTTTCGTGGACCTCATGGTAAAGAACAACAAGAAGTAATTAACCCCAGTTAACTCCAGATAAAATGGAAAAACAGAAATACGCCAAAATCTGCAAGATCCTCCTTTGGGTACTCATTGCAATCAGCGTTGCTGTGCTCATCTGGGGGTCATTGACCGGGTTTGAGGCAAATGATGGTGCCGCTACCGACGTACTGTTCTATTGGGCTTATGCCGTTCTCGCCATTGCCCTTATCGCAGTAATCTGCGTCGGCCTCGTAGTCAGGGCAAAGACAGATGTCAAGAGCCTTGCCTCCATCGGCATCATTCTGGTTGGAGCCTGCGTGCTGTTCGGCGTTGCATACCTCCTGGCCTCCGGTGCCCCGGCAATCGGATACTCCGGTGCTGTACCTCCCACCGCCTCAGAACTTAAGATGACTGATACCATCCTCAACCTCGCATACATTGTTGGAGCATGCGCAATCCTCTCCATCATTGCAGCAGAAGTTGTAATGGCCATCCGCAATAAAAAGTAAGATAAACCATGGCAAGAAGAAAATTTGAAGCAATCGGTTCCACGGCGGACATTGCATTCCTCCTGCTCTGCTACTTCCTCATGACCACAACCATGGGTGAGCAGACCGGTCTGCAGCGTCGTCTTCCCCCGATTCCTGACTCTCAGCAGGCTCAGGATCAGCAGGTGAACCGCCGAAACATCATCATCGTCAGAATCAACTCTGCCGATAAGCTGTTTGCCGGTAGCGATGCCATGGATATCTCCCTGCTCAAGGACAAGATCAAAGAGTTCCTCACCAACCCTACAAACTCCCCTTCCCTTCCCGAGAAGGAACCCAAGGAGATTGAAGGTAAGACCTACATGGTTTCCAAGGGCGTTATCTCCCTGCAGAATGACCGTGGTACAAGTTACCAGGCATACCTAGCAGTGCAGAACGAACTCGTGAAAGCAGTTAACGAACTCCGTGACGAATTCGCCCGCGCAAACTTCGGCAAGAAGTTCTCCCGCCTGAGCGAAGAAGAGCAGGACATTGTCAAGAAGGCAGTTCCTCAGAACATTTCTGAGGCAGAGCCCAAGGAAGTGAAAAAACGTTAAAGGAGGATTAAGATTATGTCAAAATTTGGAAGTTCCAGCAATAAGAAGGAAGTCCCTCAGGCATCGTCCAACTCCCTTTCCGATATCGTGTTCATGCTCCTCTTCTTCTTCATGGTTACAACCCAGATGCGTGAGACAGAGAACAAGGTTCTCGTAAAGCTCCCCGAAGCATCTGAAGTTGCCAAGCTTGAAAGAAAGGACCTGAGCGCCAATATCAACATCGGTACTCCTATGCGCCAGTATCAGGCACTCTATGGTACCGATGCACGTATCCAGCTCAATGACTCCTTCAAGACAATTGCCGACATTCGTGACTTCATCGCCTCTGAGCGTGACGCCATGAGCGAAGCTGAACGCTCCCTCATGACCGTGAGCCTCAGGGTAGACCAGGATGTCCGAATGGGTATCGTCTCCGATGTAAAACAGGAGCTGCGCCGCTGCTCCGCCCTTAAGATTATGTATTCTGCCCGTAAACCCGGCGGAGGAAAATAATCCAAGGATATAAACAATGCAATAATGCCGGCCCATCGAGGCCGGCATTGTTGTTTCAGCAGCTTTCCCTCACAACCAGGGTGGGGCGTATGAGCTGTTGCACCGGTGCCGGATGCGGGAGTCCTGCGCGGCGTGCTTCCATGAAGGAAAAGAGAGTGCTCACCGCTATTTCTCCGGCTTCCTGCAGGGGCTGTTCCACCCTTGTAACTGCCGGATTCATGAAATCGAGGAAGCCGTTATTATCATAGGAAATGACGCCTACATCCTTCCCTTCCGTTATCCCAAGCCTCCTAAGAGCCGAAATCGTCCCAAGAAGGATGGTCGAACTGAACGCGAATACCGCATCAAAGGCTTTGGGATTGCCGGAAAAGGCGGCGAGGGCTTCCCTGCGCCCGTTTTCGACAGAGAAGGCATCTCCCCTTACCTGGTTCTCTATCCCCCTTTCATTCAACGCGGTCAGGAAGCCGCGTACCCTTTCCCTGTTAGGCATGGAGGCAGGAACGCCCTGTATGGCAAGGATCCTCTTGTAGCCCTTGTCGGCAAGATACTTTGCCGCCATATATGCGCCGGCATAGTTGTCGGTACACACATAGGAAAGGCTTGTCTTTTCAAAATAACGGTCTATGAGGACAAGGGGAATGTCCTGGCTCACACGCTCATGGTACTCCGGAGAAGAGGCGACCGGGACGGCTATTATTCCGTCCACGTTGCGGTCCTGGAACATTTCGAGAGCCTGGATTTCTTCCTCCGGCGTTTCACGGGAGTCGGCAAGGAGGGTATGGTATCCGCGCTGGCTGAGCTGGGCGGTGATTACGCTTGCAAGGGTTGCGAAAAACGGGTTGTCTATGCCGGGAACAACCAGGCCGACGGTCTGGCTCTGACGGGTGCGCAAACTTTGCGCAACAAGGTTCGGCCTGTAGTTGCAGCGATGAGCTTCCTCCGTCACTTTTGCAATTGCCTCAGCGCTGATTCGGTACTTTTCGGCCTTTCCGGAAAGAACGCGCGATACGGTGGATACAGAGTACCCGGTGCGCTCTGAAATTGCTGCAAGATTGTTTTTGTTACCCATAAGCGAAATCGTTTGCGCTACAAAGTTAAATTTTTTTCTAACAGCGTGTACAATTATAAAAAATTTTTTCTACATTTGTAAAAGACCATGCACAAACGATTGCGCAAAACAGCATAATCAATAACACCAAATATGAGTAAAAAAGGTATCCTCGTCATAGGCAGCAGCAATACTGACATGACAGTCAAAACCAAAGCCCTTCCCCGTCCCGGAGAAACCGTCCTTGGCGGTGTCTTTACCATGGGAGCCGGCGGCAAGGGTGCGAACCAGGCAGTGGCGGCACAGCGCCTTGGAGGCGACGTGAAGTTCATCTGCAAGGTTGGAAAGGACATTTTCGGAGACAACTCCATCGCACAGTACGAAAAGGAAGGGCTGGACACAAGCGGCATCTTCCGTTCCGAACTTCCTTCCGGCGTTGCCCTTATTTCCGTGGATGAGCACGCGGAAAACTGCATCGTGGTGGCCTCCGGCGCAAACGGGGACCTCACCGAGGCCGACATCGAAGCCTCCCGCGGAGACCTCGAAAACTGCGGCATACTCCTGCTCCAGCTCGAAAGCCCTATCGGCAGCGTTCTCAAGGCAGCGAAGATTGCACACGAGGCCGGAGCAACGGTGGTCCTGAACCCCGCTCCCGCCTGTCCCCTTCCGGAAGAAATCTTCCGTTACATCGACCTCTTCATTCCCAACGAGACAGAGCTTTCCTCGTTCAGCGGCATCCCCGTGGCCGATATCGCATCGGCAGAAAAGGCAGCATCGGCAATGCAGGCAAAGGGCGTAGGGAAGCTCATTGTCACAATGGGGAGCAAGGGGGCGCTAATCTGCGAAGGCGGTCCATCCGTATTCGTCCCGGCACATAAAGTGAAGGCAGTTGACACCACCGCAGCGGGAGACACTTTCTGCGGAGCTCTCTGCGTAGCTGTTTCCGAGGGAAAGACTCTCAAGGAAGCTACGGAGTTTGCCACGGCGGCATCGGCCCTTACGGTGCAGAAGATGGGAGCCCAGAATTCCATCCCGTTCAGAAAAGAAATTAACCTTTAAAGTAATAACGCTATGTTTATCGTCGGAAGTTATTCGCTTGCAGTAGTATTCTGCTTTATTACCATGCTCTGCTGGGGTTCCTGGGGAAACACCCAGAAACTGGCAGCAAAGAGCTGGAGGTACGAACTCTTCTACTGGGACTATGTCATCGGCATGGTTCTGTTTTCCCTCCTTCTGGCTTTCACCGCCGGTTCCATCGGCTCTGAAGGACGTCCTTTCCTCCAGGACCTTGGCCAGGCAAGTTGGGCAAGCATCGGCTGGGTGCTCCTTGGCGCCGTTGTCTTCAACGTCTCCAACATCCTCCTTTCGGCCTCAACCTCAATCGCCGGCATGGCAGTTGCCTTCCCTCTCGGTGTGGGCATAGCGCTTGTAATGGGCGTACTTAACAACATCCTCCTCCACCCCGTAGCAGGCCAGAACACAACTCTTCTTTGGGTTGGTGTAGCGCTCGTGGTGATCGCCGTTATCTGCAACGGCATTGCATCGGGCAAGGTATCCAACGACCAGAAAGATCCGGCGCAGAACCGCAAGGGCATCATCCTCGCAGTATGCGCAGGTCTCATCATGTCCTTCTTCTCCGCACTTGTCTACAACGGCGTAGACCTTGACAACTTCGCCGCTCCTGCAGCCGGCAAGGTCACACCTTACACTGCAATGGTAATCTTCTCCATCGGCGTGTTCCTGAGCAACATCATCGTGAACACCATAGTCATGAAGAAGCCCTTCGTGGGAGAACCTGTCACTTACAAGCAGTACTTTGCGGGCAGCTTCCCCACACACCTTGTGGGCATGCTCGGCGGCGCCATCTGGGGCCTTGGTACTGCACTTAACTACATCTCTGCCGGACAGGCAGGCGCCGCAGTTTCCTACGCACTCGGCCAGGGAGCTCCCATGATCGCCGCAATCTGGGGCGTATTCGTCTGGAAGGAATTCAAGGGCGCCGGCAAGAACGTCTACGGCCTCCTGGGCCTCATGTTCGCCCTGTTCATCGCCGGCCTCGCCTGTATCGTAGTTGCTGGAATGTAATATTATTAAGGTATGAGAACATTCAAGAGTATCATTCTTGCCTTTGCCGCCCTCATCTCCGGAGTCACGGCCTTTGCGCAGGGCAAGAACATATCCGGAAAGGTTGCCGATGAAAGAGGCGACGCCCTTCCCGGTGCAACTGTCGTAGTATCCGGAACAAAAGCCTATGCCATCACTGACATTGATGGCAAATATACCCTCCAGGCCCGTCAGGGACAGGAAATCACCGTGAGCTACCTGGGCTATGATGACTACGTATTCACCGTAGGCACGGGCTCGGTATACAACATCTCCATGCAGCCCTCCGAAGCTACCATGCTCAACGAATCCGTAGCCATCGGTTACGGCACCACCACGAAGAAGGAAGTTACCGGATCGGTGGTGAGTCTTAAGAGCGACGATTTTGACAAGGGGTCGTTTACATCCGCTGCAGGCATGCTGCAAGGCAAAGTCGCCGGCCTTTCCGTAACCAACCCGGACGGCGGAGATCCTAACAGCTCATATGAGATTCTGCTTCGCGGTACCAATACGCTCAGTGCCGGACAGGGTCCGCTTATTATCATCGATGGCGTTGTTGGTGCCGATATCCGCACTATCAACTTCCAGGAAGTTGAATCAATCGACGTCCTCAAAGATGGTTCTGCTGCTGCCATTTACGGAACACGCGGTACTAACGGCGTGCTCATCATAACGACAAAAAGGGCAAAAGCAGGAAGCACTTCTGTAACATATGACGGGCAGGTTTCCGTTCAGACTGTAAGATCAAGGGCTGTTCCTATGAACGCCGAGCAATTCGCCAGCACAATCAACACATATCGCCCCGAAAACGCAAACAAGCTTTATGGTGCAGACACCGATTGGTTTGATGCCGTTACCCGTACTCCAATCAGCCACAAGCACAATCTGGCCATTGCCGGAGGCTCCGACAAGTTCAGCCACCGTACTGTCTTGAACATTGAAAAGAATCAGGGTATCCTAAAGACAAATGATGCTGACAAATATCTTTTCAAGACAAATATCAGACAAGAAGCACTTGAAGGTTGGCTTGTTTTCGACGGTAATATCAGTTATGTAAAACGCAAATACAACGGTGCCAGATACGGAATCTTCCGTCAGGCATTCTTCCACAATCCCACAGAGCCAATTTACGATGAGGCGAATGTAGATGGCGGAGGATACTTTACCAAGACGGAGTCCATGGATTACTACAACCCTGTCGCCATGCTGAACGAGAGGGACAGCAGAACAGAAGTGGACGATATCGGTGTAAATGGGCGCGTTACGCTCAACATCTTGCCCGTTAAAGGCTTGAAGTGGGACAACTTTGTAAGTTACGGTATCCAAAGATATGAAAACAGAGATTACAGGACACGCTTCTATCCCGGAGAAACCGGAAAACGAGGAACTGCTGAAATTTCCAATGCAAAGGACACCGATATCCAATACGAAAGCACGTTGCAGTATAACAAGTCAATCGGAGAGCATCATATCCAGGCTGTAGCCGGTTATGCATTCCAGGAATTGGAATCCAGCAGCAGTTACATGTCAAACTACGGTTTTGACCTTGACTTTTTCAAGACTGACAATATCGGAGCCGGCAGTGCCATAAAAAGTGCAAAGGGTGAAATGTCATCTTCGAGGGAAGGCAGTCGCTATGTGGCATTCTTCGGTCGCGCCATGTATAACTATGCAGAGAAATATATGGCTTCGCTATCTCTCAGATATGACGGTTCTTCACGCTTCGGCATAAACAACAAATGGGCTCTTTTCCCTGCAATAAGTCTGGGCTGGAGAATCACTCAGGAACCATTCATGAAACAGCTGACATGGATTGACGAGCTGAAACTCAGAGCCGGTTTCGGCATGACCGGCAATCAGGATTTCTCCAACTATCAGTCCATTCTGCGCGTAGAGCCTGTCGGCTACTTCTACTACGACGGGAAATGGTCCAATGCATATGCTCCGTCAAGCAATGCCAACCCCGACCTGCAATGGGAGAAGAAGAGCGAATGGAATGTCGGTGTCGATTTCTCATTCTTGAAAGGGCGCCTGGGGGGAACTATTGATTATTACTACCGCCTGACAAGCAACCTGCTTTACAATTATAAGGTTCCTGTACCTCCATACGATTATGAAAGGTATTTCACCAATGTAGGTGCCATTTCCAACAGTGGTCTGGAAATCACGCTGTTCGGTGATCCAGTCAAAACCAAGAATGTCGAATGGAATACTTCATTTGTATTTGCAACCAACAAGAACAAACTCATTTCTTTCACCAATGAAGAATTTCAGGGACAGGAGTATCGTATAGCATGGCTCAGCACACCTCTTGGTGCCAACTGCCAGCGCCTGATTGAGGGGGAAAGCATCGGCACATTCTACGGACCGCAATTCACTAAATTCAGCGGAGATGGCAACCAGAAGTTGAAATATATCGATCAGAACGAATGGATTAATCTTGGTTCTGCATATCCCGACTTCACACTAGGTTGGAGCAACACCGTAAGAATTGGCCAGTTCTCCGTAAGCGCCACATTGAGAGGCGCTTTTGGAGGAAAAGCTTACAACCAGCTTCGCGCCCTGTATGAGAACATAAGTGAACTTGGCCAGAAAAACGTACTTGCTTCCTGGCTCAATTACACCGAATACACAGGTAAGGTTGTCTATTCAGACCGCTGTCTGGAAGATGCCACTTATGTCAAACTGGACAACGTGACCCTTTCATACGATGTGCCTTTAAAGAACAAATATATCAAAGGGCTGAGATTCTACGCAACTGGACAGAACCTGATCTGCGTAACCGGATACACCGGTGTTGACCCCGAAGTCCGCTTGTCCGGTCTTACTCCAGGTATTGAGGGAACCAGCTACTACCCCCGTACCAGAATGTTCACCATTGGTGCCAACGTAAAGTTCTAAGGTTATGAAAAAGTTATTCATTATAACATTTGCAGCAATCGCCGCTGCCGCTTGCACAAACCTTGACGAGCATCTTTACTCACAAATCTCCAAAGAAGAGTTCATGAAGAATGATGCCGTAATCGCACAATACACTTCCAGGCCTTATACCAAACTTCAGAACTGGGGAGAAGAACAGAGCTACTGGACCCTCGTGCTTCAGATAGGCAATGAAATGGCTGTTCCGAAGTCATGGGATAAAAGCTGGGGAGAAGAGCGCTATGTAGAGCTCCAGACCCATAATATCACAACCAGTAACAAATTGGTTGGGACAGGCTGGGATTTCTGCTTCAATGGTATATCTGCATGTAACGATGCTATTTACGAGCTGCAAAAACTGGAACAGAATGAAACTGTTAAGCGCAACATTGCCGAGTGCCGAATTCTAAGAGTCTACTATTACTTTATGGCGGTAGACCTTTGGGGACAGGTCCCATTCTCAATAGACAAAACTGTCACTACTCTTCCGGAAGTGAAGACCAGAGCGCAAATGTATGATTTCATGGAAAATGAGATTACCGCTTGCATGGGAGATCTTATCGAAACTCCTTCTGCAGCAACCTATGGCCGTGTAACCAAAGATGTAGCGAAATTCCTGCTTGCGAAACTGTACATCAACGCGGAAGTGTTCAACGGAACAGCGAAATGGAAAGAGGCCGGTGACATTTGCAAGGAGATCATGGACAGTGGTCATTTCAGGCTCACTTCTTCATATTCCCAGAATTTTGCCATCCAGAACGAAAACTCATCAGAGGCAATTCTTGCAATCCCCTATAGCACAGTTTACACATCCCATACATTCTATCCCTTTGTCCTGACCCTGAACAGCGACCTTCTGCCACTATTCAATATCAGTGCCGGCACATGGAATGGTACACATATGGGGCAGCCTGATTTCATGGCTCGTTATGATGCAAATGATATAAGGAAAGCTGAGACCTGGCTCTTTGGCGATATCTACGACTTGAACGGCCAGCGTTGGACAATCGAGGACGGCGTTGACGCAAACAATAAGCCTATAATCAAGGAGTACTCCCTGATTGATACACCTATCGAAGAAAGCCACTTCCGCAGCGGCCTGGACCGCATGGAAGGCGCCCGTATAATCAAGTGGCCATACCAGACGGACGGATCCCTTACATCTTATTCAGTTGATATGGAGAACGACTTCATCCTCATGCGATATGCAGATGTCGTGCTGATGTATGTTGAATGCCTTCTCCGCCAGGGCAAAACCCTTGAAGCATCATTGGTGCCTGAATTCATGGAAATACGCACCCGAGCCGGCCTGCTGCCGTTCACGGCCTTGAATCTCACCCTTGACACCTTCTTTGAAGAGCGTCAGAAAGAAATGGCTCTGGAAGGATGGGTACACAATGACCTTGTCCGCTTTGGGAAGTATCTGGATGCATGGTGGGCCAAACCTGCCGACAGCCATCCCGGACATATCCTTCTTCCTATTCCTGAAGACAAACGCGGCGCAAATCCCAACCTTGGTCAAAACCCCGGATATTGATTATGAAAAAACTGTCGATTATAACCCTCTGTGTGCTTCTTCTGGCATCCTGTGCCCAGAAGCCGCTGGAGATAACGCGTACACAGCTCAAGGACAAGATTGCCGGGGCCTGGCTTGGCCAGATGGTTGGCAACATCTACGGACTTGAATACGAAAACAAGTTCGTGGATGAGCCCGGCGAAGGTCCATTTGTCTTCAACAAGGCAATGCGCAAGATGTCTGCAGTGGACGGAGCCTTCTCCGATGATGACACAGACGTCGAGTACCTCTACCTGATGATGATGGAGAAGTACGGAATAGACATCACGTACGAGCAGATCAAGGAAGGCTGGATGTACCATATCCGTGACAGGGTATGGCTTGCAAACCGCGCAGCCCTTGGCCTCATGCACTACGGATTCACCCCTCCGTACACCGGCAAGAAGGAATACAACCCCCACTGGTTCCAGATTGACCCTCAGCTGATCAACGAAATCTGGGCCTACACCGCACCGGGCATGCCTGCATATGCGGCTGGCATATCCGACTGGGCCGCCCGCATCACATCCGATGACTGGGCCGTATCCCCTACCGTAGTGTACGGAGCAATGTACTCGGAAGCCTTCTTCGAAAAAGACATCCCTACACTCATCCGCCACGCCAAAGAGTATCTTCCCAAGAAGGACCGCTTCCGCGCTATCATTGACGAGTGCCTTGACCTGTGGCAGAAGAATCCCGACGACTGGAAGGCCTCCAGAAAGGTCATTGCCGATGAACTGTATGTCAATGAAGAAGACATGACCAAGAGCATCTGGAATGCAGACCTAAACGGCGCCATGGGCATCCTGTCACTCCTCTACGGAGACGGCGACATCGAGAAGACTCTCCTCATTGGCTGCGCCCTCGGTTTTGACTGCGACAACCAGACTGCTACTATGTGCGGCCTCCTGGGTGTAATCAACGGCCTTGGCGGAGTTCCGCTTGACCGTGCAATGCCATTCGAGCACTGGACCAAACCTTTCAACGACAGGTATATCAACGTAACCCGCTACGACATGCCTGACGCCTCTATCGAGGACATCATCGAGCGCACGGTCGTACTGGCAGAAAAGATTATCCTTGCCCGCGGCGGCTCTGTACGTGAAGAGAACGGTGAAAAGATCTACACCATCAATACCAAAGCACGTTTCAAGCCCGTCAAAGAGGCCGGCGCGACATTTACGCTTCCCGAAAAGCACGGGCGCAACCTCGCCAAGGATGCAGCGGAGATCCTTGCCCTTACCCGCAAGACAGACCGTGCTACGCTTGACTCCTGCTGGCTTACCATTCCAGTAAGCTACCGCGCATACACTGTGGATGTAATCAACGACGGCGTAACCGGAGGAGCCGGTGCTGCCTTCTATTCTCTTGGAAGCAAGTCCAATGCTCCCAAACGCGACTACTTTGGCTACCGCTGGGATGAGCCAATTACCACTGACATGATTTCCTTCCACTACGGACCGCTCGAGGAGTTTGGCGGCTGGTACAGCAACCTGCACCCTGAATACCTGGATGAAAACGGCAACTGGCAGCCCCTGGATGCAAAGGTCACCCCTGACTGGCCTTTCAGCGACGAAGTTTTCTTCCAGCCCCATAACGGCGAATTCATCTTCACCTTCCCCAAGGTCACCACAACTGCCGTACGTGTAATTGGTGACGATGCAGTCCTTATCCACTGGAACAAGTATACCAAGGACGTATCTGCATTCATCTCCATAACAGAACTCGAAGTTTATGAAGCGAAGTAGCATCATAGCACTTATCCTCATTGCCGTGGCCTGCACCCAGGCCCCGGCAAGCAAGGAGGTTGTCCTTACCAAGGACGCGCTTATGGACAAGATAATAGGCGGCTGGGCCGGTCAGACCATAGGTGTAGTCTACGGTGCACCCACAGAGTTCAAGTTCTGCGGAACGCTTATCCCCGAAGAGATTCCCATCGGCTGGGGTGACGGTTATGTCAAGCATTGGTGGGTACGTAAACCGGGCTTGTTCGACGACGTGTACAACGACCTCACCTTTGCAGAGGCATTCGAACAGCTTGGGCTGGATGCCACATCAGAGCAGCTTGCCATGCGTTTTGCTTATGCCCCATACCACCTTGCACACGCAAATCAGGCGGGCCGCTACAACGTGCGCCAGGGCATCATGCCTCCGGAATCCGGCAACTGGATGAACAACCCCCACGCAGACGATCTGGACTTCCAGATTGAGGCGGATTTCGTAGGTCTCATGTCCCCTGCGATGCTTCCCCAGGCGCTTGACATTGCAAACCGCGTGGGCCATATCATGAACAGCGGCGACGGCTTCTACGGCGGAGCATACGTGGCTGGTCTGTACAGTGCGGCATTCGCAGAGAACGACCCGGCAAAGATAGTGGACATGGCTCTTGAGGCCATCCCGCACGAGAGCACCTTCTGGCAGTGCATCAACGACGTGCGTCTTTGGCACAAGAAGTATCCAGCCGACTGGAAAGCCACCTGGTTCGAACTCCTCAAGAAGTGGGGCACGGACACAGGCTGCCCCAAGGGAGTTGGGCTTAGTTTTGACATTGATGCGAAACTCAACAGCGCATATGTGACCATCGGCATGCTTTATGGAGGCGGAGACTTTGGCCGTTCCATTGAGATTGCCACTCGCTGCGGACAGGATTCCGACTGCAATCCGGCAACCGTCGGCGGCGTTCTTGGCGTAGTCCTGGGCCTTGACAATATTCCCGAATTCTGGCGCACCCCGGTCATGGAGATTTGGAACCTTGATTTCGAAGGCACGGATGTTTCCCTCGCAAAGGGTGCACAGTACAGTTTCAACCAGGCCCTGCAGCTCATCGAAAAGAACGGCGGAGAAGTACGGGAAAACGATGTAACAATCCCCGTAGCCAAACCTGAGATGCTTCCTCTGGAGCAGAACTTCGTGAACACATATCCCCTCATGCGAGACCAGAAAGACGCCTGGCTTGAAAAGGAATACGAGTTTGACTTCTCCGGCAACGGCTTCGTAATCTGGGGTAATCTGGTATGCCTCAGAGGTATCACTGCAGATTACGCCGCACGCGTTGCCAAAAAGCATGTGGGCTCTGAAGTATTTGCCATGGCAGAAGAACAGGATCCTTACGTGGCAGAGATAGAAGTTTGGATTGACGGCGCTCTGGACCAGGTTTCCATCCTTCCCATGAAGGGGACTTCGCGCAAGCTTGAACCTGCATGGAAGTACTGCATGGATGAAGGCCACCATCATGTAAAGCTTGTCTGGCGCAACGCAAAACCTGACACTTATCTCCTTAGAATCAACGCCATCGAATACTACAGCGAAAAGCAGAACACAGACACCTATTATCACAACTAGGATGAAAAGGATACTGATCATAGCACTCCTGGCCCTATCTGCCTGCACGGCCAAAGTCCAGTACGGTACAACCTTAAAGATGGACGACGCCACCCTCATGGATAAAATCCGCGGCGGCTGGTACGGACAGACAATCGGCTGCACCTATGGAGGCCCTACCGAGTTCAAGTACAAGGGAGGCATCATCATGGAAGAGATTCCTATTCCGTGGTACGATGACTACATCTATGACACCTACATCGAAGACCCGGGTCTTTATGACGATGTCTACATGGACCTCACCTTCATGGAAACCATGCTCAAATACGGCCTGGATGCACCTGTGGAAGAGTATGCCAACGCATTTGCTTATGCAGACTACAAGCTCTGGCATGCAAACCAAGGTGCACGTTACAACATCCTCAACGGCCGCGGAGCACCTGAATCAGGTCACTGGAAGTACAACCCCCACGCAGATGACATAGACTTCCAGATCGAGGCCGATTTCATCGGCATGCTGTATCCGGGTGGCGTGAACAGAGCTTCCGAGCTGAGTGACAGGATAGGACATATCATGAATTACGGCGACGGCTGGTACGGCGGCGTGTTCATCGGCGCAATGTATTGCCTGGCATACGTGTGCAACGATATCCCCACCATTGTCACGGAGGCGCTCAAGACCATTCCTGAAGGGACAAAGTTCCACAGCACTATTTCCGATGTCATCAAGTACTGGAAGAAATACCCCAAGGATTGGAAGCAGTGCTGGTTCGAGGTCACCAACCGCCATGCAAATGACGTGGGGTGCCCTGAAGGAGTCTGGAACGGATTCAACATCGACGCCACCATCAATTCCGCTTTTGTGGTAATCGGCCTCCTCTATGGAGAAGGAGACTTCCTGAAGACGATGGACATCTCTACACGCTGCGGAAACGACTCTGACTGCAACCCGGCTTCGGCAGCCGGCATCCTTGGCGTGATGTATGGATATGATGCCATTCCCGAGTACTGGAAGAAGGGAGCCGAGCGCATCAAGGATATTCCTTTCCCCTACACTTCACTGAGCCTGGAAAATGTCTGCAAGGCTAATTTCGAGCTTGTAAAAGACGTGTTCGGAGGCAACGAACCGGCCGAAAACTGCATCTATATCAATGTTGAAAAGCCACAGCCCGTCCGCTATGAGCAGAGCTTTGAAGGCATTGTTCCCGTAGAGAAGAGGGTTCTCAAAAAGGCCTTTACAGACAAGGTCGAACTCACATTCAAGGGAAACAGCATTGTTGTCGAAGGCAGCGTCCGCAAAACCGGACATGCAGATGACAGTTACGTTGCTGACATCACTGCCCTGCTGGACGGAGAAGAAATAGAACACTTTACTATGCCCATTGATTACATCAAGCGCAAGTACGAAGTTTTCTCTGCCTACTGCTTTGAAAGCGGTGAGCACACACTTACCCTCCGCCTCAACAATCCCCACCCGGATTATGAAGTTTACGCATCTGAAATGGTAGTTTATGATGAAATATAAGTTCATATCGATACTTGGCGCATTCTTGGTTTTGACATCTGGCAGTTGTTCAAGGACTGACGATAACAATGACAATGGTACCGACATCGTTACTCCGGTGACACCTCCGGAGCCGGAAGGTTTTAAGCGTTACCAGCAAGACCTGGTCCTTAACAGCAGGATTCTCAAGGCATATGTAAAGTATTCGGTATACCTCCCCGAAGATTATGAAAAGGCCACAGACCAGCGTTATTCAGTGGTATACATGCTCCATGGGCTTGGTGACAATAACAATTCCTGGAACGGTGACTATCTGCATGCAAACTCCAAAATCCAGTTTTTGGAGGCAAGCGGCATGTCTAAAATGATATATGTCTTCCCGCAGGGCTTCTCCAGTTACTACTGCAATTTCTTTGATGGGTCATACAACTATATGGATATGTTTGTCCAGGAGTTGATCCCTATGATAGATAAGACTTACCGTACCATTCCAGACAAGAATCACCGTTCTATAACAGGATATTCCATGGGAGGATTCGGGGCATGTGCACTTGCCGAAAAACACCCTGAATTATTCATTGCATGTGCTCCTCTTTCAATGTCTGTACGTACAGACTGGCAGTATCTTGAAGAATCCCAAAGCGGATGGGAGAATCAGTGGGGAATGATATTCGGCGGACTAGGAGAAAAGGGAGAGGGCCGTATCACCGAGTATTACAAACAGCACTGCCCCATTCATTATTTCAACGCAGAAAACAAAGAGCTACTGTCTACCGTGAACTGGTACCTGATTTGCGGAGATGACGAAAAGAATCTTCTCTACTCCAATGATGAACTCCACTGCGTGATGCGCGACAACGGCTATAAGCACGAGTATCGCGTTGTTGATGGAGGTCATTCTTCTTCCGTCTGGAATCCCGCTCTTGAGGAGGTCCTTCCCTGGTTCGACTATTACATGAACGGAGGCACCCTCTGGAGCCCGGACTTGAACTTCGATTACGACCCGTGCGTACTTGAGAGTAATAATGAAGATGGCGTCTATGTATCAGATAAATACAAGGAAAACAAAACCGGCACCGCACTATACATCGTTCATAATAACGAGCTTTCTAATTTCATGATCAGCATTCTCAGGTACGCCGCATACATAAATCCTGTCTATAACAACAGCTATGTAATGCTTCCGTGCGACATTTCCCAGAAATCGCTCACAGAGTGGATGAATTACTGGGACTCAAAGTATCCAAATGACAAAAAACTCGTACTTGGATATGGTCAAGGTGCCGAAGCCGCTTTAGCTTTACCTTCTGATACTTTTAAGCGAAGCTACTATATCAATCCATCAGTTGGAGAGACAATAAATGTAGCAAAAGATCAGACGATATATTTCTGCGGTACCGATGACGACTCCAATTACCTTGGCATGAATAAACTCTACAATGCCTGCAAAAACAACGGAGCCAAGTTTGAGTACAGGATAGTAAATGCATACAAGGATCCTATATACAATATTATGTCAAGCATTAGTTCCATAAAATCAAATATTTACTATTAACCCTTTTAAAAACAAAAAACTATGAAAAAAATCATGTTACTCATGATGGCAGCTCTTGCCATTACCACTGTATCCTGCAAAAAGGACAACAAGGGTGGAAATGATGATGAACAAAGCACTATCGCAAAACCCACTTATCGAGTGAAGAACTTGATGAAGAGCTGGGAAGGTGATGACATGAAGAGCGGAGACATGTACACGTACACCTATAATGCCGACGGCACAATTGCCAAGGTTGACATGGCCTGGGCAAAGGAAGTTTATTCTACCATGGCATTTAAATGGAATGGCAACACCGTTACCGTTGTTGACGAAAAGAAGGACAATGCTCCTGTATGTACAATTACCGTCAATGACAAAAAACTGGCTACCAAAATTGAACAGGCAGCAGACACTGAAGTTGGCAAAGGATGGAAAGTTCTTGAATGCAAGTATGATGCAAATGGTTTCCTCACACTCGCAAAGGCTGACGGTGTTGTAAATACTGTTCAGTCAATTGACGAAGAAGGCAACATCGAATGGTGGGGCCGCGTTGGCATTGCAGATCAGGTAAGCGAAAGCACAACCGCAGCAGGCTGGCGCAAGAAAATGCACACCTACTACAGCAACGTCAATGCAGCAGGTATCCATGGTGAATGGGATGAAGACGTTAAAGTAAAGCGCTGGTTCTATGAGACCGGTCTTGTTGGCCGTGCTTCCGCCCACATCATGCGCACCGCCTGGTGGTATGGTGTTGTTGACAAGGAGAACAACGTTGTAAAACAGGAATATGCTGCAAAGCTTGCATACTATCCTCTGAATGTTGATGCTAATAACTGCGTCATTGTCGAGACCAAGCTCTATGACACCAAGGAGAAATACGAAAGCAATCCCGAAGGCATGGGTGCAGACGACAAGACTGCATTCGAGTGCGAGAAGATTCAGTAATTATCTCGTATAACAATTTGTATCCCGTCCTCAAAAACGCCTGTTTTTAAGGACGGGATATTTTGTTAACTTTGCAGACGTATGGAAAACAATTCGACTAAAGACATTCTGAGGCAGATTGCCATTGGGTTTCTGGTGCTGGTGGCGCTGCTTATCTGCTACGGGGCGATAAGGGCCAACATCAACAGGAGCAAGGAGAGCAAGGCGTGCAAGTGCGCATGCACATGCTCGCCCTGCGAGTGCTCAGATAATACTGCTGAACTGCCAGATTCTACTGCCAGATAAAGACCTTGTCTCCGCGGCGGGGGTGGAGGCGTTCTCCCGGAGTCATGCCGGGATTGTCGTTCACGTGGTCTTCCGGCATTGAATCCAGCGGGACGGCCACGGAGCAATATCGGCCCTGGGGAGCGACGGAAGCCTCCTCATAGTCTACGCGAAGGTCTTCCACCTTCATTTCAAGGATGCCGGTGGTGTTGCCGATGAAGATAATCTCGTCGCCCTTGTGAAGGTCTGTAGCCTCTACCTTTATTTCCGCTACACCAAGGCGAGCGAACCAGTTGGTAACCTTTCCAAGATAAATCTTCTTCCTGGTGGCCTGGGAGCCGTAGATGGAGCTCCACTCGCCCATCTTGGCACCAAGGTAGTAGCCGTCCCAGAAACCGCGGTTGAAGACCTCGGCAAGCTGTTCCTTCCACACGGCGGCCTGCTCCTGGTTGTAGGTCCCGTCGGCAACGGCATCGGCGGCGGCACGATAGCAGGACACGGCCCTTTTCACATATTCTGCACTGCGGGCACGTCCCTCAATCTTGAACACCTTCACGCCGGCTTCCACGAACTTGTCCATGAACTCGATGGTACAAAGGTCCTTTGGGGACATCAGGTACTTGTTGTCGATGTGGATTTCGTTGCCGGTTTCATAGTCCGTGACAAGATAGCCGCGGCGGCACACCTGCAGGCACGCGCCCCTGTTTGCCGATGCCCCATAGGCTGCCAGCGACAGGTAGCACTTCCCTGAAACGGCCATGCAGAACGCTCCGTGGGCGAACATCTCTATGCGCACCAGCTCTCCCTTGGGACCGCGGATATCCTGGTCGATGATGGCCTGATGGATTGCCGCCACCTGAGTGAGGTTGAGCTCACGGGCAAGGACGACGACATCGGCAAACTGGGAGTAGAACTTCAGGGACTCTATGTTGGAGATGCTCAGCTGCGTGGAAATATGCACTTCCAAGCCGATTTTCCGGCAGTACATGATTGCCGCCATGTCCGTTGCAATGATGGCGTCCACACCGGCTGCCTTTGCGGTGTCAAGGGTGTCGTACGCCGCCTGCAGGTCTTCCCCGTAAAGGGTGATGTTCAGCGTCATGTATGCCTTGACCCCGTAGGAGCGGCATATTCGCATGATTTCCGGCAAGTCCTCACGGGCGAAATTGTTTGCCGAATGCGAACGCATGTTAAGGTGGCCGATACCGAAGTAGACGGAATCGGCACCGCCTTCTATAGCGGCAAGCAGGCAGTCGAAACTGCCCGCAGGTGCCATTATTTCAAGTTCTTTCCTGTCCATTACATTGTGCGTCCCACGAGGGCGTGGGCAAACTGTTTCAGTGCTTCGTGTTCTTCTGCCCCCATTGCCGCATCTGTGCCCTTGAAAACGGCACGGGTGCTGAGGTCGCTTATGGCCTTTTTTGCTTCGGAGACTATATCTACTGAATCGTATATGGCCTTTACGCGGGCAATCTTTTCTGCAGGAGGAAGGGTAGTGTCATTGAGCGCCTCCGTGAGGCCCACGGCTCCTTTTTCGGCAGCCTTCACTGTGAGCCAGGACTTCTTGCAGTTAAGGATATCCCCGCCGATGGGCTTTCCGAACACCTTCTCGTCGCCATAGGCATCGAGGTAATCGTCGGCAACCTGGAAGGCAAGTCCAAGGTAGTATCCGTATTCATAAATAGCCTCCTGGCTGGGCTTCCCCGCCCCGGCGATGAGGGCGCCCATCTGGGCAGAGCACGCAAGAAGGACACCGGTCTTGAGGCCGATCATATTCATGTACTCCGACATCGTGACATCATCCCTCTTCTCGAAGTCCATATCCAGCTGCTGGCCGTCGCAGACCTCTGCCGCCGTCTTGGAGAAGAGGTCAAGAGCCTCTCCCAGAACGGCCTTGGGGGCCTTCGCAATGCGTTTGTAGGCATCGATACACATGACGTCTCCGCTAAGGATGGCAGTGTCTTCCGACCACTTTTTCCAAACCGTGTCGTGGCCGCGCCTCAGGGGCGAACGGTCCATGATGTCGTCATGGATAAGGGTGAATGTGTGGAACACCTCCAGCCCCGCCGCCGGTTCAAGCACCTCGGGGGTCAATTCATCGGCATAAATGCCATATGTGGTAAGGCAGAGGCGCGGTCTGAGCCTTTTTCCGCCTATTTCAATCATGTACCTGAGAGGGTCGTACAGGCCTGCCGGCTCTGCCTGGAACTCAATCCCAGAAAAAAGCCTTTTCACGGCCTCGTCAATTCTGCCTTCCGAAATCATTATTTTCTATTTTTTACAAAGGTAACAATAATTTCGCACTTGAATGCATGATAAAAAAGTGTATCTTTGTATCCGCTAACCACCTGATTAATGAAAAAGATCCGTCGCTCTACTGTAGAGGCACTCGTTTTTCTTACAATACTCATAGTCGTTTTCGGACTTCTCGGCAGCCGCATGGGCGGCGGCAACATGCTCAAAACCATAATGAATACGGCGCATGACCTGCTTCTTAATACCGTATTCTACCTGATGGGAATCACCGTTCTCACCGGTGCCCTTTCCAAACTGATGTCCGAGTTTGGAGTCGTCACCCTTCTGGAACGATTCCTGAGGCCGCTCATGAAGCCGCTCTACAACCTTCCCGGTGTAGCAGCTCTTGGCGCCGTCATGACTTTCCTCTCTGACAATCCGGCAATCATCGCCCTGTCAAAGGACAGGACCTTCGCGTCGTATTTCAAGAAGTACCAGCTCATTTCACTGACCAACTTCGGAACTGCATTCGGAATGGGCTTCGTGGTTATTATCACCATGATCGGATATGGCCATGTCTCGGCCGCGCTGGTGGGTCTTTTCGGAGCATTCTGCGGTTCGATTATCTCTACCAGAATCATGCAGAGAAACTGCCTCAAGGCATATCCGGAACTGGATTCTCCCGTGTATGATTCCGTATCAGAGCACGTGGAAGAGGCTCAGGAGGAGACCAGTGACAAGAGCATATTCATGCGTTTTCTGAATGCTGTGCTTGACGGTGGCAAAAACGGTGTGGAACTTGGTCTTCAGATTATTCCCGGCGTGCTTATCATCACTACGGCGGTTATCATGATTACCTTCGGCGCCGGCCCTTCCGGAGTATATGACGGCAGCTCTTCACAGGGCGTTCCGGTCCTTCCATGGCTGGCAGAGAAGATTCACTGGGTGTTTGAGTGGCTCTTCGGCTTCGAGCACATGGAGCTCATCGCATTCCCCATGACGGCTCTCGGTGCCGTGGGAGCGTCCCTGGGGCTTCTTCCCACATTTGACACTGCCGGTATCCTTGACGGGAATGCTATCGCCGTGTTTACCGCCATCGGCATGTGCTGGAGCGGCTTCCTCTCCACACACACCGCCATGCTGGACTCGCTCGGTTACCGCAAGGTCATCTCCAAAGCCATCGGCGCACACGCCATCGCAGGCCTTTGCGCCGGCATAATCGCCCACTATCTGTTCCTCTTGGTGTCACTCATTTGACACCTATTTGTACAATTCCCTGAGCACAGACAATGATTTTACGCGGATAGGCTGGTCGGTGTGGAATTCCAGGTAGCGAAGGATGGATTCGCAGAGGTCCGTACGCTTGGAGCCGCTCATTGGGACCAGCATCGCCTCGGTGAATTCAGAGGTGAGCAGCTGCTTGAAAAGCGGGGCGTCATCGCCCGCAAAGGGCAGCATATCCTGAAACGTAGGCCTGAAGCCCAGCGCTGCGGCAAAGTCCAGCAGCCACAGCACGTGGAAGTTGGAGAAATCCCCCTCCAGGGCATCCAGGGTAAGGATACTGCGCACACACCACTCATAAAGGCCGTCTTCATAAGCCCCTTCCCTCACGGTGCGGAACAGCACCTCTGCAAGGAACAGCGAGATGGTATTCTTGTGAATGTTCCCGCGGATTCCCCCCAGCGCATCCAGTGCCGACACATCCTTCAGCGACCACAGCTGGGACATTGGATTCTCGACCACATCGGCCTCCAGTATGCTCAGGGGCATGAAAAGGGCTGCCGATGTCTTCTTCCCCGGCCGCACGATGAAGCCCCTCCTTCCGAATTCCTTCGAAAGGGTGTGCACCACCAGCTGGCTCTCACCCACCTTGGTAGTTGAAAGGACGATGAGTTCAGCGCTTTGTTTCATTCAGGAATTCCGCCATGGCCCTGAGGGCCTTTCCACGATGCGAGATGGCGTTTTTCTCATCTTCGGGAATCTCTGCCGATGTCTTGTCCAGCCCCTCGGGGTAGAATACGGGATCATAACCGAAACCGCCTTCCCCGTGCCTTTCCCGGGCTATGCTGCCCTCCATAGTGCCGTCGAAGAAGTATTTCTCTCCGCCAAGGATAAGCACCACGGCCGTGCGGAACCTGGCCTTTCTCGTTGCGTGCGGCGTAGAAATGCCCATCTCCCTCATTGCCGATGCCTCACGCTCCCTGCGGGCCATCTCGGAAAGCAATTTGTCGATATTCCTGGAGGGGTTGCGGTCGGGACCCGAATAGCGGGCCGTCTCTACACCGGGGGCTCCTCCAAGGATTTCCACCTCGAGGCCGGAATCGTCGGCGAAGCAGTCCATGCCGGTGCGTTCATATATATAGTTTGCCTTCTGCAGGGAATTGGCCCTGAAGGTATTACCCGTTTCAGGAATATCTTCCGTTATCCCCGCCTCTGCGGCCGATATTATTTCAAAGCCATCTCCCAGAATCTCGGCAGCTTCGCGGAGTTTACTGGGATTTGCGCTTGCAAAAACAAGTTTCATAGTCATGGTTTATTTTCCGGCGCAAAGATACTAATTATTTATTATCTTTGTGAGACGGCATGCTGTTTGAGGGTAACTGCAGCCGGTAAAAACGAGTTTGAAAATGAGAAAATCGGCATATATATTTGCAGCCCTGCTGGCACTGACCGTTTCTGCAGGGGCATCGGCACAGTCCAAATCCTTCAACATGGGCAAGTGGATAGAGGTCCACAACGCCATCCTCAAGGAACTGAACCGTTCCTACGTGGATTCGCTGGAGGTGGGACGCATTCAGAGAAAGGCGGTGGATGCCATGCTGGAAAGCCTGGATCCTTACACGGTTTATGTTCCGGAAGAGGAACAGGAAGACTTCCAGATGATGCTCACCAGCACGTATGGAGGCATCGGCGCAATCATTTACAAGCCTGATGTGAACGGAAATGTCATCATCAACGAGCCGTATGCGAACTCCCCTGCCGCAAAGGCAGGCCTTCGCTGCGGGGACGAGATTGAATCCATCGACGGGGAAAGCACCCACGGGCTCACGAGTTCCGAATCCTCCGAAAAAATGAGGGGAAAGCCTGGGACAAGCGTTACATTCCGCGTCAGGAAACTCAGAACCGGGGAGCTCACGGACGTGAAAGTGGTCCGCGAACGCATCATACTCCCTTCCGTGGAATACTCCGGAATGCTTGATAACGGTGACGGATATATCATGCTCACCAAGTTCACAGAAGGTGTCTGGAGAGATGTCAAGAGCTCATTCCAGAAGCTTAAGAGCCAGGGCATGAAACGCCTTGTACTGGACCTTCGCGGCAATGGCGGCGGGCTTCTTTCCGAGGCCGTGAACATCGTGTCGCTCTTCGTTCCGCGCGGGACGGTGGTGGTATCGGCAAAGGGAAGGACTCCCAGCAGCAATGCCACATACCGCACTACAGGAGAGCCCCTGGACACCGATATACCTATTGTGGTACTGGTGGATTCCGGAAGCGCGTCGGCATCGGAAATCGTCTCCGGAGCCCTGCAGGACTATGACAGGGCAACTATCATCGGCACGCGCACTTACGGGAAGGGCCTTGTGCAGAGCATCCGCGCCCTGCCTTACGACGGGCAGCTCAAGGTAACCACCGCAAAGTATTATACCCCTTCCGGAAGGTGCGTGCAGGCCATCGACTACTCCCACCGCAACGAGGACGGCAGCGTGGGGCACATTCCCGATTCCCTTACACATACTTTCACCACCACCCACGGACGCACGGTGAGGGACGGCGGCGGAATCACCCCCGACTTTGAAGTAAAGCCCCACCGCTATTCAAGGCTCACCTACTCCCTGGTTCTTGGAGGTATCGTCGAACAGTACGCCCTCAAGTATGTACGCGAACACGAAAGCGTCGACGAAGACTTCCACTTCACCGACTACGATGACTTCGTGGCCTTCGCGGCAGACAAGGAATTCGACTACCGTTCATCGGCAAGGGCTATCTTCGACCAGATGAAGGAAACGCTCAAGGAGGACGGCCTTGCAGATGCGATGGCTCCGCAGCTGGAAGCCCTGGAGAAATCCCTGGACATGGACAAAACCACCTTCCTGCGCCTGAAAAAGGACGAAATCATCCCCTTCATCGAAGAGGACATAGTGGTGCGTTATTACTTCCAGGAAGCCGGCATACGCATTCGCCTGCGCTATGACCAGCAGCTTCACGAAGCCCTCAAACAACCTGCAATTACATGGTAATATGAATACTGCGCTCATAGTTGGCATAGCCGCAGCCGCGGTGATCATAATACTGGTGGTGATATGGATAGTCTCTGCCGGGAAGCTTCGCATGCAGATAGTGCGCAAAGAGGCGGAGGCCGCTACGGCACAGGCGCTCCTTGAAAGCGAAAGGAAGCAGCACGAAAAAGCCCTCGAAGACCTTCAGGAGAGTCAGGAAAAGGCCATCGAAGCCGCCAAGACGGCACTCGCCCTCGAGAACGAGAAGATTCTGAAAGCCCGCGAGGAGAGCCTCAAGAAAGAGGCTGCAGAAACCATGAAGACCATCACCGGAGGCCTCGACAAGGATATCCGGGACATGAAGGAAGCCTTTGACGCGCAGAAGAAAACCCACGCCGAGGAGAGCTCCGCCATCAAGACACAGTTTGCCGAAACGGTCCGGCACCTGCGTGAGCAGACGGATTCCATCGGCACCAAGGCCGAAAACCTTGCCAGCGCCCTCAAGGGCAAGAACAAGATGCAGGGAATCTTCGGGGAAACCATCCTGGAGAACATCCTCAAGGGAGAAGGCCTGCGCCCGGGTCACGACTACGACTCGGAATTCTGGCTCCGGGACAGGAAGGGCAACATCATCGTGAGCGAAGAGACCGGCCGGCGCATGCGCCCCGACTTCGCCCTCCATTTCCCCGACGACACGGACATCCTCATCGACTCCAAAGTCTCCCTGAGCGCTCTGTCCGACTACTTCGACGCCACAGATGACGAAGCCCGTGCCGATGCCTCCCGCCGCAACCTGGAATCTGTGCGGAATCACGTCAAGGAACTCACAAGCAAGGAGTACCAGAAATACGTACAGGGCAGGAATACGCTGGATTACGTCATAATGTTCATCCCCAACTATGGGGCATACCAGCTGGCAAAGCAGGAAGACAAGGAAATCTTCGCCTGGGCTTTTGACCAGAATGTCCTCATCACCACGGAGGAAACGCTGATTCCTTTCCTGCGCCTGATCCGCACCGCCTGGGTGCAGAAAGAGCAGATGGAAAACATCTCGGAGATAGTCACCGCGGCCCAGAACATGGTTGAACGTGTTGCCCTCTACTGCGAAAAGAACGCAGAGGTGGAGCACACGCTCGAAGTTGCCGTGAAGAAATTCAAGGAAAACTCGGCACGCCTCAACGACAGCCCACAGAGCATAGTAGGCGCCGCATGGAAGGCTGTGAACCACGGCATCAAATCCCCCTCCCGTATACTTCCGCCGCTCGCGCCGGGGAATACGCCCGAGGAGTAATATCAACAGATTATGCAAGTAGAAATACATATCGTAAATGACGGCAGCAAACTCATGGTGGAAAAGGGCACAGCCCTGTCTGCGTTTGCTCCCAAAACAGTGAAGGATGCCAAGTCCGGCAGGGAATTCGATGTCCTGGCAGCCATAGTGGACCACGAACTCCGTTCCCTTGACTTTACCGTGTTCTATCCCCATCAGGTGGAATTCATCGGCCTTAATCAAACTGAAGGGCGCAGGGTCTATATCCGTTCCCTGAGCTTTATGGCACAGGCTGCGGCCCGCGAACTGTATCCGGACCGCGTTTTCAAGATAAACCATTCCCTGCCAAGCGGTTACTACTGCAAATTCAGGGGCGAGCGCATCACCGATGAACAGATTTTCGCCATCCGTGACAGGATGCGCGAGATGGTTTCGGAGGACCTTCCTTTCACAAGAAGGGAAATGCTTTCCACAGAGGCCGAAAAGCTTTTCATAGCACAGAACCAGAAGCTCAAGGCTGGCCTTATCCACTCCCTGGGCAAGTACTTCACTACCGTCTACGGACTTGACGGGGTGACGGACAATTTCTACGGTCCGCTGGCACCTTCCACGGGATATATAAAGGTGTTCGACCTGATGCCCTTCCATCACGGATTCTGCCTCCAGTACCCTCAGGAAGGTGATGAAAGCCATACAATTCCCCGCCAGAAGCAGCTTAAGCTTACCAATACCCTGAAAGACTACGGATACTGGTGCAAGACTACAGGTATAGTGAGCGTTGGAGCGCTCAATGAGTGCCTTATGAATGGCAAGGCCGTGGAGCTCATCAATCTCTGCGAAGCCCGCCAGGAGCGCAGCTATGCCGCCCTTGCAGACAGGATTTATGCAGAGAAGGAGCGCCTCAAGATAGTTTTCCTTGCAGGCCCTTCTTCAAGCGGAAAGACCTCTTCTTCGCTAAGGGTTGCGCAGCAGTGCAAGGTCCTGGGCCTGAATCCTAAGGTAATCGAGCTGGACAATTATTTCGTTTCCAGGGAATGCACTCCAAAGGACGAAGACGGCAATTACGACTTCGAGGCTCTCGAGGCAATGGATCTGGAGCTTTTGGGAAAGCACCTCAATACCCTTCTGGACGGCGGTGAGGTGGAGATTCCACGTTACGACTTCAAGCTTGGCGAACCCTTCTTCGAAGGCAATATGATGCATCTTGAAGAGAACGACATCCTTGTGATGGAAGGCATCCACGCACTGGATCCCGCAATGGTTCCGTCTGTAGACCAGTCCAGAATATTCAGGATTTATGCATCGGCCCTCACTTCCTTGAAGCTGGACGAGAACTGCTGCATCTCCACGACGGACAACCGCCTCCTCAGGCGCATGGTCAGGGACAACCGCGTCAGGGGCATATCCCCCGAAGAGACCATCCTCCGCTGGCCCTCCGTCCGCCGCGGCGAGGGCAAGTATATCTTCCCATTCCAGGAGAATGCCGATGCCCAGTTCAACAGCGCACTGCTGTACGAGCTGCCTCTGCTCAGATACTATGCAGAACCCCTTCTGAGGCGCATCCAGCCATCTTCGCCCGCATATCCGGAGGCTGTGCGTCTTCTCAAATTCCTTGGATATATCGTCGCTCTTCAGCCCAATGAGATAGCGGCAATACCGCCCACATCAATACTTCGCGAATTCATCGGAGGACAGACACTATGAAACGACTCGCAATAACCATTATCGGCATTATAGCCCTTGCCGCATGCGGCAACAAAACCACGTCATTCAAGGCTACCGACACTCTTTCCAGCCCGGACGGCAAGCTTACCCTCGAGGCCGGCCTCACCGCCGACGGCATCCCCGTCTATGCGCTTTCCCGCGAAGGGAAAGCCGTAGTCCTTCCCTCAAAACTCGGATACAGGCTCACCGACGGGAAAGACCTACAGAAGGGATTCTCCAAGGCCGATGCCACCTATGATACCTTCGACGAGACCTGGGAACCGGTGTGGGGAGAAGAGGCCGAAATACGCAACAACTATAACGAACTGCTCCTGTCTCTCAAGCGTGAGGACGGCACAGCGATGAACCTGCGTTTCCGCCTCTACAACGACGGCCTGGGCTTTCGCTACGAGTTCCCCATGGAGAATACACTCACGTACTTCAACGTGGCCGATGAACTGACGGAGTTCGCCATGGCCGGAGACCACACCGCCTGGTGGATAAGCGGGGACTACGACACCCAGGAATACAACTACACGGAATCAAAACTAAGTGAAATAAGGGGCATTTCCGAAAAGATGCGCCTCTCCAACGCATCCCAGGAGAGTTTCTCTGCAACCGGCGTCCAGACCGCCCTTCAGATGAAAACCGCCGACGGCCTCTACATCAACATCCACGAAGCCGAGGTCCTGAACTACCCCACTGCCAACCTTGACCTGGACGACAAGAAGATGGTTTTCACAACCTGGCTCACCCCTGATGCAGAAGGCGTCAAGGGACGCCTGCAGGCTCCATGCAAGAGCCCCTGGAGGACTGTCCAGGTATGCGAAAAGGCCACCGACGTGCTGGCATCCCGCCTTATTCTCAACCTGAACGAACCCTGTGCGCTTGAGGATGTCTCCTGGATTCATCCCGTAAAGTACATGGGCGTATGGTGGGAAATGATTACAGGAAAAACCCAGTGGAGCTATACCTGGGATGTCCCTTCAGTGCAGCTTGGAGTTACCGATTTCAAGACCGTCAAGCCGCATGGCCAGCATGGGGCCAACAACGAGAATGTGCGCCGGTACATTGATTTCGCCGCCGAAAACGGCTTTGACGCCCTCCTCATCGAAGGCTGGAATGAAGGATGGGAAGACTGGTTCGGCCACCAGAAGGACTATGTCTTTGACTTTGTAACTCCTTATCCGGACTTCGACCTCCCCGCCCTTAATGCATACGCCCATTCCAAGGGTATCCGCCTTGTGATGCACCATGAGAGCTCTTCATCAACAGTGAACTACGAGCGCCACATGGAGGAGGCATACAATCTCATGAACAAATATGGCTACAATGCCGTCAAGAGCGGTTACGTGGGCGACATCATCCCTTACGGAGAACACCACTACAGCCAGGCCCTCATCAACCATTATCACTACGCCATAGTAGAGGCTGCCAAACACCATATCATGGTCAATGCCCATGAAGCCGTGCGTCCTACCGGCCTGTGCCGAACCTGGCCCAACATGATAGGCAACGAGAGCGCCATGGGCGGTGAATACCGCGGCAACATAGCCCCCGGCCACACCACAATCCTGCCTTTCACACGTCTTCAGGGTGGTCCCATGGATTATACTCCCGGCATCTTCGAGCAGGATATGTCAGTGACGGCGCCCGGTCAGAGCGGTAAAATGCTTCACACCATCGGCAACCATCTGGGCCTGTATGTCACCTTCTACAGCCCGCTGCAGATGGCCGCAGACCTGCCTGAGAACTACGCCCGTTTCATGGACGCCTTCCAGTTCATCAAGGACGTCGCCGTAGACTGGGACAAGACCATCTATCTCGAGGCCGAACCCGGAGCGTACATCGTAACCGCCCGCCATCCCAAACTGTCCACCCTTAACGCGGCTGCAGAAAGCACCTCCAAACTTGCCGATGCAAAGAAAGACATCGTTACGAGCGCCGCCCGCTTCGTTTATGCCCTGCCGGAGAACGCCACCGCCAAGGATCTGAAGAACCCCCGCGACGTCTGGTATGTAGGCGGCATCACGGATGAAAACGCCCGCGAAGTGAGCTTCGCCCTGGATTTCCTGGAGCCAGGCAAAGTCTATGAGGCAACCCTTTATGCCGATGCCCCCGACGCCGACTTCGAAACCAACCCCCAGGCCTATACAATCACCCGCTCAGAGGTCACATCTGCCGACACCATGAAAGTAAGGATGGCACGCAGCGGCGGCTTCGGGCTCTCACTCAGATCCAAATAATATGAAACGAATCGCACTTGCAATGGCAGGAATCATGGCCGCAGCCGGACTGCATGCCCAGCAGAACGTTGGCTTCAGGGCAGGGAACGTAACCTCTCCCGTTATCAACGCAGACAACACCGTAACCTTCAACGTACACGCGCCGAAGGCCCATAAGGTCGTAGTCCTTGGAGACTGGGTGAACGGCATCCTCCCCCTCAAGGAGGGAGAAGGCGGCATCTGGTCTGGCACTACGTCAGTGCTGCCTTCAGAACTGTACACCTATAGGGTTAACATCGACGGAATAACCGGCCTTGACCCTGCAAACCCCTTCACGAAGAGGGACGTTGGCACTACCTTCAGTTATTTCTACGTAAACGGAGGTTATGCCGATTATTACCAGGTCCACGACGTTCCCCACGGCACTGTTACCCAGACCTGGTACCATTCTGACGCCACCGGATCGGACAGAAGGCTGTCTGTCTATCTTCCCCCTTCCTATGACGGAAAGAAGAAGTTCCCCGTGCTTTACCTGCTTCACGGCAGTGGCGGAGATGAAACCGCCTGGATTGAACTTGGCAACGTTCCCCGTATCATGGACAACCTCATCGCAAAAGGCGAGGCCGTGCCCATGATAGTAGTAATGCCTAACGGAAATATCGGCGCAACAGCCGCCCCCGGAGAGACGTCTGACAACCTGGCTTTCCGCCCGGTAATGTCAAACCTGATACCGTCCAACTACAAGAACGGCACATACGAGGCCTCATTCCAGGAAATCATCTCCTTCACGGAAAAGAATTTCGCAGCTGCCAGAGGCAAGAAGAACCGCGCTGTCGCCGGCCTTTCCATGGGCGGCTTCCACAGCTTGTACATAGCAATCAACCATCCCGCCAGTTTCGACTATGTCGGCCTCTTTTCTGCCGGCCTGGTGCCACAGCTTACTTCCGACAGTCCCATGTACAGCAATGTGGACGAAAAACTCAAAGCCATGCATGTAAAGCTCTTCTGGATAGCCATAGGCAAGGACGATTTCCTCTATGACATAAACCAGGAATTCCGCGTGAAGCTGGACAAGCTTGGCGTCCCTTACGAGTATCACGAATCGGCACGCGGACACCTCTGGTGCAACTGGCGCCAGTATCTTCTCCTTTTCGCACCGAGACTGTTCAAATAAACCTCAAGTGAGGTTTAGTCCTTCAGGGCGAATTTAATTCCGTCCAGCTTATTCCATTCACCACGGGTGAAGTCCGGCATCACAACGGGCATCGACCTGTGGTTTATTGATACCTCCGTGAGCTCCACGAGACTGCTCCACTCTGCTGCGTCATACACATCCTGATCCAGCGGAAGGCCGTTGTGCAGGCAGTAGATAAGGCGGTAGTCCATGATGAAGTCCATGCCGCCGTGGCCGCCCACCTTGCGGGCGAGCTCCTCAATCTCGGTAACGAAGGGGAACTTGTACTGCTCCATGATGGCGTCTCTTTCGGCGTCGGACATGTATTCTTCTGCATCCAGATTGTCATAGGCTACATCCTTGAGCTGGGAACCGCCAAGTGCAAGGCCCTCGTTGGGATACTTGTTGGCATATCCCTTGGTTCCCTGCACCTGATACATTCGGCTGTAGGGCTGGGGCGTGACTACGCTATGCTCCACCAGGATGGTCTTGCCCTTGCGGGTGCGAATGAGCGTGGATGTATTGTCGCCGTTTGCATACTTGGGAACAGCCCCCTTTCCATAGCGCTCATCGGCCTTGTCCTGCCCGGCGAATGCATCGGTGTCGATGGCTACAAGGTAGTCCATCTTGTCTCCCCTGTGGATGTTCAAGTCCTGGCACACAGGGCCGATTCCATGGGTGGGATAAACATCCCCGTGATGGGCCTTGTTATAGGTCATGCGCCAGTCTCCCTGATATCCGTCCCAGTATGGTTCAAGATTGTGGCAGTATGAACCTTCGACATGCACGACTTCTCCAAAGAGGCCGTGCTGGATCATGTTCAGGCAGGTGAGTTCGAAAAAGTCATAACAGCAGTTTTCAAGCATCATGCAGTGCCTGCGGGTGCGCTCGGATGTGTTCACGAGATCCCAGCACTCCTTGATGCTGGTTGCGGCCGGGACCTCTATGGCAACATGCTTTCCATGCTCCATCGCATATACCGCAATAGGAGTATGCAGCTGCCAGGGAACGGCAAGATATACAAGATCTATGTCTTCCCTTTCGCAGAGCTGCTTGTAGCCTTCTTCTCCGCTGAACTCATACTGTGCGCGGGGTGCGCCGTTGCTTTCAAGTATGCCCTGGGCCCTTTCTACGCGGTCGGGATAAAGGTCGCACAGCGCAACCACGGTTGCGTCCTCAATGTAAGGGAAACGCCTCACAGCATCACTGCCCCGGTCTCCAAGGCCGACTATGCCCACCCTCACATGCTCAATGGGCTCTGCGGCGAAGCCCAGCATTGACTGCTGGTCTGCAGGCCTTGCCGGAGTGTTGTAGACAATCTTGTTGTCTTTGATCCTGTAGCCATAGTCATCGGCATTGGTGCAGGCAAATGCTGCAAGGATAGCCAACGCGGCCAGCATCAGTACTTTTTTCATTCTATTCCAGCATTATACTCCGGTAATCATCAATATCCTTTTGGCTAACGCCAATCTCAAGGAGGTACTTTTCAATACCTTGTGCAAAAGTTCCGTCGTCACCGGCATATTTCCAGAAGAAAGGAGTGGCATCGTTGTAAACCCATTTCGTACGATTGTTCTGGAAGGTGCTATATGTCTCGGAATAAGCAATGCTCCACCCTCTGGGCGCGAAATAGGTTACTTCGTACTCCTTGGAAATATCTCCCTCGCGCACGCCAAGAAGACCGAGGAGCAGAATTGCCATCGTGCCAGTACGGTCACGGCCAAGCGAACAGTGGAAATATACCGGTTTGTCATCCCTGAGACTATTAACGACAAATTCAAAGCAAGCTTTGGTCTTGTCCCTGTCCTTGTCCAGCATGGAGGTGCCGCCGGACTCGATGCTCGGAGCGCAAAATGCAAAACCATCAATAGCCGGGGCGGACAGGACATCGGATTTGCCACGGAGGTCAAGCTGAGCAGCTATACCCTCGGCCAAAATGTCTTTCTTGCCTTTTGCATTCATGGTTTCACCCTGAAGACGGCCACCGCGATATATCTTGCGATATTTAACCTTTTTCCCATCCAGAGTTTTCCATCCTCCCAGATCTCGGCAGTTGCGGACGTTACCGCGGAAGAAGAGCTGGCGGATACTGCCTTTAGTGTCAAATCCTCCCTGCGCCATAACCTTGCCGTTCTCGGCTGTGACCTTGTAGGTGTAATGGATTCCAGGTACAAGATTGGTAAAATTGACATATGCCTCTCCGGCATCTACTGTGACATCGCGGCTCCAGGAAGGCTCTTCCAGATGGAAAGTCATATCGCCGGCCGAAGCGTCAGCAGTCCACCTTATGGAAAACTCGTTGGGCTTGTCCGATGAAGGATTGTTGACAAGTGTTCCGTTCTCGTCGGGATTGCCGTTTTCATCATATTTAACTCCGTTGGCGCCTCCGTAATAGTCGTAAATCTTTGTATAGGACAAGTCCTTATCGGGATAAGAGACTTCGGAGACATATTTCTCCACGTTGGGATTCGTGACGAGGATAAGCTCTCCGTCCTTGACTTCAGGAGCAGCATCCTCATAAGGATCCGGTGTCACGGGATCCACCACAGGGGGTGTGGGCGTCGGATCTTCCTCGGTATTCTGTTCAGTCTTGGGGCCACAGAAAGCAAGCAGCGGCAGAATAAGCAAAAATGCGATGTACTTCTTGTCCATATTTCTATATATTTGTATTGATTCAGTCAGTAAGCATGTTGGTACGGAATGCTGTGATGGTCTCCTGGCTTACACCTATGGAGAGAAGGTATTTCTCAACACCCTGAGCAAAACTTTCGCCAGTTCCGACAAAAGTGTTCCAGATATAGTTGGCCGCACCTTTATAGTCAGCCCTCCTTGTCATCTTAACCGTTTCTCCACCGGAAGTTGCCCACTCATAAGGAGCGAACTGAGTGAGCTCATATTCTTTGGAGATATCTCCCTCATTTACGCCAAGTACTCCCAATATTATCATTGAAAGCGTTCCGGTACGGTCACGGCCCAGAGAGCAGTGATAATACACCGGCTTGTTCTCATTTACGCACTTGGCGACAAATTCAAAGCACTGCTTTACCTTTGCGCCATCGTTTTTCAGCATCTGAGTGTAACCCTCTTCTATTACAGGAGCACAAAACTCCATATAATCCATTGCAGGCGAAGAAAGGACATCCGATTTGCCGCGAAGGTCCAATTGGGCAAGAATACCCTGAGCTTTGAGGTCATCTTTTCCCTTGCGGCTTGTAAGCGTGCTGCTCTGCATGCGTCCGCCACGATAAATCATACGGTATTTTACAGTCTTGCCGTCTTTTGTTTTCCAACCGCCAAGATCACGGGCATTACGGACATTCGCTTTGAAAAGAACCTGGTATACGAGTCCTTTGGTTTTGAAGGCACCGGAAGTCAACTCCTTGCCGCTTTCTCCCTTGACTTCGAAATGATACTGTGCACCAGGACGAAGGTTGATAATATTAGCATAGCATTCACCCTTATCAATGGACATTTCGCGACTCCATCCGTCATCTTCCCATAACTTCAAAGTTATGTTCCCAGCCGATTCATCTTTAGTCCAGCGAATTGAGAACTCGTTTGGTTTATCAGACTTTCCGGGGGCGGTAGGGCCGTACTTCTCGTCCAGAATATGGGTCTCGGTGTAGTCATGCTCCGGATATGTCACCTCTTCAAGAAAGGCCTGGACTTTTTCATTGGTTACAAGGATTAAATCGCCGTCTTTCACTTCAGTCGCAGCGTCGGCAAAAGGGTCTTCTGTTTCCGGAGCAGGCTTTTGCTCGTCGATAGGATCATTGGTTTCTGCCTGCGGGGTTTTCTCACAGAAAACCAGCAGAGGCAATACCAGAATAAAAGCAAGAAATCTATTAATTTTCATGTTTCAGAGTTTTGTTTACTTTACTTCAATGAGATAATTGCCCTTGAAAACAGGCTTAATTACAGGGTTGTCACCTTTCACTTCATAGGTAACGGGGGTGTCGGCAGTATACTCCGTCACCGTGTAGGTTTTTGAAGCGTCAAGACCGCGGAGTTCGATGGGCTTGCCGTCCCACTCATCGGCATAAAAAGCGTAATAGAGGGCGCCGTCCTTGGAGATGACGTGGGCTTCGGGCTTGTCAAAGCCGTAATTGTAGAGATTCAGGTAAGTGCCCTTGGAGAGCATTTTTTCCTTGTAGATGGGCACCCACTTGCGAAGAAGGGCTTCTTTCTCCTCTGTAAGGAGGCTGCCGCCGTTTTCCGTGGCATGCGGATTGGGCTTGGGCCAGGTGAACTTAGTGCCGATAACCCCGCCCACGCCCACCTGGGACGCGAAGTCAAGACCGCCGTCGCTGAGTTCAACGTGGTCGGCATAGTACGCAAGGCCTGGAGCCATGGCGGCAAAAGCCATGCGTTTTTGACGGATTTGCCGGCTGGAGGTAGGATCCGAAGCCACTGCCTGGTTGATATACGGCAGGTTGAAGAAATTGAAGGCGTCACCGCAGGGGCAGAGCTGGACCAATGCTCCGGGAAGGTCTGACTGAGCTCTTTCATAAAGGGCTTTGAAAAACTCCGGCATGCGCTCAGGAGCGTCTCCGGGGCTTGCCAGGCCGCTTGCAGGATTGTAATCAGGGGCGCAGAGATTCAGATGCTGGCCGTCCAGTTTGAATCCGTCATAACCCCAGTCCTTGAGGAACATGTCCACAAGGTCAAGGGTATACTTCTGAGTGTACGGATTCACCGGTGAAAGGTACCAGCTGTCCCACCAGGAGATATCTTCATGGGTGCCGTCCTTCTGAAGGAGCAGCATCTCAGGGTGATTCTTTGCCAGATTGCTGCCGGGATCGGCCGCCAGGGGAGCCCACCAAATCTTAGCCTTGAGGCCGGCGTTGTGGACGGCTTCGGTGAGACGGCGCATTCCTGCGGCCCCGATGCGGTCATTTGCCTCCCAGTCCCCTTCGCACCACTGATAGCCATCGTCAATGTCTACCCAGGTGAATCCCAGCTCAACCACCTTGGGAAGCGTGCCGATAACCTCATCTACCGTAAACTGGCGTTCATATCCCCATGCGCACCAAACGGGCTCGTAAGCACTTTCCGGAGAAACGGGAGAAGCGAACCCGAAGGTCTCTTTCATATAAGAGGTATAATTACGCAGCGGCTGGAAGAAGTCTCCGGTGCCCTCCATCACGAACTGCCTGAAAGAACGGAGGGTATCTCCCGGCTGGAGGATAACGGGAGTTTCAAAGTCCTGGCGGATGCGTGCCCTTGTCACATTGCCCTTGCGTTCTACGGGCATTGAAACCAGCCTGATTGTGGGTTCTGCAAGGCCGACGCTGATGCTGCGGTCTTTTGTCCAGAGGCAGACCATAGGAATGCCGCCGCCATAGTCGCTGTCGTTCATTCCCAAATAATTCCGCTGGTAAAAACCGTTCTCTACCGGGAATGCCCAGTCCTTGCGTTCAGATGTAGACGAAGGCTGGAAGGTCCAGACATCGGCACCCTTAATCTCTACAAGGGATGTTTCCATGGCGTCGATGCTCACGGGGGCCGGTCCGTTGTTCACAAATGCAACGGTCCTTATGTTCATGCTGCCGGATGCCGATGTTTCAACCACGGCGGCAATATCCTTTAAGGTGCGGTTCCCGGAGAGAAGCCTGTCCTGGGGTATTTCCCTGCCGCAGGAGAGCAGCAGCGGGAGAAGGATTCCGGCTATCAGCTTTTTCATATTTTGATTTCTTTTCCGAATTTATTCCTACAGATATTACGGACATCCTCAATGGATGTGAATGCACCGGTTCCGCCGGAGGCTGTCGTGTTCACAGCGCCTGTGAGATTTCCTGTTTCCTGACATTCCTCGAGGGAAAGCCCCTTCACGAAAGCGGTGATGAAACCGGAGTTGAAACTGTCACCTGCGCCGATGGCATCGACCACATCCTCGTTAAGGAAGGCCGGGAGGAGTTTCATGCTTCCGTCCTTTCTGACGAGCAGGGACCCCTTTGACCCGCATTTCACCACCATGGCATTGCCAAGGTACGGCATCACTGCCGATATTGCACTCTCGAGATCTTCCGTTCCGGTAAGTGCCATGAGCTCCTTCTCATTGGGCATGAAGATGGTTATCTTGGGCAGGACCTTCCTGAAATCCAGGGCCCACGTTTCCATGGGATCCCACTGCGTATCCAGGGAAACCGTAATTCCCTTTTCCTTTGCGAGGTCCAGGACCTTGTCAATGTCCCTGAGAAGGGCCGACTGCATGAAGAGGGATGAAAGATGAATGTGGGAGACCTCGTCAAACACTTTCTTGTCTATATCGGCAAAACCCATCACGTCCATCGCGCCCTGGTAGGTAAGGTTGGCACGGTCTTCTCCGTAATTCATGCAGATTGTGGCGCCGGTGGGCGTTTCGCCTTCGATCAGATAGGTGGTATCCACACCCTTGGCCTCAAGGGACGTGCGGACCAGATTGCCGAAGGAATCCTTCCCCACCATGCCCACAAAGCACACTTTGCTTCCAAGGGCAGATGCGTTTGCCGCAAAGATGGCTGTAGAACTGCCAAGTGTAACATTCATGTCTTTTGCAAACTTCTCCTTGCCGATTTCCGGTTCCGACTCGATGCGGTTCAGGATAATGTCTACATTCAGTTCTCCGATGGCTGCGATATCAAAGTGTTTCATAACTGTGTAGTCTAATGCTACGAATATGGCAAAAATCCTCCATAAATCACATACTAAAACAACATTTATTTTTAAAATAACATTTCGTTTTGTTTCATATTGAAATATTACTTATATTTGCACCGCACTAAAACCTTATCATCATGGACATATACAGCTCAGCACAAGGCAGGCGTTCTTCCATACTCCAGAAAGTCAAGGAAGACTCCTCGGTGAATGTGACCGAACTCAGTAAAATATTTGGAGTTTCAGAGGTTACGATCAGAAAAGACCTTCGCATACTTGAAGACAGGAAACTGCTTCTAAGGGTGCACGGAGGCGCCATCGTCGGCGCAAAAGCACCTGCTCTTGAAGCGGAAGAACGGAACATCAACTTCAAGAAACTTGTCAACGCACGCGAGAAGGAAGCCATCGGCAGAGCTGCAGCCGCCCATATCAAAGAAGGCGATACGATCATCATAGACTCAGGGACTACGGCCCTTGAGATAGTGAAAAACCTTCAGAACTTCCAGGACCTGACAATTATCACCAACTCTATTACAGCCGCCACGGAAGCGCTTAAATACAAGCGTTTTAAATTAATTTTAATAGGTGGCGCCGTAAGGGAATCGAGCCACTCCACGGTTGGCCCCCTGGCTGAATCCAACCTGAGAGTTCTGTATGGAGACAAACTATTCCTCGGCGTCGACTCATTCTCCGTGGAATCCGGACTCTCTACGCCCAGCGTGGAAGAAGCCAGTACAAACCAGGTAATGATAACCCGTGCACGTGAGGTCATTGCCGTATTTGACTCATCCAAAGTCAATAAAAGGGCTCTGGCATTCATTGCAGACGTTTCGAAAATCAATACCATCATAACAGACAACCGCTTTCCTTCCAATGTAAAAAAGCAGCTAAAAGGATTGAAGGTGAACGTCGAAACAGTCCCAGTATAAAAACGAAAGGGCACGAAATATTTTTTATTATTTGATAAATCACTGATTAACAGCGCATTAAACGGGCAGACTTCGAGTTTGTCCGTTTTGTTTTTGTAATTCCATCATCAAAAATCGAAACATTAAAATCATTCTTTTTATATTTGCGTACTAACTTACGCTAATAATGCCAGTATTACACACATACAAAGAAATCTTTCAGCAGCCCCACGTATGGTTGGAGGCTTATGAAATCATCCGTGGAAGAAAGGATGAAATTGCCACCTTCACGAGCAAATATCTGGAGCAGGGATACGAAATCGTACTCACGGGAGCCGGCACATCGGCATATATAGGAGACGCACTGGAGACGGCACTGCACAATACCCCTTTCAGAGGTGCAAAGGCTATCGCCACCACCGATATCATCACAACTCCGTACATGTACTTCTCCAAGGACAGCAAGGTGCTTCTGGTGTCTTTCGGCCGCTCGGGGAATTCTCCCGAAAGCCTTGGTGCAGTAAAGGCCGTCAACAAGACAGCAGGCAGCGTCGCCCACATTTTCATCACCTGCAACGCAGAAGGAAAGATGGCCCTCACCAAGGCCGACAACATCCTCACCGTACTCCTGCCTCCTGAGACCAACGACCTCTCCCTGGCTATGACCAGCAGCTATTCCACAATGCTGCTTGCATGCTCGCTTATCGCCAATATCGACAGGATCGATGCCCAGAAAGAGTATATCGAAACCCTTTCGGCCTGTGTTTTCAAGGCCCTGTCCAAATACGAGGAAGACATCAAGAAAATTGCAGCACTCGATTTCAAGAGGGCTATCTTCCTTGGTTCCGGCCCGATGAAAGGCGTAGCTGAAGAATGCCGCCTCAAGCTTCAGGAACTCACAGACGGCGAGGTCATGTGCGCCTATGATTCTTTCCTCGGATTCCGTCATGGTCCCAAGGCGCTGGTCAACAGTGAGTCCCTGATGGTCTATCTGGTTTCTCCCAATCCCGACGTGCAGCGCTATGAAAAAGACCTCATCAATCAGGTGTGCGCCAACAATAAGGTAAAGGCTTCGGTAATCGTGTGCTTCGAAAAGCCTCAGATCGACCCCTCCTGCTATGACCTTTGCATTGAAACCGGCCTTCCAAGAGTAATGCCCGTCTGCTATGGATGCGTTTCATACGTATTCGTAGGTCAGCTTCTCGGGTATTTCAAATCGATTGAACGCGGGCTTTGCCCGGACAGCCCCTCCATTTCGGGAAATATCTCCCGCGTTGTCGAGGGTGTTACCTTATATATGTAATATGAAAAAGACAGAACAACTTCTTCACCGTATCGACGAACTTCATGCGAAGACCGGAATCCCCCGCACCATCTTCGCAGCCTGCCCCAATTCCCCGGCGGTGATCAGGGCTTCCCTCCGTGCTGCAAAGCGCAACAATGCCCCTATATATTTCGCAGCCACCCTCAACCAGGTAGACTGTGACGGCGGCTATACAGGGATGACCCAGGAAGAATTTGTGCGCACCGTGCGTTTCGAAACGGAACGCGTAAACTTCACCGGTCCCGTCATCATCGCCATCGACCACGGCGGTCCCTGGCTCAAGGACAAGCAAAGGACAGAAAAATGGAGCGTGGAAGACGCCATGAACGGCGTAAAGAAATCCTTCGAAGCCGCTGTCCTCGCCGGATATGACCTCATCCACGTAGACCCCACCGTAGACATCAATGTTCCCAAAGGGGAAATCATCGATATTCATCTGGTAGCAGAACGCACCGCGGAACTCATCGCCCACACGGAAGCCTTCAGAAAGGCCCACGGCATAGCGCCTATTTCTTATGAGGTGGGTACGGAGGAGGTTCACGGCGGCCTTGCAGATGAAACCACATTTGACACTTTCATAAGTGAATTGAAAAAAAGGTTAATGGTTGCAGGACTTGACGACGTCTGGCCTTGCTTCATTGTAGGAAAGGTTGGCACCGACCTTGACACCACCCTCTTCGACACTGAAGTGGCCAGACGCCTCACGTCCAAGGTACGCCCGCTTGGAAGCTACATCAAGGGTCATTATACCGACGATGTAGAGAATCCGGAGCAGTATCCGCTCTGCGGAATGGGCGCCGCAAACGTAGGACCGGAATTCACAATCAGCGAATACAGGGCTCTGTGCGAACTGGAAGAGCTTGAGAAGAAGTTTGAGGCCGAAGGCCGCGTAGCCGTCCTTTCCCACATGAAGGAAATCCTCCTGGAGGAGGTCCATGCCTCCCACCGTTGGGAAAAATGGCTGCACGAAGACGAGAAAGGCCTCGACCTTCACCAGCTCACTCCTGAACGCCAGGACTGGATTGTCGCAACCTGCTGCCGCTACATCTGGCAGCAGCCCCGCCCCCTTGCCGCACGCGGCACGCTCTACGCCAACCTCACAAGGATTGGAATCGACGCGGAAGAAATCGTCCTGGGCAGAATTGAAAGGGACATGGACAAGTACTTCCGCGCATTCAACCTCATAGGGCTTAACGACCTGCTATAAACTATAACCAAAATAAAACCTCACCAATGAAAAATTCACTCCTCCGCATGGCAGCAATCTGTGCAATGCTCACAATTGCACAGATTGCCTTTGCCCAGAAGATTACCGTTACCGGCCAGGTCCTGGACGCAAGTGACGGACAGCCCCTGATCGGAGCCGGAGTGATCCCCTCCACCGGAGGCGGCACCATCACCGACTACGAAGGCAAGTACGTGTTAAAGGTGGAAAAGGACGCAAGCCTCACCTTCAGCACGCTTGGCTACATCTCCGTCACGGAAGCCATAAACGGCCGCACCGTGATCAATGTATCCCTCTCCCCTGATTCGGAAGCACTTGAAGAAGTTGTGGTCCTGGGTTACACAACCCAGAAAAAGGCCGAACTTTCAAGTGCCGTTGTAACGATGAGCGGCGAAAAACTCCGCGATGTAAGTACCTCTGACGTTGGTAACATGCTTCAAGGCAAAGTGGCCGGCGTGGTAGTCATGAACGGCTCCGGACAGCCTGGAGACAACGCCGACATCCGAATCCGCGGTACCGGTTCAATTACCGCGGGTGCAGGACCTCTCTACGTTGTTGACGGTGTTGCCGGCGGCTCTTTCAACCCTAACGATATCGAAACCCTCACTGTCCTTAAGGACGCTTCCGCTACCGCACTTTACGGTGCTGCGGCATCAGGCGGCGTCATTGTGGTTACTACCAAGAGCGGCGGATCCGACAAGACATCTGTTGAGTTCAAGGCCAGCGGCGGTATAAAGAAGGCTCTCACAGGCCCCTTCCGTCCCATGAACTCAGAAGAACTCTATTACTACACAGAGTCCATGTACTCACAGGCATTGTTCAACCTAAAGTATCCCGAGACCCTTCTCGATCAGGACTTTGACTGGATGAACAACTGCTTCAAGCTTGGTAATGTTCAGGACTATTATCTCTCCGCCTCCGGCAAATCCGGCAAGGTCAGCTATTTTGTCAGTGCCGACCATTACAACGAAAAAGGTACTCTCATCAACACCAATTTCAAAAAGACCTCGGCCCGAATGAACCTTTCTATCCCCATTACTGACAGGCTGAGCATGTCCATGAGGCTGAGTTATGCGAAATCATATGATCAGGGAACTTCTTCCTGGCGCACACTGGAGTATTCCTACTATGCAATGCCCTGGGATGTCCCTTACGTGATGGAGCAGGACGAGAACGGCAACTGGCATTCTACCGGACAATACATTTACATGGATGGAAAGGTACGTTCCGACAACTACGGCGGCGGAGTATGGTGGACACAGAACCCGTCCAACGTGCTTCACAGTGAAAGTTACAACTATTCCAAGGGACACGGTGAAAGCCTCACTGGAGACCTACAGCTTGTCTGGAATGTAACCGACTGGCTCACCCTTACTTCCATGAACCGTTATGACACATCCAATTCTTTCTACGAGTTTTATGGAGACCCGCGCACTTATGATTATGCCACCAATGGCGGCAGCCTTGAAAACAGCAACGGCGAATGGAACGGCTGGGGCACAACAAACCTTGCCAAGTTCCATAAAACTTTCGGAGACCATGATGTGAACGCTACGGCTGGTTGGGAATACGGCGAAGGCTACTCCCGCAGCATGGGCGCCTCCGGCCAGAAGTTCCCTGTAGGACAGCGCTCCCTTTCGAATACTGTAATGTCCGGAATCAGCGGCAGTGATTATCACTCCCGTTCATGGGCGCTGCTGGCACAGGCGCAGTATTCCTACCTTGGCAAGTACATTGCAACGGCCTCAATCCGCTACGACGAAAGCTATAAGTTCGGCCCGAATAACCGCGGCGGTTTCTTCCCCGGCGCTTCGGCGGCCTGGATTATTTCCAAGGAAGACTTCATGAAGAACAGCCCCCTTTCTTTCCTCAAACTCCGCGTGGGTTACGGTAAGACAGGTAACGACAACATTCCCGCTTTCCAGTATCAGGATACTTTCTCCCTGAGCGCACAGTACGACGGCATCAAGACCGCCATACTTGAACGCATGGCCAATCCGAACCTAGGCTGGGAAGAAGCTTATATGGCCAGCCTCGGTGTGGATGCCACCCTGAACAAGAACTGGAACTTCACAATCGACCTTTACAATACCGTAAACAGCAAGATTCTCCTTGAATCCCCCATGTCTCCCTCAACAGGCTTCTTCGCTGTCATGGACAATGTGGGCAAGGTGCGCAACAGGGGTATAGAATTTGCCGTGGACGGCAATATCATGAGGAATTCTGATTTCAGCTGGGATATCGGGTTCAACCTGGGTCTCAACAAAAACCGCGTCCTGGAACTTCCAGAACACGCTGATATCGTAATGAACCGCGGCGATGTGAACCAGATCATCCGCGAGGGCGAGGACGTCTACAGTTGGTACATGCCCAAGTGGCTTGGCGTAGACCCTGAAAACGGCCTTCCCATGTGGGAGACCTTCTCCCCGGAACTTGACGAAGCCGGCAATCCCGTTTATTACATTGATGCCGATGGCAATGCACAGGCAAAGATGAAAAGCGGCGTCACCAATATGTACACTGCTGCTCCTCAGCAGCTTGTGGGGACGGCCTCACCCGCATTCAGCGGCGGTCTGAACACCTCCATCCGTTGGAAAAACTTCATGCTCTCCGCTAACGGGAATTTCGTTGTCGGCAACAAGATTTACAACAAGAACCGCGAGCAGATGGATTCTGACGGTGCTTACACCGGCCTGAACCAGATGTCCATCAACAACGGCCTTGGCTGGGTCCGCTGGGATGAATATGATGAAAGCACTTGGGATATTGCTACACATCCCGCCCTTCTGGCAGCCAGGTCCGACGGTTCCAACAGCACATCTTCCCGTTATCTTGAAGACGGCAGTTTCTTCCGTCTTAGGAATGTAACTCTGTCCTACATGATTCCCCAAACCCTCCTGAAGAAGATTAATATCTCTGACAGCCGGGTATACATATCTGCAGACAACCTCCTCACCTTATCAAGGTTCTCCGGAATGGATCCCGAAGTACGTCTGGACGGAGACACATATCATCACGCCGGACTCTATTCCAGCAACTATCCTGTTCCGATGTCCATTGTGCTTGGTATTGACGTCAAATTCTAAAAATGAACGCTATTATGAAAAAGATATTTATAATCGCATTAGCAGCAATTGCACTGGCGTCATGTAACATGGATTTCTACTCCTCAGACTCCATGACATCGGCCCAGCTCGCTACCAACCCATCCTCTGCTGTATATACAACGGACGGCATATACTCCCTGCTTCAGGACAAGATTGCCTATAAGGGGCAGAGCGGCGGAGAAAGCGGCAACTATTATATCCGTCACTATTTCCAGCTGGCAGAGCTTCGCGGCGACAACGTGACCGTTTCCGGAAAATCGGAAGACCCCTTCACCGATGCATACATGTATGCAGAGAAGCCCACGACCAAGAACATTTACTATACTTGGTGGATTGCATACAAAATCATCAACGCCGCAAATTCAAATATTGAGGCAATCACCCCCGGAGCTACTGCTTTGAGTGATCATCTGCTTGGAGAGAACTATTTCTTCCGCGCAATGATGCACTTCCACCTTGTCACTCTGTTCTCCATGCCTTACGTGCAGGGACGTGACAACCCGGGTGTGGTGCTACGCCAGAGTCTGGATATCTCCTCAACAAAGCGCGCCACCGTAGGCGAAATATACGATGCAGTAGTCGCAGACCTCATCAAGGCTCAGACCTATCTTGCAAACGGAGAAAATGAGAGAATCAAAGCCGGCAGCAAGATTTATGTGAGTCTTGATGCAGCCACCGCCCTTCTCTCCCGAGTATACCTCTATATGGGAAAGAATGACGAATGCATCCAGGAGTGCAACAAGTTGCTTGATCACGCTCCCGCATCCGTCACCGCAGGCTATGATTTCGCCGACTATCCCACCCATACGTATGACCACCCTGAAACAATCTGGTGCCTGCGTCTGGACCAGAATCACGAATGGGCCAGTTCAAGTGCCGAGGCTTCGATTGCCTCCATGTACATCAAGGATGGTAACGGCTGGGGAGAGCATTACTGGAGGGAAGACCTCATAGACAACTTCCGCCGCTATCCTGAAGACAAGCGCTTTAACGCCTACTTCAGAATGCCCGAATATCCTGGACAGGGCTATGCAGACACTCCCAAGGTAACGGTAGTGTTCCCTATCAAGACAAACGACAAGTCCAATTCATGCTCTGACGGATTTGCCGCGGACTGCACAAAGAAAGCAGACGGCTCTGTGGATTTCACGTACATGAGCAAGAAGTATACGGCGGTTCCCTCCGTGGTTAACACCTATACTGAATACTACGTGGAAGATGCCGGCTTCCCCGGAATGAAAACCGACGGCAAAGCCCGCGTCTACATCCGTCCCAACATCACCCGCAAGAGCGGTATCCGAAACAACATGGGCGGTGACTACATGATTTATTACTGCAGCAAATTCAGCTATCAGGACGGCCTTCCCATGATGACTTCTCCGGTATTCCTCCGCTGGGGAGAAGTTGTCCTGAACCGTGCCGAGGCTTATGCAAAGACAAATCAGAACAAACTTGCTCTTGACGACGTGAACACCATCCGCAAGCGTGCCGGACTTTCCGGAGACGCCCTGATGACTGAAGCGAACATCGGCGCACGTGGCTATGCAAGCGTCCTTGACTGCGTCCTTGACGAACGCCGCCGTGAACTTTGCTACGAAGGACACCGCATGTTCGACGTCTTCCGCAACAATCTTCCCATGGACCGCCGCTTTGTTGGTTGCCATGACTGGGAAATCATGCAGCCCAACGACCCCCGCATCGCTCTTCTCCTCCCTCTGGACGAGATCAATTCAAGCGGAATCCCCCAGAATGCAAGATAGATAAATTCCACACAAAACCATTTATTAACCTTTTAATTCTTTAACACCATGAAAAAAATTTTTGCTTTTCTCGCAATTGCGGCAATGGTAGCAGTTGGATGCTCCAAAACCAATGACAATGGAGGTAAGAAACGCGGCGGTGATGACAAACCCAAGTATGAGCAGCCTATCACCATTGACGGAAACTTCGATGACTGGGCAAAACTTGACGCTTCCAAGATTGCAACAGCTAAGAGCGACCCTGATGCTACCAAAACAGCACTGAAGCTTGTTAAGGTATATGCAGACAACGTCTTCGTTTTCGTTTATTTCGAGTGGGACAAGGATCAGATTTCTTACGAAAAAGATGTAGAGCACGTTCCTTTTCACGTTTACATCAACGGTGATGGAAATGCCGCTACCGGTGGATTTGCAGACCAGTGGACCGATGCCTGCACTGATGTCATGATGGAAGGTTTCATTTATCCTGACGCCGTTCTCGGTTCATACGAACCCGGTCTCTTCAAATGGGTCGGTGAGGCTAACGGAAGCGGCTGGGACCCCAACTGGGAGAGCCTTGGCGACATAAGCGGCATCACAAAGGGTGCTGGTGTCGAAGGCAAGTATGAGTTCCAGATCACTCGCGAACTCTATCCCGTTGGCAAACTTGCCGACAATTTCTCCATTGGCTTTGACATTCAGCAGGGCTGGAATTCTGTTGGCATTCTTCCCAACGCAGCTCCTACCGATGACAACCCCGGTGGCCTTGCCCCTTCACTTCAGGTTGTAACCGTCAAGTAATTTTTATGTTCACTTTGCCATGGGCGGGAAGTTCCGCCCATGGCTTTTAAACCAGAGTTTCCGTGAAATCATTCAGCAGATTTTTCCTCTACCTTCTGACTGCCTTTTCCATCGCACCTTCATGCGAAAAGGCCGGAGAAGAGGACGATATTCCCGGCATGGAAGTAGTCCATTATCAAAGCACTGATAGAATAATAGCCAACCCTGAGCGTGGTTTCTACAGCGCCCAGGAGATTCGTAACGTGTCTGGTAAGGGAATATCCCAAGACGGGATTTTGGCCAACCGAAAGAACTACCGCACATTGTATCTTCTTGAATTCCACCTCACGGATTTTGTAGCTTCGGACATCTCCGAAGATTATCTTCAGGCAATAGGGAGATACTTCGCTTCCCTTCGCGCCGGCGGCGCAAAATGCATCCTTCGCTTCTGCTATTCCAATGGCTATTCAGAAAAAGACAAACCATGGGATGCTACTCCGGAGCAGGCGCTCCGTCATATTGCCCAGCTTAAACCGCTTCTCCAAGAATACTACGATGTTATTTTTGTAGTACAGGCCGGATTCATCGGAAGCTGGGGAGAATGGTATTATACCGAAAACTATAATGACAATGCGTCCCGCAAGGCAATCGTGGACGCCCTGCTGGATGCGGTTCCTGACTGCCGTCAGATTGAGCTCCGCACTCCAGCCTTCAAAATGAGCCTTTACGGCTATGCTTTAGCCGATACCATAACCCGTGCAAGCGCCCATCAGCCCACACCGCTTGGACGAATCGGCGGTCACAACGACTGCTACCTGGCCAGCGCAAATGACCAGGGCACCTACCGCGGAAACAATGACCGCGCCTACTGGGCCGCAGAGTCTGCATATACGATAATGGGAGGTGAAACATGTGGCGTATCAGCATTCTGCCACTGCGAACCCCAGCCCGACAATAGCAAAGCTGTTGGTGTCCTTGCCGACATGGCCACCAACCACTTCACCTACCTGAATCAAGGCTACAACCCCAACGTCCTGTCAAGATGGAAATCCGAAGGCTGCTTCGAAGAGATTCAAAAGCGCCTCGGCTATCGATATGTACTCGACAAGGGCCAGTTCACAAAGAATCCACAGGCAGGTGGAGAGTTAAGGGTGGTCCTAAAACTGCACAATGAAGGTTTTGCTCCTGTCCAAAACCCCCGCGACGCAGAACTCGTGATCACAGACGAAGATGGCAAGGTGTTGAAGACTTGGGCATTGGAATCCGATCCCCGATACTGGATGCCCGAAGAAACAATTGTGATAGACCAGACCGTAACACTTCCGGATGACCTTTCCGGAGAGATTACTCTCTCTTTGAATCTTCCTGACCCCTGCGACAATCTTCACGCAAATCCCCTTTATTCCATTCAGTTTGCAAATGAAGGCGTTTGGAACGAATCTGCCGGTTACAACGAACTTACAACATTTACGCTTTAGAGAACAATGACAGTCACCCCTGGACACATATCCCTGCTTTTAGGCGCTGCGCTTCTGCTATTATCCTGTGATTTGTCGATCAATGCGATTGCACCGGAAGAAGATCAGGACAATAATACTACTCCCGCTCACGAAATTTCTGTGACAGACCCAGAAGAAGACCTTGGAGGTGTCCGTCTGTCCTTCACGGAATCCTCCAAAGCCATTGTAAATCCAGAAAGGGGTTTTTACAAGGCCGTGGGTGACATTCGTAGCGCCGGCAGTCCGATCTCCACTTCGGCGGCGAAAGCGGTTCGTGCCGAGGGAATGACTCTTGCCTATGTGGGTTTCTATCTCACAAATTTCATGGACGGAGACATCTCGCAGGCATACCTCGACATGATTCAGAAGTCCATGGACGCTTTCCGGAACGCCGGTATCAAATGCGTTCTTCGCTTCGCCTACCAAAACAGTGAAAGCTCAAAGCCATGGGATGCGCCTGTTGATGTTGTCCTCCGGCATGTTGAGCAGCTTACCCCCATCCTTCAGAAGAATGAGGACGTGATTTTCCTGCTCCAGGCCGGTTTTGTGGGCGTGTGGGGAGAGTGGTACTATACCGCCAATTTCAAAATGAATCCCAGCTCTGATGCCGATTACGAACCGCGCAGAAAACTTGCCCGGGCCCTACTGTCGGCCCTGCCTAAGTCACGTCAGATTGCCTTGAGGACTCCCCAGTTCAAGATGAGGATGTTCAATCTTGCACTGAAGGACACGCTTACCGCAACTACTGCACATGACGGTTCCGACCTTTCACGTATTGCCGGCCATAATGACTGCTTCGGTGCCTCCTCTACAGACTACGGCACTTTTGACAACGAAAACAACGACCGTACCTTCTGGAAATTCGACTCCCGCTACACCATTATGGGCGGAGAGACCTGCCAGGTATCAGACTTCTGCACCTGCGATGCCTCTGTCAAGGATATGGAAGACTATCACTGGACATACTTGAACAGCGGCTACAACGGCTCTGTGCTCAACCGGTGGAAATCTTCCGGTTGCATGGACGGCATAACAAATCGCCTTGGATACCGTCTTGTACTGAAGGATGTCTTTTACAGCGAAAATCCTTCCAAGGGAAGCCCGATCAACATTAAACTGCGTTTTTGCAACTACGGATTTGCAGCGCCTATGAATCCCAGGAATGCAGAGATTGTCTTCGTCGCCCAAGATGGAACACAAAACCGTTTTAAACTGACGATTGACCCCAGAGACTGGCATCCTGGATGGCATGTTGTTGAGACAGAATTTGATCTGCCTTCTGACAATGGCACATTCTACCTTGCCCTCGAAGACCCTCTTCTTCCCGGACGTCCCGAGTATAGCATAGCTCTGGCAAATGACGGCGTGTATGACAACAATACAGGATGGAACAAGCTGTTTGAATTGTAATTATCTAATCCTAAATAACAACACCATTATGAAAAAAATCATTTCCTTTCTGGCTATGACAGCCATGATTATGGCCGTTTCCTGCAAGCCCGACAACGAAGGCAGCAAATCGGGGAAAAACGGAAAAGAAACGAAAGAGCCCGCCATTTCCATCAAGATCGACGGCGACTTCACCGACTGGGCCAACCTTAAAGCTGACGTTTTCGCATCTGCAAAAAACAACCCCAATTCGCCTTGGGACGCTGTGAGTGAAATCCGCTGCTGTGCAGATGCTGACTTTGTCTACTATTACATCCGCTTCGACAAAGATGTCCTGAAAGAGCAGATGGAAAATAGCGAGGCGCTGCCTATCCGTCTTTGCATCAATACTGACGGCGAATTCACCTCCGGATATGCCAGCTACTTCCTTGAGGCCTACGACTTCATTATCGAAGGTCCCCTTGCAGATGCCGCAGGCGCATGGGGCGATTATGACGGCACCCTGCACCAGCGCGTTAATGGAAGCTGGAGTGAACTTTTGAAACCCGGCAGCAACTTGGTTGCAGGCAAGGGCGCAGGCAATGAATATGAAATCCTGCTTGCCCGTGAAATATTCAACAATGCAGTTCCTGCAGACCAGAAGATGGGAGACGAGTTCTACACCGGAATCCGCTTCTACGGTAACGGCGGATGGGGCGAACTCTCCAACATGCCCAACTCATCCACTGAAGAGGGAGATGGCAACGGCTGGGGCCACCTTATCAAGGTTACTACCGTAAAGTAGTTTCTGATGAGATACTTTTTTACTGCCATCCTGTGTCTGGCATTCCTTTCGGGCTGTCAGACGCAGGATGTCAGTTCCTTTTGGAATAAGCATAGTCTGGATTATTCGGATATCGGCTCCGCGGAAGAACAGTTTGCCGACTTTGCCCTCCTCGCGGCATCGGCGCCGGAGCATGATGCCATGATGGCTATGGACGTGCTTTTTGACAAGATGAAGCAGGATACCGTAGCTTATTACATTTACACTAATTGGATCGATGGTTCCTTCTACACTATTCTTTCACCGTGCAGAAATGCGACCCTGTACTCAAAAGCAGTAGACAGGATAACGGGAGACGGAATCATGAATCCAAATGAGTGTGAGCCCTTCTTAAAAAAGAGGGAATGGATACAGTACAACCGCAAGGGCTCTTTGGCCACTGTCCCCGGATTGTACGCGAAGGGAACCCGCACACTGGTGCTGGTCCTGGACCTTGGCTGTCCCTCCTGCCGTGAAGCTTTGGAAAAACTGTCGGCAGATTCCCAGTGGGACGGCCTCAACAAAGTGGCCGTAGGCCTTGGAAACGGACCGGCTCCGGATGTCCAGGGGTGGGAGTATATCTTCCCGGAAAATGGCAGGGTGGTCTTCGATATACAAATGACGCCTGTCTATTTTGTGATTGCCGCAGACGGCACTGTTGAAAGCGGCTATACACCGGCACTTTAAACAATGAAAATGAAAAAGTTATTACTATCCATATCAGTTGTTGTGACCTCAATGACACTTGTTACCCTGGCATCATCCTGCACCACGCATGACGGGAATGAAGAAGATGTCGAGGAGCCCGTACAGCCTGAGGACGATGGCAAGCCCAAGCCGGGCGACTACACTTTCACCGTATCTCCACTAAAAGGTCAGTGGGAACCCGGAGACCAGATTCACATTCACGGTTCCTATGGCCCTGCAGCAGAAGTGTACACCCTGAAGGCAGCGAATATCTCTGCCGATGGCAAGACCGCCACCTTAAAACTTGACTCCATCCTTGACTATCTGACAACCCCGGACAATCTGTATGCATCATGGCCCGCCTCTGCCGTTCGTGCTGAAGAAGGCTTGATGGACGCTACAACAACCTTCTCCGTGGCCAACATTCTCTTTGCGCAGGCATATCTGGAAGGCACGAACTTTACCTTTGACGATGCCTGTGCAGCCATATCATTCTCTGTCACCGGAGGCTACGACCGCATGCTGATTGCCGGATCTCAGCGTCCCGGACTGCGTTTCACCGAGTATACCAACGAGCACTCTTCTGCGCAGACCAGTTTCACCAAGGTGGTATCCGACGGATATCCCTTCCGCGAGGAGCCCCTTGCATCGGATGGAGAAACCACAACGCTCTGGTTCCCCGGAGGGGCAGTTCTAAAAGGCGGCTTCACCTTGTACTTCGGCAAAAATGGAGACTGGCCGGTGGCATATACATATGGCGAGGACGTGAACCTGAAGGCCGGCAAAACCCTGGAACTTGGCAATATAACCTCTAAACTTACAGCCTATGACGGCCCGGCGCCTAAAATGCCAGAAATGGGCAAAAGGACCAAGTACACCGTAGAGTTCAATGAGCTTTCCGGACTGTACCTCAGTGCAGACGAAACCTTCCTTTGGGGAGTCGGCGACAATGGAGACCTTGCCAGAATATCCTTTGAAGGGAAGCTCCTGCAAAGCAAGTTTTCCATTGGCGGGGATTCAGAAGCCGTAACTATCAATCCAGAAACCGGAGACCTTCTCATAGGTCTTGAGCCGAACGGAGTAGGCGTCGTAAAAGCCCCCGAATTCAACACCAAGGTAAAAACCTTATTCAATATAGCTGACGCCAAGAATTTTGGGAATGCAGGCATGGAAGGTCTTACTTATTATAAAGACGGCCTTGTATACGCCGGCACCCAGACAGGTTCCTACCTCTATCTGTGCAATCTTGAAACAGGCGAAGTTCTTTGGAGAAAAGGTTTGAGGGAAATGTACGGGACCATAACCGAAATAGCCGATTTGTACTACGATCCCCTTACAGACTGGCTATGGGTAATTGATTCTGAATCAAGGCGCTTCTTTGCGCTCACTGGAGATGCCGAATCCATGCTGGGTTTCTATTCCGTAAAGGGAATAGAGAATCCCGAATCCATTTGTGTAGACCACACCCATAGCTGTATCTGGGTTGCCGATGACTATGGTTCCACCTCATACCTGTACCGTTTTGACTTTACGGGACTGGACGATGCTATTGTAAATACGAAATAAAGACATCATTCGAAATGTTCCGAAACGGTATTTTGAAACAAAGCGTAACTTAATCGGAATATTATCAATATATTTGTATGGAACAATAGACCAAACTACTGATACACTGAACATAACTAACAAACACCATGAAAAACTTTCCCAAATATCTGTTCTTCGCAGTTGTAGCGGCCATTGGGCTCGTCTCGTGCGAAAAGGAGAAAGGAAATCCTCTGCTGAACCCTGAAGGAAGTCCGGTCAAGTTTACTTTCTCTGCAACGGAAGATTCCGAGACCTCAGCAACACTTAAGGTGGTTGCCGACGTCCCTGTACCGGCCGATGTTACCATCTCTCTTGCAGCGGATGCCAGCAACACTATGACAGAAATGACTTTCCCTTCGGAACTCATCGTCAAGAAAGGTGAGACCGAAGCTACGTGCAAACTTACTGTAGACAAGGACGCACTGACTCCTGGAGTCACATACCAGGCAATCATAGTTGCTTCACTGGCTGACGTCCCTTTCGGAAAGGTTTCGATTCTTAAGATTTCTATCCCCATTCCTCCGCCGGTTCTGGTTGACGGAGACCCCTCTGACTGGTCCAAACTTCCCGGTGACTATGTAACCGAGATGATCTGCTCTGAAAGCGCCGAACTGACAGGTCTCAAGAGCGCCAAGGTATTCTACGACGACAAGCTTTACGTGATTCTTGAAGTTTCTGACGAAGCTCTTGAGCAGGGTGTAACAGACGGCAAACTGCGCCTGCATTTCTTCTTTGACGGAGACAACAGCAAGGCCGATGGCTACTATCATAAGTGGACGGATCCCGCAATCGACTGCATGCTTGAAGGCAAGATGACGAACGGCGGAACATGGTGCGCCTTAGGATCCAGCTACTACAAATGGACAGGTACAGACCCCAATGTCTGGAGCGGTTCTTGGACTTCGGCCGATATCACACCCACCTTTGAATATGCCGGAAAGGATAACTATTACGAGTGCTCCATGGATTACTCCACGTATCCCGGTGGCCTTGGCAAGGTTATCGGAATGGGCTTCGACATCCAGGATGGCGGTTACAACATTACAGGATTCCTGCCCAGCGCAGGACCGCTTGCCCAGGTGGTGAAGAATGGCGAGGCCATCCCCGAAGAACCCGGAGTGGTTCCTGTTGTAGACGGAGACTTTTCCGAATGGAAGAGTATTCCTTCCATCCCCGGCGACGGAGCCTTGAACGTAATGAAGATGGCCCAGACAGAAGATATGGTATACTTCTATCTGGAAGTAAAGAAAACAGAAGACGTCAAACTTGACGAAACCATGTCATTCGCTCACAAGATCATGCTCTGTTTTGACAACGGAGACGGCAAGGGAGAATTTGGTGGAGAGCCTTGGGGCGGAGCAGGCTATGACAAGATTGTCGATATCTGGCTCATGCAGAATGGCGTTCCCAACATGATAACCTGGGGCCTCGACGGTTTCCTGCACAAGGAGGCCGACGGCGATGATATCCAGAAATATGAATTCTGCTTCAAGAAGTCTGCGGTTTCGGCTCTTGGCGGAGACTGCTTCCAGTATGGCGCATTCATCAACACCCAGCGCGTAGACAAATCCACCGGTACAGAGGTATGGGAAGGTGAAGACACCGCACGTATCGGCAGCGCTCCGGCTCTTGACCAGCCCATGGCTGTGCAGGGAGAACTTCCCGAACCGGAACTTGTAACTATCAGTATTGACGGCGATATGGCAGAATGGGCTGACGTCGCAGCCTCCGTATCCGATACTGACGGCCCCATCCTTGTATTCAAGGCCACTTATGACGCTGAATACCTGTACTTCTACAATAAGAGAACCTGGCATGACGGTCTTTGGGGAGGTGGTTACTACTACTTTGAAATCGACACTGACAATGACGCTTCTACCGTTGTGGCTGATGTCAACGGCAACACTCCCGCCAAGGGCGTTGACCAGTGGATGTACCTCTTCCTGTTCACCGGTGAAGCTGGTGCCCCCACATTTGCAGCCGCACCTGAAGGAGGCGCAGTTCCTGAGACCTTGTTAACCAATGTGATTGCTAACGGAGCCACGGACAAAACGGTCATCGAAACGGAAGTGCGCGTGCCCCGAGCCAATCTTGGTGTGAAGAAGGGTGATATCATAAGGGTTTATACCTGGGGAAACAAGAGCGGCGGCAATCTTAAATCAAAAGGCTTGGGCATTCCCATCAGACTTTCTAAGTAAAGATTCTCAATTTAATGATTGCATGAAGCCGGCTTCTGGCCGGCTTCATATATAAAGGATTGTATGATAAAACGATACTTCTATATACTGACAATCATAGCCTCCATTGCCGCAATGGCTTGGAGCTGTAATACCACAAACCCTGGAGGAGATAGTCCGACAGTGACTGATCCTGCAAGCCTTGAAGACCTCAAATCAAGTGTTCCGGTAACGGACGACTGGATTTGGGACGAAAAACCGGAGATTACCATCCATATTGAAAACCCAAATCCGGTAGCAGTTACAGCCGATATCATGGTAAGGATAACCACGGACCTTAAAGCATCAGTGGAGACCATAGAAACTCAAGAGGAGATTCCGGCAAAAGCAAGTAGGGATATCGTAGTGACATCATCGAAGAAGTTGGATCCGGGTTTTTATAAAGCAGGCTGCTTTGTTAATAAGCAGACGGCAAAGTATTTCTTCTTCGGCATTTCCCCCACCAAGATGACGATAGCTCCGGACAAGCAGGCCGATTTTGACGAGTTCTGGGAGGCGGCGAAAGCCCAGCTTCCAAAGCTTGACGAAAGCACGGTTACGCTGACGGAAATAAGCAAGAAGAACAGCTCGAACTGTAAGGTATACCTTGTGGAGATGCAGTCCGTTCCGGACGGGCCGGACGGCGAACCGGTGATTGTCCGCGGGTACTACCTTGAGCCACAGGACGGAAAGAAACATCCTGTCATCATGCATTTCTACGGCTATGACACGCTGAAGAACCCTTCCAAGCTTTCCTGCCCGTCAGGAAACAGCGGGGAATATGCAGAGTTCTACCTGTCACACCGCGGCCAGTACATAAACCACCGCACTGCGGCCAAGCGTGAAGACGGCATTGAGAAGGATTTTGAAAACATCTACGGAGACTGGTTTGCTTTTAACTTCGGCAAGAAGGACGGCTACTACTATCGCGGCGCCTTCATGGATTGCGTACAGGCGGTACGGTTCATGGCCACAAGGAACACCAGCGACATGAACAACCTCTTTGCCGAGGGCTCCAGCCAGGGCGGCGCACTCAGCTATGCCGCAGCAGCACTGAGCGACTATCCCTTCACGGCAATTGCTCCCAACGTGGCTTTCCTTGGGGATTTCCCCGATTATTTCAAGATCGTATCCTGGCCCGGAGACGTAGCAAAGGCAAACAAAGGCTCCATGACGGATGAAGAGATGTATGCCTTCCTGTCCTATTTTGACACAAAAAACCTGGCAACGCGTATTTCCTGCGCCGTCTACGCAACAAGCGGTCTCCAGGACGGGACCTGCCCTCCGAGAACCAATACGGCTCCTTTCCTGAACCTCAAGAGCACGGACAAGGAAATGCATTATTATCCCAAGATGCAGCATTCATATCCGCCGAACTGGACCAACGACATAATGAAGTATTTCAAAGACAGAATCAAATAAAATGAAACACTTCCCCCTGTACATACTGATGCTGCCTCTTTTCGTATTCTGCTCCTGCAGGGAAGAAAAAACCGACGAGGCCAAGACATATGAGGACTATACGCGGGTTTCAATTAAATCGGAGATCACGCACGTTCAACCTATGACGGGCATAGTGCTTTGGACAGACAGCGGTTCAAAGACAAAAAAATATGTCCAGCTGGAGTTTTCATACATGCTGTACAACGACGTATGCAAGGGGAAAGACGTCTATGACTGGTCTGTCGTGGACAATCTTCTGGATGCCGTAGCTTCACGCGGGCATCAGGCCGTCCTCCGCTTCCGCTACACATACGTCGGAAAATCATGCTCCGTCCCAGACTATATCAAGGCCCTTCCGGATTATGAAGCACTCACGGCAAAGGCCGAAGGACGCAACACTGAGTACCCCGACTGGCGATGCCCTGAACTGCAGCGCTTCCACCTGGAGTTTCACCGGCGCTTTGCGGAAAGATATGACAAGGACCCCAGACTGGCATTCCTTGAAACCGGATTCGGTCACTGGGCAGAGTACCATGTATATGACGGCAAGTTCATAGCCGGGCGGACATTCCCTTCCAAGGACTTCCAAAGCACGTTCCTGGGCTCCATGGACAACTGGTTCAAGGATACACCATGGATGATCTCCATAGATGCGGCAGACGGTTATTACAGTCCGTTTGAGTCAGAGGCCGAACTGCTGAAGAACGGTTTCGGGAACTTTGACGACTCCTTTATGTGCGAGGAGCATGACGGCTACAATACACGCTGCTGGAAGTTTTTCGGAGAAGAACGATACAAGGATTCTCCTTTCGGCGGCGAATTCAGCTACTATTCAGATTATGACCAGAAGCACGCGCTTGACAAGGCCGGAATGTATGGCCGCGTGTTTGAGGATGAGGTTGCAAAATTCCATATGACATTCATTATCGGCAATGACCAGCCCGGAAAACAGTCAGAAGACCGTATTGAGGAGGCTGCCATGTCCATGGGTTATCGTTTTGTTGTAAAGGATTTCTGCATAAAAGAAGGAACGGGCGCCGCGGTAATGATTTCAAATGAGGGCGTAGCTCCCATTTACCGTGACGCATACGTCGCCGTTGACGGCAGGAAGGGAGCCTATAATCTCCGCAACCTGATGCCCGGAGAATCCCAATGGGTGGAGATAGAAAACAACGCCGTGTCCGCCGCATCAAAGATAACGATTGAATGCGACCATCTTGTAAAGGGGCAGGAAATCCAGTTTGAGGCCAATACTATTTAATTATCTGTTATTCATGAAACGACATATCATTATCACTGCACTTGCGTCGGCCATGGTCTTTTCCTGCAAACAGGCGGAAGAAAAGCCACTCCAGTACTATCAGACGCCTTTCACCTACGACATTGCGAAGGTTGAGATGCCGCCGGTGACAAACGAAGTGAAGAACGTCATCATAATGATCGGCGACGGCATGGGGCTGGAGCAGGTTAGCTGCGCATGGGTGCTCAACCACGGGAAACTGAACCTTGACAGTTTTCCGTCCATCGGCCTTTCCAGGACCTATTGCACCAACCAGCTCATAACGGACTCCGGGGCCGGCGGGACGGCCATCTCCTCCGGAATAAAGACAGGCTACAGCCACGTGGGAACAGCTGCCGATTCCACCGACGTGCCGTCCGTACTGGCAAAGGCCCGCGAACTCGGCAAGAAGACCGGCATCGCCGTCACCTGCCATTTTGCCGATGCAACGCCCTGCGACTTCGCCTGCCACAATGAATACCGCTACAATCAGGAAGACCTTATTGCCGATTATGTCGAATGCGGAGTGGACTACCTCTCCGGCGGCGGACTTGACTGGTTCACGACCAAACGCACTGACGGGCGCGACATTACTAAGGAAATGGCCGCCGCGGGATATACCGTAGCCATCACGGAGGACGAACTCATGCAGGCCGGACTGCCCGTAATCGGCATACTTGCTCCGGACAACCTCCCTGTTGCGACGGAGCGCGGGGACCTTTACCGCCATACAGTCATGCGTGGCCTTGACCTTCTTTCTCAGGGCGAGAACGGCTTTGTGATGATGCTGGAAGGCTCCTGCATAGACGACTGGCTGCACGGAAATGACATCGGCAAGGCGATGGAGGAGCTTTTGGACTTTGACCGCACCATAGGCGATGTCCTTCAGTGGGCGGCAAAGGACGGGCATACGCTCGTGGTCGTCACTGCCGACCATGCCACCGGCTGCCTGACGCTCCAGGACGGGAACCTTGAAGACGGCAGAATCGGCGTGAATTTTGCCAGCGAAAGCCATAACGGCATTGCCGTGCCTGTCTATGCCTGGGGGCCCGGCAGCGACAAGTTCTACGGCATACGTGAAAACGATGAATGGGGAAGGCTGATTGCTTCCTTTGTAAAATAGATTCTTCGACAAGCTCAGAATGACAACAAAAGCTCAGAATGACAACTAAAAGCTTAGAATAACAATGGTATCGCAGAAAAGACATACCTGGCTGCTGTATGCGCTGGTGACCATGATTACATGGGGTATCTGGGGCGCATTTTCAGACCAGCCCGATTACCCGGCAACGCTTACATACGTTGTCTGGGCCATAAGCATGATTCCTTGCGCGCTGGTGGCGCTGGCCAACATTAAATTCAAGCTGGACGTCAGGAAAAAGAGCGTATGGCTCTCAATGGGCGTCGGTCTTCTGGGAGCCGGCGGGCAGCTGGCACTGTTCGTGGCCCTCAAATACGGCCCGGGATATCTGGTTATTCCGATGATATCCGTTGCACCTATCATCACCGTTATCCTCAGTGCCATTTTCCTGAAGGAAAGGGTGTCGAAGATGGGCTATATCGGCATACTGCTGGCTTTCGTCGCGCTGGTGTGCTTCTCGCTTTCAGGGAAGACGGACGAGACCGTGACCAGCTATCTCTGGATAGTATTTGCCGCCGTGGTGTTCATCTCCTGGGGCATCCAGGCCTTCGTGATGAAACTTGCCAACAACAGCACGCCCGACGCCGAAAGCGTCTTCGTTTACATGGCCATATCGGCAGTTGCACTGATTCCCGTGGCTCTTGCCATGACAGACTGGTCCCAGCCTGTCAATCACGGCTGGAACGGCCCCTGGATGACATTCTGCGTGCAGATTCTGAATGCAATCGGCGCATATACCCTGGTCTATGCCAACCGCTACGGAAAGGCCATGATCGTTGCACCTCTTGCCGACGCCTGCGCACCGGTAATTAGCTGCGCCATTTCGCTTGCGCTGTATTCCCATGTGCCGTCGCCGGCGCAGATCATCGGCATTATTGCCGCCATCAGTTGTGTACTCATTTTCTCAAGGGAATAAGATATGAAAAAGCTTCTGCTGCTGGTTTTATCGGCCCTGGCATTCTTCCCGCTCCAGGCGGGGATAATCGTCAAAGACAGCCTGTACAGCAATATTCTGCATTCGAAGGTAAAATACAACGTCTACCTCCCGGACGGATATGACGCATCGTGCCACTACCCTGTCGTCTACCTGCTTCACGGGCTCAGCGACGACTACGACTCCTGGAAAACCAAAGGCCGCATGGATCTTGTTGCCGATGAACTCATCCGCAGCGGAGAAGCCGCAAGCATGGTTGTCATAATGCCGAACGCCGGCGGCCCCGACATCCACCACACCTGGAACGGCTATTTCAACATGCCGGGCTGGAAGTATGAGGATTTCTTCTTTCAGGAACTGATTCCGTCGGCAGAAAAGAAATACAGCTGCGGCGGCAGCAAGGGGAAGCGCGCCGTCATGGGCCTTTCCATGGGCGGCGGTGGGAGCGTGGTCTATGCGCAGAAGCATCCGGACATGTTCTCCAGCTGCTATGCCATGAGCGCCTGGCTGGACAATCAGTACGACGAAGTGGGCACTCAAAACTCCCCCAAGGACTGCCTCTACTATGTAGGAAAGGCGGTAAGGGAGAATTCGGCCCTGGACTTTATTGCCAATGCCGATGAGAAGACGCTGGAAGCGCTGCGCACGGTAGCATGGTTCATCGACTGCGGTGACGACGACTTCCTCTTCGACCTAAGCGTAGCCCTGCACCAAAAAATGAGGCGCAGCGGCATCAAGAGCGAACTCCGCATACGTGACGGCGTACACAACTGGGAATACTGGCACCTCGCCCTCCGCCTGTCCCTCCCCTTTGCCACGCGGAACTTTGAAAGATAGTCGTTGCCGATATACGAAAAAACCGCAGCAGAATCGCTTCTGTTGCGGTTTTTGGTGGAGGTAGTCGGATTCGAATTAAAAGTGCAAAGCCATCTACAGACCCTTGTTATAATGATTTCTATTGCGTATTTTTGCAAGTGGAGT
>OCVV012828156.1_pt1 | contig 88928 bp, 75 predicted proteins | sample 1539721 | NCBI WGS metagenome assembly OCVV01 (sample SAMN02144230, study PRJEB22623) | gut metagenome | biome: sheep rumen | host: Ovis aries | place: New Zealand
TCGGCTATCTGAACATGAGCAGGGGCATTGGCGGCATAGACAGCGACATCGGCGATGTCATCACCAGTCAGGGGCTTGATGCCCTGGTACAGTTTCGCAGCCCTCTCGTGATCCCCATGGAAACGGATGTTACTGAAGTTCGTCTCCACTAAGCCCGGTTTGAGGTTTGTGACACGGATGGCGGTATCGGCGACATCTATTCTCAGTCCGTCAGTGAGTGCTTTGACGGCTGCTTTGGTGGCACAGTAGACATTACCACCTGCATAGGCAGCGTCACCAGCCACCGATCCGATGTTGATGATATGACCACTGTTCCGTTTGACCATGCCCGGTACGATCAGCCGTGTCATCGTCAGCAGTCCCTTGATGTTGGTGTCTATCATCGTCTCCCAATCGTCGAGATTCCCCTCATACTCAGGTTCCAGTCCGAGAGCCAAGCCGGCATTATTCACCAATACGTCAATGTCCTGCCATGGCTCAGGCAGTTCGTTGAGATATTTCTTCGCTTTTTCCCGGTCCCTTACGTCGAAGGCGAGTGTGATCACTTCTGTGTCCAGTTCTTTCTTGAGCTCTGCCAGCCGGTGCTCATTCCTGCCAGTGAGTATCAGTTTATCACCATTCTCTGCAAACTTCCTTGCACATGCCAGACCAATTCCACTGGTGGCACCTGTTATCAATACTGTTTTATTCATACTCTGCTCATGTGTATTCTAATGCAAAGTTAAGGATAATTTTTTAAAACTCAAAATTTTTTTGGTTTTCTGCATGTTTATATGTACCTTTGCAGAATTAAGTATGAATAATATGACAAGAACTGAGTATGAGGCTTTGATGGAGAAATATGCGGGGCAGATAGAGCATATCCGCCAGACCGCACATGAGTTGCATCAAAGTGTGAATCAGATATATGGCAATGGTCTGCCATACGGGTATCATCTCGATATGGTGGTCAGTGGGGTGCGTGAGTTTGGTCATCTGGTATGTGTCCGTGAGGAGGATGTACTCCCATTGTTCTTCGGAGGGTATTACCATGACAGCATCGAGGATGCCCGCCAGACCTATAATGACGTGTTGAAGTTGGCTCGGGGTATGATGACCGAGGAGCAGGCATATATGGCAACCGAGATAGTCTATGCGCTGACCAACGACAAAGGACGTACCCGTGCTGAGCGAGCCGGTGAGAAATACTACAAGGGTATTCGCGAGACCCCTTACGCTCCCTTTGTGAAGCTCTGTGACCGTCTTGCCAACATCACTTTCAGTTGCTCAGGTTCCAATAGCGACAATCTCCACATGAAGGAGGTGTACAAAGGGGAGGTACCTCATTTCCTTGCCTCTATCAATCCGCATAGTGACGACCAGCGTCTGCTCGTGCCACAGGAAGTCGTGATGAGAATGGCAGAGTGTCTGATTGACGACCTGGAGCGTGAGGAGCAGAATGAGTCTGCATGGTGGCATGAGTATTGATGATGAGTTGAGAGTTTAGAGTTGAGAGTTGAGAGTTTAAGGACATATATATTATGGCATTTGGAACTTGGATAGGAGGATTTCTGGGATGGATGACGGCAGGACCGTTAGGTGCTTTGGCTGGTATCGTGTTGGGCAAGGTGTTCGACTCGATGATGGATGCCGTGAACACCCCCGAGACACAAGGGACGTTTGAGAGTCCGTTTGGACAGCAGGCGGCAAACGGTTATCAGCAGCAACATACAAGACAGCGCACAGACTACGGACAGCGTAACAGTTTTCTGTTCTCCCTGTTGGTACTTGCCTCCTATATTATTAAAGCCGATGGCAAGGTGATGCATTCCGAGATGGAGTTCGTGCGTCAGATGCTCCGTCAGAATTTCGGTGAACAGGCATCATCGCAGGGAGATGATATCCTGAAGAATCTCTTCAACGAGCAGAAAAGGGTAGGGGCTGCCTCCTTTAAGAATACCGTGGCAGACTGTTGTCAGCAGATAGCCCGTAACATGGACTACTCACAGCGTCTGCAACTGCTTAACTTCCTCGTGATGATCGCACGGGCTGACGGAAAGACTCCTCAAAGTGAGATAACGGCACTGAAGGAGTGTGCGCAATGGATGCGGATGTCAGCTGATGAGGTAGACTCGATGATGGGACTGGGTAAGGACGACCTTGCCTCTGCCTATCAGGTGCTGGGTGTATCGCCCAATGCCTCTGATGACGAGGTGAAGAAAGCTTACCGCAAACTCGCCCTCGAGCATCATCCTGACAAGGTGGCTGCCCTTGGTGAGGATATCCGTAAGGCTGCCGAGAAGAAATTCCAGGAGATCAATGCGGCGAAAGACCGTATATGGAAAGCAAGGGGACTTTAGAGTTGAGAGTTTAGAGTTGAGAGTTTAGAGTTGAAAAGTCCTGCTATTATCGTACCAGAGGGGTTGCACGAGGTGTTGCTGCATGCTTGTTGTGCTCCATGCTCATCCGCCATCGTGGAGTGGATGCTTGCCCATGATGTGAAGCCGACCATCTTCTATTATAATCCTAATATCTATCCTCGTGAGGAATACGAGATTCGGAAGAATGAGAGTAAGCGCCATGCGGAATCGCTGGGTATCAGGTGGATAGACGGTGACTACGACCATGAGTCATGGCTCAAGGGAGTTTGTGGACTGGAAGACGAACCCGAACGTGGGCGACGTTGTGAGCAGTGCTTCACCCTGCGATTAATCGAAACAGCTAAGAAGGCACAGGAACTGGGCATCCAATATTTCACCACCACTCTTGCCTCCTCACGCTGGAAAAGTCTGGAACAGATAGAGCGTGCAGGACTTCGGGCAGAGAGTATTATACAAAAGGAATCGTCCTCTTCGTGTAAATTCTGGGCACAGAACTGGCGGAAGGGAGGACTGCAGGAACGACGGAATCAGCTCTTGCGCGAATATCATTTTTATAACCAGCAGTACTGTGGCTGTGAGTTCTCAGCCAATCATGCCGACACCTTGACAAAACCCCTGCTACGCCAACAGATGCGCCAGGCGAAGCAGCATCATGCCGACCAGTTGGCAGGCATGTCGGCTGATATCTGTCAGCAACTTGCTGCCCGTTTGAGCGATGCTCAAGTCATTATGTGCTACTGGCCGTTACCCGATGAGGTTGACATCCGTCCGCTGATAGCCCAGTTGGTGGCTGTCGGGAAACAGGTGGTGCTGCCCCGTGTGACAGGTAGTGAGACGATGGAGCTGCGGCGCTACACCTCGCCCGCCGATCTTCAGGAGGGTGCCTTCCATATTCAAGAACCCACGGGTGTCGTCTTCGACCCTGATGCCACTATCGATGTAGCTCTGATTCCCGGTATGGCTTTCGATGCTGCCGGTCACCGGTTGGGGCGTGGGCGTGGCTACTATGACCGTTTCCTGGCTCAGCATCCCCCGCGCCGCACCATTGGTGTGGCATTCCCCTTCCAGCATGTACCTCTGGTGCCATGCGATTCCCACGACATCCTTATGGACGAGGTGGTGTGAGTCCAGCACAGACTTTATGAATTTCTCATAGCGTGACTGGTAATACTTCAATATAGGAAAAAGTAAGAAAATGGTTTTTTCTTTTGTGTTTTCCTTATTTATTCGTAACTTTGCACCCCAAAATAAATAAGGTATATATGTTTGAGAATTTAAGTGACAGACTTGAACGGTCGTTCAAGATATTGAAAGGTGAGGGCAAAATCACCGAGATTAACGTGGCGGAGACCCTGAAGGATGTCCGTCGTGCCCTGTTGGATGCCGATGTCAACTACAAGGTGGCGAAGAACTTCACAGACACGGTGAAGCAGAAGGCGATGGGTATGAATGTGCTCACAGCCGTGAAGCCAGGGCAGTTGATGGTGAAGATCGTCCATGACGAGCTTGCCGAACTGATGGGTGGTAAGGCTGTCGAGCTGAAACTCGAGGGTCGTCCCGCCATCATTCTGATGTCTGGTCTGCAGGGCTCTGGTAAGACCACCTTCAGTGGTAAGCTTGCCAATATGCTGAAGAACAAGCAGCATAAGAACCCGTTGCTCGTGGCATGTGACGTCTACCGTCCCGCCGCTATCCAGCAGTTGCATGTGGTGGGTGACAGTGTGGGTGTCCCTGTCTATTCAGAGCCCGAGAACAAGAATGTCGTGGAGATAGCCAATAACGCTATCCGTGAGGCAAAGGCAAAGAACTATAACGTCGTCATCATCGATACCGCCGGTCGTCTTGCCGTTGACGAGGAGATGATGAACGAGATAGCCACCCTGAAAGAGGCTGTCAACCCTGACGAGACATTGTTCGTGGTAGACTCGATGACGGGTCAGGATGCCGTTAACACCGCCAAGGAGTTCAACGACCGTCTCGACTTCGACGGTGTGGTACTCACCAAGCTCGACGGTGACACCCGTGGTGGTGCTGCCCTGAGTATCCGTACCGTCGTCACCAAACCCATCAAGTTCGTGGGAACAGGTGAGAAGATGGAGGCTATCGACGTGTTCCATCCCGAGCGTATGGCAGACCGCATCCTCGGAATGGGTGATATCGTCAGTCTCGTAGAGCGTGCCCAGGAGCAGTTTGACGAGAAACAGGCACGTGAGCTGGAGAAGAAAATCCGCAAGAACAAGTTTGACTTCAACGACTTCATGTCGCAGATACAGCAGATCAAGAAGATGGGTAACATCAAAGATCTTGCCGGCATGATACCTGGGGTAGGTAAGGCTATCAAGGATATCGACATTGACGACAATGCCTTCAAGGGAGTCGAGGCAATCATCAATTCCATGACCCCCAAAGAGCGTGCCAACCCGGATATCATCAACCAGAGCCGCCGTATGCGTATCGCCAAGGGCTCTGGTACGAAGATAGAGGAGGTCAACCGTCTGATGAAGCAGTTTGACCAGACTCGCAAGATGATGAAGATGGTAGCTGGTGCCGGTAACTCGAAGATAGCACAGATGGCTGCCGCGATGAAGATGCGTGGTAATAAACTATAGTCCCTATAGTTCCAATAATATTTTATAATATGCAATTAATAGATGGAAAAGCAACGGCAACAGCCATTAAGGCGGAGATTGCCGAAGAGGTAAAGGAGATTGTTGCTCATGGTGGTAAACAGCCCCATCTTGCCGCCGTGCTTGTAGGGCATGACGGTGGCAGTGAGACCTACGTGAAGAACAAGGTGCTGGCGTGTGAGGCTTGCGGCTTCAAGAGCACGCTTATCCGTTATGAGGATACGATCACGGAGGAGGAACTACTGAGCTGTGTCGATAAACTGAATAAGGACGAGGATGTGGATGGCTTCATCGTGCAACTCCCCCTTCCCAAGCATATCGACGAGCAGAAAATCATCGAGGCTATCGACTACCGTAAGGATGTTGACGGTTTCCATCCCATCAACGTGGGACGTATGGCAATCGGACTGCCTTGCTTTATCTCTGCCACTCCATTGGGCATCATCACCCTGCTGAAGCGTTACGGCATTGAGACATCAGGTAAGAAATGTGTCATCCTGGGACGCTCGAATATCGTGGGCAAGCCCATGGCACAGTTGATGATGCAGAAACAATATGGTGACGCTACCGTTACCGTTTGCCACTCCCGCTCAAAGACATTGAAGGAGGAGTGCCGTGAGGCAGATATTATCATTGCAGCTATCGGAAGCCCCGATTTCGTGACTGCCGATATGGTGAAAGAGGGTGCCGTCATCATCGACGTGGGTACCACCCGTGTGCCTGATGCCACCCGTAAGAGCGGTTTCCGCCTGAATGGTGACGTGAAGTTCGACGAGGTAGCTCCTAAGTGCTCGTTCATCACTCCCGTTCCCGGAGGAGTAGGACCGATGACTATCTGTTCGCTGATGAAGAACACGCTTGCAGCGGGCAAGAAAGAGTTTTATAAATAGTTGAGAGTTTAGAGTTTAGAGTTGAGAGGTGGCTAGTTCACGAGAGTTTTATGAGCAAGGGAATGCTTACCGCAAGCAGGGCAACTGGCAGGAGGCTATCAACAGCTATCTGAAAGCCATAGAGCTCGACCCGGAGAGTCCTGCCGTAGAGGCGAAGCAGATGCTCGACGACATCATGAATTATTACCATAAAGATTACTATAATCCATAAGAACAAATACTAAAGAAATGGCGAAACTGAAAGGTGCTATTGTGGTGAATACCGACCGCTGCAAAGGATGTGTGCTCTGTGTGAGTGCTTGTCCGCAGGGTGTCATCGCACTGGCCAATCGTGTGAATGTGCATGGCTATCCCTATGTGGAGCCCGTGCAGATAGACAAATGTACTGGCTGTACGTCATGTGCGGTGGTATGTCCTGACGGATGTATCACGGTCTATCGTAAAAAAGTAGAGGAGTAAAAAGATGGCAGAACAGGTAAACGACAAGTCGCTTGCTACCGACGGGAAGCAAGAAGTGACACTGATGAAGGGCAACGAGGCGATAGCCCACGCTGCCATCCGTTGTGGTGCTGACGGATATTTCGGATATCCCATCACCCCACAGAGTGAAGTGATTGAGACATTAGCCGAGCTGAAGCCTTGGGAGACCACTGGTATGGTGGTGCTGCAGGCAGAGAGTGAGGTGGCGTCTATTAATATGATTTATGGTGGAGCAGCGGCAGGTAAGCGTGTGCTCACCTCCTCCTCGTCACCCGGTGTGGCACTGATGCAGGAGGGTATCACCTATATGGCTGGTGCCGAACTGCCCGGTGTCTTCGTCAACGTACAGCGTGGCGGTCCTGGCTTGGGTACTATCCAGCCCTCACAGGGTGACTATTTCCAGGCTACCCGTGGCGGTGGTAATGGCGACTATAACGTCATCGTCCTGGCTCCTAACTCTGTCCAGGAGATGGCTGACTTCGTAGACCTCGCCTTTGAGTTGGCATTCAAATACCGTAACCCTGCCATGATCCTCTCTGATGGTGTCATCGGACAGATGATGGAGAAAATCGTGCTGCCACCCTATAAGCCCCGTCGTACGGAGGAGCAGATCCGCAAGGAGTGTCCTTGGGCTACCATCGGTCGCACGAAGGACCGCAAGCCGAATATCATCACCTCGCTGGAGTTGAAGCCAGAGGCGATGGAGGCTCGTAACATCCATCTGCAGGAGAAATATGCGGAGATTCGTGAGAAAGAGGTGCGTTATGAGACCCTTTATTGCGACGATGCCGAATACCTGATTGTGGCTTTCGGCTCTGCGGCACGCCTGACACAGAAAGCCATTGAGATGGCTCGTGAGGAGGGACTCAAGGTGGGACTCTTGCGTCCTATCACACTATGGCCGTTCCCCTCAAAGCAGATTGCTGAGATGGCGAAGGGTAAGAAGGGCGTTCTCGTTGTCGAGATTAATGCCGGGCAGATGGTACAGGATGTCCGTCTTGCCATCAACGGTGCCCTGCCTGTCGAGCAGTTCGGTCGCTTGGGTGGTATCGTTCCTGAGCCTGAAGAGATTATTGACGCTTTAAAGAAGATGATGTAAGATGGAGAACAATATCATTTCACCAGAGAATCTGGTATATCAGAAACCCACACTGATGAACGACAACCACATGCACTACTGCCCTGGTTGCTCGCATGGCGTGGTGCATAAACTCGTGGCTGAGGTCATCGAGGAAATGGGCATGGAGGAGAAGACCGTTGGTGTGTCACCCGTGGGCTGTGCCGTGTTTGCCTATAATTATCTGGACATCGACTGGCAGGAGGCTGCCCATGGACGTGCCCCTGCTGTGGCTACCGCTATCAAGCGCCTGTGGCCCGACCGTCTCGTGTTTACCTATCAGGGTGACGGTGACCTTGCCTGTATCGGAACCTGTGAGACCATTCATGCCCTGAACCGTGGGGAGAACATCGCCATCATCTTCATCAACAATGCCATCTATGGTATGACGGGTGGACAGATGGCTCCTACCACACTGATGGGTATGAAGACTTCCACGTGTCCTTATGGCCGTCAGGCTGACCTGCACGGATATCCTCTGCATATCACCGAGATCGCTGCCACACTGGAGGGTACTTGCTATGTCACCCGTCAGAGTGTCGAGACCGTTGCCGCTATCCGCAGTGCGAAGAAGGCTATCCGCAAGGCTTTCGAGGCTTCGATGGCAGGGAAGGGCAGCAGTCTCGTGGAGATTGTATCGACCTGTAACAGTGGTTGGAAGATGCCACCAAAGGCTGCCAACGAGTGGATGCAGGAGCACATGTTCAATTATTATCCGAAAGGAGACTTAAAAGATTCGACGAATCTTTAGTTGAGAGTTTAGTGTTTAGAGTTTAGAGAAAAATGAAGAAAGAAATAATTATTTCAGGTTTCGGTGGTCAGGGAGTCCTCTCGATGGGTAAGATTCTGGCATATTCAGGACTGATGGATGACAAGGAGGTGACCTGGATGCCAGCCTATGGTCCCGAGCAGCGTGGCGGTACGGCAAACGTCACCGTCATCGTGAGTGATGAGAAAATCAGTTCGCCCATCCTCTCGAAGTTCGACATCGCCATCGTCCTCAACCAGCCGTCGCTGGAGAAGTTTGAGCCGAAACTCAAACCCGGTGGTATCTTGATCTACGACGGCTACGGCATCCTCAACCCGCCAACCCGTAAGGACATCACCGTCTACCGCATTGATGCCATGGACAAGGCTGCGGAGATGAAGAACTCGAAGGTGTTCAACATGATTGTGCTGGGCGGTCTCCTCAAGGTGGCTCCTGTCGTGAGCACGAAGGGTGTGGAGAAAGCACTCTTCAAGACACTCCCTGAGCGTCATCACGCAATGATTCCCCTCAACATGCAGGCGATAGAGGAGGGCGGCAAGATTATCGAGCAGGTGTAACCTGATTATACGATATTAGCAATACGACTGGCGGAATGGAAAATCTGCCAGTCGTTTTGTTGATGATGAGTATCGGAATAACGGTATCAGAAGCTACACTGCACACCAGCCATGAAGGTAGCACGTGGCATGGGGTAGCCGAGGTTGATCTCGTAGTGTTGCGCCAGCAGGTTCTCGCCACGTACCCAGAGGGCAAGGTTCCTGATGAGCTGATAGCTGACCGTGGCGTTAAGCAGGAGGAAGTTCTCCTTCTTCTCGTTATCACCGATGGCGGTATAAAGTCCACTGATATATTGTAGCCCAGCCACGACACCCAGTCGGTGGCAGTTGTAGTTGGCACCGAGGAATCCCTTATATTTCGGGGCAGCCAGTACAGGGTTCTTCATGTGCAGCAGTGCATGGTTGGTGGTGATGTTCCAATGCTGGCTGATGCGATAGGCAGCCTCCAGTTCAGCACCGTAGTTCTCCACTTTTCCCGTGTTCACATTACGCGGCTTGCCATCGACGGGCATCGTCTGAATCATGTTGTCACCCTTCAGATAGAAGAAGTTGATGCCGTAGGTCAGCGTGTTAAACCGGTGTTTCCACGACAGTTCGTAGTTCATCAGACGTTCCGGTTTCAAGTCCTCGTTAGAGGGAGGGTAGAGATACATCTCCCGCATGGTAGGATTGCGGAACCCCTTGCTCACCATCGCTTTCAGCTCACCGTTGTCCATCGGACGGATGACGATGCCCCCCTGTGGAATCCACTCCGTCCCCGTGACGCTATGGTGGTCGATACGGATGCCCGCATCAACCGTCAGCCACGAGGTGAGGTCCTGCCGGAACTCCACATAGCCCGCTATCTCGTTGCGATACGACTTGCCGCTCTGTTTGTTGGGCGTGTCCAGTGTCTCACCCGTCTCCTTTGAGGTATAGTACGCATGTCCATAGATATGCTGATAGTCAATACCCACCGTCACCCGGTTGCCCTCGAAGAGTTGTGCACTCTGATAGAGAGAGACACCCAGCAGTGCGTCCTTCGAGCGGAAATACCGCTTGGTGGGGTTCGCGGCATCAGCCGTACCGTCGTCAATCTTATGTCGTCCGAAGTTGGTATAGAGGCTGACGGCACCGCTGGTCTTGTTATAATGATTCTCGACAGCCGCAGACACCATGCCGCGAGTGATCCACTGGTCGGCATCGTAGAGTGGGGAAGACGTGCTGCCCGGTTGGCTGGCATTGAAATGCGTGATATTCGCATCGACATACGCATTCCAGTGCGCATGGAAGTCGTAACCCAGTTTCAGGTACCCCCCATACTGCTCGAAACCCATGCGGGGGCGGTGGTTGTCGGTGCGCCCATACTGTGCTGCCACCGTACTGGAGAACTTGCCGCTGCGCACCTGGTTAGAAGCCTCCGCCTGGATGGTGCCGTAGCTGCCAGCTCCCAGGTTGACTGTCGTCTTCACGCCATCCTCATGCATTCCACGGGTCACGATATTGATGACACCCCCCATGGCATTCGAGCCATAGAGCATGGAGGCAGGACCGCGCAACACCTCCACCCGCTCGGTCATCAGTGTCTGGTAACTGTCGGCGATAGGATGCCCATAGATACCGTTATATTGTGGATGACCGTCGATGAGTACCATCAGCTGACCACTGCCGCCAGCGATGCCCCGCAGGTTGATGCCCCCTGCGGCACCACCGGAGACCCCATAGCCCAGCATGGAACGGCTGGTGACGAAGAGCCCGGGCACCTGTTGCATGACGGTGGGCAGGACACTTGTCTGATACTGTTCTGTGAGTGTCTGACGACCGATGACAGAGACCGTCATAGGCAGATAGCGCACGTCGGTGGCGTTACGGGTACCCGTCACCACCACGTCCTGCAGGTTCATAGAGTCGGTGACTTCTTCTGCGTTGATGCCGGCAGCCACCGCCACCAGCATCAGCGTAAGGATATTTCTTCTCATTAGTATAGTTTTTGATGTGTTGGGAATTACTTATTTGTCGAGGTCAATCAGCTCATACTTCTTAGAGCCCAAGCCAATCTTCTCAGCATAGTCAGTGATATACGTGCCATGCTGGCGGTTGATGCGCTGGATGAGCGGTTTGTTGTCATCACCCGGTTTGCCCTGGTAGTTGAACACCTTGTCCAGGCAAGCCTGGTCGACGGCAACAGGGTCGAGGGATGCCATGATGCCCATGTCCTGCAGTTCCGGTTTGGCGGGATGCCCGTCGCAGTCGCAGTCTACCGACATGTTGTTCATGATGTTGATGTAGATGATGTTACCGTTGAAATACTCATGGACAGCCTGTGCGGCGGCAGCCATCGACTCCAGGAAGAGATCCTGTGTCTTACCAGCGGCGAGATAGTCGGGACCCCATGCAATCTTGGCATCGTCCGTCTTACCAGCCGTGTGGATATACGCCTTGCCAGCCGTGGAGGCAACACCGATGGAGGCGTTCTTCATCACACCGCCGAAGCCACCCATGGCATGCCCCTTGAAGTGGGCGAGGTTGATCATGAAGTTGTAGTTGGCAAGATGCTCACCCACGATATCGTATTTCAGGTGCTTCTTGTCCTGAATGGGGATGCGGATGTCGTGGAACTCATCCATGATATCCACGGCGAAGATGCTGTCGAAGCCATGGTCGTGAATCGTCTCCCAGTGTTTCTTGGGGTCCTGACGGGAACCGCCGTAAGCCGTGCAGCACTCCACGATGGTACCGTTCACCTCGTCCACGAGGTTGCGGATGAGTGTGGGCTTCAGGTAGTGCGTGTTACCGCCCTCACCAGTTGATATCTTCACGGCGACACGTCCTTTTGCCTCTACACCGAGCGCCTTGTAGATCTTCACCAATGACTCAGGAGTAATCTCCTTAGTAAAATAGACCTTCGACTGGGCGAAAGTTGTCGTTGCCATCATCATGGCAACAGAAATGAAAAATAGTTTTCTCATCTTATTTGTCGTTTTAATATTCCGTTGTAAATCCGTTGCAAAGATACACATTATTTATATATAATAGACGATACAAAAGACGGAAAGATTAACCAGAATGACAGAAAATAACATATTTTGTCCCATTTGCGCATTTTTATTGTCGTTTTTTCCTGTTTTATAATTATTATTTGTACCTTTGCACTCAGGAAACCATTAAAATATAAAGAATGAAAAAAGTATTATTGACTTCCGTCATCCTGTGTGTGACAGCAATGGCTTATGCTGGTGGACTGATGACCAACACGAATTATCATATCGCATTCGACCGTATGATGGCTCGTGGCGCAACCTTTGAAATTGATGCTGCTTACAGTAACCCCGCAGGCTTTGCCTGGGGCCATGAGGGGTGGCAACTCTCACTGAATTTCCAGAAACCATGGCAGAACCGTGACATAGAGACCAGTATTCCTAATTTCCTGGGGGCTGACTATAACCAGAAGTTTCATGGCAAGGCATCGGCACCTATCGTACCGGCACTCTTCGCCTCCTATAAGAAAGACCGCATCGCCGTGTCGGCAATGATCGGTATCGTGGGAAGTGGCGGTTTCGTGGAGTATAAGGACGGCGTACCGATGTTCAATGTCCCGATGACCGCCATGCTGGCACAAAAAGGACTGATGCCCGGCACCTATACCCTCGACTCGGAGATGAAAGGCAAACAGTATATCTATGGCGGACAGATCAACTTCACGTATAAGATCATCGATTGTCTGGCGGCTGCTGTCGGTTTCCGTGCCAACTACTATGACGGCTACTATCGTGGACATGTGGTGGCGGATATGGGAGGTAACAAACTCATCAATCTGCAACTTGACTGTAACCAGCGGGGGTGGGGCTTCACACCGATTATCAGTCTGGACTTCCACAAAGGTCCCGTCACACTGGCTGCCCGTTATGAGTTCCGCACTAAAATCAATGTGCCAAACGATACCAAGGAACTGACAGCGGAGATTGCGGGGATGACACCGGAACAGACTGCCGCTGTCTTAGGCTCGAAGGTCGGAGGGTATATGGACGGTGTGAAGACTCGTTATGACATGCCTGCCCTGTTGACCTTTGCCGCAGGCTATGAGTTCTCTCCAAAGCTGCGTGCCACATTGGAATACCATTTCTTTGACGATAAGAATGCGAAGATGGCGAACGACCGTCAGGAAGAGTTGAAGCATGGGACGCATGAGTTCCTTGCCGGTGTGGAATATGACATCAACGAGAAGTTTACCATCAGTTGCGGTGCGCAGCGTACCGACTATGGACTGAGTGACGACTATCAGCAGAACACCTCCTTTGCCTGTGACAGCTGGTCAATAGGACTGGGCGGCGCTTGGAACATCACGGAGAAGATCCGGTTGAATGCTGGCTACTTCATCAGTCTCTATAGCGACTATACCAAGGAGCAGAGCAGTTACCAGGGACTGGGCATCGCCGGGAAGGACATCTATTCCCGCAGCAATAACGTGATAGGTGTCGGAATCGACTATAAGTTCTGAAATTTTACCAAATAAGGGGCGGAAAAACTTAAAAAGGCAATCTAAATCAAGAAAATTTAGTTAAAAACGTACTTTTTACACGATTTTCTTGGAACTTATTGTTTTTTTTATTTACTTTGCACCGAAAATAGTAAAAATAGGTAGATTTATTTATAAATTAACAAAGTTAGTAAACAAAATGAAAAAGCTTTTTTTAATGCTTGCTGTCGCTATGATGACAGCTTCTGTGTCTGCACAGAAAACTGCAATTACTGCAAACAAGGCTGGTGACAACTGGTACATTGGTATCAATGCCGGTGTTGCTACTCCTATGAACAAGTTCGACTTTGGAGGTACAAAGTACGGCTTCATGAAGGGTGTATCTCCTGAGTTCGGATTCCGTCTTGGTAAGAACCTGACTACCGTATTCGGTTTGGCTTTGGATGTAAACGCTTACTTCCTGAACAAGTCTGATTCTAAGTCTATGTTCGGTAGCAAGACTTTCATCAACGCTACAGACTTTGACATTCTGTCTACTTGGAACCTGAGCAATGCATTTGCTGGTTACAAAGGTGAGCCACGTGCATTTGAGGTTATTGCTCTTGTAGGTGGTGGTTACAGCCGTGCATGGGCTGAGAAGCAAGGTGGTATCAATGCTAAGGCTGCTATCGACTTCGCTTTCAACCTTGGTGCTGCTAAGCAGTGGCAGCTCTTCATTGAGCCAGGTGTCGTTCTTGGACAGCCTTATCCACAGTATGCAAATCCCTTCCGCAAGAATGTTTATGACGGAACTGGTTCTAAGAAATGGAATGGTGCTTTCTCTCTGAAGGCTGGTATCAACTACAAATTCGGTACAAGCAATGGTACTCACAACTTCAAGGTTGAGGAGCTCCGCGACCCAGCTGAGATCGATGCTCTGAACGCTAAGATCAATGAGCTTCGTTCTGATGTTGACGCTAAGAATGGTCAGCTGAACGCTGCTAACGCTACTATTAACGACCTGAAGAAGAAGCTCGCTGACTGCGAGGCTCGTCCTACAACAGCTGCTGTTGTTGAGAAGAAGGAGACTGTTCTGCAGCCAATGGTTATCTTCCGCCAGGGTAAGAGCACTATCGACGCTGCTCAGTATGCAAGCATCGAGATGGTTGCTAAGTATATGAAGAATCATCCTGAGGCTAAGGTTCTTGTTAAGGGTTATGCTTCTCCAGAGGGTAAGGCTGAGCTCAACCAGAAGCTTTCTGAAAAGCGTGCTGAGGTTGTTGCCAACGCATTGATCAAGCGCTACAAGATTGCTAAGGATCGCATCACCACTAAGGGTTATGGTGCTACTTCTGAGGTATCTGAGGAGAACGACTTCAACCGTGTTGCAATGTTCGTTGACACTACTAAATAATTTAGTTATTAGATAAAAAAGAGTCCCGCAAGGTAACACTTGCGGGACTTTTTTTGCCCGTATGTTCCAAAAACGTTTCTGTATGTTTCATCACCCCATTTTTTTTGCCCTTTTATTTGTTTTGTATTTGTTTTAATCCTAACTTTGCATCATCAATAACGATAATGCGTAGTTTCTATGAAACGGATAAAATTGTCATCAAGAAGTGTTTTTTATTGTACACTGGTAGCTCTTGTGCTTTCAAAAAGCCTGATTAGTAATGCTGCTCCCCGCTTTGTTGGATTCACATCTGGAGATATGTTGCTTACAGATGGAACTGTAACTATCAGTTATGATAAGTCAGATGATAAGGCTGTAGCCATTGCAGCCAAGACACTGGCAGCTGATTTTGCGAGAGTGACAGGTGAAGAGGCTCAACTGGGAGATACATTTGAAGCTAAAATTATAGTAGGAACAATAGGCAAGTCCTCTTTCATTAATCAACTGGTTAAACAAAAGAAGCTGGATGCATCGCTGTTGAAAAATAAACGGGAGAAATTCATCATTACCGTGATAGATGGACAATTGGTCATTGCTGGTAGTGATCGTCGTGGCACTGTCTATGGCATTTATGAACTTTCAGAACAGATGGGTGTGTCTCCATGGTATTATTGGGCAGATGTACCTGTAGAGCATCATGACCATATATATATTAATAAAGGTATATATACGGATGGCGAGCCAGCAGTGGAGTTTCGTGGTATCTTCCTTAATGATGAGGCACCATGTCTGACTTCTTGGGTAAAGAATACTTTTGGCACGAACTATGGTGACCATCGTTTCTATGAGAAAGTATTTGAGTTAATCCTACGCTTGCGTGGTAATATGATGTGGCCAGCCATGTGGATGTGGGCATTCTATGCTGATGATCCATTGAACCCCAAGACGGCTGATGATATGGGTGTCATTATGGGAACATCCCACCATGAGCCGATGGCGCGTAATCATCAGGAGTACGCCCGCCGTCGTGCAGAATGGGGACCGTGGAATTACCAGAAGAATCAGCAGAAACTTGACAAGTTCTTCCGTGAGGGTATCGAACGCATGAAAGGTACGGAAGATATGGTGACCATCGGTATGCGTGGTGATGGTGACGAAGCGATGAGTGAGGATGCTGATACTAAACTGTTACAGCGTATTGTGGAGAATCAGCGCCGTATCATCAGTGAGGTTACAGGAAAGAAAGCAAAGGAGACCACGCAGGTATGGGCTTTATATAAAGAGGTGTTGGACTATTACGACAAAGGGATGCGTGTCCCTGATGACGTTATCATGCTGTTATGTGATGATAACTGGGGTAACGTCCGCCGTGTTCCTAACATGAAAGAGCGTCAGCATCCAGGAGGATGGGGACTCTACTACCATGTGGATTATGTCGGTGCACCTCGTAATACCAAGTGGCTGAATGTGACACCCACTCAAAATATGTGGGAACAGTTGCACCTTGCCTATGCTAATGGTATTGAGCGTATGTGGATTCTGAATGTCGGTGACCTGAAACCAATGGAGTATCCTATTACTTTCTTTATGGACATGGCATGGAATCCCTATCAATATGAATCTAAACTAATTGTCAATCATTCACGGGCGTTCTGTCGTCAGCAGTTTGGTGAAAACCAGGCTGCTGAGGCAGCACGTTTACTTAATCTCTCTTGTAAGATGAATGGTCGCATTACGGCAGAGATGCTGGATGCCACTACTTATAATGTGCATACAGGAGAGTGGAGACAGGTCGCTGATGAGTATATGCGACTGGAGGCGGAGGCATTACGCCAGTATCTGACACTTGATGAGCGGTATCATGATGCCTATCAGCAGTTAATTCTTTTCCCCATTCAGGCTATGTCTAATATCTATCAGATGTACTATGCGCAGGCTATGAACCAAAAACTCTATGAGGAGGGAAATCCAGATTGTAACCTATGGGCTGATAAGGTGGAACAGGCTTTCCGTCGTGACTCCGTACTTTGTGCCGACTATAACCATAAGATAGCAGGTGGCAAGTGGAATGGCATGATGACACAGAAACATATCGGCTATACCTCATGGAATGATGATTTTCCCGCTGACCGCATGCCGGAAGTAAAAAGACTCCCTGTCGGACAGGGTGGGGGCTATGTCTTCTCCATGCAGCATGGAGTCGTGTCGATGGAGGCTGAGCATTATTACATGGCGAAGAGTAATGCGGAGACAACATGGACTGTTATTCCAGATATGGGACGTACTCGCAGTGGTGTTGTCTTGATGCCCTATACCAAAGGCACTGACAACGCAAGTCTGACTTATCGTTTTAAGACTGACGGAAAAGTCTCTGGCAAGGTGAAGGTGCATGTCATCGTAAAATCTACGCTCGACTATCTGAATAAGGGAGGTCTTACCTATCAGGTGTCACTTGATGATGGTAATCCTGTCGTTGTTAATTTCAATAAAGATCTTAATGAGAAACCAGAGAATATCTATTCTGTTTATTATCCGACAGTAGCACGTAGGGTTGTAGAGAGTGTTGTGGAATTACCTCTTGCTTCAGAAGGTATACATACCATCACCCTTATTCCTAATGATCCAGCCATCGTCTTTGAGAAGGTTGTGGTGGATGCAGGGGGCTATCAACCTTCATACCTCTTCATGGAAGAGTCTCCTTGTAGAATTGACACAGGTCAAAAATAGTGTGTCGGATTATATTTTTGGTTATAAAGTAAAAATAATTAGAAGGTATTGACGTAACTTTGCATAAGAAATGGAATTCCTATATATGGTATAACTATAAATGGGGATAGTCTATAGGTAAGAAGATTGTTTAAGGAAATAAAAGACAGGTCGCTCGTGAAGAGTGACTTGTCTTTTTGTATAGAAGTAGGGAAAAAGAAAATGTGATTTTCTTTTTGGTTGTTAGCATATTTCTGTGTATCTTTGCAAATGGAACCAACAATATTCATAAGATATGGACTTTAAGGAATTAGTGCAGATGCGCCGTTCGCATCGTAAGTTTACAGAAGAAGAAATCAATGGGGAAGATGTGAAGACCATTCTTCGTGCAGGACTGATGTCACCCACGTCAAAAGGACAGCGAGCTTGGCAGTTTGTGGTGGTCGATGACAAGATGGATCTTGAGAAACTATCGGATGCCAAGGATATGGGGGGACAGTTTCTCAAAGGGGCTCCACTTGCCATCGTTGTCTTAGGTGACCCGATGCAGAACGATTGCTGGGTGGAGGATGGTTCTATTGCCGCTATCTCAATGCAGTATCAGGCTGAGTCGCTAGGATTGGGCTCTTGTTGGATTCAGATGCGTGGCCGGGGACTGAGTGACGGGACAAGTGCTGATACCGTCATACAGGGCGTGCTGAATATTCCAGAGAACTTATCGTGTCTTTGCATTATCGCTATTGGTCACAAGGCAGATGAGCGCAAACCTCAGAACGAGGAGAAACTTAAGTGGGAAAACGTGCATCTTGAGAAGTTCTGAGAACTCCTTATGAAATATGAATGAACCTATGCGGATAGTATTGATAGGGGCTGGACGGTTGGCGACGAATCTGGGAATAGCCCTGAAAGGTGCTGGTCATGAGATTATTTGTGTGTATAGCCGTACCATGGAGTCTGCTGGCGCATTGTCAGAAGTTATAGGTGGGCAGCCTGTTAACACGGTGGAAGACATACCGGTAGAGGCAGATGCCTACATCATCTCAGTCAAGGATGCCGTGCTAGCAGAGGTAGTATCTGCAGTGACGAAAGGCAGGGAGACACAGGTGTTCATGCATACCGCGGGCTCGATGCCTATGGAAATGTTTAAAGAGATGGCTCTTCATTATGGAGTGTTCTATCCCATGCAGTCATTCTCCAAACACCGTATAGTCGATTTTGCGGAGATACCTACGTTTATTGAGGCAAATGACGCAATGGCGATGGAGAAGATCAGACGATTGGCAGAAAGTGTGACAAATCATGTCTATGAACTGTCGAGTGAGGACAGGCAGTATCTGCATCTTGCAGCAGTCTTTGCCTGTAATTTCGCCAATCACTGCTTTGCCATGGCTGCGGAGATATTGGAAGAGCATGGGATGAATTTCGACGTGATGCTTCCATTGATAGATGAAACGGCACGGAAAGTACATCAGTTACATCCCTTACAGGCGCAGACAGGTCCTGCCGTCCGTTATGACGAAAATGTCATACTTCATCAGGCAAAATTATTACAGGGGCATCCTTTTATGAAAGATATTTATGAACGTATGTCTCTTCATATACATCAAAAAGCAGAGAAGAAATGATAAACTACGATTTACAGAAGATACGTGCCATCATTTTCGATTTAGATGGTGTGCTGAGTGCAGAGACCATTGCCTTAGGAACGGATGGGACACCCTTGCGAACCGTGAATATCAAAGATGGGTATGCCATTCAGCTTGCTGTTAAGATGGGACTGAATATAGCCATTATCTCAGGATGTACCGTCGATGCGGTCCGGAAACGTTACGAAGGACTAGGTATGACAGATATCTACTTGGGCGCTTCTGTGAAAATGAAGGTTTATGAGGAATTCCTCGCCATACATAATCTGAAGGACGAGGAAGTGATGTTCATGGGTGATGATATTCCCGATCTGGAGGTGATGCGTCGAGTAGGGTGTCCCGTGTGTCCCAAGGATGCATGTCGTGAAGTGAAAGATGTCTGTGTCTATGTAAGTGACTATCGCGGTGGTCATGGCTGTGGTAGGGATGTGATAGAGCAGACATTGAAAACCCAAGGTAAATGGTTGCAGGATGAAAGGGCTTTCGGATGGTAGGAGGTCGTTATCATATCGTTCTTGCCAGTAATTCTCCAAGGCGGAAAGAGTTATTAAGTGGGTTGGATATTCCATTCGAGGTCAGAGTGTTAGATGGTATTGACGAAAGCTATCCTCAAGATCTTCCTACAAAAGAAATCGCTGGCTATATTTCCCATAAAAAGGCTGCTGCCTACCAACAGCTCATCGCTGACGATGAGTTGATTATTACTGCCGATACCATTGTTATATTAGGGCAGAAAGTAATGGGAAAACCAAAAGATATTGCTGAGGCAAAAGAGATGCTTCATGAACTGAGTGGTCATACACATCAGGTTATCACAGGTGTATGTTTAACGACTAAAAAGAAGCAGGTGTGTTTCTCTGTGGAGACAGATGTCACTTTTAAGGAGCTCACAAACGAGGAGATAGAGTATTATGTCAATCATTACAGACCTATGGATAAAGCAGGAGCCTATGGTATTCAAGAATGGATAGGTCATGTGGGAGTGACTGGTATGAACGGAAGCTATTTCAATGTAATGGGGCTCCCTGTGCAACGCATCTATGAGGCTTTGAAAGTCTTTTGATGGTTTATAAAGTGTTAAATGTTGAAATACGTTCAATAAATATTTTGTGGTTCGAGAAATAATTATTACTTTTGCATCACACAACTAGTAATTTAATCTATATTTATCATTTTCCTCGAGGGGTATCTATCTGTGAAGACAGAGCCCCTTTATTATTTTCTGCGGCGGAACTCGGAACAAGTAATTGCTGTTGCAATGGCAACATTCAGACTCTCTGCCCTCTGTCCATCGGCATGAAAATCGGGAATCAATAACCGTTTGTTGATCAATTGACGTATTTCTGTTGAGATGCCGTTTCCTTCATTACCCATGACGATAATCCCCTCTTGTGTAAGTTCCTGTTCGTAAATGTTTTCACCATCTAATAGAGTCCCATAAATTGGATAGGAGGGAGGCAAAGTGTGAAAAAGTTTTAATAAATCAGTATAAACCACTTGTACATGGGCAATACTTCCCATCGTCGCCTGTACTACTTTTGGATTATAGAGATCTGCAGTGTCTAAAGAACAGAAAATATGAGAGATACCAAACCAATCGGCAATGCGTATGATGGTACCTAGATTCCCTGGGTCCTGAATGCCGTCAAGGGCGAGAGTGAGGTGTTGTGTGATATTCAAAGTCAGTTGAGCTTTGGGTATCTCAAAGACAGCAAGAACTTTCTGGGGATGCTGTAAAAAACTAATCTTATGTAGTTCCTCTTCTGTAATACGCTCAGCATTATGGTACTCTGTTGTAGAGAAAAGCTGTTTTGGGTGATAGCCTGCCTGCAGTAGGTCGTCAACGACCTTTGGTCCTTCTGCGACAAAGAGTCCTTCCCGTTTCCGATTCTTCTTCTGTTCTAAAGAACGGATAAGTTTGATTTGATTTTTACTAATCATTTTCTTGTAATTTCTGGCAAAGTTAAGAATAATTCTCAATTATCGATAGTCAATTCTCAATTATTTTCGTACCTTTGCAACAAAATGCGGATACGATATTCCTTCTATCTGTTGATGGCACTCTTTTTTTGTGCCTGTTCAGAGACTAAATATGTCCCTGAAGGAGAGTATTTACTTAATAAGGTACAGGTGAAGAGCGAGCCAAAAACGAAAGGGGTTGACCCTACGGCTATGAAGGCCTATGTCCGCCAATTAGGTAACTCCCGATGGTTTTCTGCTGTCAAAATACCTTTAGCTACTTACTCTCTCTCAGGAAGAGACACGACTAAATGGATAAACCGTGTCTTACGTTCTATTGGTGAAGCTCCTGTATTATACGACTCTGTAAATACAAGGCGTTCGATGGAAGACTTGCAGATGCAATTAGTAAATATGGGGTATCTGCGTGCCAGTGTGGATGCCATGACGAAGGCAAAAAACAGAAAGATAGATGTCACTTATATGTTGCATCCTGGCGAGCCTTACACTATACGTAAAGTAGACTATGTTATAGAAGACTCTGTCATAAACAGCCTGTTACATTTAGATAATCCCAAATACAGGGGACTTAAGAGTGGAATGCTTTTTAGTGTTGAGAACCTAGATGGAGAGCGTAAACGTATTACCCAAGAGTTAAATAACCTAGGATATTATCGTTTTAATAAAGAATACATTTCTTTTGAGGCAGATTCTGTGGCGCATTCGCAGGAGATAGATGTGGTGCTGGTGCTGCGGAAACAAAATGATAACCAAGGGCATGAAAAGCCTCATCAAAAGTATACCGTGAGGAAAGTGATGTTTACGAGCGGTGACCCGGAGAACTCTGTGATTCACCTTCGGCAGGGTGTGCTGCGACGGAATACATTTGTCAGAGAAGGAGAGTATTATTCTGCGGAAGCTCTTCAAAATACCTACAACCACTTTAGTCGTTTAGGGGCTGTGCGATATACTAATATCTCTTGGAAAGAGCAGCCAGACTCCAGCTTGCTTGATTGTCAGATACAGATTAATACAAACAAGCCCTCTACTATTTCTTTCCAACCAGAAGGGACCAATACAGCTGGTGATTTGGGTGCCGCTGCTACTCTCACCTATCAGAACCGCAATTTGTTCAGAGGATCTGAAAATTTGACGATTGAATTGCGTGGAGCATATGAGGCTATTAAGGGCTTGGAGGGCTACTCGAATCACAACTTTCTGGAATATAGTCTTGGTACGAAACTTACTTTCCCTCGTTTTATAGCCCCATTCCTGCCATCAGATATCCATCGTCGCATTAATGCTACAAGTGAGGTGTCGTTATTGTACGATTTGCAGAACCGTCCAGAGTTCCATCGTCGTGTGTTTTCCGTTGGCTGGCGGTATAAATGGAATAATCCCAATCATCATGATAGCTATCGTATTGATTTGTTGGACCTCAATTATATCTCTATGCCATGGATTAGTGACACGTTCAAGCAGGAATATCTTGATGATGCCAGCAGCCGTAATGCCATTTTGCGATATAATTATGAAAACCTGTTTATTATGAAGCTGGGAGTTGGCTATACGTATAATAATGGTGTTATTGCTATTAAAGCTAATGCTGAGACGGCTGGTAACCTGCTGGGCTTGGGAGCAAAGACTTTTGGTTTCCATCGGAATCAAGATGGACAATATACTTTCTTGGATATTGCATATGCACAATATATAAAGGCAGATTTTGATATTACCCGTACTATTAATTTTAATTACTATAACCAGTTGGTATTCCATGCAGGACTTGGTATCGCATATCCATATGGAAATAGTACTATTCTTCCCTTTGAGAAGCGTTATTTCTCTGGTGGTGCCAATAGTGTAAGAGGATGGAGCGTACGTAGTCTGGGACCAGGAAAGTATATAAGCAAAGACGGACGAATTGATTTTATCAACCAAACGGGAGATATGAAACTTGACTTCAACATGGAATACCGTGCCCATCTTTTTTGGAAATTAGGTGTGGCACTCTTCGTGGATGCAGGTAATATATGGACGTTACGGGCTTATGATGAGCAACCGGGAGGGCAGTTTAAGATCTCTGAGTTCTGGAAACAGTTTGCTGTAGGCTATGGTCTGGGCTTCCGTTTTAATTTCGACTATTTTATCCTACGTTTTGATATGGGAATGAAAGCTATTAATCCTGCCTATGAGGAGGGGGATGAGCATTATCCGATTGCCCATCCTAGACTCAGCCGAGACTTCACTTTCCACTTTGCAGTGGGCCTTCCATTCTGATGAGCCACTTTCCGTTTCGCTTCACCAGTTCCACTTGAAATTCAGCTTGGTCAACTACTTTGCCATTCTGCCCCACAAACCCTAATTGCACGAAGTCTGAGACACGGATGTGTGCAGAGCAAGTAGTATCACCTGCCATGATGTAACGGTCGACAATCTCAGTTCTGACATCCTTATTATGCTCATTGATATACTGGATATCCTGTTCTGTGATATTCGAGGCAGCATAGCGTATCCATTTCTCGCTCTCAGGAGTCATATACTCTAAAGCCTCCTTGTAATTGAAGCTGAAATATGCCTCAGCCCATTCGTTAAGTGGCTTGTCAACAGCCTCTGCGGAATCCGTATCACCAGATTGGCAACTACCAAGCAAAAACACCCAAGCAAATAACAAGTAATATTTCATAAGTTTAAAAATATCAAAAAACAATGCAAAGATAAGGAAAACTCCTAACTTTTTATTACTTTTGCGCAAAATATTAACTAAAATGCTGAAATTTATATCCTTTGGCAGCGGCAGTAGTGGAAATTGCTATATGCTGATGACCCCGACGGATGGACTATTGATAGATATCGGAGTAGGACTGAGAGGTCTGAAAAAAAACTTTAAGGATTACGGACTTAGTATGTCGCAGATACATCATGTGCTTATCACGCATGATCATGCAGACCATATCAAGTCTGTAGGTTCTTTCAGTAAAGATTATCAGGTGCCGGTATATGCGACGGAGAAGGTGCATGAGGGCATCAATAAGAATTATTGTGTGCAACAGAAAGTCTTGCCAGAATTGAAACGCTTTGTCGAGAAGGGGAAGACCATTCGGATAGGGGAATTCTTCGTTACCCCGTTTTCTGTTCCTCATGACAGTAGTGATAATGTGGGTTATATGATAGAGGCGGAAGGAGTCTCTTTCTGTATTATTACCGATGCGGGATATGTCACTGACGAGATGAAGCCGTTTATTTCGAAGGCAAATTATCTTGTCATTGAGGCAAATCATGATGAGGAGATGGTGAACAATGGTCCATATCCTCAGTTTTTGAAAGGACGTATCCTTTCCAAGACAGGACATTTGAGTAATCGCTCCTGTGGTCTTGCTTTGGTGGAGAATATGACGGAAGAACTACGTTATGTGTGGCTATGTCATTTAAGTGAGGAAAACAACCATCCAGAACTGGCACGTAAAACAGTAGAGAGCATACTCCGTGACTATGGTATTATTGTAGGTGTTGATGTGAAGATGGAGGTGCTGAAACGTACCACACCATCGGGAGTGTATGAATTAGATTAAACATTAAAGATTAAGATATTTATGGCAGAATCTATTGATATCCGTGAGTTGAATATCCGGATAGAGCAGCAGAGCGGTTTCGTTACCAATTTGGTAACAGGTATGGACCGTGTGATTGTAGGACAGAAGCATTTGGTAGACTCCTTGTTGATAGGACTGCTGAGTGATGGTAATATCCTTTTGGAGGGTGTTCCTGGTTTGGCAAAAACCCTTGCCATCAAGACCCTTGCCCAGTTGATAGACGCTTCGTATAGTCGTATTCAGTTTACCCCTGATTTATTGCCAGCGGATGTGACAGGAACGATGATTTACTCCCAGAAAGACGAGCGGTTTCAGGTGAAGCAAGGTCCCGTCTTCGCAAACTTTGTCTTGGCAGATGAGATTAACCGTGCTCCTGCAAAAGTACAGAGTGCCCTTTTGGAAGCCATGCAGGAAAAGCAGGTGACCATAGGTAAGGAGACGTTTGACTTGCCTTCTCCCTTCTTGGTGATGGCAACTCAGAATCCGATAGAGCAGGAAGGTACCTATCCGTTGCCAGAGGCGCAGATGGACCGTTTTATGCTGAAGGTAGTTATTGACTATCCGACACTGGAGGAGGAAAAGCGTATTATCCGTGAGAATATTGCTGGTGCTTTGCCTGAGGTGAAGCCTGTTACTACGGCTCAGGAGATATTGAATGCCCGCGCAGTAGTTCGTGAGGTATATATTGATGAGAAGATAGAACAATATATTGCTGATATAGTCTTTGCGACCCGTTATCCCGACCGTTATGGTCTGAAGGATATGAAAGACATGATTTCCTTTGGTGGTAGTCCACGTGCCTCCATCAACCTTGCTAAGGCTGCCCGTGCCTATGCCTTTATCAAGCGTCGTGGCTATGTGGTGCCAGAGGATGTGCGTGCCGTTGCCCATGACGTGCTCCGTCACCGAATCGGACTGACCTACGAGGCAGAGGCGAGTAATGTCACGAGTGAGGAAATCGTTTCGAAAATAATTAATAAGGTAGAAGTTCCTTAATGGAAACTGCAGAGTTACTGAAAAAAGTCCGGAAGATAGAGATCAAGGCACGCGGGCTGAGTGCCAATGTCTTTGCAGGGCAGTATCACTCTGCCTTTAAAGGGCGTGGTATGGCATTCAGCGAGGTGCGTGAATATCAGTATGGCGATGACGTGCGTGATATTGACTGGAATGTGACGGCTCGTTTCCACCGCCCATACGTTAAGGTTTTCGAGGAGGAGCGTGAGTTGACAGTGATGTTACTTATTGATGTCAGCGGCTCCCTTGACTTCGGAACCAAGCGCCAGATGAAACGTGACATGGTAACGGAGATAGCAGCCACCATTGCTTTCAGTGCCATTCAGAATAATGACAAGATTGGCGTGGTGTTCTTCTCTGACCATATTGAGAAATATATTCCGCCGAAGAAAGGTCGTAAGCATATCCTGTATATCATCCGTGAGTTGTTGGATTTTAAACCTGAGAGCAAGCGTACTGATATCAAACAGGCGTTGGAGTTTCTGACGAGTGTTGCCAAGCGTCGTTGTACTGCGTTCGTGCTGAGTGATTTCTATGTACAGCAGGATTTTCTGCAGACGATACAGATATGTAATCGGAAGCATGACGTGGTAGCTGTTCAGGTGTATGACCAGCGTGCCAGGGAACTGCCGGATATAGGACTGATGCGTGTCGTCGACGCTGAGACTGGTTTTGAACAGTATATCGATACCAGTAGCAAACGACTGCGTCAGGCTCATCAGCACTATTGGATGAATCGCCAGCAACAGCTTCGTGAGACCATGAACAAAAGTAATGTGGATATGATCAGCATTGCTACGAATGATGATTTCGTCAAGCACCTGCTGATGCTTTTTAAACAACGTAGTTAAATGAAACGAGTCCTATTGCTGATTTGTATGATATGTACTGTTGTCATGATGATGGCACAGGTGGGGGTAGAGGCGAGAATCGACTCTATTCAGATGCTCATTGGGCAGCAGGTACATGTCACAGTGACGGCTACCGCCCCAGCCAATGCCAAAGTGGTGTTCCCTTCGTATAAGTCAAGGGAGCAGTTGGTAGATGGCATTGAGGTCCTTTTGATAGGTGAGGAGCATAAGGAAGATATTGACAACGGGCAACAACAGTTCAGTCGTGTATATACCTTGACCTCTTTTGATGGCAAACTCTATTATCTTCCTCCATTCAAAGTGAAGGTCAATGGTAAAGAATACCAAAGTAAGAGTCTTGCCCTGAAAGTAATGGAGGTTGATGTTGACACCACGAAAATGAACCAGTTTTTCGGACCGAAGGACGTACAGGACAACCCGTTTCTATGGAGTGACTGGTCACTGGTGTTCTGGTTGAGTGTGTTGATGCTCCTTCTGTTGTGTGTCGCTATTTATTTATATATAAGACTGCGAGACAATAAACCGCTCATTAAGAGCTTCAAGCTCGTGAAGAGACTTCTGCCACATCAGAAAGCGATGAAGGAGATAGAGCAGATTAAGGCAGACAAGATGGTTTCCTCGGAGAACCAGAAGGAATACTATACCAAGTTGACCGATACACTGCGTCGTTATATAGAAGAGCGGTATAAGTTCTCTGCTATGGAGATGACCAGTTCCGAGATTATCGAACGTCTGACGAGGGATGGCGATCAGAAATCGCTCGACGAGTTGCGCCAGCTCTTCATGACAGCCGATTTGGTGAAGTTTGCCAAATATTCCACCCTCATTAACGAGAACGACATGAACCTTGTTAACGCTATTGAGTTTATCAATCAGACCAAACAAGAGCTACAGGTGGTGGAAGAAGAGAAACCGCAGCTGTCGGAAGCAGACCAGCGCTCAATGAAGACCCGTCGTTACCTGAAGTGGTTAATAGGTAGCATTGGAGTTGTCTGCCTTGTACTTTTGGGTTTTGTAGTATATAGGCTGATGATTCTCACGGGAGTCATGTAAAAAGAAGAAAGAACAATGGAATTTGCGAATAAAGAATACCTGTTTCTCCTGCTCCTACTCGTACCGTATTTGATATGGTACCTGATGAAAAGGAAAAAGACGGAGCCTACCATGCGGATGAGCGATACCAATGCATATCGCTTTGTTCCTCGTAGTTGGAAGGTGACGCTCATGCCATTACAATTGATATTGCGAATTGCTGTCTTTGTATTGCTGATCCTGATACTTGCCCGCCCGCAGACTCGTAACTCATGGAACAACAAGTCGGTGGAGGGTATCGATATTATGTTGGCAATGGATGTGTCAGGCTCCATGCTTGCCGAAGACTTGCGCCCCAACCGTATTGAGGCTGCCAAGCAGGTAGCAGCAGAGTTTATCGCTGGTCGCCCGAATGACAATATCGGTTTGACGATATTTGCAGGTGAGGCTTTTACTCAGTGTCCGATGACGACTGACCATGCCTCGTTGTTGAACCTCCTTCAGAATGTCCGTACAGATATCGCTACCCGTGGACTGATACAGGATGGAACCGCTATTGGTATGGGTCTGGCGAATGCTGTGAGTCGTCTGAAAGACTCCAAGGCAAAGAGTAAGGTGGTGATTCTGTTGACTGATGGTAGTAACAACCGGGGAGACCTGTCGCCAATGACTGCAGCAGAGATAGCCAAGAGTCTTGGCATACGTGTCTATACGATTGGTGTTGGAACGAACAAGGTGGCGCCATATCCGATGGTGGTAGCTGGCAGCGTACAGTATGTGAATATTCCTGTGGAAATTGATAGTAAGACGCTGAGTGATATCGCTGCGGCGACGGAAGGTGACTTCTACCGTGCCACAAATAACAAAGAGTTGCAGAATATCTATAAAGAGATTGACAAGTTGGAGAAGTCCAAACTTAGTGTCAAGACCTACAGTAAGAAATATGAGGCATACCAGCCTTTTGCTATTGCTGCAGTGTTGTTACTTTTGTTAGAGATTCTATTGAGAATAACCATCTTTAGAAAATTACCGTAAGAGATTCTATGTTTCGATTCGAAGACCCTATATATCTGTATGCCTTAGTGGTGATTCCTGTATTGGCATTTATCCGTTGGTGGATGGTCATCCGTCAGCGCAAGCAACTTCGTCGTTTTGGTGATATGGAACTGGTGCGCCAGCTGATGCCGGATGTTTCCCGCTTCCGTCCGCTAGTGAAGTTCTGTCTCTTGCTGACAGCACTTGCCTTGATGATTGTCATGCTGGCTCGTCCTCAGATGGGAACGAAGATCAGTCATGAGAAGCGGACAGGTATAGAAACTATTATCGCCTTGGATATCAGTAACTCGATGCTTGCTGAAGATGTGGCACCCAGTCGTCTCGATCGGGCAAAGATGATGGTGGAGAATCTCGTCGACCATTTCACGAACGATAAGATAGGACTTATTGTCTTTGCCGGTGAGGCATTCGTCCAGTTACCGATAACCAGTGACTTCGTATCAGCAAAGATGTTCTTGAGCAGTATCGAGCCATCGCTGATAGAGACACAAGGAACAGATATTGCTGCCGCTGTGACGATGGCTACTCACAGTTTCACACAGGAAGAAGGAGTCGGCAAGGCGATTATTGTCATCACTGATGGTGAAGACCATGAGGGTGGCGCTATGGAGGCAGCTCAAGAGGCGAAGGACAAGGGTATGCGTGTCTATATGTTGGGTATCGGTTCCACCAAGGGGGCTCCTATTCCTGTTGCAGGCAGTCACGACTATATGAAAGATAATACGGGTGCGACGGTTATGTCGGCACTCAACGAAGATATGTGTAAACAGGTGGCAGAAGCAGGCGGTGGCGCTTATATACATGTCGAGAACAATAGTAATGCGCAGGAGCAGTTGAATCATGAACTCGACAAGTTAGCAAAGAAAGAGATATCAAGTACAGTATATAGTGACTTTGATGAGCAGTTTCAAGCTGTTGGTATCTTGGTTCTTCTGCTGTTGATTGCTGAGATATGTATTCTGGAGATTAAGAATCCCCGTCTGCGTAAGATTCATCTGTTCAGTCGCAAGAAAGTGGCAATAATACTATTGCTTCTGATGGCTGTCGGTGCTCAAGCACAGAGCGACCGCGACTATATCCGTCAGGGCAATAAGCAGTTCCGTGCCGGTAAGTTTGCCGAGGCAGAGGTAGATTACCGAAAGGCTATCGAAAAGAATGCTAAGAACCCACAAGCCGCATATAACCTTGGTAACGCTCTGTTGGCACAGAAGAAAGACTCAGCCGCCATCGTGCAATATCAGCAGGCGGCAAAGTTGGAGACTAATCAGAAACGCCGCTCTTATGCCTATCATAACATCGGTGTCATCTGTCAGGGACATCAGATGTATGGAGAGGCTATAGAGGCTTATAAAGAGGCATTGCGCAATAATCCTAATGACGACGAGACCCGTTATAACCTGGAACTATGTAAGCGTCAGCAGAAGCAACAACAGCAGAACCAGCAGAATCAGCAGCAAAAGCAGAATAAGAATAATAAAGACAAGCAAGACAAGAATAAAGACCAGAACGAGCAAGACCAACAGAAACAACAGGATAAAAAGCAGCAACAGGAGCAGCAGAAGCCCCAGATGAGTAAGGAGAATGCTGAGCAGTTGCTGAATGCCGCTATGCAGGAAGAGAAAAACACGCAGCAGCGTATTAAGAAGGCACAGCATCAAAAGCAGACCCGTAAGTTGCAGAAGAACTGGTAGGGTAAAAGAAAAAGTTAGAAAGTTAAAATTGTAGATGATGAAATTGACTATTTATAATAAGGTTCAAGGGTGGGTAAAATGGTTGTTACCTCTTTACCTTATTACCTTTTTACCTCTTCTCTCATCTGCCCAGCAGATAAAAGGAAAGGCTCCCTCGCAGGTGGCGGTAGGTGAGCAGTTCCGTCTATCCTATACCGTCAATACCGATGATGTTAGTGGTTTCCGTGCGGGAAATATACCTGATGCCTTTGAGGTTTTGATGGGACCGAGCACCTCCACGCAGTCGAGTTTCCAGATGGTCAACGGACATACGTCCAGTTCGACATCCGTAACCTATACCTATATTCTCTCTGCGACGAAGAATGGTTCGTTTACCATTCCTTCAGCCCATGCCACCATAAATGGTAAGTCAGTGCATTCCAACGAATTGCATATTAAGGTTTCAGGAACGGCTCAGAGTGGTGGTCGTGGTGGTGCCCAGCATCCGCAGGGTGGTGGGCAGGCTCGGGCGGCAGGCAGTCATATCTCTGGTAGCGATCTATTTATCAAGGTAAGTGCCAACAAGAGCCGTGTTCATGAGCAGGAGCCTATCCTGTTGACCTATAAGGTATATACCTTGGTCGACCTCACCTCGTTAAGCGGTAAGATGCCCGACCTGAAGAGCTTCTATACCCGTGAGGTACCTCTTCCCCAGGAGAAGAGTTTTAAGCTCGAGACTCTTAACGGTCGTCCTTATCGCACCGTAACATGGCAACAGTATGTCATGTTCCCACAGACCACGGGTAAGTTGGAGATTCCAAGTATTACCTACGAGGGTATGGTGGTGATACAGAATCGTAACGTTGATCCTTTTGAGGCATTCTTCAATGGCGGTTCTGGTTATATGGAGGTGAAGAAGGAAATCAAAGCGCCGGGTCTGACTATTACCGTTGATCCGCTGCCAGCACGTCCCACCAACTTCTCGGGTGGGGTAGGTTCCTTTAACCTCTCAGCCACTATTGATAAGAAAGAAGTGAAGGCTAACGACCCCGTCACCTTCCGTGTGACGGTGAGTGGTACAGGTAACTTGAAACTCATCAAACAGCCTGTCGTCAATCTGCCCAAGGACTTTGATCAGTATGATGCCAAGATAACAGACAATACTAAGCTCACTACTAATGGTATTGAAGGCAGCATGGTGTATGATATCCTTGTGGTCCCTCGTCATCAAGGTAAGTACGAGATACCTCCTGTGGAGTTCACCTATTATGATACTCAGGTAAATGCTTACAAGACATTGCATACACAGGCATTTACACTCGATGTGGCAAAGGGTGACGGCACATCCAGTGTGGAGGCTTATACAGGAGAGGAGGTGAAACAGCTGAACAAGGACATTCGTTATATCAAGACCGACCCAATCCGTCTGCGTGCCGTTGATGAGTACTTCTTCGGCTCCACGTTCTATTGGATGAGTCTTGCCGTCCTCCTTGCCGTCTTTATCTCGCTTTTCATCATCTTCCGTCATCGGGCGATAGAAAATGCCAATATCGGTAAGATGCGTGGCAAGCGTGCCAACAAGGTGGCTGTCCGTCGTCTGCGTCAGGCAGACAAGCTGCTGAAAGCAGGAAAGCAGAGTGAGTTCTATGACGAGGTGCTGCGTGCTCTTTGGGGCTATGTAGGCGACAAGCTTGACATGCCAGTTACCCAGCTGTCTCGCGAGAACATTAGTCAGCAGCTCACAGAACGGGGTGTCGATAGCGATACCGTCAGTCAGTTTATCGGAGCCCTTGACGAATGTGAGTATGCCCGTTATGCCCCGGGAGATGCCAGTGGTAATATGAATAAGGTATATGATGCCGCTATCAATGCGATTATGAAGATTGAGGACTTTTTGAAAGGTAAGAAGCATATCCGCAGTAAAGTCGCCCCTGTATTATTGATGATGCTGATGCTCTCATTGACGGCTGGTGCAGTGACGAAAGCAGATGCAGACAGTGCTTATGTCCACGAGCGTTACCAGCAGGCGATAGCCGATTATGAGGCTTTGCTGAAGCAGGGTGTAAGTGCCGACCTGTATTATAACTTAGGGAATGCCTACTATCGGACGGACAATATGACAAAGGCCATCCTGAACTATGAGCGTGCCTTGCTGTTATCCCCTGGGGATGCTGATATCCGTTTCAACCTGCAGATGGCGCGCTCGAAGACCATTGACAAGATTACCCCCGAGTCGGAGATGTTCTTTGTCACGTGGTATCACTCCCTTGTCAACCTGATGAGTGTTGACGCATGGGCACGAACTGCCTTAATCGCCCTTGCCATTGCTATCATGCTCGTTCTTGCCTATCTTTTTTCCGACCGCATATGGTTACGTAAGGTGGGCTTCTTTGGCGCCTTGTTCTTCCTCTTCGTCTTCCTGCTGGGCAATCTCTTTGCTTTCCAGCAGAAGCGGAAACTGACGAATCGCACGGGAGCCATTATCATACAGACATCGGCTCCCATCAAGAGTACTCCTTCTAAGAATGGAACAGACCTGTTCATCCTGCACGAGGGAACTCGTGTCACCATTACAGACGGTTCGATGAAGGACTGGAAGGAAATCCGGGTGGATGACGGCAAGGAAGGATGGATAGAGACAAAGCAATTGGAGATTATCTGAACTGGAAAGAATGAAATAACAAAATACCGAAGGCGATGGAAGAAATCATACAGTATGACAAACAGCTACTGCTGATGGTCAACGGCAGTGATTCATTGTTCATGGACTACCTCATCCTGACATTGACGAATGCCAAGACGTGGATACCCCTTTATATTGGACTCTTCTATGTCGTATTGAAGACAAACAAGAATGTCCGTGATGTACTGCTTATCCTTGCTGCTGCAGGACTCTGTTATTTATTAGCAGGAGCTGTTGACGACGGTATCGTCAAACCTCTTGTAGCTCGTTGGCGTCCCACCCATGATCCGGAGATCGGTTCCTTGGTGGATGTGGTTAACGGCTATCGTGGGGGAAAGTACGGTTTCTTCTCAGCCCATGCCGCCAACACGTTCAGCATCGCTATCTTCTTCTCTCTGCTGATGCGGCAGCGCATGCTCACCTTCTTCCTTGTGGGGTGGTCGCTGTTGAACTGCTACACCCGTCTGTACCTGGGTGTTCACTATCCTGGTGATATCACCGTCGGACTTCTGTGGGGAGGTTTCGTGGGCTGGCTCGTTTATCAGCTTTATCGGCGTATCACCATACCTGTTAAGTATGACATCCGCCAATGCTATGTACCTATCTGTATTCTGGGACTCACCTTCCTGACAGCTGTCGTCATGGCACTTCTCGAAGTACATCTGTAAGATGATGTTCTCAGGGCGGAATACTGGTAAAATATAAGAAATGGATACAAAAGAGATACATATCAGTGATTATAACTACGAGTTGGAAGACGACCGCATCGCTAAGTTTCCGATGGCGGAGCGTGACCACTCGAAGCTCCTTATATATAATAAAGGTGTAGTAGGGGAGGATGTGTTCTACAACCTTCCCCAGTATTTACCTTCGAAAGCCCTCATGGTGTTCAACAATACGAAGGTGATACAGGCACGTCTGCATTTCCATAAAGATACGGGAGCCTTGATAGAGGTATTCCTGTTGGAGCCTTACGCCCCTGCCGACTATGAGCAGATGTTCCAGATGCGTGGACATTGCTCTTGGCTCTGCTTAGTGGGTAATCAGAAGAAATGGAAAGAGGGGAATGTGCTAAGGCGTAAATTAGAGGTGAGAGGTGAGAGGTTAGAGTTAAGGGTCTTGCGGCTTGGTGAGGTGGGGACGAGTCAGCTCATCCGTTTTGAGTGGGATGGTGATGTGTCCTTTGCTGAGATTATCGACGCGGCGGGCGAACTGCCTATTCCTCCCTATCTGAATCGTGAGACACAAGAGAGCGACAAGACCACTTACCAGACCGTATATTCGAAAATCAAGGGAAGTGTGGCAGCCCCGACGGCAGGTCTCCATTTCACGGAAAAGGTACTTGCCGACTTGGATGCCCATGGCATTGAGCGGGAAGAGCTCACCCTGCATGTGGGTGCCGGTACGTTCCGCCCGGTGAAGAGTGAGACCATTGGCGAACATCCTATGCATACGGAGTATATCGCCGTACGTCGTCACACCATCGAACGACTGATTGCCTACAATGGCGAGGCGATAGCCGTCGGCACCACCAGTGTGCGGACGTTGGAGAGTCTTTACTATATGGGACTGAAAGTGATGGCGAATCCAGACCTGACGGAGGAGCAGTTGCATGTGAACCAGTGGGAGCCCTATGAGGAAAAAGGTAAGGAGGAAGCGGTGAGCGTGGTGCTTCAAGCCTTGCTTGACTGGATGGACCGTCATGCGTTGACGGTGCTTCATTCCTCCACGCAGATCATCATTGCCCCTGGTTATGACTATAAGATAGTGAAGATGCTCGTCACCAACTTCCATCAGCCGCAGTCTACGCTGCTCTTGCTGGTGAGTGCCTTTGTAAAGGGTAACTGGCGGTGTATCTACGATTACGCCTTGTCTCACGACTTCCGTTTCCTGAGCTATGGTGATTCGTCGCTATTGATACCATAATACCGAAACAACGAAAAAAATTAAATATGAAACATGGACTGATTACCGTGGCAGCCGCAGTGCCTGCCGTTAAAGTCGCTGATGTAGAGTATAACGTGCTCGAGATCGAGAAGTTAATAGCGAATGCAGAAGGACAGGGAGCAGAACTCATCTGTTTCCCGGAGATGGCAATCACAGGTTATAGTTGTCAGGACCTCTTCAAGGAGCAGTTGTTGCTTACGAAGGCAGAGGAGGGGCTTATGATGCTGTTGGACTTCACCCGTAAGTTGAACATCATCTGTGTGGTAGGTATGCCGGTACAGGCAGGAGGACTGTTGCTCAACTGTGCGGCAGTCATCCAGGGTGGCAGTCTGTTGGGACTGGTCCCCAAGACCTATCTGCCCAACTATAATGAGTTTTATGAGAAACGATGGTTCGCCTCTGCGCAGGACCTGAATCCGACAGACCTTTACATCGCCGGTACCCATACCCTTTTGTCTGCCGAGCCAAAGGTGTTCCAGACTGTTGATGGGGTGAAGTTTGGTGTAGAGATCTGTGAGGACGTATGGGCACCTATACCTCCCAGCAACAACCTGACGATGGCTGGTGCGGATATCATCCTTAACTGCTCCGCCAGTGATGAGCTGATAGGTAAGCACGACTACTTGCGCTCCCTCGTGGCACAGCAGAGTGCCCGTACTATCAGCGGTTATGTCTATGCTTCCTGTGGTTTTGGTGAGTCGACACAGGATGTCGTTTATGGAGGTAATGCCATGATTTTCGAGAACGGACATCTGTTGGTAGAGGGGGAACGGTATTCCTTCCAGCCACAGTTGCAGATGACCCAGATTGATGTGGAGAGGTTACGCACCGAGCGTCATACCAACTCCACCTTCATCAGCGCCCAGCGTGACGGAAAGGCACAGGTGGTAGAATGCAAGCCCGTAGAGCTTCCGGAGTTCAAGATGCTGCGTCCTGTCAATCCTCATCCCTTCATCCCACAGGATGCAGAGATGGCTGCGACCTGTGAGGAGATACTGAATATCCAGACGGCAGGTCTTGCCAAACGCCTGGTACATACCAACTGCCAGCACGTGGTGGTGGGCATCAGCGGTGGACTGGACTCCACACTCGCCCTGTTGGTATGTGTCCGCACCTTTGACAAACTGGGATTCGACCGCAAAGGTATTGTCGGTGTTACCATGCCGGGCTTTGGCACGACAGACCGTACCCATGATAATGCCACGACGCTCATGCAGACCCTGAATATCTCGCAGATGGAGATATCCATTGCCAAGGCAGTGACCCAGCATTTCGAGGACATCGGGCATGATATGAAGAAGCATGACGTGACTTATGAGAACTCACAGGCTCGTGAGCGGACGCAGATACTGATGGACCTTGCCAACCAGCTCAATGCCATGGTGGTGGGAACTGGTGACCTCTCAGAACTGGCTCTCGGATGGGCGACGTATAACGGTGACCACATGTCGATGTATGGTGTTAATGCCAGCATTCCCAAGACACTGATACAATACCTGATCCGTTATGTGGCACACCTTCCACAGTTCAAGGCACAGCAGGAGACCCTGCTGGACATCATCGATACCCCCATCTCACCGGAGCTGACTCCTGCCGATGAGCATGGGAACATCAAGCAGAAGACGGAAGACCTGGTGGGACCCTATGAGTTACACGACTTCTTCCTGTATTACTTCCTGCGTTTCGGTTTCCGTCCCAAAAAGATATTCTTCCTGGCATGTCATGCCTTTGGGGAGAAATACGACAAAGAGACTGTCAAGAAGTGGCTGACGACGTTCTGCCGCCGATTCTTCAACCAGCAGTTCAAGCGCTCCTGTCTGCCCGACGGTCCGAAGGTGGGAAGTGTCAGCCTGTCGCCCCGTGGTGACTGGCGCATGCCGAGTGACGCCTCCAGTGCGTTGTGGCTGAAAGAGTGTGAAGCACTATAATCACTATAGTACCTATAGTCACTATAGTTCCTATAGTATAATATTTAAAAAAAGAGAATTATGCCCGAGAACAACCAGCGCAGACAGCGCCGAACACAACAGACAGACAATACCTATGCCCATGTGCAGCCCCAGGCAACCGAGATAGAGCGTGCCGTGCTGGGTGCCTTGATGATTGACAAGGATGCCTATACCGTGGTATGTGAGATGCTCTATCCCGAGAGCTTCTATGAGCCCCGTAACCAGAAGGTGTACGAGGCAATCCGTGACCTGGAGCTGAAGGAGCAGCCCGTCGATGTATGGACGGTGACGGAACAGCTTGCCAAGCAGGGAGACCTGGAGGACGTGGGTGGTCCTGCCTATGTGATGGAGCTGTCCTCACGAGTGGCATCTTCTGCCAATGTTGAGTATCATGCCCGCATCATCGCCCAGAAGTTCCTGGCGCGCCAGTTGATATCCTATGCCAGCTTCATCGAGACGAAGGCTTTCGACGAGACGATAGACATTGACGACCTGATGCAGGAGGCGGAGGGCTCGCTCTTCGAACTCTCGCAGAAGAACATGAAGAAGGACTACACGCAGATAGACCCTGTCATCAAGAATGCGGTGGATGTCATCCAGAAGGCGGCTGCCAACAAGGACGGTCTGACGGGTGTGCCGACGGGATATCATAAACTCGACGATATCACCAGTGGCTGGCAACCTTCCGACTTGGTGATTATCGCGGGTCGTCCTGCCATGGGTAAGACCTCCTTCGCCCTCTCTATGGCTAAGAATATCGCCGCCGACTATCAGGTGCCGATGGCATTCTTCTCTCTTGAGATGAGTAACACGCAGCTGGTGAACCGTCTGATATCGAATGTCTGTGAGATACAGGGCTCGAAGATTCTGAACGGTCAGTTGCACCCTGACGAGTGGGACCGTCTGGACAAGCGTGTCAATAACCTGCTGGGGGCTCCGCTCTATGTCGACGACACCCCGGGTCTCTCAGTCTTCGAACTGCGAACCAAGGCACGCCGACTGGTGCGTGAGCATGGGGTGAAGATTATCATGATTGACTACCTGCAGTTGATGAATGCCAACGGTATGCGCTTCTCCAGTCGTCAGGAGGAGGTCTCTACCATCAGCCGTTCTCTGAAAGGACTGGCGAAGGAACTGGACATCCCCATCATCGCCCTCTCGCAGTTGAACCGTGGTGTGGAGAGTCGTGAGGGCTTGGAGGGTAAGCGTCCCCAGCTCTCTGACCTCCGTGAGTCGGGAGCCATCGAGCAGGATGCGGATATGGTGCTCTTCGTCCATCGTCCGGAATACTACCATATCTATCAGGATGATAACGGCCGTGACCTGCATGGCATGGCACAGATCATCATTGCCAAGCATCGTAAGGGTGCCACCGGTGATGTGCTGCTGACCTTCCGTGGTGAGTTCACCCGCTTCGAGAACCCGGAGGACAGTCGTCTGGGTCGTCGCAAGCAGTCGGATGACAATGGGGGAGAGATTCTCGGCAGCCGTGTGAACGGTGAGCAGCCGGCGATGGAACAGTCGCCTTTCGAGGGCGGTGACAATGGTCCTCTGCCGTTCTGAGCTGTTTCATATGAGAAAAAAAAGGAGGATGTGCCGTCGCACATCCTCTTGAGGTTATTGCATTATGCAAAAGGGTTCTCGGTGGGGTAGAAGTCACCCTTCGGGAAGTTGTAGTCAATCTCGTCCACGGGGATACCCATGTACTTGAGGACCTCCCACAGATACTTACCCTGATGTCCGAACATCACGGCGCAGTGGTGTGGATAGTGCTTCTCGATGAGGACGTGACGATAGAAGCGGCTCATGTTCTTGATACCGAAGATACCGATAGAACCGAAGGAGCGTGTGGCAACAGGGATAACCTCACCCTGTGCGATGTAAGCACGCAGCTTGGTGTCAGCGGTAGACTGCAGACGGTATACAGTGGCGAGACCTGGCTTGATGTCACCCTCCAGGGTACCGTTGGTCACCTCGATAGGCAGGTTGCGTGCCATGATGCGCTGGAAGCACATGTTGCAGTTGCAAATCTTGCTGGAAGCGGTGTTACCACAGTGGAAGCCCATGAAGATCTCCTTGTCGGTATAGGTGTCGCAAGCGAACTTCTTACCCTTGATGCTCTCCTCGTACATATCGTTAGGAACGGTATTGTTGATGTCGAGCAGGGTAACGGCATCCTGAGAGATGCAGGTTCCGATATACTCAGAGAGGGTACCGTAGATGTCCACTTCACAGCTCACGGGGATGCCGCGGCTGGTCAGACGGCTGTTCACATAGCAGGGAACGAAACCGAACATGGTCTGGAAGGCAGGCCAGCACTTGGTGGTCAGGGTGACGAACTGGCGGCTGCCCTTGTGACCCTCAATCCAGTCGAGCAGTGTCAGCTCATACTGTGCGAGCTTAGGCAATACCTGAGGAATCTTGTTGCCATGTCCCAGCTCGGCAGCCATATCCTTTACCACCTCATCGATACGTGGGTCGCCGGCATGCTTCTGGAAAGACTCCAGCAGGTCGAGCTCAGAGTTCTCCTCAATCTCGACATCGAGGTCATAGAGGGCACGGATAGGAGCGTTGCAGGCAAGGAAGTTGTTAGGACGGGGACCGAAGCTGATGATCTTCAGGTTCTGCAGACCAACGATGGCACGTGCGATGGGCACGAACTCGTGGATCATCTCAGCACACTGAGCGGCATCACCTACAGGCTCCTCGGGGATATAGGCACGGGTCTTGCGGAGTGACAGTGCATGGCTGGCATTCAGCATACCGCAGTAAGCGTCACCACGACCGTCAATCAGGTCGTTCTGTGTCTCCTCAGCAGCAGCGCAGAACATAGCGGGACCGTCGAAATACTTGGCAAGCATGGTCTCAGAGATCTCAGGACCGAAGTTGCCCAGATATACGCAGAGGGCGTTACAGCCAGCCTTCTTGATGTCCTCAAGAGCCTGACACATGTGGATCTCGCTCTCCACGATACAGATAGGACACTCGTAGATGTCGGCGGCACCGAACTTCTCTACATACTTGGCAATGACTGCCTTACGGCGGTTAACTGCAAGAGACTCAGGAAAACAGTCGCGGCTTACAGCGACGATTCCAATCTTAATTTCAGGTACATTCTTCATGTTCTAAAAGTTTTAGTTAATAAAGTATTTGATAGTTATATTACTTAGCGTATTTGTCAATGAGTGATTGCGCCTGGTCGTTGCCAAGCTCCTTTGCCTTATTGAGGTTCTTCGTACCCTCAGCCTTCTGGTTGGTGAGACATTGTGCCAGACCCAGGAAGAGATAGCCGTCTGAAAAGTCTGGTGACATCCGTATGAGCTGCTGAGCCGTCTCCATGGCTTCCTTATGCATCCCGACACGGACCTGCAGGGATGCTTTCTCTGCCTGATATATGGGCTCTGTAGGTGCCAGCTCGATGGCTTTGTTGATATCATTCAGTGCCTGCTGGTAGAGATGTCCTCCCACTTCCGCGAGCTCACGCTGATAGTAGAAGGGGGCAGCCAGCTGAGCTCCCATCAGTTGCTCGTACTCATTATAGTCATTGACGGCAGGACGGTATTTCGCATTGTCGTACAAAGCCTGTGCACGAGCCAGCAGGTAGGGTGCCGCCGTCTTGATATAAGGACGGCTGAACTGGTTGACGGCACTGTCGAGCAAGGCAAGTTGCTGGTCGGTTTCCTTCAGCTGTGCCTTGCATTGTGAGGCAGCAAAGAAGATGTCCGCACTGCGCAGGTCGCTGCGGGTGAGCTGGTCATAAAGGGTATAGGCATCCGCATATTGTCCCTGTGCGTATCTGATCTGTGCCTGTTGCTGTAAATAGATAGGCATGGGATTGATGCGGTAGGCTTCTTGTGACTCGCTGAAAGCCTTGTCGAGTGTCCATGCACTGAAGGGCTTGTCACTCTGATAGATTTCTTTCTGGTAGATGATGTCTGCATACTGGTAATGCACGTCGTCTTTCTCCCCGTTGGTCTTCAGGACTTTCTGCATGTCCTCTTCGGCACTGCTGAAATTACCTTTAGAGACCTGATAACGGGCACGATAGATATAGCCGTCTGCTTCGTTAGGGAACTTCTGGATGAAGCGCTCAACCATATTGACATATTCGCTCTCGCTCAGCGATGAGGAGGCAAGGAAAAGGGAGAGCAGAGCTTCCTTGGCATCGTCAGGCATCGCCATGGGTATTTGTGTCTGTTTGAATACCGGGTCGTTAATGCTGAGTCCGACAATCTTCAGGTCTGTTGCGAAGCGGGCACTGACAGCGTAGGATGTTCCTTTCTGGTCTCCTGCTGACGGCTGGATAATCCCGACCACCTCGCCGTTCTGGTTGAGGACAGGACAACTGATCTGACTCTCCTCGGCAGTCAGCTGGAGGGTGTAGTACTGGTATTTGTCTTGAAACAGCTCCGCATTACTGATGGTTCCCTGTACGCAGTCGGGGGTCTTCTTGACAGCATAGGGCAGGAGCCATACACTGCTTCCTTTCGTGGCAGTGGCTGCAATGGGAAGCGGGGTGGTCTTTCGTGCGGCAGCCTGGAATTTCGCCACATCATAGGTCTCATTAGCCCCCAGCATGAACTCGACAGGGTATTCTTTTCCTTGTGCGTCAATGACAACGGCACGCTGTGCCCCCTTGAAAGGCGCATAGCTGCTGACAGCCTCACCGTCAGTACCGACGAAGAAGCCTGTGCTGCTGGCAAGGAGGGTTCCGTCTTTGGAAAACGTCTTCAGTGTCAGCAATGACTTTACAGCCTTTGATGCCCATGACTGTGCAGAGACGGGTAAAAGGGTAAAGAGGCAGAGGGGTATGAATAATAGTATTTTCTTCAGCATATCATGATTCTATTTTAAGAAGTTCTTTTGCGTTTTGTATAGCGGCGGCAGAGACGTCACTGCCACTGAGCATCTGGGCAATCTCGTGGATACGTTCCTCGTCGGAGAGCAGTTGCATACGACTGGTCGTACCCGTTGCTGTCTCTTGCTTGGAGACACGGTAATGGGTGGTGCCGAGGGCGGCAATCTGTGGGAGGTGTGTGATGGAGATGACCTGACGGTCGTTGGCACCCATCTCCTGCATGATCTCTGCCATACGCTCGGCAATCTTTCCGCTGACACCGGTGTCTATCTCATCAAAGATGATGGTGGGGAGTTTGACGGCTCCGCTGATCATCGCCTTCAGGGAGAGCATCACACGGGCTATCTCACCACCGGATGCCACCTGTGCGATAGGTTGCAACGGACTGGAGGTGTTGGCACTAAACAGGAATGCCACATCGTCCTGTCCGTCTTTGCGGAGGTCGGTCTTCTGGATTGTCACCTCAAAGCGGACATTCGGCATGCCGAGTGATTTCAGACGCTCGAGCATCTGTCGCTCTATCTCCTTGGTCGCTTTCTGCCGCTGTTTGGTCAACTTGTCAGCTTTCTGCTGGCATTTCCCTTGCAGCACATGAAGTTCCTCTTGCAAGGCGTTCAGGGTGTCGTCGCTGTTCTCTATCTGACTGAGTTGCCGTTTCAGGTCGTCACGCTGGCGGATGAGTTCCGCAACGGTCTCTACATGGTATTTCTTCTGTAAGTCATATAGTTTGTCAAGACGTTGGTTGATACGGTCCAGTTCGGCGGGGTCGAAGTCGATATCGTCCAGACGTCCTTCCACATCTTGCGCGATATCCTTCAGCTCTATCTGACAGCTCTCCATACGTTCTACCCATTCCTCAGTGGCAGGATAGACTTTTGTGATGGATTGCAGGGCAGTGATAGACTTGCGGAGTAGGGAGAGAGCACCTTGCTCATCAGCGGCAAGATGATTCCTCGTCTCATAGAGTGCGGTCTTGATATCCTCACTATGTGCCATCGTCTCACGCTGTAGCTCCATCTCCTCTTGCTCATCCTCTATGAGATGGGCTTGTTCCAGTTCATTATATTGGAACTGCAGGAAGTCGATGTTCTGGCGGTTACGCTCCATCTCCTCCTGTAAGTCCTGCAGCTGCCGCTGTTTGTCGTGGTATGCGGTGAAGTCTTTCTGGTAAGCGGAAAGACTGTCCTGGTCATTGGCAAGGGTATCGACGACCTCCAGTTGAAAGTCTTGTTTTCCTAACAGCAGGTTCTGATGCTGCGAGTGAACATCCACCAGCATATCGCCCAGTTCCTTTAATAATGCCAAGGACACAGGGGTGTCGTTGATGAAGGCGCGGCTTTTTCCTGCTGCTGTCAGCTCACGGCGGACGATGCAGTCACTGGCATCATTATCGATGTCGTTCTCCTCGAAGAAGGAGGTCAGCTGATAACGGGTCAGGTCGAAATGTGCCTCGATAATACAACGGTCACAGCCTTGCTTGATGCTCTTGGAGTCCGCCCGCTGTCCTAAAAGAAGTCCGATGGCACCAAGGATGATGCTCTTGCCGGCACCCGTCTCTCCGGTGATGACAGAGAAACCTGGACGTAGCTCGATGTCGAGTTCATCAATCAGGGTGAAGTTCTTGATATATAGTTGTGTGAGCATTTCTTAATTCTTAATTTGATCCCATGCGTTACTTTGAGAGGCATTGATGGAGAACAGCAGTTCATAGACCTGCTCCTTCTCCTTCTGAGTACCTTTCCCGTGATAGATGGAGGCAAGCTCGTCACGCTTATAGTCGGTCCATATCTGGGGAAGTAAACTTAAGGGTTTGTTCTCGTGCGCTTCCTTGAGGCTATTAAGTGCCGTGGTGACATTCGCCCTTCCTCGTTCCGCATTATTCGCCATCTCATCAAGACCTGTGCGGTAATAGTCGTACTGCAGCTGGCGTAACGGTTTCAGCGCCTCGTCCAGATAATCGTTGATGATGGCAAAGCGGTTGCGACTGGTCTCAAAAGCTTTCCATCCGGGGAATCCAAGATTTTGCGTGTTATTGACCAGATTAAGGCAACGCTGCAAGACATCAGTTCCTCCCATGGGTGAGAAACTGTCGAGGTCAAGTCCGATAATGAGGTAGGCATAATAGGCAAAGAGTGCCGTCAACTGGTTGTCGATGATTTCCTCCTGGAAGTTTAACTGGTCAAATTGCGCATAGTCAAAGTGAAAGTCATCATCCTTATTATTATATAAGGTGGAGGTGTAGGTGGAATGATAGACGGGACGGTTTGCCTGTATCATGGCAGTCGCCTCAAAACGATTGCTGTTCTTGTCATATTTGGTAATCGTGATATTGAAGTTGCAGTTGATACGCTCATGTTTCTGGAATTGATAGTCTGTCCATTGGCGATCGTTGACAAACTGCTCCAACGATTGTTGCAGCGTCTCAAAGATACTGGCATCCGTACCTTGTATCTGGGCATGGTTTATCGTAATCTTCGCATTCAGCTCCTGGGCATGGAGACAGAAAGGACAGAATATGATGATGACAAGCCAGATGATTCTCTTCATAGGATGGATGCTAATTCGTTAACAATATCGGTAGCGACCTCACTCTTCGGTTTGCGGGGATAGTCTTTCTGTCCTTGGTGGGATATGATGGTGATCTGGTTCTCGTCAGACTGAAAGCATGTCCCTTCGTTACGCAGGGAGTTCAGGACGATAAAGTCGAGATTCTTACGCTCCAGTTTTCCCAAGGCATTCTGCTGCTCATCGTTGGTCTCCAAGGCAAAGCCTACCAGTCGTTGGTCAGGACGTTTCATCTGTCCCAGAGCGGCTGCGATATCATAGGTAGGCTTTAGACGGATGACAAGGTCGTCATGCTCTCTCTTGATTTTCTCATCAGCAATGCTCTCTGGACGGAAGTCTGCTACTGCCGCACAGAGAATAGCAGCATGGCATGACGAATAAATACTGGTAGCTGCGTGGTACATCTCTTCGCAACTCTCCACATCAGTACGATGGATGTTAGGGTGATGGGTGGTCAGAGAGACGGGACCGGCAACCAGTTCCACATCAGCGCCCTGGCGGGCACACTCCTCAGCAAGGGCGAATCCCATTTTGCCACTGCTGTAGTTGCCTATAAAGCGGACTGGGTCAATCTTCTCATAGGTAGGACCAGCGGTGATCATGATCTTCTTCCCAGCGAGTGGGGCATCAGTTGATAGCGCACGGTCTAAGAACTCGACAATCTTCTCGGGCTCTTCCATGCGTCCTTTTCCTTCCAGTCCGGAGGCGAGGAAACCGCTCTGTGGTTCGATGACCTGGTTGCCAAACGACTGCAACATACGGAGATTCTCCTGAGTCGTGGGATGCTGGTACATGTCCAGGTCCATGGCGGGAGCGATGAATACAGGAGCCTTCATGGACAAATAGGTGGTGATGAGCATGTTGTCAGCAACACCGTGAGCCATTTTCCCAAGGGTAGAGGCGGTGCAGGGCGCGATAAGCATTGCATCAGCCCATAGCCCAAGAGCTACATGGGAGTGCCACGTTCCGTCGCGCTGTGAAAAGAAATCGCTGATGACAGGCTTCTGGGTTAGCGCAGAGAGTGTAATAGGTGTGATAAACTCTTTCCCCGCAGGGGTGATAACCACTTGCACTTCTGCACCAGCCTTTATCAGTCCACGGATGATATAACATGCCTTATAGGCAGCAATGGAGCCTGTAATTCCTAAAATGATTTTCTTTCCTTTAAGCATAGTCAAGCGTTCATTTGACTCTCACGAAGACGAATACGTGTGAGAACTTGTTTGGTGTTATAAGTGAAATCACCTGCCAATATCCAACTGTAATAACCTGGGTCATAGCGGAGAACTTGTGACACGGGTTGTCCTTTGTATTTCCCGAAATTAAAGACCTCTGTTATAACGGGCTTTCCTTCTTTGTCGAGAACCGTCTTTCCTGTCCGGTCTTTCATCTCCCCCCAGACTATTCGTCCGGCAAAGTCAACATTGTCATTAGACTTTGAGAAATCAGCAAGGAATTGCATGTCATTCTGTAGGACGCGCTCAGGATCTTCCTGTTTTTCTGCCGTGTACATGTCTAACTCTCCCTGTAACACCCGATAGGTAGCCTCTGTGTCTTCATCAGCACGATGTGCCGTGAAGTCTTCTTCCATCTTCCTGCCACAGTAGAACTTATAGGCGGCAGCAAGGTTTCGCCGCTCCATCTTATGATAGATTGTTTGCGCGTCAATCAGACGGCATCTGGAGAAATCAAAGTCAATACCTGCTCTTAGGAACTCTTCCGCTAACAGAGGTACGTCGAAATGGTTGGAGTTATACCCGGCAATGTCACTACCACTGAAAACTTGGTTAAGTTGCTGTGCCATCTGCTTGAAGGTAGGTTTGTCCTTTACGTCTTCATTCTTAATGCCTGTCAGCTCCTCCACTACCTCAGGGATAGGCTTCTCGGGGTTGATGAGGTGATTACCTCGCTCTTCTTTTCCATCGGGGAATACCTTTATATAGGATATTTGAATGACACGGTCCTTGACAAGGTCAAGGCCCGTGGTCTCCAAATCAAATATAACAAGTGGTTTCTGAAGATTCAGTTTCATCTTTATAGTGTTTAATCATTGATGAGCATAGGCATCATCAGCATCAGTACATCTTGATTCTCTGGTTGCTCTGATGGCAAGACGAGACCTGCACGACTAGGATCTGCAAGCTGGATAATCACATCCTGACAGTCGAAGTTGCTGAGAATCTCTATGAAGGATGCTCCTTTGAAACCAATGCTCATAGGCTGACCGCTATAGTCGCATGACATGCGTTCTGTTGCTGTTTTGGAAAAGTCATAATCCTCAGCGTCTAACTGTAATGTACCACCTTCTACATGGAAGCGGATTAAGTTGCTGGAGTCATTGGCAAAAGGTTGTACACGACGAAGGGCGGCAAGAAGCCCAAGGCGGTCAATAGTCAGCACATTGGGGTTCCCTTGTGGGATAACGGAATTATAGTTCGGATAACGACCTTCTATAAGACGGCATATCAACTGCCCGTCTCCATAACTGATCTGTGCGTTACGCTCGTCAAAACGAATCTCAACGTCACCTCCGTCTTTCTGCAATAGGTTCTTCAGTAATGAGGCAGGCTTCTTAGGAAGGATGAATGCTGAGGGTTGTTCGCTTTGGATTGTAAAAATCTTGTTGCGTACTAATTTGTGACCGTCAGAGGCAACTATGGCAAGACACTCAGGGGTAAGGTCAAAATAGATTCCGTTCATGACGGGACGAAGCTCGTCCTGAGCAGTGGCAAACAACGAACGGTTAATATTTTCAGCCAGCAATCCGCTTGCGATGCTGATGATATGGGCTCCTTCACCAACAGACTGAGCCTGAGGATATTCATTGGCATTCTCTATGGGAAGAGAGAACATACCATTCTGGTAGCTGATTTTGACCAAATTCTCTTGCAGGTTGACTTCAAAGGTGATTGGCTGCTCAGAAAATCCCTTAACGGCTTCTAATAAGTCGTGGTTACCAATGGCAAAACGGACATTGCCGTCACAGTCGGTTAACTCTACCTGCGTGTTCATCACATTCTCGCTGTCAGAGGCTGTCAGGCGGAGTACGTTGTCTTGAATGTCGAATAAAAAGTCTGCTAAGATAGGCAAGGAGTTCTTGCTGTTAATGACTCTGGAAAGTGCATTAAGTTTGCTGCTTAGCGCAGTGCTTGATACGGTAAATCTCATGAGTTATTTCGTTTATATGTTTTAAGTCATTCAAATTGACTACAAAAATACAAAATAACTTGTTCAAATGCAAAAATATTCCGTAAAATATTCTCAAATTAAAAGTATTTTTCGTAATTTCGCAATCTGAAACGTAAAATCAACAATTAATAACGAATAAATTATTATGGAATTAACAGGTAAGATTATTGCCGTGCTTCCGGCAAACAGTGGCGTGTCGTCACGTACAGGAAATCCTTGGATGTCGCAGGAATATGTGATTGAGGTTCCAGGGCAGTATCCTCGCAAGTGTGTCTTCCGAATTTTCGGAGAAGACCGTATCAAGCAGTTTAACATCCAGAATGGTGAGGAGGTGACTGTAAGCTTCGACATTGATGCTCATGAGTATAATGGTCGTTGGTTTAATGAGATTCGTGCCTATAATGTAACTCGTGGCGCTGCTCCTGTTGCTGCAGCCCCCCAGGCTCCGTTCCCTCCAGCACAGGCTGCTCCTCAGGATGCCACCGCACCGTTCCCTCCTGCACAGGAACCGGCAGGCGAGGGTAGTGCTGATGACCTTCCCTTTTAGGATTACCTTTTAACGGTGCCCTATATAATATAATAAGGTGGAGGACTGTGAGGTCTTCCGCCTTATTGTGTCTCATAGAGGATGTGCCTATTTTGACACATCCTCATCATGAACGTAACCTAAGGCTTTGTAAGACGAGAGTGTCCGATGCCTCCGGTCACAGTTAAAGATGCCTTGCGTAGGGGTAACAGGTTACTGGTGTTGGGGTATCAGGTACGTCCTTCGAGGGAGTTAGAAGCATCCTTTCAACCGTTCGGCTATAGCCAAACAACCGTGCGGCTCCAGCCAAACAACTGAACGGCTATAGCCAAAAGCAAACCGCTCAAAAAACAGTCGCTGTCTGGTAGCAGGATTGTAGCACCATTGTAGCAGGATAAATCCCAATCGTGCTACAGGCTCCGCCCTTTGTACATCGGCATTTCACCCACATTGTAGCAGGGATAGCAGGATTATTTTGTTTTTGTATTTTTGTAGTATCAATTGGAGTACTTACTCAGTTTATTGAATAATGATTGTGAGTTTGGAGTCATCGTATTTCCCGGTATATTCTTTATATATTCAGGGTCACAAACTATAATCAATTTATGTCTTGCTCTACTGACAGCCACATTCAGTAACCTTTCTCCATTTTCACCAGAATAAAGCCTACCTATTTTATTAGGTTTCTTCTCATTCGAACGCCTTTGGCTGAGTAACTGATATAATGCAGGATGACCAGTATTTCTTATGTTTACACCAGACATTTCAAAGACGCTTTCTGTCAGCATTTCGTCTTTTACTATTGATATGGGTGAAAGTTGCTGAAAATCGCCAACAAGGATGAGTCTCTTTAATATTGTTGCATTCTAACCATTAAACATGTGTTCCTTAATCAAACTTCAGTTTTGGTAGTTTATTCACAATATCTACTGTCTGTACTGATACATTTATCACAGAGAGCAAGAGGTCAAGGATATAGCGTGGCTTATGATGTTCTTTCGACCAGTCGTTAGCATCATTCTTGATCAGTGATTTCTTGTCTTGGGTCACCGCATAACGTTCCACAATCCATTCAATTGCCGATTTGCCATTCACGATGTATTCGTAGGCTTTAGCAGGAATATTCTCTATCGTGATATTGCCATTGTAGATAATGGTGCTCTTGTCCTCTTTTGACTTGAACCGCATCTTATCCACTACACGGAAATAGTTGTAGTCATCAGGATTCGTTGAGTCATCGACGAATCCACCTGTGGCAGGGTCACGTCGTGTCTCCATCTTCACCTTTCTATCCCCTTTCACTACTACATCAGGATATGGTGCCACATCCTCATAGTTCAAATGAAGGTCAGCAAGTTTCTTGCCATACATATAGAAATCCATAAACATATTGACATCATCGACGATGGGTATACGAGGCAATGACTTCTTCAAGTCAGCAGCGAAACGCTCTCGATATCCTTTTGAGTGCAGCAAGCCATATACATAATAGAATATCATTTCCTTGGTGATACTCTTCACCTTATATCTATTACGCACCTCTTTTAATATCCAGTCTGTGATGCCATCCCTACGGATATAGTCATCATCAGAGCCTTCATCAAATAGCGACTTCTGCCTATGTTTGTTTTCTTCGTACCAGTAGAGGGGGAAACATTGCCCATTTGAAATCATTTGATATTCTGGGATACTAGATATTATCAGACATGAAAATGGTTTACTTGCTCCAATTCCTGATAATCCTATTACTAGATTATCTGTATTTGAATGAGGAAAGACTGAAGGCGACAAGCCAATCGTTTCATTAAAATATCTATTGAAATATAAATTTGATTTAGTAAATGGTCTGTATGATGACTGTCGTATAGATACCTCATGATTGCTTCTGTCAAATAAGAATCCTTGTGAAGCGCGTTTCTTTAATATTGCTGTCCAACTTGCCTTTGTCGAATCATAATTAATAAAGTCACCAAATTCTTTCGATGATTGTGACTCTTGGAATTTTTTCACTTCAGAATTGCAAAAAATCATCATTCTGTCAACATTCGAAATGAGAGATTCTTTTGAAAAATTGTATGCCCATGCATCTCTGTTTGTACAATCTCCTATAAAATTAAGACTGAAAACGGATTGAGATTTTATATTAAATTTTTTCTCAGGACAAATTGGTAACAGAGAATCAAAAACACCGTCACGTAGATTAAACCAATCGTTTTTTTCATTAGGTACTATGGTTTTCCATTCAACACCATTAATAGAATGAAAGTCGTGAACCAATTTCAGTTTTTGTTCACGTGTAAGGTAATCGCCAATATCGTGATAATAAATATTTGCTTTATCTTGTTTCTTTGCAGGATTCTTTACCAATAATGTAATAGTAATAGGGGTACGAGTTCCCTCACCAAACACATTTCCACTTTCTTTTCGTCGTTGTTCTCCAGATGTTCTTGCATTTCCACGGAGATTAAATACATAGATAGATGTGAATTCATCTTGGAGACATTTACGCATACCATCTTGGGATATGCCATCTAACCAAGCACCATTACTTATGAAAGCTACGATTCCTCCATCTTTTACTTGTGAAATGCGATCTGAAGCCCATCTAAAGGCCTTAATATAACTATCCCTTAATGCGGCAACTGATAAGGCAGATGTTACTTGACTTTGTTTTCTATAAGTTCCAATTATTCTGTCATCCAAATTAGGGTAAGTAAGATTCCCTGCATTATCATTTGCATCTTTCTGTCCCACCGAATAAGGCGGATTACCAATAATCACCCTAACTGGTGCTTCTTTCTGCTTTCTCAATCGTTCAGAGTTCTCTGGGAAAAGTTTCGAGAAGATATCATTATCACCATGTTCATTGAGTTGGAAAGTATCTGTGAGGCAGATACCGTCATAGTTCTCGTAGCGCTCCGGCTTCATGATGTCGTGATAGACCGCTTCAATATTCACATCGGCAATATAGTATGCAAGCAATACGATTTCATTGCAATGAATCTCTTCTTTATACTTTCGTAGCATATCTTCTTTCTTGATGATGCCACTCTGTAACAAACGGGTAATGAAGGTTCCAGTACCTGTGAACGGGTCAAGGATATGCACATTCTCGTTTGTCAGCGAGGTATGGAATTCCTCTTGCAGAATGTCCTCTACGGAATGGATGATAAAGTCTACACACTCTACTGGCGTATAGACAATACCAAGTTTCTCAACAGTCAAGGGAAATGCACCCTTGAAGAACTTCTCGTAGAGATTCTTGATGATGGTCTGTTTGGCTTCAAGATTGTCGATGTTGCTGACATTGTTTCTCACGGAAGTGTAGAATTTGTCAAGGACAGCAGTGTCCATCTCCATACCTTCTGCCTCCAACACCTCCAACATATCCTGCATGGAACGACTGACAGAGTTGTTATTGACAAACTGGTACTCCTTAAAGAGTGCGTCAAAAACAGGTCGGGTTATCATGTGCTGGGCAAGCATCTCGATAGCCTGTCCTTCGTCAATACTGTCATTGATGTTTTTATGCAAGCCACTTAGGAAATCATTAAAATAAGTGCGGGCATTGTTGTTTTCCCTGATAAGCAAACTGATGCGTTCTATGAATTTCTGTGCTATCTCACCAACAGACTTTGCCCAGTTCTCCCAATACATCTTATCACCGACCTTCTCTACCAGACGGGCATAGATGCCATCCTGAAGGGTACCGAACTGCAATTCCAATTGTCGGGCAACCTCCTCATTCTCAATCTGCATGGGTCCATCATCTGCAGCACCGTTGCCTATCGAATAGCTGTCACGTGGTACACGTGCAACGGTTATCTTGGGTGGTCGTGTCTTATTGAGATTGATTTGATTGACATGAGCATTGAAATTCTCATCGTGAGAACGAAGGGCATTCAGTATCGTCCATACCACCTTGAAACGATCATTATCATTGAGAGCATCTTCCGGTTTCACGTCACTGGGAACGATAACCGGGATGATGATGTAACCATATTTCTTTCCCTTGAAGGAACGCATCACACGACCTACAGACTGGACGACCTCCACTTCACTATTACGAGGCGAGAGGAAAAGAACGGCATCCAAGGCAGGAACATCAACACCCTCAGACAGACAACGCACATTACACAGCACACGGCATTCGTTGGGATCTTCAGCATCCTGCTTTAACCATGCTATCAGTTCATTTCTTGTATTGGCATCCATAGAACCGTCAATGTGCTTTGCTTTCACATTGACAACTTCCTTCTGCTCATCTTGAAGCATGGTGTCCTTGTACTCTTCACAGACGGTACTGAAATAATTAGCTATCTGTGTAGACGAGAAATTAGGATTGCTTTTGGTGGGGTTGATGGTTTGACAGAAAGCAACGGCACGTTTCATCATAATGGGGTCTTGTTGCCTTGTGACTCCATTATCACCTTTGATGCGCTTTGACAGTCCATTGATACAACCTATCAGTTTGGTGGCATCATCAAACTGCAGTTGTTTTAGTTTCTCCTTCTCTGGAGCAAAGTTATACTGGTCTTTGATACGTTGACGAATCTCTTGTGGGATATCCTCTTCGCTGACTGTCAGCACAAGGACTTTATAGTCTGTCAGTAAGCCTTGACTGACCGCATCATTGAAGGTTAACCGATGGAACTCTTCACCATATAACTCAACGGAATCCATCGAGCAAAGAACGTCAACATTCTCATTCTCCTTTGCCTTCACCTTCACATTATTACTATAAAGACGAGGGGTAGCTGTCATATAAAGGCGTTTCTTAGCCTTGATAAAATCATTGCTATGTATCTTGGTGAAATTGCTCTCTGCTTTGTCTTTCAATATAACACCCGTCGTGCGATGAGCCTCATCACAGATAATCAGGTCTACTTCACGACCGTAATCATCTATCGCTCCTTTTACTACATCAATACTCTGATAGGTGGAGAAGATGACTATTCGTTTGTTCTCTTCATCATATTTCCTGAGCTGCCTGACGATAGATTTGGTATTTGTCGTTGCAGGAACAGCAAGGTCGACAACACTGGCATCCTCATCATCAGCATCTATCATCTTACGAGAAGCTTTAGCATCTGAGCAGACACAAACAGCACGCAGGTCATCTGTCTTGTCTGCCATCCATGCATTAAGCGTCTGACCCAAGAGGGCAATACTGGGAACCAAGAAAACAACAAAGGCATCCTTGTCCGTCATCTGTTCCATGATTTTCAAAGACGTGTATGTCTTACCTGTACCGCAAGCCATAATCAGCTTTCCTCTATCGTGTCCTTGCTCAACAAAATATTTGTAGGCTTTTGACATGGCATCCAATTGGTGTCTTCTGGGTTGTTTGCCAGGCAATTGGGCTTTATCACCGTAAAGACCTGCCTTTAATTTCTCCCAGTCAACGGCTGACATTTCAAGGTCATAGAGGGATATGCGGTTGAAGTCCTTGTTCAATCCCTGAATGGCTTGTTCTGCATTGGCACCCCAACGCTTTCTGGTAGTCTGTACCCAAATGAGATTAGTAAATTCTTTGGTCTGGAAAGTTTCTGGGTCTAAGAATGTTCTGCTGGCATTGGCTATAAAGCTATCAACGGCTCCTTTGGAGATAACCGCATCTTCTGCGTAACATTTACATTGGATCGCCCAATAGTCCCCGTATTCGGTACGAGCCACAAGGTCGATACCAAGGTCTTTACCTCCAAAGTCTTTACGGCATGGAAACTCTTCCCATAACCACACCTTTTCAAGATTTGAATATCGTGGGTCAGTAAGGAACCATAACTTCATTAATCGCTCAAAGTCGGTACCTTTCTCTTTTTCGGTTATAGACTTCAAACGGATTTCATCCAAAATGTCATTGATGCCATATAATGGCATAGAGGCATGACTGCCCTCGGATAGATTCTTCTGCATAGTGGTCGGACGCTTTAAAAATCTAAACTATTACAATGTTTTTAAGTTAGTAGACGTATGGGCATAAGAAAAGCGCACCACCTTCTTGTATCATCCCTACGTTCAGGAATTTGCGTCCGACCAAAGATTTAAACCCTTACACTGAAATGAACGGAAGGGGTACGCCTATTGTTGGCGTACTCACCTTCTTCTGATTCAGTGTCATGTTGGTCGGACATTTTTGAACGTAGAACCATCAGAATTGAATACGAATATTCAATATACCCACAATGTCTTGCAAAGTATCCCTAAGGACGCAATGCAAGGGCAAAATTAGTAAATCTTTTTGAAACAGCAAAAAGAATTCAAGGAAAAAGTGAGCCCCTCTCTTAACCTCATTCTTTGAAAGCAAAACGAGGGAGCCGTAGCCCCCTCGTAACCGTATATCCTTATTTACTATTACTATCAGTTCAAAGGACAACAGCATGTGAATAATGAAAATAAGAAGAGGATGTGTAAAAATAGACACATCCTCTTCTTTTCGTTTATTGGAAGGAGTAGGGGATTACTCTCCCTTCTCCATCTTAGCCTTCAACTCTGCGAGTACGTCGATGTCACCGAGTGTGGTGCTGGCAGCGACATTCTCAATCTTTGGAGTATCGTCCTTCTTGGCAGCACGCGTCTTCTTGGCAGCAGCCTTCTTCTCCTCACGCTGAGGATCCTCGAAGGTACGGCTGTGAGACAGGATGATGCGCTTAGAGTCCTTGTTGAACTCAATAACCTTGAAGGGGAGTTCCTCATTGAGCTGTGCCTGTGAGCCATCCTCCTTAACGAGGTGCTTAGGAGTGGCAAATCCCTCAACATCCTTGTCGAGTGATACAACGGCACCCTTCTCGAGCAATTCGATAATCTTACCCTCGTGGATAGAGCCAACGGTATACTTAGCCTCGAATACGTCCCAAGGATTGTCTTCCAACTGCTTGTGACCGAGGGAGAGACGGCGATTCTCCTTGTCAATATCAAGAACGACAACATCAATCTCCGCACCAACCTGAGTGAACTCAGAAGGATGCTTAACCTTCTTGGTCCAAGAGAGGTCACTAATATGAATCAGACCATCAACACCCTCTTCCAGTTCAACGAATACACCAAAGTTGGTGAAGTTGCGAACCTTTGCAGTGTGCTTGCTGCCAACGGGATATTTAACCTCGATAGCTTCCCATGGGTCTTCCTTCAACTGCTTGATACCGAGAGACATCTTACGCTCGTCACGGTCGAGGGTCAGGATAACAGCCTCTACATCGTCACCCACTTTCAGGAACTCCTGAGCGGAACGAAGGTGCTGGCTCCAAGACATCTCAGATACGTGAATCAGACCCTCAACGCCAGGCTGAATCTCAACGAATGCGCCATAGTCAGCGATAACGACAACCTTACCTTTCACATGGTCACCAACCTTCAGGTCAGCATCCAGTGCATCCCATGGATGTGGAGTGAGCTGCTTCAGACCGAGGGCGATGCGCTTCTTCTCATCATCGAAGTCGAGAATAACGACATTAATCTTCTGGTCAAGCTCAACTACCTTATGAGGATCGTCTACGCGACCCCAAGAGAGATCGGTGATGTGAATGAGTCCGTCAACACCACCGAGGTCAACGAATACACCATAGGAAGTGATGTTCTTAACGGTACCCTCGAGAATCTGACCCTTCTCCAGCTTGCCGATAATTTCTTTCTTCTGAGCCTCCAACTCAGCCTCAATAAGGGCTTTGTGAGAGACAACAACGTTGCGGAACTCCTGATTGATCTTCACAATCTTGAAGTCCATGTTTGTGCCTACGAACTGATCATAGTCACGTATGGGGTGAACGTCAATCTGGCTACCGGGCAAGAATGCCTCGATACCGAATACGTCAACAATCATACCGCCCTTCGTGCGGCACTTGATGTAACCCTGAACGATTTCCTCGTTGTCAAGAGCAGCATTGACACGATCCCAACTCTTAGAGAGACGAGCCTTTTTGTGTGAGAGGACGAGCTGCCCCTTCTTATCTTCTGCGTTCTCTACATAAACCTCTACGGTGTCACCCACTTTCAAATCGGGGTTGTAACGGAATTCAGAAGCGGGTATGATACCGTCGCTCTTATAGCCGATGTTTACGACTACCTCTTTCTTGTCGACACTGATTACTTTACCGTCGACAACCTGATGCTCGCTGACTTTGTTCAGCGTCTCATCATACGCTTTGTCAAGCTCTTCCTTGCTGACGTTTACTGCCATGCCATTCTCAAACTCTTCCCAGTTGAAGTCGTTCAATGGCTGGACGTTCTTTGTTAATTCTGACATAATTAAAAATTGTTTGTAAATTAATAAAGTTGGACTTTATGTGAACTGTAATTGCGGCATGTTTCCGCAAATCGGCTGCAAAATTACAAAAACTTCTGGTCATTACCAAATGTTTTGACCAGAAGTTTCTGTAATTTATTGATTTTTCGTACAATACTAATAGCTGCGGGCAATAATAACACGATATTTTGCGGGTTTGCCACTGACCATGTCTGTTCCGGGAGTCTGCTCGTAAGCAAAAGGCACACAACGAATTGTTGCCTGCGTCTCTTCTTTGATTTTTGCCTCTGTCTCTGCAGTACCATCCCAGTGACAAAGGAAAAAGCCACCGTCTTTTACACGCTCTTTAAATTCCTCGTAGTTGTCACATACATAGACATGCTCATCACGATACTTGCGTGCTTTCTCGAAGATGTTTTTCTGTATATCTTCCAACAGTTGCTCTACATACTGGGCAATACCTTCCACTGGGCGGGTCTCTTTTTCCAGAGTGTCACGACGCATCACCTCAATCGTACCATTCTCTAAGTCACGAGCTCCGAGTACTAAGCGAACAGGTACACCTTTCAATTCATAATCAGCAAACTTAAAACCGGGACGCTTGTTGTCAGAATCGTCAAACTTCACGGTGATGCCTTTGGAGCGTAGCTCCTCAATGATGGGTTGTACCTCCTTGTTGACAATCTCCATCTGTTCTGGCTTGTTGGCAATAGGGATGATGACGACCTGGATAGGAGCAAGACGTGGGGGAAGTACTAAACCGTTGTCATCGGAGTGAGTCATAATGAGTGCACCGATTAACCGGGTGGATACGCCCCATGATGTAGCCCAGACATATTCCGGCTTATTCTCTTTATTTAAATAGGTGACCTCAAAAGCCTTAGCAAAGTTTTGACCGAGGAAATGGGAAGTACCGCTCTGCAAAGCCTTACCGTCTTGCATCATTGCCTCAATGGTGTACGTGTCAAGTGCACCGGCAAAACGCTCTGTCTCACTTTTCACGCCCTGAAGTACAGGAACAGCCATCCACTCTTCAGCGAACTTAGCGTATACGCCTAGCATCTTCTGTGCTTCCTGCTCAGCTTCCTCCTTGGTGGCATGGGCGGTATGGCCCTCCTGCCACAAGAACTCAGAGGTGCGGAGGAAAGGACGGGTACGCATTTCCCAGCGCATAACATTACACCATTGGTTGCACATCAAAGGCAGGTCGCGCCAAGAGTGAATCCAGTTTTTATAGGTGTTCCAGATAATTGTCTCAGAAGTGGGACGAACAATTAGTTCCTCTTCCAATTTTGCGGCAGGATCAACCTCTACACCGCTTTTGTCCTCCTTGGCACGCAGGCGATAGTGGGTCACGACGGCACACTCCTTGGCGAATCCCTCTACATGTTCTGCCTCGCGGCTGAGGAACGACTTTGGGATGAGAAGTGGGAAATAGGCATTCTGAGCACCAGTCTCCTTAAACATCTTATCTAACTGCTGCTGCATTTTCTCCCAGATAGCATAGCCGTATGGCTTGATGACCATGCAGCCGCGCACTGCTGACTGCTCAGCAAGGTCGGCCTTCACCACCAAGTCGTTATACCACTGACTATAATTGTCAGCTCTTTTGGTCATTTCTTTGAGTTCTTTTGCCATAAAATTACTTCAATTTTCAAAATTTGGTGCAAAATTACGAAATAATTATGAAATATAATCACCAAGTTCAAAATTAATTTGTATCTTTGCCTCAAAATTATCACCATTTTAAATTAAATGTAATATGAAAATTAAAATTGTTTCTTTGTTACTTTGCGTAGGAATGCTCTTTGCTTGTAACAACACTCAGAAGGGTGCAGGTATTGGTGCCGGTGGCGGTGCTTTATTGGGTGGTATTATTGGTGCTATAGCTGGTAATACTGCAGTGGGTGTTGCTGTTGGCGGTGCTGTTGGTGCTGGTGCTGGCGCTATTATCGGTAAGAAAATGGATAAGGCTAAACAGCAGGCTCAGCAGGTTCAGAACGCCCAGGTGGAGACTGTTAAGGACACCAATGGTCTGGATGCAGTAAAGGTAACCTTTGACTCAGGTATTCTTTTCGCTACTGGTAAGGCTGATCTTAGCACTAGTGCGAAGAACTCTCTCGCAGAGTTTGCCCGTGTGTTGAACTCCAATACAGACTGTGATGTAGCTATCATCGGTCATACTGATAACACTGGTAGCGATGCTATTAACCAGCCATTGTCAGTTAATCGTGCCAATAGCGTAAACAACTATCTTCGTTCATGTGGTGTTCAGGCTAAGCAGATTAAGAGTGTAGAGGGACAAGGTTCAACAAATCCTGTTGCCGATAACTCTACTGCTGCAGGTCGTCAGCAGAACCGTCGCGTGGAAGTATACATGTATGCCAGCAAGGAGATGATCCAAAAGGCTGAAGCAGGTACACTTCAGTAATGAAAACATTACTGCATAAGATTAAAAGATTTTTCATGTGGATAGTGGTGGTTTTTTTTGCCTCCACTATTCTTTCTGTGGTCGTATTACGTTGGGTTCCTGTCTGGTTCACACCCTTGATGTTCATTCGTCTAGGTGAACAAATATCAGAGGGTAAAGATCTGACGTTACATCACCATTGGGTACCCTTTGAGGAAATTTCTCCCTCTATGTCACTAGCTGTAATGGGAAGTGAGGATGCGCGTTTTCTGGACCATCATGGGTTTGACTATAAAGCGATAGAACATGCTGCTATCCGTAATCTCAAGCACCCAGAGAAACGGAAGTTAGGTGCCTCTACCATCTCTCAGCAGACGGCAAAGAATGTTTTTCTATGGCCTGGCCGCTCTTGGTTGCGAAAAGGCTTTGAGGTTTATTTTACAGCACTGGTAGAGCTGATGTGGTCGAAACAGCGTATTATGGAAGTCTATTTGAATTCCATAGAGATGGGGGATGGAATCTATGGTGTTGATGCTGTGGCAGAATGGCATTTTCATAAAACCGCCTCCCAATTAACTAGTGCGGAGTGTGCGTTGATTGCCGCCACATTACCTAATCCTTTACGCTATAATTCCGCAAGACCTAGTGCTTATGTCTTAAAAAGACAAAAGCGCATCCTTCATGAGATGCGCTATGTAAAACCTTTGCCGTAAGATGATTCTTACATCCTCTTCTTTATTTCTTCTGCCATCTGCTCTTGCAGTTCTTTGGCTTTTTGGGCGGCTACCTCAGCAAAGTCTTCTCCATTGCTAGCATAAATAATACCGCGTGAAGAATTAACAAGCAACCCGCAGTCTTTTGTCATACCGTATTGGCATACTTCCTGTAAACTGCCTCCTTGTGCTCCGACACCTGGAACAAGCAGGAAATGGGTTGGGGCTACTTTACGGATGTCCTCAAACATACGTCCCTGGGTGGCTCCTACAACATACATCATATTCTCATCATTACCCCACTGCTGACTTTGTTTTAGGACTTTCTCAAACAAGCGAACGCCATTTTTGTCTTCCGTCAACTGAAAGTCAAGCGAACCTTTATTCGAGGTCAATGCCAGTAGAATGACCCATTTGTTATCATAGCCGAGGAAGGGCGTCACAGAATCTTCGCCCATATAAGGTGCAACGGTCAGTGCGTCGACATCATATTCTTCAAAGAAAGTCTTGGCATACATCTTTGAGGTGTTGCCTATATCCCCACGCTTGGCATCAGCGATGACAAAGTGGTTAGGATATTCCTCCTTTAAGTAGTCGATAGTTGCCTCAAAGGCAAGAATGCCGTCTACACCGTATGCCTCATAAAAGGCAAGATTGGGTTTGTAGGCGACACAATAGGGTGCTGTCGCATCAATGATGAGGGCGTTAAACTCACAGAGAGCTCTGAAGATATAATCTTCTCCATCCTTAGCCTTTGCTTCCTCAATGATGCACTGGGGAATCTTGTTGATGTCTGTGTCCAGACCTACGCAGAGAAACGATTGTTTCTCTTTGATTTGCTGTATTAACTCTTGTCTATTCATAATCTTATAGTTCTGATTCTTTCATGCGCTCTGCATTTTCAGCAACGGTCAGTGCGTCTATCATGGGCTGGATATCACCGCCGAGGAAACCTTGTAAGTCGTGAGTAGTATAACCAATGCGGTGATCTGTCACACGTCCTTGTGGGAAGTTATAGGTTCGAATCTTCGCCGAACGGTCACCAGTAGATACCAGTGTCTTTCGACGTGAAGCGATATCGTCCATATATTTTTGGTGCTCCTTGTCATATATAAAAGTGTACAAGCGCGAGAGGGCACGTTCTTTGTTCTTCGGCTGGTCACGTGTCTCAGTACATTCAATAAGTATCTCCTCCGTCTCACCCGTATTGGGATTTTTCCACATATAACGCAGGCGAACACCAGACTCCACCTTGTTAACATTCTGCCCACCGGCACCACTGCTTCGGAAAGTGTCCCATTTAATTTCTCCCTCGTTGATATGAACCTCAAACTTGTCAGCTTCAGGAAGTACAGCGACAGTGGCTGCAGAAGTGTGCATTCGACCCTGCGTCTCCGTAGCAGGCACACGCTGAACACGGTGAACTCCTGATTCATATTTCAAGGTACCGTAGACATCCGCACCGCTCACGGCGAAGTCGATTTCCTTATAACCGCCCACTGCTCCCTCTGAGACACTGGTAACAGCGAGTTGCCACCCTTTCGAGTCACAAAAACTCTTATACATCTTAAACAAATCGCCAGCAAACAGACACGCCTCATCACCACCAGTTCCCGCACGGATTTCCATCTGCACGTTCTTGGCGTCCTCGGGGTCCTTCGGAATAAGGGCAATTTTGATTTCCTCCTCCAGCTTGGGTTGTAACGCTTCGTTTTCGGCAAGTTCCTCACGAGCCATCTCCTTCATTTCGGCATCGTCCTCATTGGCAAGGATGTCTTTTGCCTCTTTGATACTATTCAGACAGGCAATATAGCGTTTGCGGGCATCCATGATGTCGCCCAAATCCTTATATTCCTTCGTAAGTTTCACGAAACGGTTCTGGTCGGCTATCACATTAGGGTCGGTAATCAGTGTAGATACCTCCTCAAAGCGGGCTTCCAGTCCGTCCAGTTTCTGTAATATACTGTTATTCTCCATAATGCGTTTGCAAAGATACGAATAAAAAAAGAGATATTCAAAATTATTTGATTAATTCTGAGATTTCCTTGTCAGTTCCCAAAAAGCGACAGCTGACGCAGCAGCGACATTGAGTGAGTCGACACTATGTGCCATAGGGATTCTTACTACATAGTCGGCATCGGCAATGACTTCTTTGGGTAGTCCGTCACCTTCAGTTCCCATGATGATGGCAAGCCGTTCCTCCTGTTTCAGAATGGGTGCATCGAGTGGGAGAGAGTTGTCTGTCAGTGCCATTGCCAGTGTTTTGAATCCCCAAGCGCGCAGTTGATTGATATTCCCATCTATCCATGTCCAAGGGACAAGAAATACAGACCCCATTGATACCCGGACAGCCCTGCGGTTAAAAGGATCACAAGAGTCGGTGGTCAATAAGACGGCATCCATTCCTAATGCTGCTGCAGAGCGGAAAATCGCTCCTATATTGGTCGTATCCACCACACCATCTATTACTACAATATGATGTGCGTCTTTGCAAACTTTCTCCACACTTAGCGGGATTGGTCGGCGCATGGCGCAGAGCACCCCTCTGGTAAGGGTATAGCCTGTCAAACTTGCCAGTAGTTCCCGGCTACCTGTATAAATTGGGATGCCGTCGCAATGTTTTATAATATCGGCAGCATCCCCATCAATATGTTTTCGCTCACAAAGCAGTGCAACAGGTTGGTAACCTGTTTGTATAGCCACACGGATTACTTTCGGACTTTCCACGATAAAGATACCCTTTTCGGGTTCAATCCTGTTACGTAATTGTGATTCAGTCAGTTGGCTGAATATTTCTACACCAGGTTGGGAAAGGCTTGTAATCTCTATGATTGGCATTCTATTTCTGTGCTCGTAGGGCAGCCAAAGACTCTTTCAATGCAGCGATTTTCTCTTCAGAATCGCTTTGTTTTTTACGTTCCAAGGCAACGACAGCCTCAGGAGCGTTCTGTACGAACCGCTCGTTAGAGAGTTTTTTCATAACACCTGCAAGGAAACCCTCCAGATGCTTCAGTTGTGTCTCTTGTTTTTCTATTTCTGCATCAATGTCTATCATGTTGCCCAATGGAATAGCAAACTCGTCGGTTCCCACCATGAAGGCAGAGGCGGTGGCGTCTTTCTCGCTGACAACATGAATTGCATTCACATTCGCCATTTTCACGATGGCGGCTGTGTATGCCTCATAATGGTTGGCGGATACAGCCTGCAGCTCAAGCGCTTCTTTGGGAGCAATGTTTTTCTGATTGCGAACCATACGAACGCCACTGACAATCTGTTTTACCTCTTCTATGTCATTGGCAAGTTTTTTCTCTTCGTCAGTAGGAGTATTGAGTTTCAAACTTTCACGCATGATGCTCTCGCCCGCTTGACGTTCGTAGAGTGCTTGCCATAATTCTTCAGTGATGAATGGCATGAAAGGATGAAGCATTTTCAATAGAATGTCGAAGAAACGCAATGTCGCTTCAAAAGTGCCCTTGTCGATAGGTTGTGCCTCACCATTGACGTAGGAAGGTTTTACCATTTCCAGATACCAACTGGAGAACTCGTCCCAGAAAAGTTTATATACAACCATCAATGCCTCAGAAATGCGATACTTTGAGAACAGGTCTTGTAATTCTTCATTGGCAAGTTTTAACTTGGCATCAAACCATGCCACAGCAATCTTACTGGCTTCATTCTGTTGTATATCTGCCACCTGCCATCCTTTGACGAGCCGGAAAGCATTCCATATCTTGTTGTTGAAGTTACGACCTTGTTCACACAAACTCTCATCAAAGAGAATGTCATTGCCGGCAGGAGCAGAGAGCATCATACCCATGCGAACACCATCTGCTCCGAACTTCTCAATGAGTTCGATGGGGTCAGGACTGTTGCCAAGAGATTTGGACATCTTTCGTCCCAGTTTGTCGCGAACAATACCTGTAAAGTAAACATGCTTGAAAGGCATCTTGCCGACATACTCATATCCTGCCATTATCATACGGGCAACCCAGAAGAAGATGATGTCCGGACCCGTTACGAGGTCTGACGTGGGATAGTAATAGGCGAGTTCCTCACTTTGGGGATTGTTGATACCGTCAAAGAGGGAGATAGGCCATAGCCATGACGAGAACCATGTGTCAAGAGCATCCTCGTCTTGTCTCAAATCGGCATCTGTTACAGTAGGATTCTTTAGTTTGGCTAGTTCGAGTGCCTTCTCACGGTTCTCTGCTACAACGAAATCCCCTTCCTTATTATAATAATAAGCAGGAATACGGTGACCCCACCACAGTTGACGGGAAATACACCAGTCCTGAATGTTCTCCAACCAGTTCTTATAAGTGGTTTTGTATTTTGTAGGATAGAACTTTATGTCATCATTTATGACGGGTGGAAGAGCGATATCTGCAAAATGCTTCATCTTTAAGAACCACTGAAGTGAGAGGCGGGGCTCTATAGCTGTGTCCGGGTTCCGCTCAGAATAGCCCACCTTATTGATGTAATCTTCTATTCGCTCCATTAGTCCTGCTTCCTGTAAGTCTTTTGCTATCTGCTTACGACAATCGAAACGGTCCATTCCTACATATAATGGAGACTGTTTGGAAATGGTTCCATCTGCATTAAAGATGTCGATGGTCTCTAAATCGTGAGTCTTCCCCAACATGTAGTCATTGGTGTCATGAGCAGGTGTTACTTTCAGACAACCAGTACCAAACTCAATGTCCACGTAGCGGTCTTCTATTACAGGAATGACACGATTCACCAAAGGCACAATTACTTGCCGTCCCTTTAACCATTGGTTCTTAGGGTCCTTGGGATTGATGCACATTGCAGTGTCGCCCATGATTGTTTCTGGTCGTGTGGTGGCAACAACGGCGTAATAACCTTTGGCATCCTTATGAATGATGTTGCCTTCTTTTTCCAGTACATCTTGATTCTCCAGACTCTTTAGTCCTTCAACATAATATTTCAGATGGAACAGATGACTCTTCTCTTCTTTGTAAATAACCTCCTCAGTAGAAAGTGCCGTCAATGCTTTCGGATCCCAGTTTACCATGCGAAGTCCACGGTAGATTAATCCTTTGTTATAAAGGTCAACAAAAACCTTGATGACACTTTCTGAGCGTTTCTCATCCATGGTAAACGCAGTGCGGTCCCAGTCGCATGAAGCACCTAAACGACGTAGTTGTTTGAGGATGATACCTCCATGTTCTTCCGTCCAGTCCCATGCATGTTTCAAGAATTCCTCACGAGTAAGGTCGTGCTTCTTGATACCTTGTTCGGCGAGTTTCTTTACTACTTTCGCTTCCGTGGCAATAGAGGCATGATCGGTACCTGGAACCCAGCATGCGTTCTTACCCTCCATACGGGCACGGCGTACCAAAATGTCCTGGATGGTGTTGTTCAGCATGTGTCCCATGTGCAGGACACCAGTCACATTGGGCGGTGGAATGACGATTGTATAGGGTTCACGTCCGTCAGGCTTGCTGGCGAACAACTTGTTATCTAACCAATACTGATACCATTTCGACTCGACCTCTTTTGGGTCGTATTTGCTTGCTAATTCCATACTTATTTAATAATGACGTGCAAAAGTACATAAAAAAATTGAAACTGCCAAATAGGTCGATGAAATTTGGTAGTTTCGTTTTTATTTTGTACTTTTGCGATTGATTATGGAACAAAAACATACAAGAGATGAAAAAATGGCTGCTTTCGGGCGATTGCTGGATGTGATGGATCGTCTGAGGGTGGAGTGCCCATGGGATAGGAAACAAACAAATGAGTCGTTGCGTCCCAATACTTTAGAGGAAGCATACGAACTCAGCGATGCGCTTCTGCGGGATGACGCTACAGAAATATGTAAAGAACTGGGCGATGTTCTTCTTCATATCGTCTTCTATAGTAGAATAGGAGAGGAAAAGTCGCAGTTTGATATAGCCGATGTATGTAACAAGCTGTGTGATAAGATGATATTCCGTCATCCGCATGTCTATGGCAGCGTTGTCGCTAAGAATGCGGAGCAGGTGCTTGATAATTGGGAGCAAATCAAACAGAAAGAAAAGGATGGCAACAAATCTGTCTTGGGGGGCGTTCCGGCTTCTCTCCCTTCACTCATCAAGGCATACAGAATTCAAGATAAGGTCCGTCATGTCGGTTTTGACTGGGAGGATAAGCAAGATGTGTGGTCTAAAGTGCGCGAGGAAATTGATGAGCTGGAGGCAGAACTGAGAAAAGAAGACAAGAAGCACTCGGAACAAGAGTTGGGCGACTTTTTGTTTGCTGTCATCAATGCGGCCCGTCTTTATCATCTTAATCCTGACAATGCGTTGGAGTCGACTAACCAGAAGTTCATCCGTCGTTTTGATTATATCGAACAGCATAGCATCAAAGTGGGCAAACCGCTTACAGAGATGACCCTTCAGGAAATGGATGACCTGTGGAATGAGGCAAAACTTAAAGAAAACCAATAAAAATAAGATAACAATGAAGAAAATTGCATTTGTAATGACTTTGACGGCTGCTTTGGTAATTTCATTGAGCAGTTGTGGTGGTAAGACGCAACCAGTACCTTTTGACAATGGTGATTCGACGGACATGAGTGGCATGCAGGATCCTACGGTATATGGTGTTTGTGGTGAGGGTACAGCGATGAATACGCTTCAAATAATCACAGACCTGGGGGATACTATACAGCTAGACATCAACTATGCCCGTGAGAATAATCAGATATTCGGTGGGTTGCAAGCTGGTGATCGCATGGCCGTAGTTCCTAATGATAAAAAGACAGAGGCTTTGATAGTTGTCAATCAGGCAGCATTGTTAGGAAACTGGGTAATGCCCAACCCGTTGGACGGTAGCGATGAGGTTGGCTTCCGCATCAAAGAAGGTGGTATTGTGGAAGGTATTCAGCAAAGCAGTATTACTTATAAGACATGGCGGTTGGTTCAAGGGAAATTGGAGTTAGTTGATGTTCGCGAGGGTGGTGGCGAAGAAGAAGAGATTATTCTTTATAATATTGTGCGTCTGACTCCTGATTCTTTAATACTAAAGGAGGGCGAGGATACTTATGAGTATGGTCGTCAACAGCAGAAAAAGTTGGATTCTGACATTAAACTGGAAGAGGCATCCGAGGATGATTATAAAATTTGAGCATAGTCTTGGAGCCTTTTAGAATACATATATTAGGGTGTGGAAGTGCTTTGCCGACACTTCATCATTATGCCTCGGCGCAAGTGGTGGAAGTGCGCGGCAAGCAGTTTATGATAGATTGTGGAGAGGGAACGCAGATGTTGTTACGTCGTTCCCGAATCCGCTTCACCAAGCTCTCAGCCGTTTTTATCAGTCATCTTCATGGTGATCATTGTTTTGGACTGATAGGTATGATAAGTACTTTTGGTCTTTTGGGTCGAACTGCGAAATTGGATGTCTATGCCCCAGCAGCATTAGAGATAATGCTACATAAGCAAATGCAATTGTTTTGTCATGGGCTTGATTATGAAGTGGTCTTCCATGCTGTTGATACGACTCGTCAGGATGTGATTTATGAGGATCGCAGTCTGACAGTAGAATCCATTCCTTTAGAGCATCGTATTCCATGTTGTGGATTTCTTTTTAAGGAGAAGCCCACCTTGCCGCATATCAAGCGTGACATGATAGGTTTCTATCAGATTCCTATCTCTCAGATTAATAACATCAAGATGGGTGCTGATTGGGTGACTGCAGAAGGTGAGATCGTGACTAATAATTGTTTGGTGGAGCCTGCCGAGCCAGCCCGCAGCTATGCTTACTGTAGTGATACTCGTTATATTCCCACACTTCACGAAAGGATAAAGGGCGTGACGGCATTATATCATGAAAGCACTTATGGCATGGATAACCTGCAACTGGCAGAGAAATACTATCATTCCACCGCCCGCCAAGCGGCGTCGGTGGCGCGTGATGGGCAAGTCGGTAAGTTGTTGCTAGGACATTATTCCTCACGTTATGACGATGAACACGTACTTTTAAATGAGGCAAAAGAGGTGTTTGAGAACAGCTTTTTATGTGACGAGCAGATGATTTTTGACCTTTAAGTGCATTTTTTTCGTTATAATTTGGTAATTCTAATTATTTTTGCTACTTTTGCAATTGCAATATGTATAGCGTATGATAAAACGATTACTTAACATATCACTTTTTGTTGCATGTTTGTTCATGCTCCCATTAACTGCTCAAGCGGTTCCGGTTGAGAGCCTTGGTATTGAGCAGATAGATGAGAAAAACGATGTCCAGATAAATGTTAACAGGTCTGTCGTCCATATTACTGGAGCGGAGGGACAGGTCATGGAGGTCATTTCATTGACCGGTCGTCATGTAATGTCAGTACGTATAGAAAGTCCGGCACAAAGAATTGAATTAACAAACATACCTAAAGGTTGCTACATTATCAAAGTTGGAAAGGTTGTCAGAAAGATTGTCATCTGATATTCCTTTTATTTCTGATGGTGTCATTATCCCTCGTAGGATGTAATGGTGATTCCATTCAGAAAGGCGAAATAACTATGGAGGCGTTTTCAGATTTGAAGACGCCTGCTTTTAAAATAACACCATCCGAAATACAGTCAGCCTTGAAAAAAATGGGGAAGGTAGGCAAAGACACATTGTCTCCCTCAGTTCGTACAGCTTTGTACTATCATGGGGATGGTCCTATGTTGTGGATTAGCAGGCAGGGCGTTTCTCCGATGGCTGATACACTGATACAACAGTTATATCAGGTGGAGCGGATAGGTTTTTCCGTTGCTCGTTTCAAAATTGATGAGATAGAGGATGACTTACGTCGCTTCAAAGCGTTGGACTTCGACAAGGAGCATTCCATTAATGAGGTGATAGCTCATTTGGAGTACCGTCTGACGCATGCATATTTAACTTATGTGGCAGGTCAACAATATGGTTTTGTTAATCCGAAGTCTGCCATGAATATAGTGGAGTCAAAACCCGATAGTCTTGGAAATGTCAAGACACGCTATGTCAACCAGTATGATGTTCCTGTATTACGTCCTTCTTATGCTTTCTATGAGAAAGCTTTTCGTAAGATATCCAACGATAGCGTGGGACCTATGATGCGGGAAGTGGAACCTCAGTCTCCGCTCTATCGTAGTTTGTTGAGTCAGTTGTCAGACTCTTCAACGGACAAGCGGATGAAAGTATTAGTTAATATGGAGCGTTGTCGTTGGAAGGAAAAAAGTCCGATGCCCACTACAGGTAAGTATGTGGTGGTCAATATACCTGCTTTCATGCTCTATGCCTATGGTCCTGATTCGACCATGTCAATGCGTATTGGGTGTGGCACAAACAGCACGAGAACTCCTTTGCTGACCAGTGCAATAGAGTATTTTCAAGTCAATCCAGAATGGAATATTCCTCAAAGCATTGTCAACAATGATGTACTCAGACATGCTGGTGACAGCGCCTATTTCGCTCGTCACCGTTACTACATCGCTGAGCGTGCCACCGGTAAAAAAGTCGCTATTGGCAGTGTAAGTCGTGCAATGCTGGAGAGTGGCAAGTATCGGGTGTCGCAAGACGGAGGACGTGGAAATTCTCTGGGGCGCATTGTGTTCCGTTTTAAGAATAATTTCTCAGTATATCTGCACGACACATCAACGCCTGGTTTCTTCCAAAACAGTTGGCGAGGTGTGTCGCATGGCTGTGTTCGTGTACAGCGTCCTTTTGACTTTGCCCATTTCCTCTTAGGGGATATTGATGACTGGACACTTGATAAGATACGCATCTCGATGGACATCGCTCCGCAGACCGAGCAGGGCAAGGAGTATGTCCGCACTCATGAGCCTAAGGAGAATGAGAATGGTCGTAAACTTCCTCGCAGGTTGATTAGTTATATGCCTGTGAAGCCTCACGTACCTATTTATATTATTTATTATACCATATATCCAGATGAGAATGGATATATACAGACCTATCCAGATGTGTATGGATATGATAAGTCTGTGTGGAACCACTTAAAGAAATACATCTGATGACCATTGACGAGAAGCAGTTGACAGCCATGCTCTCAGATCCTGCTACGCAGCGGAAGGCTTTTGAGATGGTCGTTCGACAATATAGTGAACAACTGTATTGGCAGGTGCGCCATATTGTGCTTACCCATGAGGACGCCAATGATGTCATGCAGAATGTGATGATGAAGGCCTGGACCAATCTGGACTCTTTCCGTAAGGATTCCAAACTTTCTACCTGGCTTTATCGTATTGCCATTAATGAGAGCCTTGATTTCGTACGACGGCAAAAAGGGGTTACTGCTGTTAGTGCCGATGATACCCCAGGTATTGCCAATACTCTTCTTGCAGACCGCTATTTCGATGGAGACGAGACAGAGGCACAGTTGCAGGAGGCAATTGCCCAGTTGCCAGAAGTGCAGCGTACAGTTTTCAATCTCCGTTATTATGACGAGATGAAATATAGTGAGATGAGTAAGATTCTCAACACCTCAGAGGGGTCGTTGAAAGCATCTTATCATATTGCTGTGAAGAAAATATCAGAGTTTTTTAAACAACGGGATTAAACCTTTCCTGTTAATGAACGTCCAAATAGTAAAGAAAACAACTATGAACGAAGAGAAATATTTAGAAGAGCGACTGACGAAGCACAATCCTTTCCAGGTTCCGGAAGGATATTTTGACAGTTTTGCTGAGCAGGTGATGAATCAGTTGCCAGAGCGTCAGCAGGAGGCACGTCGAGTACTGCTCCGCCCTTGGATGTATGCAGCTGCTTGTCTGGTGGTTGCAGTGTTCTGTGTGGCAGTATACTTCTCACGTATCAGTACGGAGGCGCATGAGACACCACAGATGGCTGTCTCTGAATCGTATATGGATGCTGCCGCTGATTATGCGATGATAGATAATTCAGATATTTACGCCTGTCTGGCAGATAATTAAAGAGTGATGTCTATGAAGCGATATGTATTTTTTTGTTTCTCTTTCATACTGGTCACCGTATGTTTCGCACAGGGGAAGAAATTTTCTCCCGAGAAATTTGATGCGGAGATGACGGCATATATTACGAAAGAGGTACGACTCACAGATGAAGAAGCTGCCAAGTTCTTCCCCCTGCTTCGTGAGATGCATAAGAAACAGCGTTGTCTGTATAAGAAAATGCGTGATGGCGGAAAGGAGAAACCTACTACAGAGGAAGGGTGTGCTGCTGCTATCCGTGAGCGTGACAAATGGGATATTGAGCTCAAGCAGTTGGAGCAGTGCTATCATAAGAAGATGATGCAAGTGCTTCCTGCGTCAAAAGTCTATGATGCCATCAGGGCTGAGAGCCAGTTCCATCGTAGGATGATGAAAGGGTGGCAGAAGGGCAGACACCATTAAGGTCACATTTCTTACAATGTGGCTTTCTGGAGGTACACACATACCGCCCGTGAAGCAATAGCCAATGATGTGCCCGTGGAATATCTTCCGCGGGTATATTTTTTACCAGCATCTGTTCTACTTTATAAGGAGTGTTATCTTTCTTTGTGACAAGTCCTAACCGGTGACTGACACGGAAGACGTGTGTATCCACAGCCATGGAAGACTTGCCGAAAGCAACGCTCTGTATCACATTCGCTGTCTTCCTGCCAACCCCCGGCAAGTCTAGCAGCAGGTTCATATCCTGCGGTACCTCTCCCTCATGTCTCTCTACCAGCATTCGCGCCATTTTCACCAGATGCTCTGCCTTCGAATTAGGGTAGGAGACACTCTTTACGTATTCCAGCACGTCCTCCACTTCCGCTGTCGCCATCGTTTTTGCGTCAGGGAAATGACGAAACAGCTCAGGTGTCACTTGGTTAATGCGTTTGTCTGTACATTGGGCACTCAGTATCACAGCCACCAGCAACTGGAACACACTGCTGAACTCCAGTTCTGTCTGTACCTCCGGCATCTGCTCACGGAAGTACTTGAGTACATAGTCATATCTTTCCTTACGAGTCATTCTATACTTTATTATTATGGCTGACAAAGTTAGCAATTTTTGTTGACACTGCCAACTTTTGTCGTCACTTTGCAGAAAAAAGATAGTCTCTCTCTGCATTCGCTTCTCCAAAATTTGGTTTTCTGCTTACTAATTCGTAATTTTGCAAAAGATTATGAACGATAATAAACAAGCGACACTCGAACTGGGCACAAAGCCTGTGGGACAACTGTTGATGCAGTATGCCCTACCTGCCATTGTCGCGATGACGGCTTCAAGTTTTTATAACATCATCGACCGTGCGTTTATAGGTCAGGTGGTGGGTCCTGAGGCGATAGCGGGTTTGGGTATCACCTTTCCATTCATGAACCTCAGTGCCGCCTTCGGTGCCGCAGTCGGAGTGGGTGCCTCAACATGTATCTCCGTGAAGTTAGGGCAGCGAGACTATAAGACGGCGCAGTATCTGCTGGGCAATACAGTGACACTGAACTTGATTATCGGTTTTCTGTTCATGGCGGTATGCCTAGTGTTCCTTGATCCTATCTTGCGTTTCTTCGGTGCCTCTGACGTGACATTACCCTATGCTCGTGAGTTCATGATAGTTATTCTGCTGGGTAATATCATCACCCACATGTATTTCGGAATGAATGCAGTGCTGAGGGCTGCGGGAAAGCCCCGTCACGCTATGTATGCCACTCTCTTTACGGTGGGTATGAACATCTTCCTGGTCATTGCTTTTGTTTGGTGGTTCCGATGGGGCATCAGAGGTGCCGCCCTTGCCACCGTCACCTCACAGACAATGGCACTTTGTTGGCAGATGTGGGTGTTCTCAGACAAGCGTGAGTTGCTACATCTTCGTAAGGGTATCTATAAATTGAAGATTAATTTGGTGAAGAACATCATCGCGATAGGTATCTCACCCTTCCTGATGAATGCTACTTCCTGTGTGATAGTTATCGTCATGAACAACCAGTTCGTGCGCTATGGCGGAGATATGGCGGTAGGAGCCTATTCCATTGCCAACTCTGTGGTGATGGTACTTTTCATGTTTGTGATGGGTATGATACAAGGTATGCAGCCCATCGTGGGTTATAACTATGGTGCCGAACATTTCGACCGTATGTTCCGTTGTCTGTGGTTGACGATAGCCACAGCGACAACCATCCTGCTGATAGGTTGGACGGTGTCAATGCTCTTTCCCGAACAGATTGCCCGCGTGTTCACAACAGACTCCACACTGATTGATATTGCAGCACGTGGTATCAAGCTCAATATGATTGTGTTCTTCGTGGTGGGTGCACAAGCTGTTATCACTAATTTTTTCCAGTGTATCGGCAAGGTGAAGATCAGTATATTCCTTTCTCTCTCGCGTCAGTTGATTCTCTTGTTGCCTATGGCATATATCTTCCCATTTTTCTGGGGCTTGGATGGTGTATGGTATTCTATGGCGGCAAGTGATTTCGGCTCTTTCTCTATGACTATTCCACTGTTATTTTGGTATATCAGAAAATTCAAAGCTTATGGAAAATAAACATCTTATCATCAATGTCGGAAGACAGCTGGGAAGTGGTGGACATGACATCGCCCGTATGTTAGCCCTCGACTTCAATGCCAAGTATTATGACAAAGAAATTCTTAATCTTGCAGCCAAGGAAAGTGGCTTTAGTGAGAAAATATTTGAGCAGAACGATGAGAAAAAGGGATTTATCCGCGGACTGTTCAGTATGACAACTCCTCATGTGAGTGGTGCCTATGAGTCGGGTTTCTCACAAGAGAACCTGTTTAAATTTCAGAGTGATGCTATCCGTAAGGCAGCGCAAGAGGGCTCTTGCGTCTTTGTAGGTCGTTGTGCTGACTATGTGCTTCGTGATTTTGAGAATGTGGTGAATATCTTTATCACAGCCTCCATGCATGACAGGGTAGAACAGATCCTTAATAAGCAGAAAGTGACACCTCCGGAGGCAAAACGGATCATCCTTCAGGCAGAGGGTAAGCGTGCCTCTTATTACAACTACTATACAGGTAAGAAATGGGGGCATGCTGAGTCGTATGACCTCTGTGTAAATACTAGTATACTGGGTATGGTGGACACGGAGAAGATGATAGCCGAGTTTATCAGAAAGAAGTTTAATTTATGAAACGAATAGGCATTATCAGTGATACGCACAGCTACTGGGACGATAAGTACCTGAAGTATTTCGAGCCTTGCGACGAGATATGGCACGCTGGGGATATCGGTTCTCTGGAGGTGGCTGAACGCTTGAATGAGTTCCGTCCGTTACGTGCTGTCTGTGGCAACTGTGATGGAGGAGACCTCCGTCTGATGTATCCTGAGGTGCTGCGTTGGAAATGTGAGGATGTTGACGTGTTGATGAAGCATATCGGTGGTTATCCTGGAAATTATGACTACTCGATTCGTGGACAACTCTATGCTTCACCTCCCCAGCTTTTTATCGCCGGTCACTCTCATATCCTGAAGGTGAAGTTCGATAAGACCCTCAATCTTCTGCATATAAACCCGGGCGCTGCAGGGATGCAAGGATGGCATAAGGAGCGTACTCTGGTGCGCCTGACCATCGAGGGCGAAAAATTCACCGATTGTGAGGTGATTACATTAGGGAGATAATATCGGAATATCGAAAAAAAAGAAATAATATGAAACGTACAATTGTAATTACTGGCGGTGCAGGCTTCATCGGAAGTCATGTGGTGCGCCTTTTTGTGAACAAGTACCCAGATTACCACATCATCAATCTGGATAAGTTGACGTATGCAGGCAATCTCGCTAATCTCAAGGATATCGAGGATAAACCCAACTATGAGTTTGTGAAGATGGACATCTGTGACTTTGATGCCTTCTATCAGTTGATGCAGGACAAGAAGGTGGACGGTATCATCCATTTGGCTGCTGAGAGTCATGTGGACCGTTCCATCAAGGATCCGTTTACCTTTGCCAAGACCAATGTGATGGGTACACTCTCGCTGCTGCAGGCAGCCAAGTTGTATTGGGAGTCACTGCCTGAGAAGTATGAAGGAAAGCGCTTTTACCATATCTCCACCGATGAGGTATATGGTGCCCTGGAGCTCACCCATCCAGAGGGTATTGAGCCACCCTTCACGACGACGGCTTCGAGTGCAGAGCATCACTTGGCGTATGGTGATAAGTTCTTCCTGGAGACCACGAAGTATAATCCACACTCACCCTATAGTGCATCGAAGGCATCCAGTGACCATTTCGTGCGTGCTTTCCACGACACTTATGGCATGCCTGTTGTGGTGACCAACTGCTCGAATAACTATGGTCCGTACCAGTTCCCAGAGAAACTGATACCGCTTTTCATCAACAATATCCGTCACCGCAAGCCACTGCCGGTCTATGGTAAAGGTGAGAACGTGCGTGACTGGCTGTTTGTCGAGGATCATGCCCGTGCCATCGACCTCATCTTCCATGAGGGAAAGATTGCTGATACGTATAACATCGGAGGTTTCAACGAGTGGAAGAACATTGATATCATCAAAGTGGTCATCAAGACCGTGGACCGTTTGCTGGGTCGTAAAGAGGGCGAGGACATGGACTTGATTACCTTCGTCACTGACCGTGCCGGTCATGACCTCCGTTATGCCATAGACTCTACTAAGTTGCAGAAAGAACTTGGATGGGAACCCTCCTTGCAGTTTGAAGAGGGTATCGAGAAGACCGTCCGCTGGTACCTGGACAATCAGGAGTGGCTCGATAACGTAACCTCTGGTGACTACCAGAAGTATTATGATAATATGTATGCAAACCGATAAACAAAACAAATACGATTATGAAGAAGATTCTGTTACTGGGAAGTGGTGAGTTAGGTAAGGAGTTCGTGATTGCTGCCAAGCGCGCTGGTGCTTATGTTGTGGCTTGTGACCGTTATAACGATGCCCCTGCTATGCAGGTGGCTGACGAGCGTGAGGTGTTCTCTATGCTCGATGGTGATGCGCTGACTGCTGCTGTCAAGAAACATCAGCCAGATATCATTGTCCCGGAGATAGAGGCTATCCGTACCGAGCGTCTTTTTGACTTTGAGAAGGAGGGTATCCAGGTGGTTCCTTCTGCCCGTGCTGTCAATTTCACGATGAACCGTCGTGCCATCCGTGACCTTGCCAGTCGTGAACTCGGCTTGCGTACGGCAAAGTATTTCTATGCCAAGACTTTCGACGAGTTCAAGAAGGCAGCAGATGAGATTGGCTTCCCTTGTGTGGTGAAACCGCTGATGTCTTCCTCTGGTCATGGACAGAGCTATGTGCATAACGATGATGAACTGGAACAGGCTTTCCGTGAGGCAATGGAGGGTAGCCGTGGTGATGTCAAGGAGGTAATTATTGAGGAGTTTATCGACTTCGAGTCGGAGTTTACATTGCTTACCGTGACCCAGAAGAACGCTCCCACGATTTTCTGTCCGCCTATTGGGCATGTGCAGAAGGGCGGTGACTATCGTGAGTCATGGCAACCCTATAAGATTTCGGATGAGGCTCTCAAACAGGCTCAGCACATGGCTGACCAGGTGACAAAAGCACTTACTGGTTATGGTATCTGGGGTGTAGAGTTCTTCCTGACCCGTCAGGGAGAGGTTATCTTCTCAGAACTCTCACCACGTCCGCATGATACTGGTATGGTGACACTGGGTCATACCACTAACCTCTCAGAGTTTGAGCTTCATTTCCGTGCTGTCATGGGACTGCCTATCGCTGGTATCCATCTGGAGCATGCTGGTGCTTCCGCTGTTATCCTCTCTCCAGAGGAAAAGGTGGGGTCATTGGATTACAACCTTGTGGAGGCGCTGAAGGAAGACCGCACCCGCATCCGTATCTTCGGTAAGCCCGAGGCTCATTTTGGTCGTCGTATGGGTGTTGTCCTTTGCTATGGTGAGGCGGGTGACAGTACTGATGAGCTCCGTGACAAGGCAAAGCGTCTTGCCAAGACCGTTCTGGGTACAGATCCTTATATGAAGAAATGATAGGAAAGATCATAGACTTACCCAAGATTACTGACCCTCGTGGCAACTTGACATTCGCTGAGGCGCAGCAAATGGTGCCGTTTGATATCAAGCGTGTCTATTGGGTGTATGATGTCCCCGGTGGTGAGAGCAGGGGAGGTCATGCTCATAAGAGGTTGCGTCAGTTTGTGGTGGCTTTGAGCGGCTCATTCCATGTGACACTGGATAACGGACGTGAGCGAGAGACCATCTTGCTGAATCATCCTTATCAGGGTTTACTCATAGAGACGAACACATGGCGTACACTGGATGACTTCTCCAGTGGCGCCGTATGTCTAGTCCTTGCCTCAGAACATTATGAGGAGGATGACTATATCTATGAGTATGATGATTTCTTGAAGTACGTGGGATGTTCGAGATAAAACGGTATACACCAGACCTTGCGGACGAATGGAACGCATTCGTGGCACAGTCGAAGAATGGTACGTTTCTCTTCGACAGGGGTTATATGGACTATCATGCCGACCGTTTCCATGACCATTCGTTGATTATCTATCGGCGGGGAAAATGCTATGCATTACTCCCAGGTTGTGTGGATGGTGACACTTTCTATTCGCACAAGGGGCTGACGTATGGCGGACTGGTGATGAGTGACAAGACTACAGCAGCTGATGTCGTGCAAATTTTTAAGCTGTTGAATGTCATGCTCAAGGAGGAAGGTATTAAGCGTGTAGTATACAAACCTGTGCCGTGGATATACCATCGTCAACCGTCAGAGGAAGACCTGTATGCAATAGTCGAGATTTGTGGTGCCACCATGTCAAGGGGGTTGTCTTCTGCCGTCAGTCGGGAACATCACAGTGAGTGGTACCGCATCCGTGAGTGTGGTGTCAGGCATGCCTCACATATGGGATTGACGGTAGAAGAGTCCGAAGATTATCGGGCATTCTGGAAAGTACTTTCCAAAAACTTACTTGAACGTCATGGGTTGTCTCCTGTCCATACCGTTGAGGAGATAGAATTGTTACATCAGCGTTTCCCAAAGCTGATTCGTCTGATGGTCGTTAAGGAGAATACTGAAGTCGTAGGTGGTACTGTGTTGTATATTTCCGGGCGCGTGGTTCATTCTCAGTATATCGCTGCCAGTCCTCGCGGAAAGAAAATTCATGCTCTTGACTATTTATTCCATGTAATACTGCCGAAGGCACTGCAGGAACATGCGTTTTTCGATTTCGGTATCTCGACAGAGAAGCATGGTACCTATCTGAATGAGGGGCTGATTTATCAGAAAGAAGGATTTGGTGGTCGCGGTATCTGTTACGACTGGTACGAGTGGAACTTGTAAAATAGGTACGGGCAATGTCTTTTACTTCTTTCGCATTCTTGTTTTTCTTACCAGTAGTATTTGTCGTTTATTGGATTTTACAATCTCATTTGCGTCTGCAGAACCTCTGGGTTGTTATAGCCAGTTATGTGTTTTATAGTTGGTGGGATGTCCGATTTTTGCTATTGATAATCATTACTTCATGCAGTAGTTATGGTAGTGCCCTTCTGATTAGTCGTAATCCTTCAAGGAGAGGTTTGATTCTCTGGTTAAACATTCTCTTAAATCTTGGTATACTTGCCTGTTTCAAGTATTATAATTTCTTTGCTGATAGTCTTCGTGATATAGGGGGAACTATAGGAGTTGATTTCTCCATCCCAGAACTGTCTATTATCTTGCCGGTAGGTATTAGCTTCTACACATTCCAGTCTTTGGGATATGTTTTGGATGTGTATCGTGGAAAAGCAAAGCCTACTACAGATATCATAGCATTTCTCGCTTTTGTTAGTTTTTTCCCTCAGTTGGTGGCAGGTCCCATAGAACGAGCTACTAGTTTATTGCCTCAAATGCTGTCCAGAAGATATTTCAACAGGAATGATGCTGTTGACGGGTTAAGGCAGACTTTATGGGGGGTCTTCAAGAAGATGGTGATAGCGGACAGTTGTGCGATGGCTGTCAATCAGGTGTGGGATACCTGGCAGGATGCTACTGGTACTATGCTTTTGATGGGAATGTTGCTTTTTACATTCCAGATATACTGTGATTTCTCTGGCTATTCTGATATCGCCATAGGTGTTTCTAAACTTTTTGGAATTAGGTTATGCGACAATTTCCGTTGTCCTTATTTCTCACGTAACATGACTGAGTTTTGGAGGCGTTGGCACATATCTCTCATGACATGGTTCAGAGACTATGTGTATATTCCTTTAGGAGGAAGTCATGGGGGCAAAGGACGAACCATCGTCAATATCTTTGTCGTATTCCTGTTGAGTGGTCTTTGGCATGGGGCAAATTGGACTTTCGTAACTTGGGGCTTCTATCATGCATTTCTTCTTGTCCTGTTATTGCTTTTCAACAGGAAAAAGCAACGATACGATGACCCTGCAAGTTTCCGTCAGTTGCCATCTGTGCTGTTGACATTGACTCTTGTCGCCATAGGTTGGGTCATCTTCCGCTCTGACTCGGTAAATGACGGTGTGGCATATCTCGTTCGTATGTTCAGTCTCCTTCCATCTGTCTGTATCAAGGATCTTGTAATGGGAAAAGTGGCACTGATACTCTGTTCCTGCCTGATGATTGTTGAGTGGTTAACACGTTATAGGAGATATGCGTTGGACTTCAGCCCGACGGGTATTTTCCGCAAACCTGTCTGTCGGTGGTTGTTATATTATGTGTTATTACTGATGATCATATTGATGCATGGGGATGAGCAAATGTTTGTGTATTTCCAGTTCTAATCAGTGTTATGAGAAAGTTTATTATCCAATGTGTATGTTTCCTTTTGCCTCTGCTGGTTGTAGCTGGTGTCGCAGAGATGTATATGCGTCATCTGCCTAACTCCTATCAACAGAAAGAGACATGGATGCAGACACATGCCTCTGAGGTCGAGGTGCTCATATTGGGAAACTCACATGGACTGTTCGGACTACGTCCTGATTGTATGTCATCTAGGAAAACCTATAATCTCTGTCAGGTATCTCAGATATTTGAATATGATGAGTATCTCTTAAAACGTTATGCGCCTAAGTTAAAGAAGTTGCGGGAAGTGATACTGATAGCTGACAATTCCAATCTGTTTGATGCTCCTTTGGAACAGACGGAATGGTTTCGGTGTATCTACTATAGGCTCTATATGGATTATCCTAAGCATTCCTTGTGGAGTAAGTATGGTTTTGAGTTAAGTAATGTACAGGCAGCCTGGCAGAAATTCCTTGCTGGCAAATCTGATTGTGACAGCCTCGGATGGAATAGGAGTTATGCACAGGCGAAACGTTCGGAGGAGAGTTTTACAGAACAGGAAATAGAAAATGCCATCAGACATCATCATTGTAAAGACTGGGCAGTCGCCAATAACAACCTCGTCACGCTACGCCGTATTGCGGAATGGTGTCATGAGCATCAAATAAGACTCCTGCTGGTTCAGGCTCCTGTGACAAATGACTATTACAAGAGGATTGATAAAAGACAACGCCATTTCATCAAGAGCCTCTCCCTTATACCTTATGTCCAGATATTGGATTATTCTGATGACAAGAGGTTTAATGACCATGATTTCTTTGACGCAGACCATCTTACTGATGAAGGTGCCAGGAAGTGGAGTGAAATGATTAACAATACGATATTGTAGTAAATTATTTTTTTTCTTGTTTATTCCTTTATTTTTTGTACCTTTGCACGGACGCTATGATCAAGTACTTGGACTTAAAACGGGTGAATGCTCCTTACGACGAGGAGATGCGACATGCCATTGATGGCGTGCTGCAGCGGGGATGGTATCTCAAAGGCGAGGCTACACGCCAGTTCGAGCAACATTACGCCGACTATATCGGTACGCGCTATTGCGTAGGTTGTGGCAACGGACTGGATGCACTCACGCTGATATTCCGTGCCTATAAGGAGATGGGGGTGATGCAGGAGGGTGACGAGGTCATCGTACCTGCTAACACGTATATTGCCTCTATCCTTGCCATTACTGAGAATAATCTCAAGCCGGTGTTGGTGGAACCGGATATCCATACGCTACAGATTGACGATACTCTCATCGAACAGGCTGTCACCCCTCGCACTCGCGCCATCATGATAGTCCATCTCTATGGTCGCTGTGCCTATACCGAGAGGATAGGGGACATCTGCCGTCGCCATCATCTCAAACTGATTGAGGACAATGCTCAGGCACACGGCTGTATGTATGTCTCGACTAAGTCGAAGCGAACAGGCTCTCTCGGTGATGCCGCAGGTCATAGTTTTTATCCTGGCAAGAACCTGGGTGCCTTAGGGGATGCGGGTGCCGTCACGACGAATGATGGACAGTTGGCGGAGATAATCCGTTCATTAGGGAATTATGGAAGTGCTCGGAAATATGTGTTCGATTATCAGGGGCGTAACTCCCGTATCGATGAGTTGCAAGCTGCTATGCTTGATGTCAAACTGAGATACTTGGATGCGGCAAATGCCAAGCGGAAGGAAATAGCTTCCTTATATATAAATAAGGTACGTAATCCGCAGATAGTCATTCCACAGTCTGACAGAGACAGTGTGTGGCATATTTTCCCGATTCTTTGTGAGCGTCGTGATGCCTTGCAAGATTTTCTGAGGGCAAATGGTGTGGAGACGCAAATTCATTATCCCATTCCTCCTCATCAGCAGCGTTGTTATGCGGGGTGGAAGGGACTTTCATTACCAGTCACGGAACGTATCCACCAACAAGAAATAAGCCTCCCCTGTCATCAGGCTTTGACAACAGAGGAGGTCGATACCATTATCAATCTCTTGAATATTAGTACTCCATGACAGCAGGCAGTTCCTTTGCCTGGTCAATCATCTTCTGAATCTCAACAACGGCAGGAACACGGTTGGTGAGGTTTTTCTGGGCATTCACTTCCTCCAGTTTTGCCTGAAGATTCCCTGCAACACGGTGCTTCAACTCTTTCACAGTGTCAACACCTGCTGCCTCCAGGAGTTCAGCGAACTGAGGACCGACACCATTGATGCGATACAGGTCACAATGGTTAGCCCATTTCAGAATCAACTTGCCGCTGATACCTGTCTCTGCCTCTAAAGCCTTGCGACCAGCGGGTTTTGCACACTTCTCCAACAGCTCTGCGTCTGTCTTAATACCTGCGGCAATCAGTTTCTCTGCGTAAACATCGCCAACTCCTTCGATGTCAATTACTTTGTAAGTCATAATGTTTTAAATTTATTGGTTAGTAATAAAAGGATTACTCTTGCAAAAGCAGGACGGTGACACTGCGGGCAGCCTGAGCTCCCATCACCAGCACCTGAGCAATGTCTGCCGTCTTGGAGGGACCGCTGATAAAGGTGCCGTAACCGTCGTAGGTCTTGTCAAACTCTATGCGCTTGTATGCCTCATGCATATTGTTGACGATCTGCGACTTGGGCAACAGGATGATGAGGTTCTCGGAGATAAAGCAGACAACTTTCTCCTTCATCTGCTGGGGTATCCAGACACATCCGTTCTCGGCAACACCGAACTTGCCACGTATCACACCCACATCTGTACCGTTGAGGTCACGGGCTCTTCCCACCGTATCGGGATTGCGGGTGGCAATGGTGATCTCTGGGAGATTCGAGGCAATCTCTTTGGCATCGGGGTATAGCTCACGGATGAGTTCGTTGATGTCTCTTCCTGATTCCACCTCAATGGCATTACCACCGACACTCTTGGTCATATTCATGAACTGTAATAGTGGGTCTGGGTAGGTGATGGCATTGATGTCACTCAGGTCGGGCATGTCGAACTGTTGACGGATATTCGCCCTGTATTTCTTCAGTATATCTTCTTTACTGCTCATAACTTCAATTCTTTTAGTCACTACGCTTTGTAAAAGCGTCTTGCGACGATAACTTCAATCCTTCAATTCTTCAATCCTCTCATGGAACGGTTTCTTGGGGAATTTGAACATGTCGTGACCTTCAGCCCAAGGGTTCAGTCCACAGTTCATGATAGGCGATGGGATAAGGTTTGCCCAATGTGCCATCGAGGTTCCCGTATTGTATAGTGCGGGGTTGCCGTAGAGGACAGACATGGCACGGCACATGAGCTTCTTCTGCGGGTTAGCAGTGCCGAAGTCGTCCAACTGCTGGCGCCAGAGGTATATCTGGTCTCCAAGGTTGACCTTGACGGGACAAACGGTCTGGCAGGAATTACATAGGGTGCATGCGGAGACGTTGCCACTATGTTTCTGGGCATCACGCAGCATACCGAGGTTGATGCCGATAGGACCGGGGATGAAATAGCTGTAGCTGTAACCACCAGAGCGGCGGTATACGGGACAGGTGTTCATACAAGAACCACAGCGGATGCACTTCAGTGACTCCCAGTGCTCTGGGTTGGCAATCCATTCTGAGCGTCCATTGTCCACCAGGATGATATGCATGTGATGGGCGGTAGGACGTGCCTTGCGGAAATGTGAGGTGTAGGTCGTGGTGGGCTGACCGGTTCCTGCACGGCAGAGCATACGCTGGAACACGGCAAGACAGTCGTAGTTGGGAATGACTTTCTCCAGTCCGATGGCTGCGATATGTAGTTTCGGACAGGAGGTAGACATATCGGCGTTGCCCTCATTGGTGCATACCACGATGTCACCGGTCTCAGCAATACCGAAATTGGCTCCCGTCATGCCGGCATCGGCTGTCAGGAACTCGTTGCGCAGGCTCAGTCGTGCACAATAGGTAAGGTACGTGGGGTCGTGATTACCTTTCTCACTACCCAATTTCTCCTCAAACAGTTCTCCCACGTCATCATGGTTCAGATGGATGGCGGGCATCACGATATGGGACGGCTTCTGACCTTTCAACTGGATGATACGCTCGCCCAGGTCGGTCTCCACGACTTCAATGCCACGCTCCTCCAGGTAGGGGTTCATCTCACACTCCTCGGTGAGCATGGATTTCGACTTCACCATCTTCTTCACGTCATGGTTCTTGAGGATGCCATAGACAATCTCGTTGAACTCCTTGGCATCCTTCGCCCAGTGTACCTCCACACCGTTCTTCTCGGCATTGGTGGCAAACTGGTCGAGGTATTCGTCCAGATGGGTGATGGTATGCCGCTTGATGGCTGAGGCTTTCTCACGGAGCTGTTCCCACTCGTCAAGACCGTAAGCCATGTTATCACGCTTGCTGCGTACTGCCCAGAAGGTGGCATCGTGCCAATGGGCATATTGTTGGTTCTTCAGGAACTCCTTAGCTGCTTTTGAATGTGCTGTACTCATAGTCCTGCTGCTAAAATCTCTACTACGTGTTTGAACTCGATCTTCAGTCCTTGCTTCTTGGCAACACCTGCCATGTGCATCAGACAGGAGCAGTCGGGACCGGTGATATACTCGGCTCCAGTTTTGATGTGTCGCTCTACCTTGTCTTTTCCCATTTGTGCCGAAACAGCGGTCTCCTCAATGGAGAACATACCGCCGAAGCCGCAGCACTCATCGGGACGCTCGGGCTCTACGACATCAATGCCGTCTACCAGTTGCAACAGGTCTTTGATCTTATTGAAAGGTGTCACATGTTCCTCAGAGGGGGAGGAGAGCCCTAACTCACGTACGCCATGGCATGAGTTGTGCAGACTGACTTTATGGGGGAAGGTCCCTAAGCGTTGGTTAACCTTCACGACATCATGAAGGAACTCAACGATATCCATACATCTCTTCGCTGTCTGACACTCATGGTTCAGCAGACGGGGGTAGTTCAGTTTGACAAAAGCGGTGCAACTCACTGACGGTGCAACGACATAGTCAAATTCCTTGAAAAGGTTCTCGAATTTCTCTGCCAGGGGGATGGCTTGTTTCTCAAAGCCGGCATTAGCCATCGGCTGTCCACAGCAGGTCTGGTTGAGAGGGTAGGTGACGTCAATCCCTAAATGGCGCAGTAACTTATAGGTTGCTATGCCAACTTCTGGGTAAACGGCATCCACATAGCAAGGAATAAAAAGTCCTATCTTCATATATACTTATCAATTATCATTTTTCAATTTATATCACGTGTAATCCCAAGAATACCATCAAACCGTTCATTAGAATCCAGAAGATGGCAAACGGTAGTGTCTTGCGCATGATGTCACCGTCCTGCCCTTCCATGTCACAGGCTGCCGTTGCAATGGCAATACTCTGAGGAGAGACGAGTTTACCACCCTCGGAGCCGGCACAGTTAGCAGCAGCAACCCAGTTGGTCTCGTTACCTGGTACACCAAAGAAGTTGGCTTCGTTGACCAGTCCCAATTGACCTGCGGCAGCAGCCTGTAGCTTTCCAAACAGGATGTTAGCCGATGTGGCGGAACCTGTGACGAATGTTCCGATACTACCGATGAGTGGGGCAAAGAAAGGATAGGCGGCACCAGTCATTGCCACCAGTCCTGTAGCGATGCTTAATGTCATGCCAGTATTGTTCATCAGTGATGCAAGTGCTACCAGGCAGCAGATCGTTAGTGCAGTCTTCTGTAGGTTATAGGTAGTCTTAGCTAATAGCTTCATGAGCTTACTAAATGAAAGCCCTTGTATAAGTCCGCCAATCATAGCACCAAGGAACACCATCAGACCAGCGTTTGCCAGCCATCCGAATGAGAAGGTGTTGCCAATGACAGGTATCTGGAATTTCGTCACTAAAGTAGACTTCAGAAGTGCATTGATGTCTGGACATATCTTACTGGAGATAAGGATAAAGAAAATAATGAAGCCGTAGACGCTCCAAGCACGGAAGGTCTTGGCAGCGCCAAACTTCTTCTTCTCAACATGTACGATATCCTTTTCTGCCTCCTGCCGTAGGAAGAGCTTGTTGTAGATAAGCATGGCGATGATTGCACCGACACTGCCTAGGATAGCAGGTGTCTCTGGTCCTAAGAATAAAGCGCAGCTAAACTGGATGATGATGGAGAATGTACCTACGAACAATGCTAATGTCAGGTTCTTAATAATCTTTGTCTTGTCTGTCATCATCAAGATGAGGAACGGGGTGATGTAGAACATGAGTGAGAGCTGAATGATAATATAGGTGGAAATACTGCATAGCATATCATGCGATGCCATACTTCCTGTCAACTCGCCAGCCACTTCATTGGCAAGTGTTGTGGCAGGAAGACCTACAGCTCCAAAACCTACAGCCACAGTGTTGGCTACAAGGCAGATGACAGCAGAGAACATCGGCTTGAAGCCTAGTCCGATAAGGATAGCCGCGGGGATGGCAACTGCAGTTCCAAAACCAGCCATGCCTTCTAGGACACCGCCGAATCCCCACGTCAAAAGCAATACTAATAGTCCTTTGTCTGATGTCAGCTGAATAAACTGTGTTTTTATCGTCTCAATCTCTTTTGTCTCGCAAAGGATGTTATAACTGAAAATCGCACAAATAATGATGAGGATAATTGGAAAGCAAGCTTTAAGGAGACCTTCTACAACCGACCATGCAGTTATGCCGACAATGGAGGTCTCGGCATATTTCTCGGGTACAATACCTAAGGCTGGTGTGGCGAAAATAGACAAAAGGACAGTTACAACTAATGTAATTAAAGCGCTTTTCCAACCTGACATTTTGAGTCCCATCATCAAAATGAACAGGAGTGCGATAGGTATCGTAGAAATAAGCGCTGCCATAGAATTTGGTTTTTAGTTATTATTACAAAAGTTTGTGGCAAATGTACAAAAAAATATTTAATGTAAAAAGAAATAGGAGGTTAATTTAATTAATTTATAAAGAATAATTTGTATATTTGCAAAAATATGATAGAAGAACCAAGAATCTAAAATGAATATGCTAAATAAATTACTTGAAGAACTCAGACAGTTTATTCCGTCTGAACGTATTTATACCGATGAGTTACGTACCCTCGGATGGGGTACCGATGCCAGTTTCTATCGCCAGATACCCAAGGCAGTGATCAGAAGTGACAATGAGGGAGAAATCTCAAAGATCGTCCAGACTTGCAAGAAGTATAACTTTCCTTTTACCTTTCGTGCAGCGGGAACATCTTTGTCAGGACAGAGTTGTACGGACAGCATACTGATAGTGGCAGGAAAACATTGGGAGAAATATGAGATAGGTGACAATCAGGATACTATTCGTCTCCAACCAGGTATCGTGGGTGCCAGGGTGAATGAACTGTTAAAGCCCTATGGGCGTGTGTTCCCACCTGACCCTGCCAGTATAGGTAGTGCGATGGTGGGTGGTATCGTCATTAATAATGCCTCGGGCATGAACTGTGGTGTGCATGCCAATAGTGACCGGATGATGGTCTCAGCACGTATCATCCTTACTGATGGGACCATTCTTGATACAGGTGATGAGCAGAGTAAGGAATCTTTTCGCAAGACTCATCCGGACTTCATACGAAAGATAGAGGAACTACGTGATAAGGTTCGTGCCGACGGGGAGTTAGCTTCGCGCATACAAAATAAATATAGTATTAAGAACGTAACGGGTTTAAACCTCCGTCCGTTGATAGCCTACGATGACCCGTTTGACATCATTGCTCACTCGATGGTCGGTTCTGAGGGGACGCTTGCTTTCTTGGCAGAGGTGACGATGAAGACACTTTATGATTACAAATACAAGGCATCGGCAATGGTCTATTTCCTCACCATGAAAGAGAGCTGTGAGGCTGTCGTGGCATTGAAGAGGCTGAAGACAGGTGACGAGGATTTGAAGATGAGTGCTGAGAACCTGATGGTCAAGAGTGCTGAGATGCTCGACTATATGTCACTTAATAGTGTGGATGATCCTGTATTCTTGCAATATAAGAAGGATGTTGATGCTGGTAAGATAGAAGGTGTGGAACCTGGTGACTATCACAACTTAACAGCCATCCTGACAGAGACGAAGGGTGTGACGCATGAACAGCTTCTTGAGAAGATTGCGAAGATCAAGGAGTGTCTGGGACAGTTCCGTCTGTATATCCCGGCAGAGTTCACTGAGGATCCTGCTGTCTATGGTAAGTATTGGGCTATTCGCTCTGGTATTTTTCCGTCTGTAGGTGGTACGCGACCTGTTGGCACTTCTTGTCTGATAGAGGATGTGGCATTCCCTATTGACAGTTTGCCGGAAGCTACAGTGAAGTTGCAGAAACTTATTGCTGACCATGGTTATTCCGATGCGTGTATCTATGGTCATGCCTTTGAGGGTAACTACCATTTTATTCTGAATCAGAGTTTTGCCGATGAGCATGAGGTGGCACGGTATGCGGAGATGATGCGTGACGTTGCCAAACTGGTAGTGGAGGAGTATGACGGCTCGTTGAAGGCTGAACATGGTACGGGCCGTAATATGGCTCCTTTCGTGGAATATGAGTGGGGTGAAAAGGCTTACGGGGTGATGAAGGAGTTAAAGGCAATCTTCGACCCTGACGGACTATTGAATCAGGGTGTTATTTTCAATGATGACCCAGAGTGCTTTATCAAATGTTTGAAGCCCTTACCAGTCCTTGATTATGATTTTGATAAGGTTCCTGATGGTGGTAAGTATCTTATGGATCCTTCCCTCTCAACAGCTAAGGAAACGATAGAACAGGTGAAGCGTGCCAACAAGTGTATTGAGTGCGGATTCTGCGAGGTGAATTGCATGTCCTGCGGACTGACGCTTTCATCCCGGATGCGCATTGCCGTACAGCGTGAGATACGTGAGTTGGAGGCTACAGGGGCTGACCCGGAGCGTGCGGAGATACTGCGTAAACAGTATAAGTACTATGGGGATCAGACGTGTGCCACGGATGGTCTTTGTGCGACATCTTGCCCGATGAGGATTAACACGGGTGAATTGACACATCTGATTCGCCAGATGGATATGAATAATAACCCTGCAGGCTATAAGGTGGGTGAGTTTGCTGCTAACCACATGGCTGGTATCAAACAGGGATTGCGACTGGTACTTGACGTGGCTCATCTGGGACATGTCACCCTGGGTTCTTCAGTGATGACCAGTGTCGCCCGTGGTATGAACAAGATGGGACTGCCGCTATGGACGACGGCAATGCCTAAGAAAAAGAGACAGCCGAAACCGTCGGACCTTACGCAGTTTATCATTGAACGCTCGCTGCCGCATAAACCTGAGGAGCACTCTGAACTGAAGGTCGTTTATTTCCCCAGTTGTATCAACCAGACCATGGGGCAGTCAAGACAGGGTGGTAAGAAACATGACCTTGTGGATGAGGTCATCCAACTGATGGCTAAAGCGGGCTATGAGGTAATCTTCCCGGAGGGCATGGAGAAAATGTGCTGTGGACAGATATGGGAGTCGAAGGGCATGCTGGATATCGCCGACAGAAAGAGTGCCGAGCTGGAGGCTGCCTTATGGAAGGCTTCTGAGGAGGGACGCTATCCTGTGCTTTGTGCGCAGAGTCCTTGTCTGCACCGTATGAAGAGGGTCATGCGTAAGATGAGACTGTATGAGCCTGCCGAGTTTATCATGAAGTATCTCGTGCCACGTCTGGACTTCCATCCGACGGACCGTCATATAGCCTTGCACCTCACTTGCTCTACTCGTGAGATGGGGGTTGCTGACGACCTGATAGCTCTTGCTAAACTGTGTTCTAATAATGTGTATCTGCCAGAGGGCGTTGGGTGTTGCGGATTTGCCGGAGACCGTGGCTTTACCTTCCCGGAGATGAACAGGTATGCACTTCGTAAACTGCGTCCGCAAATAGAGAAGAACCATATCGAGGTGGGCTATAGCAATAGCCGTACCTGTGAGATTGGTCTGGAGACGAACACAGGTATTCCT
>OCVV011351004.1_pt1 | contig 88833 bp, 88 predicted proteins | sample 1539721 | NCBI WGS metagenome assembly OCVV01 (sample SAMN02144230, study PRJEB22623) | gut metagenome | biome: sheep rumen | host: Ovis aries | place: New Zealand
CTGCCTGAATACGACCGCCTGCTGACGGTATTACGGAACAGTGCGTCTGAATTGGTAGTGTACTCCCACTTTGAGGCTGATGCGAAATCCTTATGGAATTTGTCTTATGGAGGGTCGTTGGCTGAAGCCGATAAGATTAGCTTTATTTATACGCAGATTCCTATTATTTGTGACAGTATAGAACGTCATCTGTATATGGTACGGACAGCCCGGCAGGCGAAAGCCTCGTATTTTGAAAACCATGAGAGTACCCGGAAGAAAATAGAAAAGCGCAATCTCGCTCTGGACAGTGTCCGAAAGGCCCTTAAAGAGGCTGTGTCGTATGTCCGGGACAGGGAAAATGAATATGACCGCGACTGGGCCGGCAGGAAGTATGTGCCCCTGGATGATATGACGGAAACGGAGGATTTTTACCAGCGCCTCCTGAAGGGTATCCGTAATTTTACGACGTGGCAGCCCGTGTTTGCCAAACTGGATGACGCTGTCAGCTTTGCCCATACCTTGGCCGGATATGAAGAGTCAGCACAAAAAGCCGAATCTTTCTGGCTGGACTGGCGGGAACGATGCCGGTCTTACTTTACGGAACGGGCAGACCTGTCCCGGGAACGCCGGCAGTTCATGAAGGACGAAGAAGAGTACGAACATTCCGGCCTGTGGGGGCGCAAGCCTGTCTTTGATTTCAGCCGCCGCGGTCATCATCTGGAACAGCACCGGGAAGAGCTGGAAGACTGGGAAGACCGTCTGGAAGAGGACTGGTATGACCTGCAGAAAGACTATAAGGGCTATTGCAACCGGATACTCGATATCTGTGATGAGCTTTGTGAGTATGTCGTCGTTCTGGAAGATTGTCTGGAAGAGGAAAAGGAATCCAATATCCGCAGTGGTGAGAAACTGGAAGCCGATTATGAAACCGGCCATGAAGACATATGCCGCCTCGACGAGGAATATGAACGGGTAAAGGTCGTATTAAATACATTAGAAACGCTGGGAGGAACAGCTTATGGAGTTTGAGGAAATACCAAAACGGCGGAAAATACAGGATTTCTTTCCTGAAGAACCACCCCGCCTCAGGCGCAGGACACGGATAGAGGAAACAAAGCAGAAGCGGCATAAAGTCGATACGTATCTCGACGATGCGGATTGGCAGTCTCTGCAGCGCTATTGTGAAGAAGCGGATGAAAAACCGTCGGTATTACTGCGCCGCCTGTTACGGCAATTTTTGAAAGAAGAGAAGGGATAAAATGGAACGTCTGGATATTTATGACTACCGTGGCGTGTCTACGGGAAGGACTATCGACCGCAGCCAGGAAGATACACTGTCTGACGGGGAATACTTCCTCATTGTCCACGTCTGTATTTTCGATCATGCCGGGCGTCTTCTCATCCAGCAGCGGCGGAAGCCGGGAGATCCGCTGGATGGATGCTGGGATCTGACTGTTGCTGGGCATGTACACAGTGGTGAATCGAGCCAGGCAGCGGCCATGAGGGAGGTGCGCGAGGAGATAGGACTTCCTGTTGATCTTACCGGGCAGGCACCGCTCATGCGGCTCCGGTTCCATCACGGGTTTGACGATATTTATGTCGTCATAGCCGATGTTCCCTTGTCGTCCCTGCACCTGCAGGATGCAGAAGTCCGGGCTGCCCGCTATGCTGCCTGCGACGAGGTGCTCCATATGATTCACCGGCAGCAGTTCCTGCCTTATATGGACAGCTTTATTGAAGCATTGTACGATATGCGCTGTTCCAATGGTTTCATCCGCAGCGATGCACCGTCCGATTTACAGTGAACGGGTAATCTGGCGGAATCGCTCTGGCCACCAGAATGAAGAAAGGGTATAATGAAAATATAAGAACTCTAAAAATGAGGTGTGTAATATGGCAAAGAACTATTATGAATTGCACGTAGCCGGCTGTACACGGCAGCTTCCCATCATCAAATTAAATGACGACCTGGCTATTGCCGGTTTTGTTATCCTGGGAGATGTAGATATCGTATCGGCTACGGCAAGGGAACTGGTTAAAAAAATGCCTGCCGATACAGACGTCATCATGACTGCCGAAACAAAGGGAATTCCCCTGGCCCATGAAATGGCGCGTCTGAGCGGCATGAAACAATATGTCGTGGCCCGGAAATCGGTTAAAGCATATATGGATGATCCCATCTGGGTAGAAGATGAATCCATAACGACAGCAGGCAAACAGCGCCTGTACCTTTCGGCTGCTGACGTGGCGCTCATGCGCGGTAAAAAGGTCCTCCTCGTCGATGATGTCATCAGCACGGGCGGATCGATGAAAGCTCTGAAGGCGCTGGCTGAAAAAGCCGGGGCTCATATTGCCGGACAGGCGGCTATCCTGGCCGAAGGGGATGCGGCAAAACGGGAAGATATCATTTATCTGGCACCGCTTCCCCTTTTGAAACCGGAGGATGCAGAATAATTCTATGGGAATAACGGATATTTTCCCTTGCATTTCCCGGGCCTTTATGCTAAACTAGTCTAGCATAGGTTTTGTATGATAGATGAGAAGAGGTGTAAATTTTGAAAGAAGGAATTCATCCGAAATACTACAGCAACGCCAAAGTAACGTGTGCTTGTGGTAATACATTCGAAACAGGTTCAACTAAACCGGAACTGCGTGTTGAAATTTGCTCTAAATGCCATCCGTTCTTTACGGGCCAGCAGCGTGCCCAGCAGGCTCGTGGCCGTATCGAACAGTTCAATAAACGTTATGGTAAAAAAGCTAGTAAATAAGCAGTACAAGTGTGCAGCAGAGCAGAAATGCTCTGCTCTATTTGTTTGTGTGGAAATGGGGTGTGCCTTTTGAATAAACCCACTACGTATGTAGGAGGCCAGGCTGTCATAGAGGGGGTCATGATGCGGGGGCCGAAATATATTGCTACGGCAGTGCGGACGCCGTCCGGCCAGATTACGGTCAAAAAAGATGAAGTACATTCATTGTGTGAACGGTACCCGATTTTGAAGAAACCCCTGCTGCGCGGTACGATTGCCTTGTATGAATCTCTGGTATATGGCATGAAATGCCTGTCCTATTCTGCCCAGGCTGCCGGCGAAGAAGAAGAGGAACTGTCCCGCCCGCAGATGATGGCAACGATGGCTTTTTCGATTGTATTGGCCATTGTCATTTTTCTCCTCATTCCGACGTATGGCGCCAAATTCATACCGGGTGTCATGGACAGCGCCGTCCGCCTGAACATTGTGGAAGGCGTATTACGGCTGCTTATCTTCTTATTGTATATATGGGGCATTTCCCTTACGAGCGATATCCGCCGTGTCTATGAATATCACGGCGCTGAACATAAAACTATCTGGACCTACGAAGCAGGAGAAGAACTGACCGTTGATAATGTCAAAAAACACAGCCGTCTTCATCCGCGCTGCGGTACTAATTTTCTGCTCATCGTCATGGTCGTCTCTATTTTTGTCTTTGCCTTCCTGGGGTGGCCGAATCTGGCCGAACGGGTGGTATCACGGATTCTTTTAATGCCTGTCGTGGCTGGTATCAGTTATGAAATGATCCGCATAGCCGCGCGGACGGAAAATCCGCTTGTCCAGGCAATTTTTAAGCCGGGCCTGTATCTCCAGTATCTGACGACGCGGGAACCTCATGCGGATCAGATTGAAGTGGCTATTGAAGCGATGAATGCTGCCAAGCCGGAAGATCATACGGAAACGCCGGATGGTGAAACTGCCACCGTAACGATTACGCCAGTAAAACCCGGAAATGAGGATGCATCCCGTGTCGAATCGGCGTAACTCCGGGATGTGGTAACGAAAGAGAGGAATTTACGTGTTTATTGATAAAGTGCAGGCTGTTGAAAATAAATTTATGGATCTGGAACAACGCATCAGTGACCCGTCGGTCATTGCCCGCCAGGAAGAATGGCAGAAGCTGACACGGGAACATGCGTCGCTGTCCCCGATAGTAGAGGCATACCGTCAGTACAAACAGGTGACGGAACAAATCCGGGACGACCGGGAATTATTGAAAGATCCGGAAAGTGATGCCGAAATCATCGCCATGGCCAAAGAGGAAGTAGCGGATTTGGAAAAGAAGCAGGCCGGACTGGAAGAAGAGCTGCATGTCCTCATGCTGCCTAAAGACCCGCGGGACGATAAAAACGTCATCATGGAAATCCGTGGCGGAGCCGGCGGTGACGAAGCAGCCCTGTTTGCGGGAGATTTGTTCCGCATGTATATGAAATACATCGAAAAACAGCCTGGCTGGAAGGCGAGTATCATCAGTTCCAATGCTCCTGAACTGGGCGGTTTCAAAGAAGTTATTTTTTCCGTTGAAGGCCATGGCGTATATGGCAAACTGAAATACGAATCAGGTGTACACCGTGTGCAGCGTGTACCTGTTACGGAAGCCGGCGGCCGCATTCATACGTCTACCGCTACGGTAGCCGTACTGCCGGAAGCGGAAGATGTGGAAGTCGATCTGAATATGGATGATGTCCGCGTCGATTATTTCCGATCCAGCGGGGCCGGCGGTCAGCACGTCAATAAGACGAGTTCGGCTGTCCGCATGACCCATATGCCGACGGGAATTGTTGTCGAATGCCAGGACGAACGGTCCCAGCTGGAAAACCGGGCCAAGGCCATGCGCGTACTGAAGGCGCGCCTGTTGGACAAAGCCCAGCAGGAAGCCGATGCAGAAGTGACGGAAGCACGGCGCAGCCAGGTCGGTACGGGCGACCGGAGCGAACGGATCCGGACATATAATTTCCCGCAGGGGCGGGTAACGGATCACCGCATCAATCTGACGTTGTACAAGCTGGAAAACGTCCTCAACGGAGACCTGGATGAATTCATTCAGGCTTTGGCGGAAGCGCACCGGGCAGAACTGATGAAAGAAGAATCAGAAAATGAGTAAGTTGTGGACCATAGGGGCACTTCTCACCTGGACGACGCAGTTTTTTGCATCGAAGGGCATTGATTCGCCACGGCTGGATGCGGAAATCCTCCTTTCTCACGTATTGAAGAAGGAACGGATTTATCTCTATGCCCACTATGATGAACCGATGACAACAGAAGAACTGGCCACGTACCGGGAATTGGTCAAAAAACGGGCTGACCGGTTGTCTGTGGCACATATTTTGGGAGAAAGGTCTTTTATGGGTCTGGATTTCCTGGTCAATGAAAACGTGCTGATTCCCCGCCCGGAAACAGAAATGCTCGTCGAAACCGTATGGGAGCAGCTGGAACCGGAAGCGGAGGCACGGATCCTCGACATAGGCACGGGAAGCGGGGCCATCTTGTTGAGTCTGCTCCACGAAAGGCCGCAGTGCCAGGGGCTGGGTGTCGATATTTCAGAAAAGGCGCTGGCTGTTGCCCGGAAAAATGGGGAACGGCTGGGGCTTTCAGACAGGGTAAGCTGGCAGGTAAGCGATCTGTTTGCATCGGTACCGCCGTCTGTCTATGACTGGGTCGTATCCAATCCCCCTTATCTGACGGCAGATGATATGAACCATTTGCAGCCGGAGGTGCGCCATGATCCCCGGCAGGCCTTGTTTGGAGGCAAAGACGGGCTTGACTATTACCGCCGTATAGCCCGGGATGCCGTGCCGTATGTGAAAGTAGACGGGTTTTGTGCCGTCGAATGTGGGGCCGGACAGAGCCGGGATGTTGCCTCGATTCTTACGGCGTCAGGTCATTTCGTATTACAAAAAATAGTAAAGGATTACGGCGGCATCGAACGGGTCGTCGTATTCCAGCGAAAAGAGTAGATCAGTGTGAAACAGACAAAAATAGTCCGCATAACGGACGTAGAAAAAGACAAGGATATATTGGAAGAAGCTGGCCGCATCATCCGGGATGGCGGTATCGTCGTATTCCCGACAGAAACGGTCTATGGTATCGGAGCAAATGGCCTCAATGCCGACTGTTGCCGCAGTATTTACGCCGCCAAAGGGCGTCCCAGCGACAACCCGCTCATCCTGACCGTTCCGGACCAGGAGGCAGCTCATGAGGTTGCCGCGTACGTTTCGCCGACGGCTCAGAAGCTGCTCGATGCGTTCTGGCCGGGGCCTCTCACCATTATCTTCCCACGTAAATCCTGTGTGCCCGATGCCGCCACGGGAGGACTGGATACCGTCGCTTTACGTTGCCCGGACCATGATATTGCCCATGCGTTCCTCAAGGCGGCCGGTGTACCTGTCGCGGCTCCCAGCGCCAACCGGTCGGGCCGGCCCAGCCCGACGACAGCCGAAGAAGTCGCCCACGATATGGATGGACGGGTCGATATGATCATCGATGGAGGTCCCTGTCATATCGGTGTCGAATCGACTATTGTCGAATGCCACGATGATGATACGGTTACAATTCTTCGTCCCGGCGGAGTGACCCTGCCGATGCTGGAAGAAGTCGTGGGAAAAGGAAAGGTCGATGTAGACCGTCACATCATTACAGGGAAAGGCGTACCTAAGGCACCAGGGATGAAGTACCGCCATTATGCGCCGTCAGCTCCGGTAACGGTTTACGTAGGCTCTGTAGAACACGTACGGCAGGCTATGGAACAACAGGCGCTGGGACTTACGGCCGAAGGAAAGAAAGTCGGTTTTTTGGTGAGCCGGCAGACGGCTGAAGCATTTCCCAAAGATGCCATGTACATCTGGGGAGACCATGATGACAAGGCAGCCCTGGCAGCCCAGCTGTATACGGGCCTTTTGTTCTTTGACAGTGTCCATGTAGATCATATCCTGGCTGAAGGTACCGATGAAGAAGGCCTGGGAATGGCTATTATGAACCGCATGAAGAAATCTGCCGGCGGAGATGTCCGTTCCGTTTAAGGAAGAACGCTTTATTTTTCTGTCCTGTCAGAGTATAATAAATAAGAAAAGCAAAGGTGTCTGTCGCATCGGTGTTTATTTTGTTTATGTACAGGAGGAAATAGTCTATGAAATTAGTAATTGGTGCAGACCACGGTGGTTTCGATTTGAAGGAAAACATCAAACAATACTTGGACGAACAGGGAATTGCCTACACTGATTATGGTACACATACGCCGGAACGGTGTGACTATCCGGTCATTGCCAAAAAGGTAGCTGAAGCCGTTGCCGATGGTACATTTGACAGAGGTATCCTCGTCTGCGGTACCGGTATTGGTATCGGTATTGCTGCCAACAAGGTCCATGGCATCCGGGCTGCTTTGTGCCACGATATGTTCTCTGCCGAATACTGCCGCCGCCACAATGATGCCAATATTCTCACTATGGGCGGCCGGGTCATCGGTCCGGGCCTTGCCAGAGAAATCGTCCGCATTTTCCTTTCTACGGGCTTTGATGGCGGCCGTCATGAAGTCCGTGTCAACATGATTAAGGAAATGGATAAATAAGCCGCAAGGCAGCTATATGTCATAAAGAAAGGAATATACCACATGCAGATCGAAGTATTAAATCACCCGCTGATTCAGCACAAAGTGACGCTGATGCGGAAAAAAGAAACAGATTCCAAAGATTTCCGGGAATTGCTGGAAGAAATTACCATGCTCATGGCCTATGAAATCACCAGAGACCTTCCCCTGGAAGACATAGAAATTGAAACGCCGCTGCAGGAAATGACGGGCAAGCAGATCAGCGGCAAGAAGCTGGTCATTGTCCCTATCCTGCGCGCCGGCCTGGGAATGGTTCAGGGCATGCTTAATCTCATGCCAATGGCAAAGGTAGGTCATATCGGACTGTACCGCGATCCGGAAACGAAGAAGCCGGTCGAATATTATTGCAAGATGCCTGATATCGAAGGCCGTGATTTCATTATCGTCGATCCCATGCTTGCTACAGGCGGCAGTGCTTCGGCGGCTATTACGCTGCTCAAGCAGCGGGGAATCAAGAATATCAAGTTCATCTGCCTGGTCGCAGCTCCTGAAGGGGTACAGTGCCTGAACCGTGAACATCCCGATGTAAAGATTTATGCAGCGGCACTCGATGACCGCCTGAACGAAAACTGCTACATCCTTCCCGGTCTGGGCGATGCCGGTGACCGTATTTTTGGTACGAAATAACGGACAATAGGAAACGATTCCACTGATAAAAAATGGACTGTAACGTAATGGGAATATCGCCCGTTTTCGTTACAGTCCATTTTAGTTGTTAGTGAGCGCAGGCGACATGGCCGATTTCTTCCGGTATATACGGTGTTTCCTGGTAGACCAGGTTGAGCCAGTTATGATAGAAGATATGGGCATAGCTGCACCAGGTAAAGGCCGGCGTCTTGCGGTCATCATTATTGGGATAATAATTGGCCGGCGGAGCGATGGGAAGGCCTTTATTCTTGTCGCGTGTATATTCCTTGGCCAGTGTATCCCGGTCATATTCGAAATGGCCGAGAATAAAGAACTGGCGGTTGTCCGGCGTGCCGATGATATTGATGCCGTTTTTGGCATTGCGTGAAAGGATTTCCAGTTCTGGTGTATTGTAGACGGCGACATCATCGATAGCCGTATGACGTGACTGGGGAATAAAATAACGGTCATCGAATCCACGCAGCAGAGGATGGTGGCGAAGTGTAAGCTGATATTCATAAATGCCGAACAGCTTCTGGGGCAGGAGCTGCTTTTTGATATGGTAGAAGTGATACAGTGCAGCTTGGGCACCCCAGCAGAACGACAGAGTAGAGTAGACATGGGCACGGGACCAGTCCAGGTATTTTACTAATTCCGGCCAATAATCTACTTCTTCAAAAGGCAGTGTTTCTACGGGAGCGCCGGTGATAATGAATCCGTCATAGTAGGTGTCTTTGATTTCGTCGTACGTGCGATAGTTGGCATCGAGGTAGGATGCATCAGTATTGCTGCTGATATGGGTAACCGTGTGACAGAAATCGACTTCTATCTGCAGGGGCGAGTCGCCGAGGAGGCGGAGATACTGGAGTTCTGTAATTTTTTTGAGCGGCATGAGGTTCAGAATCAGGATGCGCAGGGGACGGATGTCCTGGTGTAGTGCCTTGCGGCGGTCGATAGTGGCGATTCCTTCTTCGTGTAATTTTTCTTTTGCTGATAATCCGTCAATGATTTTGATTGGCATGATACGATTCCTCTTTTCTTTTGATGTACGTTGTAGTTACTTGACGGTTGCCGGCACTACGCAAAAAAAGCTTCCGCCCCAGTAAGGGACGGAAGCACCGTGATACCACCCAATTTCACTGTTTCCTCACGAAAACAGCCTCTTCAGGTACGCAGGCCCTAAGGCCCTCAATACCATAGTACGATAACGGGTACAACCGGACGGCCTGACTATTCGGCACGCCTGCTCAGAGTCCATCTTCTGCAGCGCTTTCTGTGCTCCATTGCACCGGACAGGAGCTCTCTGTGACAGTCCCTGCTGCATACTCTTCTCGTCTTAGCAACACTATCAAGTTGATGGGCTCATTCTAACATGCTTATACCAGATTGTCAAATAGAAATTGTCAGAAAAATAGCTTGACAAAGACTGCCGGGACGGGTAATATATATAGGTAAGCTTTTCACTTGGACTCCACCAGCCCCGGAGAAAAAGATCCTAAAGCTTAGGCTTAAGATAGTTATTCAGGGAGGATTATACAGCATGAAAACTACATTTATGGCCAACGCCAGCAACATTGAACGTAAATGGTATGTTGTTGACGCTGAAGGTCAGACATTAGGTCGTCTTGCTGCCGAAGTCGCAAAAGTTCTTCGGGGAAAACATAAACCGACATTTACCCCGCATGTAGATACAGGCGATTATGTAATCGTTGTAAACGCAGCAAAAGTAAAACTCACAGGTAAAAAACTCATTCAGAAGACGTATTTCCGTCATTCCGGCTATCCCGGTGGTTCTTCGTTTACACAGGCAGGCCACATGCTTGAAAAACGTCCGGAACGCGTTGTTGAAATGGCTGTTCGCGGCATGCTGCCGAAGAACAAGCTGGGCGAACAGATGTATCGCAAACTGAACGTATATGCTGGTGCTGAACATCCGCATCAGGCACAGCAGCCAGAAGAATTAAAGTTGAACATTCGTTAATATAACCGGGAGGAAGATTTCATGGCAGTAGCACAGTACTACGGCACTGGCCGTAGAAAAACCTCCGTTGCCAGAGTTCGTCTGGTTCCGGGTCAGGGTAATATCACAGTAAACAAAAAAGGATTGACCGAATATTTTGGCCGTAAAACGCTGGAACTCGTTATTAAGCAGCCTCTCGTACTGACCGGTGTTACCGAACAGTATGATGTCATCGCTGACGTTAAGGGTGGTGGCCCGTCCGGTCAGGCTGGCGCTATCCGTCACGGTATCAGCCGCGCACTTCTCGAAGTCGATGCTGATTTCCGTCAACCCCTCAAAAAGGCTGGTCTTCTTACACGTGATCCGCGTGAAAAAGAACGCCGTAAATATGGTCTTAAGAAAGCTCGTAAAGCTTCCCAGTTCAGCAAACGTTAATTGCATGCTGGATACAAATTGCAGATTTAAACCGCACATTTTTTTGTGCGGTTTTTTTCTTGACAACTTTCCTGTTTCATTTTACACTATATTTGTAATATTGAACACGTTCAAGGCGGTGAGAATGACGAAAAAAAATAAAGAGAATATGAGTGGCGTGCGGCAGCGCATCCTGGCGACGGCAAAGGACTTATTTGTCCATCAGGGATATAAGAAGACGACCATCCGTCAGATTGTTGAAGAGTCAGGCGTATTGACGGGCAGTATTTATTATTTTTTTAAGAATAAGGAAGATATTTTTCAGTCTCTTGTATTATCTTTGTTCTGCCAATGTAATTATCTCATTGGTGAGCATTTTCATGATGAATCGTCAGCTTTCCGTTACGCGGCCCTGTGTCAGGTCGAATTTGAAGCAGTACGCATGAATGAACTGGTACGGGAAACGTATTATGAAGGCTATACCTCACCGGTCATTTTTGAAAAAATAACGAATCATCTGACGGAAATGACCATACAGATTTTCGGTGACAGCCTGACTCTTTCCCGCGAGGACGTATTTCTCCGGTCCCTCCTGATTAAGGGGGCTATGCGGAGTTATGTCATCCAGTTCGGCTTTTCCACTTCCGTCGATGCCGGCCGGTACAGCGAAATCTGTCTGCGTACGGCACTGGAACTATTGGGGGTAGGTTGCAATGAAACCGACGCCGTCCTGGAACGGCTGCGGGAGCGGTTGCCGGAAATCAGGGATATTGTCAATACGATAATCCATCAGCAATGAAGCTGCGTATCCGGACCCTGCCGCCGCATGAAAAACGGAGCAGAAAAATAAAAAAATCATGGTAATCACCACGATTACATGACCATATGTATTAAAATATATGGAATTTTGTATTCATATGTGTTATAGTGATACTATAGTTAAGAAAAAGTAACACTAAAACAGAACGTGACAAAATCAAATGTAATGAGGTGAAGGAAAATGATACTTTATTTTTCCGGCACAGGTAATTCGTTGAGCGCTGCGCGGTTTTTGGCCAGAGAGACGGGGGATACGGCTGTTCATGTGGTAGATCTGACGGCTCACTGTGGCACGTGCAGGGGAATTCAGGATAAAGTCATCGGTTTCGTATTTCCCGTTTATTTTGGTGATCTGCCTGATCCCGTACGGGAATTTGCAGAATATACACGGTTTGCACCTTCGACCTATTTTTATGCGGTAGCTACTTGTGGCAGTACACCCGGCAATGCCTTGTACAATCTGCAGGAAATTCTGGAACGGAAACGCTGCCACCTGTCGTATGGGCGGGCAGTGCCTATGATTGCCAATAGTACAGCTACATGGAAAAAGGGCGTGACGTATGATTTGAGCCGTCTTGAAACAGCCCGGAAAAAATTAGTATCTATTGCTACAGCCGTACGGGCCAGAACGGTCAATACGGACGAAGTAAAGCGCTCTCTGACGGGATCGCTTATGGCCATGCAGCTTGTCCGGCACATGGGAAAACGGCGCTTTGCCATAAGCGTGGATATAGAGGCCTGTACCGGGTGCGGGATATGTGAGCGTCTTTGCCCTATGCATAATATCACTATAAAGAATGGGAAAGCCCGTGCAGGTGATCAGTGTGTATCGTGCATGGCCTGTGCCCATTGGTGTCCATCGGGAGGTATCCTGGTTCATGGACACGCTATTTCCCGGGAAGACCAGTATCATCATCCCGATATAGAAGTCAAAGACCTTTTCTTGCGCTGATAAAAACGGGACTGATGCAGAATCGTATTCTGTGTCAGTCCCGTTTCTATATGAGAAAAAAAGGAGTCGGCCCGGTGAATCTTGTTATTGAGCGGCTGCTGCTTTGCCGAGAGCAGCGCATTCTTCTGAATTATCGGGTGTTTCATTGACGATAGCCGTACCAAATACGACAGCGCCGGCGTCCTGGGCGCGCTGTTTCCATGTGTCCATCCATTCGCCGGTTCCCCAGCCATAAGAACCGAAGAGGCCTACTTTTTTACCATTTAATTTAGGAGCGATGGCCGTAAAAAATGGTTCGACCACACTGTCTTCCAATTCTTCTGAACCCATAGCAGGGCACCCCAGGAGAATGACGTCATGCTGGGCGACAGCATCGGGGGTCGTATCTTCCATCAGGACACTTTCTACATCAGCACCGGCGGCTTTAACAGCGGCGGCGATTTCCTGTGCCATAGCTTCTGTGTTTCCTGTACCACTCCAATATGCGATTTCTACCATAATTGAGTCCTCCTTATGCTACGATGAGCTTTTCTAATGTCGTGCCGATGGCAAAGCGGTCCATATAATCTTTGCGGCAGCACGTATAGGCATGAAATAAGGCGGCGGCCTGACGAACATCGCCATATACTTTCCATTCACCGCACAGCTTGGCATGATTGCCTTTGTTTGTAATGAACCCCAACACATCGGCGAGAGGGTACCCCAGGAATATTCCTGATTCGTGTGGAAAACAGCCGTCTTCCTGGAAGCGCTGGGAGAGATGATCTAAAAGTTGAGATATGCTGCTGTACGGATGATATCCAAATGATTGGAGAAATCGGGCAATATAAGGTTTCCGTGTATAGGCTTCTACCATTTCTGGACGAAAAATGTATAACAGCGTCCGCTGAGGGCACTGATAGAGTATACGGAAATATAGCCCTTTACTATTATATTGCCGGTTATACTGTGTGATGATAGTTTCATATTCTTCCGCCGTACCTTCCCGGTGAAGACAGAGCAGTGCACCCATTTTCAGACGGGCCAGTGTCGGCGCGCAGTATGTGACAAGTAAATGATCGATGTTCATGTCAGTCCTCCTTCCTGTATTTTTCTGCCATAGTTACTATACCAATTATGATAACCGATGTCAATAGTTATTTGAGACAAAATATCAAAATAACATGATATAATGTGGATTAAAGCCGCAAAAAAAATAATTTTACGATATTAATTATCACAAACAAACATATAAATCAATCAGATGCGGGCTTTATTTTGATATATATATCCATAAACTAGAGGCAGATTATACGCAGAGATCGGAGCGTCTGTCTACTGCATTAAATAAATGTTTATGATAATCATTTATTTAATTTAACATAAAATATATTTTTACACTGTGTATACTATTCAACAACAAATGATAATTATGCAAATTTAACTATAAAAATCCGCTATAATAAATATTTAAATATATAAATTAATAAATATATAAAACAACAACAAAAAGATTTATGAAAAAATAAGACGTATTTTGTTATTGACATTCATTTACTTGCGTGACTATAATAAAGAAGATAAGGGGATTTGTGTATTCCTGTTATTTTTATATGTTGTATCTGTAGTTAGGAGAGGATTTTTATGTTTCAAAATACGAATTTTTGGATTGGCTTAGGTATTGGCGTCGTAGCAGGTATCTTTGGGTATAAGCTCATGCAGCAGAGACAGCAGCAGCTTCTTGCCCTGCAGCAGCCGGCACCGGCAGCCGCTGGTACACCGTCCCTGGAAGAACTGCAGCGTCAGAAAGAAGCTTTGGAAGACATGATTGCCGCACAGGAAGCGCAGCAGTAATATTTTAGTCTATATAACCGGTGTCAGCCTGGCTGCACCGGTTATTTTGCTAGCTGGCATAAAGGCCAGCAAGGAGGGATACGATGAAACGGATATCATTGGGACTGCCTCTGACCATTTCTCTTGCCGGTACGATTGGATCCCTTGTTGCCGGATCCAAACAGGCACATATTGCCTTTGGTATGGCACTGACAGGTCTTTCACTAATTCACGCATTTCAGAACCGGAAAGCGATGCTTGGGGCATGGGCCTGTAAACCGGTTCTGCCGGTCAGAAAACCGGTGTTGCCGCGGCCAGATGTATTGGACAGACTGCCCTGTGTAAGAAACCCCTTTCCCGGACATGGAGAAGTCGTTTTTTACATACCGGGACGCATACGCCTGTATATCCGGGAACTAAAAGGACAGGAAGGATACAAGAAGGTTTTGTGGGAAACATTAGAAGCCTTTCGTCAAATTGGTCATCTGGACATGAATTCCCGGACCGGTTCTCTGCTGATCGTGTATGATCCGGAAAAAGGAGCGGCATCGGAACCGCTTCGACCTTATATCCGCTATGCGGCATCCCACGCCCGCCGCAAAGGGTTCCCTGCCGGATAAACGATTACAGGCCGGCTGTCTGCCGGCCTGTAGCTGTACGTATTAATACGGAGCTGGCTCCTGAAACGAACTCGTCAGGATCCAGCTCCGTATTTTGTGCTTCAATGTGTTATTTATGCCCGCAGGGCTCTCATGGAATTGAGTACTGCCAGAATCATGACGCCTACGTCGCCAAATACGGCTTCCCACATAGTGGCCATACCCAGCGCGCCCAGAATGAGGAGCAATCCCTTGATGCCCAGTGCCAGGACGATATTCTGCCAGGCAATGCCTTTAGTTGCTCTTGCTACGCGGATAGCTGTCACCAGCTTGGAGGGTTCATCGGTCATGAGGACGACATCGGCCGCTTCAATAGCTGCGTCGGATCCGAGACCGCCCATGGCAATGCCTACATCCGCTCTGGCAAGTACGGGCGCATCATTGATGCCGTCGCCGACAAAGGCTAATTTCTTTCCAATCTGCTTGTGGGCATCCAGCTCTTCCAGCCGATCTACTTTATCTTGTGGCAGCAGTTGGGCATAATAGGTATCCAGTCCCAGTTTTTGGGAAACGGTCCGGCCAATGTCTTCTGCATCTCCTGTAAGCATAACCGTCTGGGAGACGCCGGCATCTTTGAGTCCCTGGATAGCCTGCCGGCTGTCTTCTTTGATTTCGTCGGTGATATGCAGACATCCGGCGTACGATCCGCCATAGGCGATGTACACTTTGGTTCCAGCTGCCGGACTGGGAGTAAACGTAATGTGCTTTTGATGGAGCAGCGTTTCATTGCCGGCCAGAATTTTTTTTCCTCTGTAGACGACGCAGATTCCCAGACCGGATAATTCCTGATAATCTGATAAAGTCGTCGTATCAATCGGATTTTTCCAGGCCTGGCGGATAGACTGGGCAATGGGATGGCGGGATTGAGATTCCGCCAGTGCTGCAAGATGAAGGACCGTGTCTTTGGAAAAATTGTCAGTGGAATCGATTGCCGTGACGCGGAATACGCCTTTGGTGAGTGTGCCAGTCTTATCGAAAACAACCGTACCGAGCTGGGTCAGGGCTTCCAGATAATTGCTGCCTTTGACCAGAATGCCCTTGCGGGAAGCCGCACCAATGCCACTGAAAAAGGTGAGAGGAATAGAGATGACTAAGGCGCAGGGGCAGGAAATGACGAGGAATATAAAGGAACGGATCAGCCAGTCGGCCCAGAGACCACCGAAGAAGAGGGGAGGGACCAGACCGAGGAGCAGCGCACTGAAAACGACGAACGGCGTGTAATACCGGCAGAACCGGGTAATGAACCGTTCCGTTGGCGCTTTGCGACTGGCAGCATTCTGTACGAGGTCAATGATTTTGCTGGCCGTCGATTCCCCAAAAGTACGGCTGACTTTGATTTCGATGACTCCATCTTTGGCAATACATCCGGACAGGGCAGTGTCTCCACTATGAACGCGGCGGGGTACAGATTCTCCTGTAAGAGCTCTCGTATCGAGGAGAGAACTGCCACTCGTTACCTGGCCGTCCAGAGGAATCCGTTCTCCCGGATGAACGATGATCGTCGAACCGATGGCGATGGTATCAGGAGCTACGGTGATTTCTTTGCCGTCCTGCCTGATGTGGGCAACGTCGGGGCGGATATCCATGAGCCCGGCAATGGAATGGCGGGACCGGTCTACAGCTAGGTCCTGGAACCATTCGCCAATCTGGTAGAACAGCATGACGGCAACCGCTTCCGGATATTCGCCGATGCCAAAGGCTCCGATGGTGGAAATGCTCATGAGGAAATGTTCATCGAAAATCCGGCCATGGGTGATATTGCGCAATGCCTGCCAGAGAACGTCATAGCCCAGGATAAAATAGGCGGCTATGAGTCCTGCCAGGTAAGTCATACCGGTAAAAGAGTAAAAGGAATGAAGGACCATGATGATGGCATACAGGATGGCGCCGGCGGCCAGGCGGATGATGCGGTTTCGCGTATTTTCATTCTCCTCACTGCAGCCCGGAGATGCTTCTGACTGTTCCTGCACCTCTACATCAGGTTCGTGTGTATGTACGATTGATTCGATGATGGGAGTTATCGTACGGGCCCGGTCCTCATCCAGCGTAATCGTCAGAGTCTGTTTCATGAGATTTACCGTAGAGGAAGTAATGCCTTCCAATTCGCCTACCTCTTTTTCAATCTTAGCGGAGCAGTTCGGGCAATCCAGCCCCTTTAAAATAAATACTTTTTCCATCTTCAAGCACCTTCTTTGATTAGTATAGTATATAAACTTCATTTCTAACATTTAAACATATGAACATATCTTCATTTGTTTTATGCTATTAGCATACGCTGTCTGATGGCAGATGTCAAGATGATATTTTTATTATAATAATATTATTCAGTAAACTGGATTCAGTAAACTGGGCAGGTATTTATTAAGGTTCATATAAAACCTTCAAGCTAGAAGATATTGATAAATAAATCTAAAATTATATAATGCATAATAAGGCACATAAACGTATCTCCGAAGACAAGGCGATAAAATACATGTATATCAAGGGCGTTCAAAAAATTTAAAAACATAATATCACAATATTGACAGTGATTACCGATTTCATATATAATAGTCAATGTAAAAAGTTATCAATTTCACAACAGAAGCTTCGTACTTCTGATGAAGGACGGAGCCGGATAAAAAGGAGATGTCCCGTATGTTTCAGAATCAGGATTTTTGGATTGGCTTAGGCGTGGGTGTACTGGCAGGTATTTTCGGATATAAACTGATGGTCGAAAGAGAACAGCAGCTACTGGCTCTGCAGCAGCCGGCTGCTACAGCAGCATCGGCTACAGTTCCTGTTGCTGAATTACAGCGTCAAAAAGAAGAACTCGAAGATATGATTGCCGCACAGGAAGCAGCACAGGCTAAATAATCAGAAGAAAAGAGACTGTCTCGCCCTCCTGGGACAGTCTCTTTTTCTTGTGATATCAGAATTTGTGAAAGGTAAACAGAATATGCTGCCATTTTCAAAATGGGATATTATTATGCGGTCTGTACAAATATCTTCTTATATTCCAGGCCGTATCCGGCTCTACAGCAAGCGTTTGATAGGTAATGCCGGATTGTGCCGGCAGGTATATGCGTATATTTCCAGCTATCATGAAATAGATTCGGTTGAAGTCAATATGGTGACCGGTTCCGTATTAATCAAATATCAGCCTGGCCTGCTCCGGACAAATCACGAATTGGCGAAAGTGGAACAATACGTCGTCAAGCGCATAGAAAGGAGATAACAACGTGTCTTATGTATCAGGATTCATGATTGGTGCCTCTATTGGTAAGTCGATTCACCAATTTTTTAGTAACTCTGGCCATTCAGGCGTCGCCCACAACACTATACCAGATTCCCGGCCTGTTCCTGTTTTACCGTTTTTTAGCCGGGCATCCCAAAGTCCGGGACGACGCCGTTATTATGCCAGAAGCCTCGTACGCAATCAGGCCCTGGCCGGCCTCCTGGCACAATGTCTGTATAAAATGTCGGGCATCCGCCGTGTTGAAATCAATCCCCGAACGGGCAGTATCCTCCTCCTGGGGGATGAAAAAACGCTCGATACGGTCGAAAAGGTGTTGAGTGAACAGGTTTTTTCTGTTCCCTTACCGGGGGAAGAGCTGATGAAAGAACTGGACGAAGCTAAAACGATGGAACAGAAAGTCGAATCAGACTTCCGTCATACCGCTGCTGATGTCTGCCGTATGTTCAATCAGGGAGTATCGGACAGTACAGGTCATCTGCTTGACTTGAAAGCGCTGGTTTCCCTCATATTCATTATACGGGGACTGCGCCGGACTATCGCGATGAATGAACGGGCGTCTGGTCCGCAGCTCTTATGGTGGGCGTACAGCCTTTTGAGAGGAAAGTGATTGTTATGTATATGTGTACCAAGTTACGGCTCCATGCAGAAATCCCTGCCCGGATCCGTCCTCTGCTGGGAGTGCGGCTGCGCCAGCTGCGAGGTGTCGTAGCGGCCTCGACTGACGGCCGGCTGGTTACTCTGTATTATAGACGGCCGTTTGATCCCCGCTCGGCTCTGCCTTTGCTGTACAGCTTTGAAAAAACGTATGGTGCAAAACGGGAAGAACGAAAAGATTTGGATATTGCTTCCTATAAACGGGAAGCAATCCTGTCTGTTGGTGGATTTATTGCCATGAATATCCTGTGCAAAACCAATCCGGCATTTTACGATAGCATTCTTTTGTTCCGCCGGCTCTTTACCCTGTTCATTGCCCGCCGGTTCATTAAAAACGGTGTTCTCGGTGTCGTCCAGCAGCATCAGGCCAATGCCGATACACTGACGGCGACGGCTGTCGTTGCATCGGTTCTGGCAGGAAAACCTGAATCCAGCCTGACTCTTCTGGCCTTATCCAATGGAGCAGAAATGCTGACAGAATATGCGGCAGAACGGGCGCGTAAACAGATTTCAGGCTTGTTACGGCTGGATCAGCGTGATGTATGGCTTATCGAACAGGGAAAAGAAAAGAAAGTCCCCGTAGAATCGTTAAAACCAGGTGATCACATCGCAGTTCACCTCGGCGAAAAGATATGTGTTGACGGGCGTGTCGTAAGTGGCAATGCCGCGGTAAACCAGGCCTCCATTACCGGCGAATCGAATCCGGCAATCAAGCAGAAGGGCTCTTTCGTCTACGCGGGCAGTGTCATTGAAGCGGGAAGTCTGGTCATTCATGTAGAAAAGGTTGGCAATGATACATCCCTGGCCCAGATTATCCATCTCGTAGAAGAAGCTCAGACGAGACGTGCTCCGGTACAGAACTTTGCCGATAAGATGGCAAATATGCTGGTACCTATTTCATTCATCGGTGCGGCAATCGTCTATGGTGCGACCAAAGACTGGCAGCGTGTTTTGAACCTGTTGTTCATTGATTTTTCCTGCGGCCTGAAGCTTTCTACGGCTACGGCTATCTCTGCGGCTATTGGTGTGGCTGCCCGCAAGGGTATTCTGATCAAAGGCGGCAACTACATCGAAAATCTTGCTGATATCGATACTATTGTTCTCGATAAGACCGGCACCATTACGATGGGGGTTCCGCAGGTACAGCAGATTCAGACGGCACCTGGCGTCGATGAAAAAGAAATGATCCTCCTGGCTGCTTCAGCGGAAATGCATTCAGTTCATCCACTGGCTGTCGCCATCCAGAAATACGTCAAAAATCATAAATGGACGACGCCGTCCCATGATACATCGGAAACGATTGTGGCACGGGGAATGCGTGCCGTCGTGCCTGACTTTGAAACGTATAAAGGCGGCACGATTCTCGTCGGCAGCCGTCGTTTCATGAACGAAGAAGGTGTCACGGGCCTGCCGGAAGCTATGGGAAAGACCGTTGGCAAGAGCCTTCTCTATGTAGCACGTGATGGGGTATTTATTGGTTTCATGGCCATTCAGGATCCGGTACGGCCAGCTATGAAGAAGACGCTGAATCAGATGCGCCGTCTTGGCATCGATGAAGTCGTTATGCTGACTGGCGATTCGAAAGAAGTGGCTGCAGAAGTAGCACGCGATATGGATATTGATTCCTACCATGCAGAAATCCTGCCGGAAGACAAGGCAAATTATGTCATGAAGCTTCAGAAACGGGGGAACGTCATGATGGTTGGCGATGGGATTAATGATGCGCCGGCCCTTGCATTTGCTGATATCGGTGTCAGCCTGGGTGGCAATAAGACGGATATCGCTGCAGAATCGGCAGCCATTACTATCCGTTCGGAAGATCCGTCCAAATTGTATGATGCCCTGGTCATTGGCCGCAAAACGATGAAAATCATTAATCAGAACTTTACGGCGACCATTGTCGTCAACTCGGCAGCTATGCTGCTGGGGGCTCTGGGAAGGATCAGTCCGCTTTGGGCCGCTGTGATTCACAATACGGCTACACTCGCAGTCGTCATGAACAGTGTCCGCATCCTGGGGCCGGCACGAGGTGTGAAACGATTTTAATTTTCAAAGATATTAGAAATAGATTCATGATATAGTACGAAATAAAAAAGCGAAAGGTATCATATGTAACATATTGTTACGATATCTTTCGCTTTTTATTTATATTAATTATCAATTATATTATCATTATTACATAATATGTTATAAAATTAGGCCTATATAAGGGAAATTATAGATAGATTGCTTAATAAATTTATGAAAATGAAAACAAGTATTGACAACCAGTACGTGATTTTATATACTATATATCGTAATGAATAATATTATCAATAAAGAGAGGATGTGTGAGTATTATTTACGGAGCCTGAGAAGGGAAGCGATGTAAATGAGTGTTGTCATTGTAGGTGGAAATGATTGTATGGTTTGCCAGTACAAAAGTATTTGTAAAAAGTTTGATTATAAGGCAAAAGTATTTACCCAGGTACCGAGCGATTTCAAATCAAAAATCGGTTCGCCCGATCTGGTAGTACTGTTTACGAGTACCGTGTCCCATAGAATGGTACATTGTGCTGTGAAGGAAGCTCAGCGCAAGAACGTAGAAGTCGTTCGTTCCCATACGAGCAGTTCAAGCGCTTTAAAGTCTATATTACAGGCTCGTGCTGAGCGATGTGCATTGTAAATCTCCATTACAGGCCTGAACGGCATCCGCCGTCCGGGCCTGTAATATGGGCAATGGACAGTGGTAAAGGAGGTGTCAGATCATGAACATTGTCAAACTGGCGGATATGAAACCCGGTGCCAGCGGTGTAGTAGAAGCACTGAAAGGACATGGGAATATTCAGCATCGTCTCGTTGATATGGGCGTCGTCAAGGGATCCCATATCACAGTAGTAAAAGTTGCGCCTTTGGGCGACCCCGTTGAAGTCAAGGTCAAAGGGACCGCGCTGGCACTGAGAAAGAATGAAGCAGCTATGATCAGTGTAGCTGTCGGAGGAGGTCATTAGTAGTCATGGATAATGCAGGAACTATCAAGGTTGCCCTCGCCGGCAATCCGAACTGCGGAAAGACGACAATTTTTAATAATATTACGGGTGCAAAACAGCATGTCGGCAATTACCCCGGCGTTACGGTAGAAAAGAAGGAAGGCCGTTGCAATTATGACAATCATAGCCTTTTGTTCGTCGATCTTCCCGGTACGTACAGCTTGACAGCCCGTTCTCTGGATGAAGTCGTTGCAAGAAATGTTATTATTAATGAAAAACCGGACATCATCGTAAACGTCTTGGACGCTTCTAACCTGGAACGGAATCTGTATCTGGCAGCCCAAATCATTGAATTGGGGCGGCCTGTCGTCATCGGTCTGAACATGATGGATATTGCCGAACGCATGGGTGCCCAGATCGATTTGAAAAAACTGGGTGAACAGCTGGGAGCTACAGTGGTTCCTCTCGTAGGCAGTAAAAATAAAGGGACCCAGGAATTATTGCAAGCCGTCATGAATGTAGCCCAGAAAGAAGAAACGGTAAAGAACGCAAACGTCGATTACGGCCCCGACTTGGAACCAGCCATCACCAGCCTGGAAGATATGATCCAGAAGACAGGCATTATCCAGTATCCTGTACGCTGGCTGGCAATCAAACTTTTGGAAAATGACAGTGATGTCGTCAGCAAGGTAAAGGCCATCGATGGAACGGAAGGCATTCTGGCCATGGCCCATACGCTGCGGGATTCCCTGAAGAATAAAGTAGATCTGGAATTCTGCTTTGCTGAATACCGCCACCGTTTTGCTGTACAGGCCTATAATAATGCCGTTATTAAACCAGGTACGACGGACTCCCTGTCGGATAAAATCGATAGTGTCCTGACAAACCGCTTCCTGGGCATTCCTATTTTCCTCGGCCTCATGTGGCTCATGTTCGTTGTCGTCATCAATCTTGGCGCATATCCTCAGGACTGGCTGGATACAGGCTTTGGCATGCTCGGCGACTGGTGCAATGATGTGATTGAAGACGAACAGCTTCGTTCCCTCGTCGTTGATGGCGTCATTGGCGGTGTCGGTTCTGTACTTTCGTTTGTACCGCTTATTGTACTGTTGTATTTATTCATCAGTCTGCTGGAAGACACGGGATATATGGCCCGTGCAGCTTTCCTTATTGACCGGGCTATGCGTGCCCTGGGCCTCCATGGGAAATCGTTCATACCGATGATCCTTGGCTTTGGCTGCAACGTTCCTGGTATTATGGCCGCCCGTACACTGGACAATGAAAAAGACCGTCTGGTCACCATTATGGCCTGCCCCTTTATGAGCTGTGGTGCCCGCCTGCCTGTGTATACACTTTTGATTGCGGCTTTCTTCGGTGCTTCCGGCCACGGCGGTACGGTCCTCTTCGGCATATATCTGCTGGGGATTATCGTTTCCGTATGCGTCGCGCTGGTACTCCGCCATACAGCGTTTAAGGGCGAACAGGAACCGTTTGTCATGGAATTGCCGCCTTATCATATCCCGACGCTCAAAGGCGTTCTGACCCATATGTGGGAACGCACCGTATTGTACCTCAAAAAAGCCGGTACATTCATTCTTGGCGCTTCCATTCTGGTATGGTTCCTCACGGCCTATCCGATGGATGTAGAATACAGCCAGGATTACGATGCGGCCAAAGAAGCCGTAACGGCCCAGATGGAAGAAACTCAAGCCAGCATCCTGACCGGGTATGGCCTTTCTGACATAGAAGATAATGCTGAATTGAACGATATGTATGAAGCCATGGTAGCAGCAGCTGACGAAGCAGCCGATGAAGCCGACGAAGACGAAGCGGATACAGGTAACTCCCTGAATCCGGCTGCGGCTCTGAGTTCTGTTGAAGATCAGGTCAAGAATTCGGAAGAAGCAGAAAATACGCTGTTCATGGGTAAATACCCAGACAGCTTTGCCGATCTCCAGGAACAGAACCCGACTGTATTTGCACAGGCTCTGCCTTTGTTTGATGCCAAAGCAGAAGCCGATGATGCAACAGCCAAACTCGAAGACCAGCAGAATGCCGAAAAACTGGAACAGTCCTATGCGGCCCGCATCGGCCATTTCGTCGAACCGGTTATCCAGCCCCTTGGCTTTGACTGGAAAATCGGCGTAGGCCTTATTGCCTGCACGGCTGCCAAGGAAGTTATGGTTTCGACACTGGGTACGATTTACAGCGTCGGTGGTGATGATACGCATGAATCGGGCATCGTCGCTTACCTGAGAGACGACCCGGACTTCAATCCGGCCGTAGCCCTCTCATTGATGGTATTTTGCCTGCTGTACATGCCCTGCGTTGCAGCAATGGCCGTCATCAAACGTGAAACCGGTTCCTGGAAAATGCTCCTCGCCGTCGATGGCATGTGCCTCGTATTTGCTTATATTGGTGGTTTTATTACCTATCATCTGGCACTCTTTGCCGGACTGGGGGTATAATACGAATGCGATTCATCATTCTCGTTTTTGAAATTAACTATTGATTTTATAATGGGAATAATGATATACTTAGGGCGCCGGAAGGCGTCCTAAGTGTCTATTATCATTTCAGAATTGAACGATACAGAAAGGTTGTGATCTTGTATGAGCATTGCAACGATTATTGTGGCACTTGTAGTATTGGCAGCTGCGTTTTACATCGGCCGTCATATCCGGGGGCTGTTCAAGGGAACGACCAGCTGTTGTGGCAGCAGTGGTTCCTGCAGTGGCAGTTGCCCGTCCTGTTGCTCCCATCCTGAAAAAACAAGTTGGGAAAAGAAATAAGAATTGCATTTTCAGGTATTCTGAGAACATTTTCTCAAAATAGAACCGTAAAAAATCAGGAGTTCGTTTATTATAAGCGGCTCCTGATTTTTTTGTCCTGCAGATGACAAGAGGCACAATATGGGGTATAATCTAGATTGTTGAATATTATTATTAGTACAAGGAGTGTCCGTATGAAAATCAGTGCTGAAGAAATAAAGAAAATCGCACTGCTTTCCCGTCTTAATATCGAAGACGATCAGATTGAAGAAGTCGGGAAACAGCTGAATGACATTTTGGCTTATATGGACCTGTTAAATCAGGTTGATATCACGGATGTAGCGCCTACGGCTCACGCTGTATCTATGCGCAATGTCATGCGCGACGATGTGCCCCAGCCGTCCTTATCCAATGAAAAAGCGCTTTCTAATGCGCCGGAACCGGAAAATGGCTATTTTAAAGTTCCCAAAGTCATTCAGGATTGAGGAGGGATATTGTGGAAGCATTAACCATACATGCACTGCATGATAAACTCGTAAATAAAGAAATATCTGCTGTGGAGCTGACAGAAAAGTTTATTGCCCGTAAAGACACGGTGGAACCGGATATCAAAGCCTTTTTATCTGACAACCGGAAAAATGCACTGGAAGCAGCCGCCGCAGTCGATAAGAAAATCGCTGCCAGGGAAGCTATTGCGGATATGGCCGGTGTACCGGGAGCTATTAAGGATGTCATCTGCGTTGCCGGACAAAACACGACCTGTGGCTCGAAAATTCTGGAACATTTTAAATCGCCCTATAATGCGACGGTCATTGAAAAACTGAATGCCCTCGATTATATCAGCCTTGGCAAGACCAATATGGATGAATTTGCCATGGGCAGTTCAACGGAAAATTCGGCTTATCAGATTACCCATAATCCCTGGAATCTGGATTATGTACCAGGCGGATCGTCCGGCGGTTCGGCCGCTGCCGTAGCAGCTGGGGAAGCCGTCTGGTCACTTGGTTCGGATACGGGCGGATCGATTCGTCAGCCTGCTGCCTACTGTGGCCTCGTTGGCCTCAAACCGACATATGGTCTCGTTTCCCGTTATGGTCTGGTTGCTTACGGCTCGTCTCTTGACCAGATTGGGCCATTTACCAATGACGTAGAAGACTGCGCCATCGTCCTCAATGCCATTGCAGGGCACGATGCGAAGGACTCGACGTCTATCCCACAGGAAAAGAAAGATTATAAAAAAGCACTGATCAATGATGTCAAAGGCATGAAAATCGGCGTTCCGGAAGAATTCTTTGTAGAAGGCCTGGATGACCAGTGCCGCAAAGCCCTGGAAGAAGCCATTGATACCTATAAGAAGCTCGGTGCTGAAATCGTGCCGGTCAAAATGCCGCATATGAAATATGGTCTGGCTGCCTACTATATCATCGCTCCGGCAGAAGCCAGTTCCAATCTGGCACGGTACGACGGTGTTGGATTCGGATTCCGGGCAGATGGCACGGACATTGTCGATATGTACCGCAAGACCCGTACCGAAGGGTTTGGACCGGAAGTAAAACGCCGCATTATGCTGGGGACGTATGTCCTCAGTTCCGGTTACTATGATGCGTATTATCTGCGGGCTATGAAAGTACGTACCCTGGTAAAACAGGATTTCGACAATGCCCTTCGCACCTGTGATGTCCTGCTTACGCCGACCGCGCCGGATACGGCATTTAAAATCGGTCAGAATGACAATAATCCCCTGGCCATGTATTTAGGCGATGTCTGCACAGTTACACTGAATCTGGCCGGCCTTCCGGGTATCAGCATTCCCTGTGGCTTCAAGAACGGTCTTCCCATTGGCATGCAGCTCATTGGCAAGGCTCTTGATGAAGAAACACTGCTGCGCGTTGCCTATACATTTGAACAAAACCGCACGGACCTGAAGAAGCCGCTGCCCATGGGGGAGGTTGAACTCTGATGAAATATGAATCCGTTATCGGCCTGGAAGTCCATGTCGAACTGAAAACAAAAACAAAAATTTTCTGCGGCTGCTCCACTGAATTCGGTGCCCAGCCCAATACGCACGTATGCCCGGTCTGCCTGGGCCTTCCGGGAAGCATGCCTGTTCTCAATAAGGAAGTTCTCCATTATGCCGTAAAGGCCGGATTGGCACTTCACTGCGATATCCTGCCGTTCAGCAAATTCGACCGTAAGAATTATTACTATCCCGATTTGCCAAAGAATTTCCAGACATCCCAGTATGATCTGCCTATCTGCCTCAATGGCTATATCGATATCGAAGTCGGGGGCAAGACACGCCGCGTTCATCTGACCCGTATCCATATGGAAGAAGATGCAGGTAAACTGGTCCATAGCGGCGCTTCTATCGACACATCGGATACGACCTTCGTCGATTACAACCGTACCGGCGTGCCCCTGCTGGAAATCGTATCCGAACCGGATCTGCGCAGTGGGGAAGAAGCCCGGGCTTATCTGGAAAAACTCCGTTCTATCATGCAGTATCTCGGCGTATCTGACTGCCGTATGGAAGAAGGCAGCATGCGCTGTGATGCCAATATTTCCGTACGCCCCGTCGGCAGTGATAAACTGGGGACGAAGACGGAAATTAAAAATATCAATTCCTTCAGTGGTGTCCAGAAGGGGATTGAATACGAAGCGGTCCGTCAGGCCCAGATCCTCGATGAAGGCGGCACAATCCAGCAGGCGACCCGCGGCTGGGAAGAAGCCAAGGGTATTACGGTCCTGCAGCGTGTCAAAGAAGGCGATGCCGATTACCGTTATTTCCCGGAACCGGATCTGATTCCTATCGAAGTATCGAAGGAATATATTGAAAAAGTACGGGCTGAATTACCGGAAATGCCGGACGCACGGCGCCAGCGCTTCCAGGATGAACTGGGACTTCCCGAATATGATGCCAATCTCCTGACACTGGAAAAACAGACAGCCGACTATTTTGAAGATGTCGTCAAAGAAGGAATCGACGCCAAGACGGCTTCCAACTGGATGCTCGGCGAGTTTGCCAAAAAACTCAATGAAGAAGGCGTAACGGCCGATCAGGCTCCGGTCCGTCCGGCGGCGCTGGCAGGTCTCCTCAAACTCATTGCCAAAGGTACGATTTCCGGTAAGATTGCCAAGAAAGTCCTGCCGGAAATGTGGTCCAGCGGCAAGTCTGCCGACGATGTCGTCAAAGAACAGGGCTTGGTACAGATTACCGATACTGGTGCTATTGAAGAAATCGTCAAATCGGTCATTGCGGACAATCCGCAGTCTGTCGCCGATTATAAAGCAGGTAAGAAGAAAGCTATCGGCTTCCTCGTCGGACAGGTCATGAAACAGACTAAGGGGCGGGCTAACCCGGGAGTTGTCAACCAGCTGCTCACGAAAAATCTGGAATAAGAAGCAGCGTTCATAGTACATACAATAAAGGACCATGCATGAAGTCTTCGGCTATCATGCATGGTCCTTTGCCTTATGTTTCGTCTGTTATGACGATTATCTCAGGGCTGTCCAGAATCACTTTTTTTTCGTTTTTTTCGGAAGAAATCTTTGAGGAGTGCGGCGCATTCATCGGCGCGGACGCCGGCTGTAATGGAAGCCCGGTGATTGAGAAGCGGGCTGTCTGCCAGCTGGAACAGGGACCGTACGGCACCTGCCTTAGGGTCGGCGCAGCCGTAGACTACCCGGTCCAGACGGCTGTTGACGATGGCTCCGGCGCACATGGGACAGGGCTCACAGGTGACATAGAGCGTACAGCCCGATAAGCGCCACCGGCCGAGGGCGCGGCAGGCTTTTTCGATAGCCAGCAGTTCTGCATGGGCGGTGGCACAGGGCAGGCTTTCCCGCAGATTGTAGGCCCGGGCAATAGCTTTCTTCTGATAAATAATGACGGCGCCAATCGGGATTTCACCGACGGCATAGGCTGTTTTGGCTTCTTCCAGGGCTTTCCCCATATAAAATTCATCTTTTGTCATAATGATATCCTTGATTCTTTTTTGCATTCATGGTAGGTTACTATCAGATACACTGATTTTATTGTACAGGATGGTGGAATATAATGCAATCACTCTGGTGGCAGCTTTTCGATATTCTGGGGACCGTGGCCTTTGCCCTGTCGGGTGCACTGGTTGCCGTTTTGCGGCGCATGGACATATTTGGTATTTTCGTACTGGCCGCAGCGACTGCTGTCGGTGGCGGAATCGTACGTGACCTCATACTGGGACGCATTCCCCCGGCTTTTTTCCAGAATAGTATGTATTTCTGGCTGATCATTGCGACTATGGGAGTAACTATCTTTTTCCTGCGCTATATGGATACGCACCGCCGTCACCGCCTCATGCATGCATCTATCAACCTGTACCTTTTCTGTGATGCCATTGGACTCGGTTCGTTTACTGTCACGGGGACATTGCTGGGCTGTTATATGTTTCCCCATTATTGGGTTTTGTGCATTTCTCTGGGGCTGATTACGGCTGTCGGTGGTGGTATCATCCGTGATGTCCTGGCAGGCCGCATCCCGGCAACGCTGATTCAGGATGTCTATGCTACGGCTTCGTTTATCGGTGCCGTCGTCCTCTATGTCCTGTATATCCCCCTGGGCCAGGCAGCTGATGTGGCATCCATTATTTGTTTTGCTGTGACCGTTGGCGTCCGCCTCCTGGCCATCCGCTATCACTGGAATCTGCCAAGAGTCAAGCGGCGCAAGAGAGGACAGCGTTTTTGAAAGCATTTGCATGGCAGATGGTAAATCTGGTATAATAAACTGATAATTTTTTCTATTTCTGTGTATGTCAGAGGTGATAGTGTTGAATGGTTTTCGTAAGGTCTTAGGAGCTGTCGTCGTATCTTTGTGTTTGTGTTCAGGCCCGGCAGCGTTGGCCAAAACGATTTTATACGTGCCGCAGGACAACCGTCCCGTTGACTTTGCCTATACGGTCAGTACGGCAGAAGATGCCGGATATACGGTGATAACGCCGCCAGACCGGTATTTATCGGGGTCTAATTTCCAGGGTTCTCCCGATAAGCTTATGGAATGGGTAGAAGAAAATGCCGGCAAAGCCGATGCTATGGTACTGTCGGTGGATTCCCTGGTCTATGGGGGACTTGTCGATTCGCGCAAACATAACCTTTCTATGGATACTCTGCTGGCCCGTCTGGAAAAGGTAGAAAACCTGCACAGCAAGTTTGGCAAAGTGCCGATTTATGCTTTCAGTACAGTCATGCGCAGTCCCTGGGCCGGTGGCAAGGGCGTCGAACCGGATTACTATCTCAAATCCGGCAGTGACATTTATGAGCTGGCATCACTCCAGGCAAAGATGGATGAAGAAGGATTGACTCCGCAGGAACGGAATGACTGGTTCAGCATCATGCGCCGCGTCCCGGCCGAATATCTGCAGGACTGGTTCAGCCGCCGTAAGAAGAATATGGCCATCAACTACCGCCTCATTAGTGATGCCCGAAAAGGCATCTTTACCTATTACAGTCTCGGTCATGATGATAATTCTGTCCGTACCCAGTCGTCACTGGAATCGAAATATCTTGAACAAGCAGGAGCCGATATCCCGAAGACCAGTTTCGGGTCGTTCCCGGGAGCTGATCAGCTGGGGTTGCTGCTCATTACGCGGGCTAATAATGATTTTAATAATTATCATCCTAAAGTAACGGTCATCTATCCTCTCGGCGGGGGAGAAAAGACTGTGCCGAGTTACGACGGACAAGCTATAGGGAAGACGATTGCCGAACATATTGAAGCTATCGGCGGTACGATAACGGACAAGGAAAAGCCGGACCTGCTGCTGGCCGTCAATACGCCTCTTACGACATCGACGCGTGAATCGGGGAATTTTGAAAATTTCCCCATCATGCTGGACTCGACGCGGACATTCCTCACACAGATAGAAAAGGCTATGGCCCAGAATATACCAGTCAGCCTCGTCGATATGGCCTTTTCCAACGGGTCAGATAATACGCTGATATATGGTTTATATAAGGATAAGATGATGTATCAGCTGGCAGCATATAATGGATGGAATACAGCCAGCAATTCTGTCGGATATGGTATATCTCAGGGGATTCTGGCCCGGTATATGTCTCCCGATGCCCATCAGCGCATGCTGACGACCCAGTATCTGGACAACTGGGCGTATCAGGCCAATGTCCGGGATTATATTTACCGGATACAGCAGAAGGTAGAGGCCAATACAGAGCAGAAGTATTATCCGACGGTGATGAGCGAAATGCAGAGCCGTACGAAAGAACAGCTCCAGCGGTATGCCCAGACATATCTGGGCATCGATCCCCGTACTGTCAATGTCACATTCCCGTGGAACCGGCTGTTTGAAGTCTACGTCGATGTTCATTCTCAGCCGAATGTAAGTCTGGAAAGTGATGTCCGGCAGGGACTGCGCCAGAAAGAACTGGACCGTCTGGCGGCCCAGCAGGAAGCAGCCCGCAAGGCTCTGGAAGCAGAAAAACAGAAAACGGTTAAAGATAAAAATGCCAAGATAGATCCGAAAGTAAAAGAAGAACTGGAACAGGCTGAACAGGCTGCGCGGGAACAGTACGAAGCAGAGTTGCAATCCCAACAGCTGGCCCGGGAAGAAGAACAGGCCCAGAAAAACCGGACCTGGGTTCCCAAAGACTAGGACAGAAGAAGGTAGTTTACAGATTGTAGTTTTTGGAAAAACGGGTGCAGAAGGGAAAATATGAACCAGCAAAAAGCCCATGGATGTGTACGATGAAAGGTGTACATATCTATGGGCTTTTTGCTGGCTTTGTTAAGTTCGTACGATGGGGATGACTTTCGTTTTTTCGGTCTTGCAGATAGCGTTGCCATTAGTCGCATTTGTAATGGCCTGGATTGCCGGACCGGCCTGCTCTTCCGGAATTTCCAGAGTAAATGTGACGTCAGAGGCAAAGGAACGGTCTGCGATGCGCACGGCATACGATGGGACCAGACGTTCTATGACGCTCACAAAGGAATAGGGGAAGGAAACGTTTACGACCTGATAAGGGAGATAGTCGGCAATTTCCGCTGCTTCCAGACCGAGGGTTACACAATGGCTATAAGCCCGTATGAGGCCGCTGGCACCGAGCTTGATGCCGCCGAAATAGCGGGTGACGACAACAATGGTGTTGGTGATGCTGTTTTTTTTCAGTACTTCCAGCATCGGGCGGCCAGCTGTTCCCGACGGTTCTCCGTCGTCATTGGATTTCTGGATGGCGCCGTCAGGACCAATCTGATAAGCATAACAATTGTGCCGGGCATCCCAGAATTCCTTGCGCCGGGCTTCGATGAAAGCAGATGCTTCCTCTTCGCAGGTCACTTCTCTGAGATGGATGAGAAAACGGGATTTTTTTATGGTATATTCTGTTTCGGCACTGCCATAAACGGACGTAATATGCGGACTGGTCATAATCGGATTTCCTCGCAAATTATAAATGTGTATAAAAAAGCCGCCGGAATCCGGCGGCCTTAGTTTCATTGGTGGGAATAGTTGAATTCGAATCAACGACCTTCACGATGTCAACGTGACGCTCTAACCAACTGAGCTATACCCCCATGCGACTTGTTTAGTATACTCAATTTCACACGTATTGTCAAGTATATTTGAAGAAAAAATAAATTTTTTTTTCAAATATACTTACAGTCTGTACACGGCAAATCCTGCGGCTATGGCAGCGAGAAAACGTGTTGGCAGAGGTATCCTATCAGTAGTATAATATGTCTATCGTGCTGGAAAGGGGGAAAAAAATGGCTCGTATTGTATTGATTACAGGAGGCGCCCGCAGTGGTAAAAGTCATTTTGCCGAGCAATATCTGCAGGCATGTCCCGGACGACATGGGTATATTGCTACGGCCCAGGTCCTGGATGATGAAATGGCAGACCGGGTAGCCCGTCACCGCAGCCGTCGTCCGGCGTCGTGGCAGACCTTTGAAGTACCGTCTGGACTGGGAAATCAGATTGACCATATTTTACAGCAGACTGATAACATCCTGCTTGATTGTCTGACCCTGTATTTTTCTAATTTCCTGCTGCAGCGTGACGGAGATGATTTCTCCCATATCCTGAAAGAAGCAGAGAACGAATGGGACGGGGTGCTGCGGGCCGTGCGTCAGAGCAGAGATGGTGTCTTCGTCGTTGTTACCAATGAACTGGGATCGGGCATTGTCCCCATGGCAAAAGTGAGCCGCCAGTACCGTGATCTCATCGGTTTCCTGAATCAGCATACCGCTGCGGAAGCAGATGAGGTGTATCTGAGTGTATGTGGCATTACTATGGAAATTAAAAGCCGGCAGGTCCATCTTCCATTGCGGGAGGAACGGCCATGACGAGTTTTCTTATTGCCCTCCAGTTCCTGACGCGGATACAGCTGGCCCGGCATCTGACCTGGACGAATGAGGCCTTTGGCGCGTCACTGCGATGCTTTCCGCTGGTGGGAGGCTGTATCGGCCTGTTCCTGTGCCTGTGCTGGTTTGCTGCAGGTCTGGCCCTGACTGGGTTTTACCGGGCCGTGTGTGTCATTATTGCCTGGTTCCTGATTACGGGAGGCCTTCACGCCGACGGATTCATGGACACGGCTGACGGTCTGTTTTCCGTACGAAGCCGGGAACGGATGCTGGAAATCCTGAAAGACAGCCGGGTCGGATCCAATGGCGTCATGGCTTTCTTTTTTCTGGCATTGCTGAAAATTTGCTTTCTGGCAAACATTGAAGGACCGGCAGTCTATGCGGCCCTCCTCGGTATTCCAGTGGCAGCACGCTATGGCACGCTCGTGAGCGTGCTGGAATTCCCCTATGCCCGTCCGGAGGGGTTGGGAAAGGCCTTTGCCGCCTATGCACCGCCGCGTACCCTGGCTTTGGGATTTCTGGCAGCCCTGCCGCCTGTTCTCATAGGAGGTTTTTTGTACCTGACTCTCCTAGGGACAGCTATAGCGGCCAGCCTGATACTCAATACCTATATTGTAAAGCATCTCGGCGGCGTCACGGGAGATACGTATGGCGCCGTTACCGAAAGCAGCGAATTGTTGTTACTTGGCCTCTGTGCCGCTATATATTAACTATTTTCTCCAGAATCTCCCGCTTCTATCAGCAGGAAAGGATTCATCATAGATTACAGGAAAGGACCGAATGTACATGATCAAGCTTTATCTCGTTCGTCATGGTGAAACCGATGGTAATTCCCAACAGTGGTTCCAGGGCGCATCAGACGTACCGCTCAATGCCACAGGGATAGAACAGGCCCGGCGCCTGAGCCGCTTTATGAAGGATATTCATTTTGATGCCATCTATACCAGCACGCTGTCGCGGGCTTATACGACAGCCCAAATCATTGCAGAGCCACACCAGCTGCCGGTACAGCAATATCCGGAACTGAGGGAAATCAGTTTTGGTGTATGGGAACGCCATACCTATGATGAAATCACCAAACAATGGCCGGGAGAAATTGAAGCTTTTTATGCATCTGAAGGTAAAATGCGGGCCCGGGGCGGTGAATCGTTCCTCGAAGTGCGGGACCGTATTACGGCCAAGACGAAAGAGTTACTTAGTCACCATGCAGACGGGGATTCCGTTATGATTGTCTCACATGGTGCAGCTATCCGCTGTTTGTTGTTTGGCCTGCTGGAACTGGATTTCCGCAAGCTCTGGTGTTTTCAGCAGTATAATACGGCTTTTACGATTATTGAATATTATGGCAGCCGCAGTGTCATGACTCTCATGAATTGTACCCAGCATCTGGAAGGGATGAAAGGGTATGAACCACAATGGTATGGGCGGCAGCATAATGTCATGTAGGAGAAGGTCATGGCAAATACGATACGTCTTGATAAATTACTGGGCCATACGGGATGGGGAACCAGAAAAGAAATAAAGGAACTGTGCCGGTCTGGCGCCGTAGCCGTAAATGGCATGTCCTGCAGAGACAGCAGCCAGAAGGTCCAGCCGGGCCGTGATGCGGTAACGGTCAAGGGACAGGCTGTATCTTACGAAGAATTTTACTATCTCATGCTCTATAAGCCAGAAGGTGTCCTGTCGGCGACAGAAGATCCCCGTGCACAGACGGTCATCGACCTGCTGCCCCAGCAGTTTTCTGGTGCCGGCCTGTTTCCCGTCGGGCGTCTGGACAAAGACACGACGGGGCTGCTGCTTCTCACCAATGATGGACAGTGGGCTCATCGCATCACATCTCCCAAAAAGCATGTTCCCAAAGTATATATAGCCCGCGTAGCCGGATGTATCCCTGAAGATATAGGGGAACGCTTCGCCGCAGGACTGGTCCTGGACGATGGATTAGTCTGTCTGCCGGCAAAAGCGGTCCGGTCGGGAGAACAGGAGTTGACCATCACTGTGCAGGAGGGAAAATTCCATCAGGTCAAACGTATGTGTGCTGCTGTAGGACTTACAGTAGAAGCATTGCATCGTATGTGCATCGGTAAAGTCATTCTCGACAGGGCATTGACGCCCGGTGCATGGCGTCCTCTAACGGAAACAGAGCGGGAAGCTGTATTCGCATCGTCCGGAACGGATTGAGTGAGAATTTTTCCTTTTCAACGTCTCTGTTATATGATATGATAAGGTGTAGACTGAAAAAATCAGGTGATAGCATGATTGGAGAAAGAATAGACCGGCTGCGCCAGTTCCTCCGTGAACACGTGGCAGACGGCGTCATCATTATGCAGCCAGAAAATCTTCGCTACTTCAGCGGCTTTACCGGCGGGGAGGGAGCACTTGTCGTGACTGGCGCGACAGCCGTTCTCTGGACTGACTCGCGTTATACGGAACAGGCTGCTGGTCAGTCTGGTACCTGGTATACCATTGGCAACCATCAGGGCAGGCTGGCAGAATGCATAGCCCGGAGCCTGCGCGAAGGCGGTGCCCAGGCTGTTGTATATGAAAGCAATTTCCTGACTCATATGATGTTTGAACAGATTGCAGATCAGACAGAATGTGGTTTTGAGGGGTATAACCTCAACGTCCTGCGCGCTGTCAAGGAACCGTTCGAACTGACGGCTACGCGGAAAGCCAGTGCCATTGCCGATCAGGCGTTTGCCGATCTTCTGCCGTACATCAAACCGGGAGTGACAGAAAAAGAACTGGCAGCTCGGCTGGAAAGCAATATGCTCCTTTCCGGGTCAGAAGAAAAATCGTTTACGACCATAGTCGCATCCGGTGTCCGCTCGTCTATGCCCCATGGCACGGCTAGTCCCAAGGTCATCGAAAAAGGAGATTTTGTCACTTTCGACTTTGGAGCAGTCTGGGAAGGGTATCATTCCGATATTACGAGGACCGTCGTTGTCGGTAACGCAAGCCGGGAACAGCGTGATTTCTACAATATGATCCTGGAAGCACAGAAAGAAGGCGTTGCCGCTGTCCGGGCCGGTGTCAGCCGGAAAGATGTCGATTTCATCGTCCGCAATTATTTTGCTGCCCGTCATGTATCACAGTATTTCACCCACTCCCTGGGGCATGGGACAGGGCTGGAAATTCATGAAGAACCGGTCTTGTCACCGCGCAGTACGGGTGTCCTGAAAGAAAATATGATAGTCACGGTAGAACCGGGGCTGTACATAGAAGGCAAATACGGGGTCCGCATTGAAGATTCCGTTGCCGTGACAGCCAATGGCTGTGAAATCTTAACCAAAACGCCAAAAGATTTGATGGAGTTATAGTAGGAGGAGTTAACAGATGATTACAAGTAATGATTTCAGACCAGGTGTAACGATTGAAATTGATGGCCAGGTATGGCAGGTTGTTGAATTCCAGCATGTAAAACCCGGCAAGGGCGCTGCTTTTGTCCGTGCTAAAATCAAAAACCTGGAAACCGGTTCTGTCGTTGAACGTACGTGGAATGCCGGTGAAAAAGTACAGGAAGGCCATGTAGACCGCCGTCAGATGCAGTACCTTTATGAAAACGAAGGCATGTACTGTTTCATGGATAATGAAACATACGAACAGCTTGAACTGAATAAAGATAGCCTCGGTGATGCTGTTAATTTCCTGAAAGAAGAAATGAACGTTTCTGTCATGATGTTCAAAGGAAAAGTCATTGGTATTGATCTTCCGGCTGCCGTCGAACTGAAGGTCATCCAGACAGATCCGGGCCTGCGTGGTGATACAGCTACAGGTGGCAGCAAACCGGCTACCCTTGAAACCGGCTATGTCGTCAAAGTACCTCTCTTCATCAACGAAGGCGAAGTTCTCCAGATCGATACCCGTACAGGGAACTATATCGGCAGAGCATAAGTTGTCATGGCAAGGGGCTGTCGTGAGAAGTGAAAGGCTTCTTGCGCCAGCCTCTTTTTTGTAGTCAGGTGACGCGTATGGAAACGACGAATCAAAATGACCTGGGCAGTATTCATATCAGTGATAAAGCTATCTCATCCATTGCTGCCAGGACGGCGGCCCTCGTGCCCCACGTCCATGCCCTGGATGCGACGCTGGCTGAATCGGCGGCCCGCCGCCTTGGGAGGGGCAGTCTGTCCCAGGGAGCCGTAACCCGTATCAGCGGCAATGCGGCAGAAATCACACTGCGGCTGATTGTGGAAAGCGGATACCGTATCCCCGATATAGCCCTCAAGGTGCAAAAAGCGGTCAAAGATGCGGTAGAACGCGATACGGGCTGCCAGGTCGACGCCGTCCATATTCTGGTTGCAGGTATCGTCTTCCCGGAAGATAAGGAGGCAGGGCAATGACTGGCGAAACAAAAGACATTGAATTTTTCGTCAACGATTCCGTATATGTCCAGGTCGTGTCATTGGCACTGCAAGAATTTTCTGACCTGATTCCTGCCAAAGGCCGAAATGTGAATGTGCACCAGCAGGAAGGAACGCTGACTGCTGATATCCACGTCTATGGATACTACGGCGATAATTTGTGTGTACTGGCCAGGACTGTCCAGGAGCATGTGGCGGCAGCGCTGCAGGAAATGGCAGACCCGCAGACTCTGGAAGTCCATGTGACAGTCGATGATGTTGTATTGAAGGAACAATCCTGATAGGAGGTTCGCGTGAGCAGACATAGAGCACGCCAGAAGGCGTTAGAAATATTATTTTCCAGAGAATTCCATGGAAAAGATGACATTCAGTATCAAGAAGATGAAATCCTGAATTCTGTAAATGGAACAGATGATGAAGATACGCCGGTCGTACAGGATGAAGAAAATTATTGTGATTACCTGGTTACGACGACGACAGAGCATATGAATGAATTTGACCAGATTATCCAGTCTCTGGCAAAAGGGTGGGATGTATCCCAGATGAACCGGGCAGATAAGAACGTCATGCGTATGGCGTTATGTGAACTCCTATACCCGAAAGATGTGGATATGGCCGATGCGGTCATCCTCAACGAAGCCATTGAGCTGGCCAAAGAATTCAGTGGCCATAAGTCGTCCCGGTTCGTCAATGGCATTTTAGGGACGTACGTGCGTCAAAGGAAGTAAGAGGATATGAATCTCTATCTGGGAATCGACACAAGCTGCTACACTACATCGGTATGCCTTCTCGGAGAAGATGGCCGTGTCGTACAGGATGAACGGCGTATCCTGACTGTACCCAGCGGTGGCCGCGGAATCTCCCAGTCTCAAATGGTCTATCAGCATACGCGGAATCTGCCGGAACTTATGGAACGGCTCCGTCCGGCACTGAAAGGCAGCCGGATCGGGGCCATCGGGGTGACTCATCAGCCACGGCGCAGAGAAGACAGCTATATGCCGGCATTTCTGGCCGGATGGGGCTGTGCACGCAGTCTGGCGGCTATGCTTCAGGTGCCGTTATACTGCATCAGTCATCAGGAAAATCATCTCCTGGCAGCCCTGAGGCCATTGGGAACGGTACCGGCGGATCCGTTTACGGGTCTTCATTTATCTGGCGGGACGACGGACCTTCTGTATGCCGTTGCTGATGAGGAGGGACTGTCCATTTCCCGCATTGGCGGGACCAGCGACATCAGTGCCGGACAGTTTATCGACCGCGTTGGTGTCGCCCTGGGATTTCCTTTCCCCGCAGGCGTGCATCTCGATGCTATGGCCCGGAAGGGAGATATGGACATCAAAGGGAGCCGCGTCTTTTGCCGCGATGGGGAAATCAGCTATTCCGGCCCGGAATCGCAGGCCCAGCGCCAGATAGCCAGTGGCACGGCCGATAGCTGTGCCATGAGCTGCTGGACGCTGAAGACCGTTTGGAACGGCCTTCAGGAACTGCTCGATGCAGGACTTGCTGGTGGCATGGATAAACTGGTTGCCGTAGGCGGCGTCATGAGCAACGGATTCCTCCGCAGCCAGCTGCTGCGTTATGCCGGCCGGCACCATGTCCGGGTCATCCTGGCCCCCGACGGATACAGCGCCGACAATGCCTCTGGTGCCGCATTCTGGGCACTTTGGAAGGAGAGGGGCCATTTATGAAATATGCATCGGTAACAGAGGTCGTACGGCGCATTAAAGATGATCTGCAGAGCGATTACCGCCTGCAGAACATTGCCATGGAAGGCAGTATCATCGGCCTGAAGCGGGCGTCGAACGGCCATTATTATATGAATCTCCATGACGAAACGTGTTCTATCCGGGCCATTTTGTTCCGCAGTCGCGTAGGCCATTCTATGGATGGCGTGCGTGAAGGGGACCAGGTCGTAGTTATAGGGTCTATCAATGTCTATGAAAAAGGCGGCACTGTGTCCTTTATTATTGAAAAACTCTTTGCCCGTGGCGTAGGTACGCTGCAACAACAATATGAAAAGATCAAGAAAGAGTTATATGAGAAAGGATATTTTGCACCAGAGCACAAAAAAAATATCCCCCGGTTTCCCTGGACTGTCGGTGTCCTTACGTCGGCGACGGGGGCCGTCCTGCACGATATCCATAAAATAGCAGCTGAACGCAATCCCTACGTGGAGATCCGCTTGTTTCCTGTTCCCGTGCAGGGGGCAGGTGCCGAAACGGTCATTGCCAGGACTCTGGAAAAGGCCGGTAAGGATCGGAACCTCGACGTGCTCATTCTGGCCCGCGGCGGCGGTTCCATGGAAGATTTGTGGTGCTTTAATAGCCCGCAGGTCGTACAGGCCATCTATGACGCTCAGGTACCGGTCATTACGGCTATCGGTCATGAGACCGATACGACACTGGCCGACTACGCTGCGGATGTGCGGGCTGCGACACCGACCCATGCGGCCGAACTGGCATTTCCCGACTTTGAAGAAATCCAGATGGACCTGGCAGCTATGGCAGACCAGGCGTATCAGTCTGTCATTCTGCGCCTCGATCGTCTGGAACGGGAATTGGGGCGGACCGTAGCAGCGCTGCAGACCCACCGCTATGATGCATTCCTTTCTATGAAGGATGAATCTGTATCCCAGCTGGTCCGTCTGGCCCGGCAGCATCTGGACCTGAAACTGACACGGGAAGCGGGGCGCCTGCAGGCTCTGAAAGCATCGCTCAGCGCTATGAATCCGGCCCTTCTGGTACGAAAAGGGTATGGGCAGCTGGAGCAGGGCGGTCATGTCCTCAAGGATATCCGCTCACTTGAGCAGAATCAGCTCTTGACGATACAACTCCTGGAAGGAACAATTTTAACGGAAATAAAAGAGGTAACAATCCATGGCAGCGACAAACGCAAAACTAAAAAACTTTGAATCGAATTATGCGACACTGGAAAAACTGGTGCAGGATTTGGAATCACCGGATCTGACGCTGGCCCAGTCACTGGACTTGTTTGAAAAAGCTATCAAAGTATCCCAGTCCTGCGAAAGCGCGCTGGAATATGCCCGGCAGCGGGCCCAAGTCCTGGCAGATATGCAGAAAGGGCCGGATACAGATACGCTGACAGAGGAGGGAACGCTCGATTTATGACGATACAGGAGTATTTACAGGATAAAAAACAAATGGTCGATCAGCGTCTGGCAACACTGCTTCAGACGGATGTACCCCAGTTTTCCCGTTTATATGAATCCATGAATTACAGCCTCCTTGCCGGGGGCAAACGGCTGCGTCCCGTTTTATTCCTGGCGACGCTGGAAGCATTGGGAAAGAATCCGGCAGAGTATCTCGATGTGGCCTGTGCTCTCGAATGCGTCCATACGTATTCTCTAATCCACGACGACCTGCCCTGCATGGATAATGACGACCTGCGACGGGGCAAACCGACGAATCACGTCGTATATGGGGCGGGCCTGGCAACTCTGGCCGGAGACGGGCTTCTGACTTTTGCCTTTGAACTCATGGCACGCCAGACCCGGCTTGATGCAGATAAGCTGCGCCAGTGCATCGCTGTCTTTGCCAGAGCAGCCGGACCGGCCGGGATGGTCGGCGGTCAGGCCTTTGACCTGGAAAGCGAAGGAAATAAGTCTATTGGCCTTAAAGGACTGCAGCTTCTGCACCGGATGAAAACGGGCGTTATTTTTGAAGCCGCCATTGATCTGGCGGCCATTCTGGGTGACGCGACGGAAGAACAGCGGCGCATTTTCGATGCCTATGCCCTTCATATGGGACTGACATTCCAGATTACCGATGATATACTGGATTTCACAGGTGATGAAAAAACACTGGGCAAGCCGGTCGGCAGTGATGCCAGAAACAATAAGGCAACGTATGTTACGATTTTCTCTCTGCCGGAAGCCCGGCGCATGGCAGAACAGGCTGCTGCCAAAGCCGTCGGAGCCATACAGCCGCTGGGGGATGGCGCCTGGTTCCTGCGCGATCTGGTAACGTATATGCTGACACGGGTCAGCTGAGGAGGCGGGAGCATGCAGCATAAGGAACGACTGGATGTCCTGCTCGTAGAACGGGGCTTGTCGGAAAGCAGAGAAAAAGCGAAAGCGACCATAATGGCCGGCCTGGTATTCGTCGATGGTCAGCGTCTGGATAAGGCCGGGACCAAACTGTCTCCCGATGTAGACATAGTGGTCAAAGGAAATCCCATCCCCTATGTTGGCCGGGGCGGATTGAAATTGGAAAAAGCCATGGCTGTGTTCCCGATTGACCTTGCCGGCGTGACGATGATGGATATCGGTGCCTCGACAGGCGGTTTTACCGATTGTGCTCTCCAGAATGGCGCTGCCCGCGTCTACGCCGTCGATGTGGGCTATGGTCAGCTGGCATGGAAGCTGCGTACCGATGACCGGGTCATCAATATGGAACGGACCAATATCCGCAATGTGACCGTTGCCGATATCGGAGCTCCCGTTGATTTTATTTCTGTTGATGTATCGTTCATTTCTCTGCTTAAAATCATGCCGGCAGCTTCCCAGCTGCTGCGTATGGGCGGCAGCATGGTTACACTGATCAAACCACAGTTTGAAGCCGGACGGGAGAATGTCGGAAAAGGTGGAATCGTCCGCGACGTCACCGTGCATCGCGCGGTGCTCCGCCAGGTCATCAGTGGCATTGCCGGTTTTGGCATATCGCCGCTCATGCTGACCTTTTCTCCTATCAAGGGGGCCGACGGTAATATTGAATACTTGTTATACAGCCGCAAAGACGAACCATGCCACGATGATATTACGGACGACATCATTGATGATGTGGTCCGCCAGTCTCATGAAATGTAGGTGATACTATGCGCATCGGTATTTTTCCGAATCTGGTCAAAAAAGAAAGCACCCATGTGGTGCGCAAACTCATCGGATTATGTGAACATCATGAACTGCCGTATTTTCTGCCGGCTTATGTAGCACAGAGTACACAGGATTTTTATCATCATATCGATGCCGGCCACTTGCGCCCCCGTATGACACTCTTTGATAATATTGACATCGCTATGGTGCTGGGCGGCGATGGCACGATTCTCAAACTGGCCAATCAATTTGCAGACAGGGGAATCCCTATCTGTGGTGTCAATCTGGGGTCGCTGGGGTTTCTCTATGAAGTAGAAACGCGGAATCTGGAACAGCGCTTCCATGACATACTGGAAGGACATTATTTTCTGGAAGAACGGATGATGCTCCATTCCGAACTGGATTATGAAGACGGGACGGTCCAGGTATTGCCCGATGCCCTCAACGATATCGTCATCGGCCATGGCAATGTAGGAAAGCTCATCCGCGTCGATATGAGCATCAACGACCATTTCGTACAGCAGTTCCCCGGTGACGGACTCATCGTATCGACACCGACGGGATCGACGGGGTATACATTTTCAGCCGGCGGCCCTATCGTATCGCCGGAAGTACGCTGCCTCATGGTGACGCCTATATGCCCGCATCTGCTCCTCAAAGTACCGCTGGTGCTGCATCATGAGGACCGGATTTCCCTGTCTGTTGCCAATAGCCGCAACGGCATCCGCATATCCGTCGATGGCATGATGGACCAGGAATTCACCAGGCATATGACCCTGCAGATTTACGAATCGGATAAAACGCTGAAGATGGTGCGATTCAGCAAAAACTATTTTTATAAAAATCTGTTTACAAAAATGATGGGAAATGATTGAAATGGAAGAGTATCTGTTAAAAAACGCTGTCAATGTGTCACATATGTTGCTGGATCCGTTTATACCACGAGCCAGAGTACTCGTCGATATGACCTGTGGCAACGGGCACGATACGGCGTTTCTGGCAGCCCGTATGGCCCAGGATGCATCTCTATATGCATTTGACATCCAGGATAAGGCCATTGCATCGACACGGAAGCGTCTCTGTGATGAACGGCTTTTTTCAGACCGGGTACATTTGCTGCAGGGATCGCATGACCAGCTCCTGGAACAGATACCAGGTGTAGTGGATCTGATTGTGTTTAATTTAGGTTATCTGCCTTCTGGTGACCATTCTCTTCATACGACCAGTGAAATAACTGTAAAAGCTATAAAAATAGGCTTGCATAAAATTGCGAAAAATGGGATAATTATGTTAGCAGCGTATCCCGGAACTGATGCGGGAGCCGTAGAAGCAAATGCCGTTCGCGCCTATTTGCAGACGGTGCCCCAGAAAGACTATGATGTCTCTATGTGGCAGCCGCTGAACCAGATACATTGTCCACCGCAACTATATATTGTACAGAAAAGAGGGTAATTATGAAGAGATTCCGTTATACGAAGATAAAAGAAATTGTGCAGTCCCGTCCGATTGAAACACAGGAAGAACTGGCCAAAGCCCTTCAGGAAGAAGGCATTGAAGTAACGCAGGCCACGGTATCCCGGGATATCAAAGAGCTGATGCTCATCAAGGTTCCGACCAGTGACGGCCATTACCGCTATGCCCTGAGCCAGGAACAGAACATGCTCATGTCCAAAAACCGCATGGCCCGCCTGTTTCAGGATTCTATCGTCCGTGTCGATTCGGCACTGAACCAGATTGTCATCCATACCATGCCGGGTTCGGCTAATATGGTAGCAGCAGCCATTGACCTGGCAAAGTGGGAAAATGTCATCGGCACGATTGCTGGCGACGATACCATATTGATTATAACCAATAGTACAGAAAGCGTTCCCAAGATTACGAAAGTCATCGTGACGCTTATGAAGGAATGATGGATGATGCTCCAATCACTGCATATCCATAATTTCGCCTTGATTGAAGACCTGCACATCAGTTTTGCCGATGGTGTGACCATCCTGACAGGGGAGACAGGGGCCGGGAAGTCTATTCTTCTCGATGCCATCGGCATGCTCTGTGGCAAACGGGCTTCTGCGTCCTTTGTCCGCCAGGGGACAGACGCATTCCTCGTCGAGGGTGCGTTCTTTTTTTTAGATAAAACAGGTGCCCTGGGTAAGGTGTTAGAGGCGAATCATATTGAATGGGAAGACGGGCAGCTCATTATTTCCCGTAAATTCCACAAAAGCGGCCGCGGGTCTATCCTGGTCAATGGCACACTGGCGCCTACCAGTGTCGTACGGGCGATTTCGGCTTTTCTCCTCGATATCCACGGCCAGTTTGACAATCAGCTCATTTTTGATCCGGCCTATCATGTGACGATTCTCGATTCTTTGACACCGGAATTGAAAAAAGTACGCCGGGAATATGACAATATGTATTCAAACTGGCGCGATTTGTGCCGGGAAGCGCAGAAGTTGCAGAAAGACGAGGGGGAAAAAGCACGTCTCCTGAGTATCCTCGATTTCCAGATTAAGGAAATCGAAGGGGCCCAGCTCAAGGAAAAGGAAGATGAAGAGCTGGAAGAAGCTATCAACAAAGCCTCGCATTCGGAGCATATCAAGGAAACGCTCCGGACGGCTCTCTATGCCTTTGAGGGCGGAGAGCGGCAGAAAGGTATGACAGAACAACTCGATGAAGTCCACCGGAGTCTGGAAAAGGCTTCTGCGTATGAACCGTCCTTTGCCGGACTGGCTGCGCGTGTCGAAACACTTTCGTATGAACTGGAAGATATCCATGATAGTGTAGTCCGTTATGCCGATAGTTTCACCTTTGATGAAAATGCACTGGACCGGATGCAGTCCCGTCTGGCTTCTATTGAAAAATTGAAACGCAAGTATGGGTTTACTATATCCGACATCATGGAATTCCTGAAAAAAGCCAAAGCCGATTTCAGCCGTCTGGACCAGTCAGAAAGTACGCTGGCTGAACTGGAAAAGCAGATACAGCAGGAAAGCCGTGCTCTCCGTCAGAAAGCAGGACAACTCATGGAACTCCGTACGGCGGCCGATACGATATTCCGGAAGAAAATGGAAGACACCTTGTTCCGCCTGGGCCTCATCAACAGCCGTATTGCCTTTCATCTGGAACCTATGCAGGATATTACAGAGGAAGGGGCAGCCGCAATTGAGCTGTATTTTTCTGCCAATAAAGGAGAAGCCATGCAGCCGCTGGCCAAAATTGCCTCTGGTGGGGAAGTATCCCGTATTGCTCTGGCATTAAAAGCCAATGGCCCTGATTCTGTCGAAGGACGGACGATGATTTTTGATGAAATCGACGTCGGAATCAGCGGGCAGACAGGCCTTCAGGTAGCAGCAGAAATACACAAACTCAGCCGCCGGGGGCAGGTACTCTGTATTACTCATCTGCCACAGACGGCGGCCAGTGCAGACCACCATTACTTCATCTACAAAAAAGAAAAAGATGGGCGGACCGTTACCCAGGTACGGAAACTGAGTGAAGAAGACCATATCCGGGAAATCGCCCGCATGTTTGCCGGTGACGATACGAGTCCTGCCAGTATCACGGCGGCCCGGCAGCTCATCTGCCAGGTACGGGGAAACATATCGGATTGTAAGAAGTAACCCTTTTGGATATAGGTTCATGCTATGGCAAATGGGATGATTTACGTATAAATAAGATGTTATGTATACAGGCGTTTGCCTTGACTAAGAAGAATATAAGGTATATTATTTTTATATATTAGCAGGGTGAGGGAGTAAACAATTTCTTGCCGGAACTGCAGTAGGGAGTGTGATAGTATGCTGAAGGTACTCGTAAACGGTGCAGATGGCCGCATGGGTAGCCAGGTAGTAAAAGCCGTGTATGAAGATAAAGATCTGGAACTGGCAGGCGGTGTCAGCATTACACATATCGGGGAAGACCTGGGTGAGATTGCTGGCATTGGCACGCTGCATATGCCTGTCCGTGACAATCTGGGAAAGACGATTGATGACGTAAAGCCCGATGTTGTCGTTGATTTTACATCGCCGCGGGCTATATTTGATAATGCTAAAACGGTCATTGAACATGGTGTCAATATGGTCGTCGGAACGACCGGTCTTACGGCTGAACAGCGGGACGAACTGGGAAAAATGGCCCTGGCTGAAGGGACATGCATTTTTATTGCCCCTAATTTTGGTCTCGGCGCCGTTCTCATGATGAAGATTTCTACGGAAGTAGCCAAATATCTGCCTGACGTAGAAATCATTGAAATGCACCATAACAATAAACTGGATGCACCATCTGGCACATCTATCATGACGGCCAATATGATTGCCGCAGCCCGCAAAGAAGCTGGTATCGAACCGGCTCCGGACAAGACCCATGAAAGCCTTGAAGGTGCCCGTGGTACTAAAGTAGATGGCATTCCCATCCACAGCGTACGCCTGCCCGGATATGTGGCTCATCAGCAGGTACTCTTTGGCGGATATGGTGAATATCTGACCATCCGTCATGACTCAATCGACCGCAAATCGTTTATGCCGGGCGTTATCCTGGCTGTAAAGAAAGTCGGTTCTCATCCGGGCCTGACATTCGGTCTGGAAAATTTCTTATAAAACATGCGGGAACCGGCATAATAGGGGGAATTCAGAATGACAAAGAAACCGGTAGTAGCTATTTTGGGTGCCACAGGTGCCGTAGGACAGGAATTTATCCGTCTCATTGAAGAACGGAACTTTCCATACAGTCAGCTGAAATTGCTGGCTTCGTACCGTTCAGCAGGTAAAAAAATGACCGTAAATGGTCAGGAATATACGATAGAAGAAGCCAGGCCGGAATCTTTTGACGGTGTTGATATCGGCTTGTTTGCTGGTGGTTCCATTAGTAAAGAACTGGGACCGGAAGCGGCAAAACGGGGATGTGTCGTCATTGACAACTCCAGCACCTTCCGTATGGATCCCGAAGTACCTCTTGTCGTGCCGGAAGTCAATCCGGAAGACATTGCCTGGCATAAAAACATTATTGCCAACCCGAACTGCTCGACGATCATCATGCTCATGGCATTGAAACCAATCCATGACCTTTCACCGATTAAAAAAATCGTGGTCAGCACCTATCAGGCTGTATCCGGAGCTGGCAAGGAAGGTATTGATGAACTCAAAGAAGAAACGGAAGCATATCTTAAAGGGGAAGAAATGCAGCCGAAGATTCTGCCGAGCAAGAGCCTTCCCAAGCACTATCCTATCGCATTCAATCTGATTCCGCAGATTGACAAATTCATGGACAACGATTACACCAAAGAAGAAATGAAAATGGTCAACGAAACCCATAAGATGCTCCACGATGACAGCATTGCCATTACGGCGACGACTGTCCGCGTGCCTGTATTCCGCAGCCATGCCGAATCCATCATGGTCGAAACGGCAGACGAACTGGATGTAGAAGCCGTGCGTAAAGCCATCGACGCTTTCCCCGGTGCACAGGTACAGGATAATCCGGCGGAAATGGAATATCCCATGCCTCTCTATACGTCGGAAAAATATGACTGCTATGTCGGTCGTATCCGCAAAGACCTGTACAATCCGAAAGCAATCAATCTCTGGGTTTCCGGTGACCAGATCCGTAAAGGGGCCGCACTCAATGCCTTACAAATTGCCGAATACATGCTGGCCCATGATATGATTAAGTAACTGACTAACTAGGAGATGAATGTATATGTTAACTTTTCCTAATATTATAACGGCGATGATTACGCCATTTCATGAAGATGGTTCTGTCAATTATGAAGCCTTTGTCAATCTGGCAAAAAAATATGCTGATGAAGGCGCCGGTATCCTCGTAGCTGCGACAACTGGCGAAGGGGCCGTCATGACAGAAGACGAAAAACTGAAACTCTTCAAAATGACGGCTGATGCCCTGAAAGACAAGACACTGGTCATGGGCAATGTAGGAACGAATAATACGGCCCAGTCTATTGCTCTTGCTAAAAAAGCAGAAGAAACGGGCGTTGATGCCATTCTCTGTATCGTACCATATTATAACAAGCCAAATCAGGAAGGCTGTTACGCCCATTTTGCGGCCATTGCTAAAGCGACAAAGCTGCCTATTTTCATCTACAACGTACCTGGCCGTACAGGTGGCAAAATCGAACCGCCGACAGTGTGCAAACTAGCCCACGATTTCCCCAATATCATTGGCCTGAAAGATGCCAGCGGTGACCTTGATTATGCCGGGTATGTAGCAGCCAATGCACCGGAAGGGTTCCATCTCTATAGCGGCGATGACAACCTGACACTGCCTATCGTTGCTGTAGGCGGCGAAGGCGTCGTATCCGTCGCCGCCCATGTCATCGGCAAGGAAATGGATGAAATGATTCAGGCCCATAAAGATGGTGATGTCCAGAAAGCAGCCAAACTGCATCAGAAATACCTGCCGTTCATGAAAGGGATTTTCTGCACCGTAAGCCCCGTTCCCATCAAGACGATGATGAACATGCTCGGCTATCCGGCCGGTCCGTTCCGCCTGCCCCTCGTCGATGCCACACCGGAAGTACGGGCAAAATGCGAACAACTGTTGAAAGACATTGGTAAAATGTAAACTTCCATACAAATGAAAGAGAGACTGTCTCTTGAGCTGACCACCAATTGTTAGACCTAACATCTCACGATTGGGGATCAGTACATCCATGGCAGTCTCTCTTTTTTCTGTCAGGCCATGACTTTAAGAGCGCAATATGGTACAATATTATGTGATTATATGCCCATTTATACATGTTGCAGAAAGGAATTCATTGTGAATTCATTAGCTATATTAATCCTGACTAAAAACGAAGAAATAAATATTGTCGATGTCGTCCGCAATGCTAAAAAGTGTACAGACGAGGTGGTCGTCATTGATTCAGGCAGTACGGACCGTACGGTAGAGCTGGCTAAAGCAGAAGGAGCACATGTCGCCTACCGTGCCTGGGACGATGATTTTGCCGCACAACGCAATTTTGCACTAGAACAGACAACAGCGGACTGGGTTCTCTATCTTGATGCAGATGAACGGCTTAACGATGACCTCATTGCTGCTATCCATCAGGTCCTGGAGGATAGTGATATGGGGGCACAATATGCGATTACCCGTAAATCCGTTGCCTTTGATGTAACATTCAGTCATGGTGTACTCGATCCGGATCACGTGCGGCGCATGTTTCCCCGTACGACCGTCCGCTGGGTCCATAAAGTGCACGAACACCCTGAATGTGAATTGCCGGAAAAAAGATTGTCCGGTTATATCGAACACCATACATACCGTGATTGGAAAGAATGGGAAGAGAAGTTATGCCTGTATACGACTATCTGGGCAGAAGATGCCTATAAACGGGGTAAACGGACGTCTATGGGAGGTATTTTTCTTCACAGCATAGGAGGATTTTTCAAAATGTTTGTCCTTCGTAAGGGATTTCTTGATGGAGCCATCGGTTCCTATCTATGCTGTACCCATTTCTTTTATACTATGCTGAAGTATCTGAAACTACATGAACTGCAGCGGAAGCACGGTGACCGATAAGATGGAAGAAACGGCTATCCGGAGCGTTAAGCATATGGTTATCCAGCATTTCAAAGACAAAAATGTAAGAATTTATTTATTTGGCTCCTGGGCCAGAGGAGAGCAGAAACGGAGCTCAGACATCGATATTGCTATTGAAAGCACAGAAGATTTTTCCTATGAAATATCAGTACTACGGGAAAAATTAGAAGACTCGACGATTCCAAGAAGAGTAGACATAGTAGATATGAATCATGCTGGCCAAGCTCTCTGTCAACGCATCAGGAAAGAAGGTATCGTATGGAAAGAATTACGGAACGATATGAATTAGCTGTCAGGGCACTGGCAAAATTTCATGAACTTGCTCACCGGCAGGATTTGACAGAAATTGAACGCGATGCCCTGATTCAGCGGTTTGAATTTACCTTTGAACTTGTCTGGAAATGTGCGAAAGAATATCTCTATACACAGGAAGGTATAGATGTGGCGTCACCGAAAAAAGTGATTCGTTCATGCAGGGAAATAGGAATTTTGGGTGAGTCCGATACGGAATTGGCTTTAAAAATGGTCGATGACCGTAATTTGACGACTCACACGTATGATGAGTCGTTTATAAAAAGCCTGATCAGCCGGTTCCCTGATTACGACAGGATTCTTCACTCCTGGCTGATGCGTCTGCAATAGCTTAAATAGAAATCGTGAGAGGAGTCTGTTACTTTGCGTATTGCCATTTTAGAGTCAATTGTCATGCCAGCAGGGCATGAAGTAGAATTTGACCGTATCCTGGTAGAAGAATTGAAAAAACAGGGTCACGAACCTGTTTTTTTTGTGCCGGAACATTTTCCCTTTAAATTGGATTATCATTGTGATGTAGAATACCTCGAAGGAGGAGAAGCTATCTCCTATGCCGGTGTCAGCCGTCTGAAACGGTTATGGCTGTCTATGCAGCGGGAAAAACGGCGCGTGGCATGGTTGGATAGTGCCTGCCGGAAAGGTGCTGCCGGGAAATGCGATGCTGTCATTGTACCGACCAATAGCTGGCGTGTCATGCGTTCTATCCGCCATAGTATACTGAAGGATAGTACAGTTCCGTTTTTATTCATGTTTCATGGCATCATGCCGAAAGACCGGCGGAGATTCTGTGATGGTGTAAAAAGCTTGAAGAGATATCCCAATATTCATTTGGGGGCGTTGGGATTACAAACCGAATTTCCGGAATTAAATAAATGCCCTAATTTCCACACTATTATGGCTCCTGTATATGTGCCTTTTGATTTACCTGTTACACCGGAATTTCATATCCATACGCCGTTGCGCCTTGGCTTTTTTGGTCAATACCGCCGGGAAAAAAATCTGGATTTCTTCCTGCAGGCCTTCGTAAAAGCCAAATTTACAACGCCTGTTACACTGACGGTGCAAGGCGCTACGGCTACACAGTCGGATAGTGATGATTTTGAACGACTACGGAATAAATATGCATCGTATACAAATATTCACTTTCTGCACAAGAACCTCCTGGGGATGGAATGGCAGCAGGAAATCATGAATATAGATGTCATGCTCCTTCCCTATGGAGCTGAACGCTACCGGTATCAGCCCAGTGCCATGCTGTTTACGGCAATTGGATATTATAAACCGGTACTTCAATCGCCTGAAATGAATCCCGAAATTCTTAAGGAATTTAATATAGGGGAAGCCGTGCAACTCGATTCTGTTGAAGTGTTTTCACGGCAATTAGAAAATTTCGTCAATACATTTCCTGACCATCAGGAAACATACCGGCAGGGACTCCTCGGAGCCAATGAAAAATATGGGCAGGATAAGCTCATACAGCGGATTGTTGGGATTTTGTCCGAGAAATAAGAGTAATAACATGAGCTGGAGCCGGTTGGAAAATATAGAGGAATGGTGATAGATTCATGAATATAGGTCCAATTGATATGGTGTATTGTTGGTGTGATGGTAATGATCCGGCCTTTCAGGAACGAAAGAATTATTATCTTCAGCAGGAAAAAGGAACCCATGATTCTGATTCAGTGGGGAATCACCGATTTGCTGATAATGAAGAACTTCGATATTCTTTACGGTCTCTTACTATGTATGCTCCCTGGATTCATCATGTCTATATCGTTACCGACCGGCAAACTCCCCGGTGGTTGAATACGGACTATGAAAAAGTAACGGTCATCGACCATTCCCAGATTATGCCACAAGAACTTATCCCGTGCTTTTCATCATCTATTATAGAACGTTACATTGTTAATATCCCGGGGTTATCAGAGCATTTTTTATATGGCAATGATGATATGTTTTTTGGCAGAACTATTGTACCGGAATTCTTTTTTACATCTGCAGGGGAACCCGTTGTTTATGTGAAGTATTTTGAAAAATTTAAGCGCATCGAGGACTTAGCAGATTTTGAAAATAAGTACAATTCAGCAAGTACATGGATGAAAACGAATTTGAGAGCATGGCATTTATTATATAAGAATTATGGAAAACACGAATTTTATGTATCGGCACACAATATTGACGCCTATAGGAAATCTTTATTTCAGGAAGCTTTAAAAAAATATAATGAAGCATTATCAGAAAGCATGCATTATCGTTTCCGAAATGAAAATGATATAGAACGATGTTTGTTTAACATGGATGCTGTTTATAATGGGCATGGTACTTTAAAGCTCGTTGAACCCCCCAGTTTCTGGAAAAAACACATACATAAACCAAAAGGATATTCCTGGGTATGTTACTGTGGTTCTGAAGATGAAAAGACACGCAAGCAGATTTGTCGTTTTGAACCGTATCTTTTTTGTATTAATGCTGATTCTAAAGGACAACTGGAAGATAAGCAGGCTATGAGAGCATTTTACGAACAATTGTTTCCCACGGCATCACCGTTTGAACGTGAATAAGAATATAGTACATGGAGACTAGAATCTCTAGATCCACTAGTTTATTTGTCGGTTTTGATGCTAATATCTATTAAATGGGAGAATAAGGTATGACAACTGATAAGAATCCCCTTGTGAGTATTATTGTTCCAGTATATAATACTCAGGTATATCTTGAACGATGTATAAAATCTTTACTGAATCAGGAATACCCAAATATCGAGATTATATTAATTGATGATGGCTCATCTGATAATTCACTTTTTATTTGTGAAAAATACCAAACAGATGATCGTGTGGTAATTATCCATCAGGAAAATAGTGGAGTCAGTATGGCTAGAAATAATGGCCTGGATAGAGCAAGAGGAGATTATATATCTTTTGTGGATTCTGATGATTTTGTTTCTCCTTATTTTATTTCACATGCCGTTGGTGAAATAGAGAAACATGATGCAGATATAGTTTTGTTTGATTTTTATCAGATAAAAAGTGGAAAATCAGTTCTACCTGTTCCTGATTTTCATAAAAAATATAAAAACGAATTAAGAAAGGGAAATATAAATATAAAAAAATTGCTCATTGCAGACTTTGTTCCTAATTATATGTGGAATAAATTATTTAAAAGAAGCCTATGGGAGACTGTCCGTTTTCCCGTTCAATATAAATATGAAGACTTGTTTATATTAATTCACGTTCTTGATAGAGCAAATGTAATTGTATATTTACCGGAAAGATTATATTACTATAATAGAGATAATGTAAATTCTATTACAAGTTTTTTAAGTATAATGCAGCCTTTTACCCGCTATTGTCATTTTAAAGCCCTTTATGAACGATATGATATTTTGAGTTCTGTCTCCTGGGGGGAAACGTAAAAAAGATAGTTGGGTCGAAAGTGATGAAGGAAGCAATAGAGACAATGGTTATCCAATATGGAAATCCTTCCCTTGCGGATAAGCAGGTAAAGGAAGTTATGGAGTTTATCCATCATGAAAGAAGAAATTCTACGATTAAGATAGGAATAAAATCATCTATTATTAAATGGGCACTCTGTAATTTTCCACTAATAGTTAAATATTATGGACAGAAAAGATATAAGAGAAAAATGAAGAAATGATAAGCTATATCACAGCTTTTTATATAAGTATCAGATGAATTAGTGTAGAAAAAATGTTTATACATTACAACATTACCTTTTGAATGTAAAGGATTATAATTATGATAAGTAAATATAATATAAAATTTTTATTTTTTATTCAGTTTTTAACTATTTATGCGGCGACTAGTATTATTTCTAATGCATTATACAGTATTTCTATGGGGTGTTTGGCCTTGTGTATGATAATGATGTGTTGGAAAAAGGGAATTAAATCTGTTATATGGCCGGATAAATTATTTTGTTGGATGTACCTGCCATTTTTTGCTCTTATTATATTAGCATCTGTCCTGGCCGGGCATTATGATTCCTTTTTGAAGGCATTAGATTTTACTAGCTGGTCTATAATTCCGTTTTTTCTATATTATGTCACTATGCAACGACAGTTTTCGGGTACAAGTATTATTTTGGGAATTATTGCAGGAAGCTGGACGTTAGGTGGATATGCGCTATATCAGTGGATGGTTTTGTCGGAAACAGTACGGATACAGAGTTATCTGGGAAACCCTAATTTTTTAGCTGAAATGATTGAAATGAATATACCATTCCTTCTTGTGTATGCTGTAGCTGGTCAAAAGAATAAGAAAATCAAGATTGCCGCAGGTGTAACAGCTATTATGACCTGCTTTGTCCTGGCACTGACAGCTAGCCGTGGTGCTTTGCTGGGATTAGGAATCGGAGGTATTATTTATTGCATAATCCGATTTGGCAGCTTGTCACGAATGGATAAAAAGAAGATAATGGGTATGGCCTTGGCCATTTGTTTGGTTTTGGGAATTACAGCAGGCACGTTTTTTATAAAATATAATGGAAATAAAGGGGCTGTCAGATCATATGATTATGAACGGGTACTTTTATGGAAATCAAGTTATGCTATGTGGCAGGATCACAAATTAGTCGGAATAGGGTTGAGACATTGGCATGACGAATATATTAATCATTATATATTACCAGATGCCAAAGAAAAAGAACTGACACAGCCTCATAATATATATGCTTATTGGTTTTCTCAAACAGGTGTTGTTGGTGGTACTGGCTTCATTTTGTTTACGATAGGTATCTTCGTTTATTTGTGTAAGAAATTAAGAGCAAATCCTAATGACATATTTTTAAATGCCTTATTCTGGGCTTTTTTAACTGTTATGTTTCATGGACTTGTTAATAATGGAGTTATTGATAAATTTGTCATGCGCTTGTACAGTACGTATCTGGGTATTGGTTTGGCTTCTGTTGCTTATCATCGATTACAGACAGATAACCATAATCTGACTGCGCCAGAGAGAAAGGACGATTCTTACGAAAACATTTGAACCTTCATTTTTTGATAAAAAAAATTTCATACGATCAACGAAACGGTTCTCTTATGTAAAGAGTGATGGAGAAAAGACTGTCTGCCATGTCTGTTATAATGTCAATGACCCGTTTATTTCTATTATGGGAGCCTCTCTGATTTCTGTCGTCAAAAATAATCCGGATATGGATTTTGTCTTTCATATCTTCACGGATGGCTATTCTTCGGAAAATGAAACCCTCATTGACAAGGTCGCCAATGAATTTCAGTGCACATGTTATCTCTATGAACTGAATATGACGCCCTTTGAAGATTTTCATATCAAGGTAGCCCGGTTCTCCCGTATTACCTATGCTCGTCTGTATATGCCCAAGGTGTTAAAAGGCCTCACACCGAGGTTTATTTATGTCGATGCCGATGCTATGTGTGTCCGGTCCCTGAGAGATTTATGGAATCTGGATATGCAGGGAAAAGCAATGGGAGCTGTATCGGAGAAACCGGAGGCTGTAACATATCGGGCGGGATATCTGAAATTATCGAGTGGAAAATACTTTAATGATGGCATCATGCTGGTCGATGTCGATGCGTGGGAAAATCAGCAGATTACAGAACAGTGTTTTGCTTATCAATGCGAACCGAAAGACCGTTTTCTTGGACAGAGTCAGGATGTACTGAATCTTGTCTTTGATGGTCAGAATTACTTCCTTCCCAGGCAGTATAATATGTATGGCGGAGGAAGCAGGGATCAGGGAGATAGTGTTTTCGTTCATTGGACGGGAAGACGTAAGCCGTGGCAGATGGTCCTGACAGAGTTTGATGCCAAGTGGCGGACATATAATGCATTATCCCCATGGAAAACGATTACCAATCTATTGCCTGTCAAAAAGCCTGAGAATTATCATGATTTCCAGCAATGGGGCCGGTATCAGAAAGCCCATGGCAATATGGCAGGATATATCAAGGGAATGTTCTGGTATTCATGGTTACGGATCCGTTATAAAACACATCTATAATAAAAAGTATACAATATGTCAAAGGCTGTCTCATGGACGATAAGGTCGGTGAGACAGCCTCTGTTTTTTATGAATCAGCCAGGCTGATTCTGCTTGTTATATATCTTCGCGTATATGTTTTTTGCCATGCAGCGTGAGCGCCTGATCAAGGGTAAGAGAATAATCAGGAGATGAGAGATCATATTCTGCATGATAGAAATTGGACGGTGCCTGGATGATTCCAGAAAGAGATTCAAACAACAGGTCATTCGTAAAGATATCATGGGAATGGTCCCGCAATGTCCTGACTGTATCTGGATAGGCCTGAGCATATGCCGGAGATAGATATAGCCATAGAGGAATGCGGACCATATCAAAACGGAATGGAGAAGACGTATGGGTATATTCCATATTTTCTCCATGGTCGGACACATAGACCATGGCCTGCAGTTGCATGTGATTTTTTCCATACTCGTAAATCTGTTGCAATACGTAGTCTGTATATTGCAGGGAATCGTCATAATAATCCTCTTTGGATGACGTTGGCAGATGGCGGGATTGAATAAACGATTCAGGAACTCTCCGGTCATAGCGGAAATGACTGCCATTCAAATGGATGATGATAAAATTATTGGCATTATCATTTTCAGCGGAGATGCGCTGAAGTTCCGGAATAACAGTTTCATCCTCTCCATGGAGCCATTTTACCGTATCAGCCCTGTCGGCTAAAACGGTGACACCGGCATCGGATACCGTACTCTTGTTTTGCAAAGAAAGCCAATAGGTATGATATCCGGCTTTTTTTGCTACATCGAGAATATCTGTAGCATTTTTGAGGGGAACTTTGTTGTATTGATTGGAACTGGTCAGTGCTTGTGTAACAGCCATGACTGTATTGGGAAAATTGGCATAGGATTTGTCAAAAAAGATAAAATCAGGACTGGCTTTCTGTGTTTTTTCCCAAGGGGTCGTATTGTTGGGATAGGAATCATTGAAAGCAGACATTCTATCGCGAACGGCACTTTCTCCTATAACTACAATGACTGTACCGGGTAGCTTTTGAGAGAGCGTCATGCTATCCGACTTAATGGAAAGAGATTCCGTATTGGCATCAATATTATTTTTCAACTGGATAAAAGCATTCATAGGACCGTTGAGACGGCGCAGATGCAGGACCTGATCTGTCGGAAAAATAGTCATAAGATAATTGATGAAAAAATACACGATAACGATTGCAAAAATAACTACTTTCTTCTTTTTCAAATGGCCCGTATATGGATGGGACGTGGTGTGGAATGTACTCCACAAGATTACTGCAAATAAGGCTACAATTAAACTTCCTATAATGAGCAGTTTTGTTGGCGAAAACGTAGCTGTCAGATAATTGACGATTTCGTCAGGATTAGTGGCTATGACAGATAATAAAGCATATTCATCGAATGTCTGTCCGTAAATAAGTGCATAAGAGGCATAAAAAATAGCACAAACAAAGAACAGGAATATTCCTATGGAGTATAACAGGGAACATAAAATTCGCCAGCTTTTTCTGATACAGGATATAGTGATGATGCAGATTAGCTGTAATGCGAAGAACAAGCAGGGAACTATGTAATAATTGCCGATGTCTTTATGTAAAGCGTCAGGAATCCGGGAAAATACGGCCGTATATATAGCAATCCATAGGATCGTACAAATAGCACAATGGATGAGCTTACTTTTTTGAACGGGTATTTTGAAAGCAGTCATATCTAATGTCAGCGGGAGACATGTAAACACGGCCCAGGTAAAAAAGATGCTGCGAAGAAGGCGGAGAACTGTCATATGTCCTACATGCAATAACGAATCTTTAAAACATAGAGCCATGATAAGTAAGAGTATCATAAATAGGAAACCGGTTAGTTTCGCGCTATTCCCCATCGCTTTTTTGGGAATAGCGTGGAATGGTATATGTTGAAAGAAAGATGGAATCATTGGGATATTCACCTCAGAATGTAAATTTTAGGTAAAAATGTGATATAAAATACATATAATATCATAATACAAATATAAATTTGGAACAAGGCATAATCTGTCATTACGAATTGTTCTGTTGGATATTATTTAAGAAATGTTAAATTATCCCATGTCATGTGATATAATACGTACATGTGAATTATTAATTTAATATAAGAGAGCAGGGAGACTAATGAAAATAGCGATTGCCGGAACTGGATATGTAGGGCTTTCCAACAGCATGCTTCTGGCACAGCATAATGAAGTGGTAGCACTGGATATTGTTCCTGAAAAAGTAGATATGTTGAACCAGGGAATATCGCCTATCATCGATGATGATATTTCCAAGTTTTTACAGCGCAGTGATATCCGTTTCAAGGCGACTCTCCGCCCGGAAGAGGCCTTTGTCGGGGCCAGTTTCGTTATTATTTCGACGCCGACTAACTATGATCCGGATAAAAATTTCTTTGATACCTCATCGGTTGGATCGGTCATTGAAGAAGTATTGGATATCAATCCGGAAGCGGTCATGGTCATTAAATCGACAGTTCCTGTCGGATATACACAGCACATCAAGGAAGTTTACCATACGGACAATATCATGTTTTCTCCGGAGTTTCTGCGGGAAGGCAAGGCCCTGTATGATAATCTCCATCCATCTCGTATTGTCGTCGGCGAACGGTCGGAACGAGCTCATGTTTTTGCAAATTTGCTGGCTGACGGAGCAGTAAAACAGGATATTCCTATGTTGTTTACCGGATCGACCGAAGCTGAAGCTATCAAGCTCTTTGCCAATACCTATCTGGCATTACGTGTGGCTTATTTCAATGAACTTGATTCTTATGCCGAAATGAGGGGACTCAGTACAAAAGATATCATTGATGGAGTGTGCCTTGATCCGCGCATTGGAGATTTTTATAATAATCCGTCTTTCGGATATGGTGGATACTGCCTGCCGAAGGATACAAAGCAGCTTTTGGCCAATTATCAGGATGTGCCGCAGAATCTGATTTCTGCTATTGTTGCGGCAAATAGGACGCGGAAAGACCATATTGCCGATATGATTATTGCCAAAAATCCCCGCATCGTCGGCGTCTATCGGCTGACAATGAAGAGCCATTCCGATAATTTCCGCGCTTCTGCTATCCAGGGGGTCATGAAACGCATCAAGGCGAAAGGCATCGAGGTCGTCGTCTACGAACCGACGTTGAAAGCGGATGACTTTTTCCATTCCCGTGTCATCCGTGACTTGAACGAGTTCAAGGAGATGAGTGATATTATTATTTCTAACCGCTGGGCTGAAGAACTAAGCGATGTTCGTGATAAAGTCTATACACGGGATATTTTTGACCGAGATTGAGATTAGGAGAAAATGAAAAAATACGTATTAAAGATTGATAAAAAATATTTTATATTTTTTTTGAGCACCTATTTATTGATGTTAAGTGTTTTTTTCTTTACATCCATTGGAACAGAATCTTATCGGTTCTTTCTTAATATGAGGCGTTATTTTCCAGTAGCTGTAGTGGTTACACTTGCATTTTTTTATTGGAATTATTATGATTTCCCAATAAAGAAAATATTACCAGATTGTTTTATAGGTATTGCTTGGATTTTAACACACAATATACTTGACTATTTTGCTTATAGAAATGTTTCAACCAATATAAATAACTTTTTTGATATTGCTTTTGGTGGATATGTTTTTTCACTTCTTATCTTTTTGCGAATATTTCTATATCTAGTTTTCAAAAGGTCTAGTAAATTCATCAACTTTATGCTCGGTTTTATTCAAACTATTTTGTTGTTAATCCCATTGATTGAATTGAGCTACTTTAGTTATTATTATACAACGATTAGCACCGCAGCTAGTATTGCTTTTTTACAATCTAATCCCAATGAAGTTAAAGAATATCTACTACAAAATATAGGTGTAATGGGAATTTTTTGTTTTATTGTAGGCGTGAGTTTGCTTTGTATATTCCTTATTAGACAAAATAAACTTGAAATATCATCAAAAATTACTTCTGTGGACTTTAGAAAAAATAGAAAGCCCTTTTTAGTATTGCTCGTGTTGATTTTTTCGATAGGCATTTACTTGCCTAAATGCTTTGCTGGTACGGGTGTCATTCATTCAATGTTAGGCGCTAAGCAATATCTTGATAATGCAAAGAAATTTGAAAAATACCATAAAGCGAATTTTGATCAATTACAAGTAATCTCCTCGGCGAACAAATTTTCTAAGCCATCAACTGTTATTTTAGTTATTGGTGAATCAGCTGGACGAAATTTCATGAGTGCATATGGATATAGTGCGAACGATACTACGCCATGGCTTAGGGAAAAAATTGAAAAAGATAGCACTCATTTTTTGCGATTTAATCATGCATATTCTTCTTATGGTTCGACAATGCAATCTTTAGAAAGAGCACTCACTGAAAAGAATCAGTACAATAATAAAGATTTTAGTCAGTCTCTCACTATCATTGACTTAGCTAAGAAAGCTGGTTATAAGACATATTGGTTTAGTAATCAGAGCGTAAGAAATACAGCAGATACACCTATACAATTAATAGCAAGGACTGCTGATGTGGCTTATTGGATTGAAGATGGGACTGAAAATAATAGAGTATTATATGATGGTGATTTATTACCTTCCTTGAAAAAAGTCAATGCGAACGAGAATAACTTTATTGTTTTACATGTAATGGGGAGTCATGAATTAACACTCCATCGTTTTCCACCAGAATTTACCCGATTTGGGACAGCTGGCGTCTTTGATTTGGTTTCAAATTATGAAGATTCAATGGCTTATGATGATTGGGTGTTACAGCAGATTTTTTCATATGCTAAAGAAAATCTAAATTTACAGGTTATGATTTTCTTTTCTGATCATGGTGCTAATCCATATAGAAAGCGAGTTGCGGATAATATTCCTTTTATTAATCTTCGAATTCCTCTTATTATTTATTTGTCCGATGAGTACGAACAGTTATATCCTCAAACAACCTCAGTGTTAATAGAACATGAAAATCAATATTTTACCAATGATTTGATGTATGAATTGATAGGTGGGATATTACAAATTAAATCAAATCATTTGGATGAAAAAAATGACCTGTCTAGTAAAGAATTCCAATTTACTCGAGATACTTTGAAAACTGATTTGGGTAGGAAAAACATAAAAGATGATTATAATGAAAACAAGATACAATGATTTAAAAGAAAGTAGTTGATAGAAATGAATCAGTACAAAAATTTTGATACATCAAAGAAGATATTGATTACAGGTGCCGCCGGTTTTATCGGATTTCATCTGGCAAAGCGCCTGCTCGATTTGGGGACGACTGTATTGGGATTAGATAATCTCAATGATTATTACGATGTCAGTCTGAAGGAAAGCCGTCTGCGTATATTAAAAGACTATCCATGTTTTACCTTTGTCAGAGGGGACCTGGCTGATGCGGATACGGTGAATAAACAGTTTAAAATGTTCCAGCCGGATATTGTTGTCAATCTGGCTGCCCAGGCGGGAGTACGCTACAGTATCGACCATCCCCGGTCCTATATTGATTCCAATATCATTGGATTTTTTAATATTCTTGAAGCCTGTCGTCATCATACGGTTGAGCATTTGCTGTTTGCCTCCAGTTCTTCTGTATATGGTAATCAGCAGAAAACGCCTTTTTCTACAAGTGATAATGTGGATCATCCTATCAGTCTCTATGCGGCAACTAAGAAATCGGATGAACTCATGGCCTATACGTACAGTCACCTCTACGGTATTCCGGCGACGGGACTCCGCTTTTTTACTGTGTATGGTCCCTATGGACGGCCGGACATGGCTTATTTCAAATTTGCTAATAAGATCCGGAAGGGTGAACCTATCCAGATTTACAATCATGGCGATATGTACCGGGATTTCACCTATGTCGATGATATCGTAACAGGTATTGAGCACATGCTTTGTAATCCACCTAAGGCGAATGAATTGGGAGACTTGTACAAAGTATATAATATTGGCAACCATAAACCGGAACAACTTATGCATTTTATCGAAGTACTGGAACAAGCACTGGGACAGAAAGCAGAAAAAGAATACTTGCCCATGCAGCCGGGAGATGTATACCAGACCTATGCAGACGTCACGGATCTCCAGAAAGACTTTGATTTTAAACCAGAAACGACGATAGAAGAAGGATTGGGAAAGTTTGCCGTCTGGTATAAAAAATATTATGATCTAAACTGATAAGTTAGAATATTGACTACGTATCAAATTTTTGAGAAAGTGATAATGTTCTATGGTTTATCTGCTTATTATTAATAACTTGTATTTACATTTGACATAATTTTTATTACGAAAGGCGATGTGATATTTGTGTTAGTTCAGTATAAATGGGAAGAGTCAGATTTAGATAAAATTTGGAAAGAACTTTATCAGGGTAACTGTTATGTTTTTCCATATTCATCAAGAGAATATAATGAAAATATTTTTACATATAAAAAGGTAAAGCCAACTACTTTATTTCAGCAAGATTATTTTCTTGTGTATTATAAAGATAATGACAAAGCTACTCCGTTAATGATTATGCCTATATATGTTAAAAAGAAATGTGCATACATTTTTGGGGAAAATATTAGCGGGGCTGGAAATTTAGACTTTATTTACTCTCGAGACATTACAGATGAGCAATTTTTCTCAGCTTTCAAAGAACTAGGACAATATTTCAAGGGAATGGAATTAAAACTTTATAAAATAAATCAGCGTTCACGATTATATAATTTTTTTGAAAATAATTATGATACTCTATTAAAATTGTATAATTTAAAAAAAGAAATGGATCGTGTTTGTGTCAAAATTATTTTTCCCGATGAATATGAGCCATATTTTCAAGGTTTATCGCGAAATTCAAAATCTAATCTTCACAAAGCCTATAATAAGGTTAAAAAGATTAATGCAGAGATGCATTTGAAGGTAATCCATGGTCCATTTGGGGATAAAAAATTTTTATCTGATATAATGAGAATTTATACAAAAAGAGAATCAGAAAGAAAACAACGAAAAATGGATTTTTTTCCGTTTATTAAACATCGATATTTCTCTCCGCTGACTTGGGCAATGAAAAATATGGATTCGCACTATACTTTTTGTTTATTTTTGCAACACTGTCCGGCAGCGTTCATGAGCGGATTTCTTACTAATTTTAATGAAATTGTTTTTCCTATTGTAGCAATGGATAGTTCTTTTTCACATTATGCTCCAGGAAAACTAATGATTAGTGAGAGTATAAAATATTTGCAAAAAAATTCTCAAATTCGAGGGTTAGATTTATCTCGTGGCGATGAAAGATATAAATTAGAAATGGGAGGAGAAAAACATTATAATTATAGATTCTTTTTACAGTTTTAATAATTTAGATTTGGCTGTTGTTATTTCTTGAGTTTTTATAAAAAATTATCATAAGATGTATAAGGGCAGATTGTGTAGTTTTACAATAATATCAACAAGTAAAGAGATAAAATAAAGAGATGTTGGTCAATAAAATTTGTTTATTTTTTACATAAGTAACTCTATGTTTCACAATATATGAGGTGTCATTGTGTTTGAACAATTCTTTCTATCGATGCAACAGGATATCAAATTATTTTTAGTTTTTCCTATTTTATGTGCCATATTCCGAGCCATTTTTATAAAGGTATATTCTCCCTATCCCAGCTTAAAAGGTCGTTGGAAGGTAGTATGGCATTGTTTCCGGTATGGATTCTGGTGGGGTATGGATTTTAATGCCTACGTTTTTTTGCTGCCCCTGGTTCTGGTTTCTATTCCAGGATTGTTCATCACTTCTTACCATGCGTTAGAGAATGATATCTTATTATATGCAGGATTAGTGTATGCACTGGTATTGTATGCTGCCTTTGTGGGGAAAATGATATTTTATAATCATTTTCATGATACATATAATCAGATAGTCCGTTTAGGTGCTAAAGCGGAAAAGCATAATCTTGTGGATGTTTTCTTTCATCAGGATCATGGACTCCTGTTTATACTGGCAGGGATTCCGTACGGGTGGATTGTTAAGTACTGGATAATGAGTTTTTTAGCCTTGCCAAGTATTCCATATCCTGCTTTTACATCTTCTATAGGTATGTATATATTTAATATACTGATATGTGTGGGTATTATCCTTGGATTTTACTGGTTTCGATATGGCGGTACGTTTTGGCATGATGACAAACCAGAGTGGGATACCATACCGAGTATTGTAAAAAAAGACATTTTTTTTGCCAAAGCGACGGTCGATGATTTAGTTGCTTTGGAACAAGTCAAGAAACATAAACTGAATGATGCATATACCCATAGTGATGAAGAAGATTTACAGTCAATGCAGGCCGTATTACCTGCCGGAGCAGACGATATTACGTCATACCCTAACCCTGTGTATGCGTTCAGACATATTGCAAAAGGTCCGAGGATAAAAAAACCATCTCATATTTTCTTAATTGTTGGTGAAAGTTATTTACAACAGTTATTTGATCCTGCTTATGCTTGTTTGAACCTGACATCAGGCGGCAAAAGATTAATGAATGATGTCCATACGGCTGTTTTGTCTAATTCTCTTTCATCAGGGATTATTTCCAGACCTTCTATTGTAAGTCTTATGTCGGGGATTTTTGACGCAGGTTTGGAACTCAACGAAAAAGAAACATTTTGGAAGGGAACAGTTCCTACAGCATTTCCTTTGCAGTTAAAGAAATTAGGGTATACTTCTACCTATTGGTATGGTGGAAATGTGACGTATGGTAATTTTAATCAGTTTGCACCAGCTTGTGGTTTTGACAGGGTAATGACAGCTACTGATTTTTGTGGTCCGAAGGCTCCTAAAACGTGGGTAGGAGTCTATGATAATGTATTTTTAGATAAAGCAGCTGAACTGATTCAGCAGACCAATTCCGGGAAGCCTGAATTTCATTTTGTATATACGACATCATATCATGGCCCGTTTAAAATTAATTTGAAAAAGTATGGATATGACACAGAAAGTGTTATGCCTGATGCTCCTGACGATATCAAACATAATAAGAGTTTGCAGGAAAATTTAGGTACGTTCTGGCTTTCTGATCAGGCCATCGGTACTTTTATTGATCGTATGCGTGCTGCCTATCCGGATAGTCTTTTTATTGTTACAGCCGATCATGCTATTAATATGACGCCACTGCAACATACCTCTATTATGAATCGGGATTGTTCCATACGGGAGCAGCATTGTCCGGTTTTCATGGTGTATCATAAAGACTTGGATCAGCATATTTTTGCCGGAAACACTATTGGTGGTCATATGAATATCATGCCTACGGTTATTGAACTGATTGCACCAAAAGGCTTTACATATTATTCTTTATTTTCTTCGCTTACTGAACCTATCGACCATTTAGTTACGCCATATCATTGGCTCAGACCGGATGCATATGGAACTTTTGAAAATGAATTTTATCAGCCATTGGGGAAGCATCATAAAGAAGATGAACTCTGTGAAGGACCGATTCCCTATGTAGATGAATGTACGGCGTGGAAAAATTTGACAGGATATATGGTACGCCATCCGGAACTGTTGCAGAAAAAAGAAGACATTCTTCAGCAATAGAAGGGCAGCTTGGCAGTCTCCTCTCCTATGTGTTCATTTGTCATTAGCAAAGCTCCATCCAATGTAAGTGTATCTATCACATTGGATGGAGCTTTATTGCATGTATCACGCAGGATGCAGCAATGTCTGATGTTTTGTTGTGGAAACGGATAATTTTCTGTATATATGGCAACGGATAGCAAAAAGCGACAGCATTCTATACATTGTTAACTTTAAAACTTCGTATTAAAAGTTGACGTATGTAAGGCGAGGGGGTATAATAGAAAATATCATATCAGTCTGATAGAAATATGGAGGGACGTCAGTGTATGGAGTATAGTATTGCAGAGATAACAGAAAAGGTATTAGCTGGTTATCGGTTCAAGCGGGGCGATGATTTACAAGTATTTCTTCAGGCACCTCTTGAAGAATTGCAGCACGGGGCCGGTGTATTGCAGAAGTATTTTTGTGGGAATCATATCGATTTCTGTACGATTATCAACGGCCGCAGCGGCCGTTGTGGAGAAGATTGCAAGTATTGTGCCCAGTCGGCTTGTCATCATACCGATTGTGAGGAATATGGGTTTCTGCCTAAAGAAGAAATCATTGCGAATGCCAAAGCCAATCAGGATGCCGGTGCTAACCGGTTTGCTATTGTGACATCAGGACGAGCACTGGCAGGGGAAGATTTCGAACGGGCTCTCGATGTATACCGTACGATGCATAGCACTCTTCATATCGGTTTGTGCGCGTCTCATGGCCTGCTTTCGGCTAAGCAGCTGCACCGGCTTCATGAAACTGGTGTTACCAGTTATCACCATAATATCGAGACGTCACGGCGGTTTTTCCCTCAGATTTGCACGACCCATACGTATGATGACCGCATCCGGACGATACGGCTGGCTCAGAAAGAAGGATTGTGTGTTTGTTCCGGTGGAATTATCGGTATGGGAGAAACATGGGAAGACCGTCTGGATATGGCCATCAGTTTGGCTGAATTAGGTATCCAGTCTATTCCTATTAATGCATTAATGCCGATTCCGGGAACGCCACTGGAAAACCGGCCCCAGCTGGATGGGAAAGAGGTGTTGCGCACGATTGCATTTTTCCGGTTTATCAATCCGGAAGCCAATATCCGTCTGGCGGCAGGAAGAAAATTATTGCCTGAAAACGGTGCTACAGCCCTTTTGAGCGGTGCTTCTGCATCTATCACGGGAAATATGCTTACCACATCAGGCACGACTATTGCCGGGGATATGGTCATGCTCAGACGACTGGGGCTCACGAATGATGAGAGTGCCAGAACGTGTGGAACAAATTGTGCCGCCGGCTGTCATCATTAAACAGGGCATTTACAAAGAAGAGGATTGCAAAAAGGGAAGCATTTCTGCAGGTTTGATATGATGCAGAAATGCTTCCCTTTTACTGTTTTTCTTATTGTTTCTTCCGACGGCGCCGGTTATCTCCGCCTTTATGCAATGTTTTATGGCGTTTTTCTTTCGTGGTCTGATAGGTGCTGGCCGGAAGCTTGTCTTTGTATACTTTCTTTTTCTTTGGTGCCGCGTTTTTTGCTTTGACCCGTATCTGACCATTGGCGGCATATTTGGTAATTGTCGCTTCAATCGTGTGTTCGATACGGCGTACCCAGTTTTCATCGGCAGCGGTAGCAAACATGATGGCCAGTCCTTCACTGCCGGCACGGCCCGTGCGGCCTATGCGATGGATATAGTAATCGACGTCGTGGGGGACATCATAGCTGAAAACGTGAGTAATGCCTTCGATATCGATGCCCCGGGCTGCAATATCGGTTGCGACCAGAATCTGGGTACGGGCTCTGGAAAAATCACGCAATACCTGGCTGCGGCGACCCTGACTCATATCGCCGTGGAGTTCACCGATGTTGAACCCGCGGGCAATGAGTTCTCCCGCCAGCCAGGACGTGCGCTCTTTCGTGTTGCAGAACACAATAGCCAGATAGGGATTCATATCGGCCAGCATCTGGCAGAGAAAATCCAGTTTTTTTTCTTCCTGGACCATGTAAATCCGCTGTTCAATCGTATCCAGAGCAATGGTATCGCCTTCAAGGATATTGAGGACTAACGGATGAGTCATATGCTTTTTAGCCAGACTGCGGATTTTATCGGGGATGGTGGCAGAGAAGAAAAGCAGCTGTCTGTTGGACGGCGTCATGGCAATGAGTGTGTCAATGTCTTCCAGGAATCCCGACTGCAGCATCTGGTCGGCTTCATCGACGATGATCCGCCGTACATGGGATAAATCGAGGGAATTACGGCCACAGTGGTCGAGAAGCCGGCCGGGGGTACCAATGATGACGTGGGGGTGGCGATGGAGCTTCTGGAGCTGATTTTCGATGGTTTTGCCGCCAATCAGGCTGAGCACATCGACAGAAAGCGATGGCGCCAGAGTCAATGCCACGTCGGCAATCTGTTTGGCCAGTTCGCGGGTCGGAGCAACAATCAGGACCTGTTCGCGCGATAAATCGGTACGGATCTGCTGCAGGGCTGGCAGTAGAAAAGCCAGCGTTTTGCCTGTACCGGTCTGTGCCTGGGCCAGGACATCCCGTCCTTTGAATATGGCGGGAATAGACTGGGCCTGAACGGCAGTCGGTTCATTGATGCCCTGTGTATGCAATAGATTGGTTAATTCCGGCGTAACGCCGAGTGTCTGGAATGTTTTCATGGGTATACCTTTCTCTATTCAAAAAAAATAATATATGTCTCTTTTACATGTGTTTATTTATTATACCATAAGATTCAACTCTAGGCATTCTTTTTGAAATTTGGTATACTAAACTGTAAATGACTTTTCTTTCAGGAGGCAGATAGCATGAGCTGGTGGCGTGATATTTTCCGTCAATGCGTATTTATGAGCTTTTTCATTATTCCCATTCCCATTGGATCCTATACGATTCACAGCGGTTCCAGTGCGGCTGTGGCGCTCATATCCCATCTGGCTCTGTCCTTTCTGATTCCCCTAGCTTATGTGGGCACGAAAGAAGCGACGTTTGGCCCGAAACATGCCCGTATCAGCCGTATAAGCTTTGTCATTGCCTGGCTGGTACTGGCAGCTATTGGCGGTGCATTCAGCGCCTTTATGGGGCAGATATGGAAGGCGTCTTCCTTCTGGGAATGGCCTACCATCGGTCGTGATATTGTTTTTATCGGTATTATGTATGGCGAACTATGTGCGACTATGTTGGGAGCCTATGTCCTGAGCCGGTTTCATGATACCTGCAGAAAAGAGCGTGTGTAAATGAATAACCCATCGTGGCGTCCCTATGGGCTTCATCTGGCCTGGCAGTGCGTCTGGCTGATCCCTGTTCCTTTTGGGGCGTTTGTTTCTGATAAAGGATTTCTTACCGTTTTGTCTTTTCTTGTATTTTCCCTGGGTTCTTTGACGGTGCCATTGCTGCAGCGTCATCGGCAGGTGAGAAATCAGGGATATACCTTGTATGCTTCACCGGGAATGTATTTCTATGGCGCCTTGACTGGTCTTATGCTGGTGACGGGCTTTTTTGACAGCCTGATAGGTACGCGTCTATGGCAGAATTATTATAGCCGGGTCATTCTGTATACGTGCTGGATGATCGTAACGATCCTTGTACAAAATCTGCTGGCCTGGGGCTTTGATTTCTGGAAAAAACGGCGCAGGAAATATGCCTGGTCGGAATTTTTCGACCCGGTGCTGTATGCGTTGCCTATCCCCCTTTCGTTTATGACGATGTGCTTCTTTCCCGTACTGGACACGACGGGTCTGGATGGGCCGCTCATTGGCGTCTTTATTCTCCTGGGGCTTTGCGTTTTTCTGCTCATCGCTTTTGTTCTGGCTTCGTTCGCGCTATACTTTTACCCTGCAAAAGAACGGTTTCCCAAAACGGGCGACCGTATCGTTCAGCTCATACGGATTCTTTGCATGAGTCTGGCCTGGCTGGCCCTCAATATGCCGGCATCTCCGTATATCCGGTTCGTCGTAGGTCATACGCCGCTATCGGAAAATAGTATTCTGACGCTGCTTGTTCCTCTTGCTGGAGAGACTATTTCTATCATAGCTGCCGTAGCTGGCAGCAATCTCATTCCACTTATCTGGAACAGGCTGCACCGGAGTCAGGCATAGGGACTGATTTCATTGCCAATCATATATTACAGACAGATACAAAAAAGCTGTCCTTTGCAGGACAGCTTTTTTGTGTACATACAGATATTCAGCTTTTTGCACGCTGTTCCTGCATAAATGGCTGTTTCATGATGACGAAACGCACTACATAAGTCATCCAGCCAATGAAGACAGCGGTACAGCCACCGAGGAAGGTGGGCAGATCCAGTGTCGTCATAGCATAGAAACAATAGATGATGGAAACACCGGCAAAGAAATAAGCCGTATTCCGGTTGCACTGGGTATTGGAAATCCCTTCCGTATCGAGAATGGATTTGAGGGCTGCTGAACAGAGAATATAAGGAATTACGTTAGTAACGACAGCCAGGTTTGCGAGGTTTTCAAATTGTTCGGCCAGAGTCGGGCTGATGGTCATGAGGGATAAAAAGCTCTGCATGACCAGGATGAGCATCATGCCTTTAAGAGGAACATCGGCATCGGTAACTTTGGCAAATACCTTCGGGAACAGACCGCGCTGAGCACTTGTTTTAAAGACCCGGGCCAGCGTAAACTGCCAGGAAAGAAGAGAGCCGGCACAGGAGAAGACCATGAGTCCCATGACCGCTTTGCCTGCTGTAGAACCGAGCATGGTGGCGAAAGCCAGGCCGAACGGAGCACTTGAATTGAGGATATCGTTGTTGGGAACGACACCGGCAATGACGTTGGTCGATGCTACGTAGATGATGGCAACGGCAACGGTGCTGACGAAGGTCGCAATGGGGACGGCACGCTGCGGGTTTTCTACGGCATCCATATTGACAGCTGCCGATTCAAATCCCAGGAAGGACCAGAGTGTGAGGGCGATAGAATTGCCAATAGCGTCCCCCAGGCCAAAATGGTTCGGATTCCATGAGCTGACCCACAGCTGGGGATCGAACCAGTACCAGCCGATGAGGGAAATACCCAGAACAGGGATAATGGCTCCCCAGATAGTTATCGTGCTTAGTTTGCCGGAGTAACGTGAACCGCTGAAGTTAAGTGCAGCAGCAATCCAAAGAAGTGCTATAGTATATAGACATGTCTGCAACGGCGTCAGTTCAGTGCCAAAGAAGCCAGCACCATAACCGACGGCTGAAATAGCAATAGCTACGTTTGCAATGACAATAGAGACGGAATAGGAATAACTTGTCATGAAATGTCCAAGACATCCGAACCGATACTCAGCATAACCTCCCATGCCACCCGGCTTGGTAGAGAACATACCACATCGGGCGAACGTCAGTGCCAGGGCTAAAGAGCCGAGAGAAGTAATAATCCAGGAAATAATCGAAATCGTGCCTACTTCGGCAAGTTTCGTCGGCAGCATGATGATGCCGGCACCGAGCATGTTGGCCGCTGCTACAAAGGTCAGCTGAACCAAAGACATTTTACGACGTGAAGTTTTCATTATCAGTCCTTCTTTCTTAGGGCCGGAGACGTGTCGTATCAGGCCGTCTCCCTTGTCATAGTATGGTAAAAATATAGCCCGTTTTTATAGCTAGTACATTGTAGCATGTTTACTATGAAAATTAAATGGTTTTTCGATAAAAAAATAAAATAGTATGATAATTTTTTAAAATCGATAGCCTGGGTATTTTTGGCAGTGTTATTGAAAAAATTTCAAAAAAAAGACAGCCACTATAAAGTGACTGTCTTTTTTAAGACCATCTAGTCGGAATTAGTCGCACATTTTAATTGCTACGGCTGTACCCTGGCCACCGCCGATGCACAGGGAAGCGAGGCCATAACGGGAACCATTGCGGCCCGGTTCTGCCAATGCATAGAGCAGAGTCGTGAGGATACGGGCACCGGAGCAGCCTACGGGGTGACCGAGGGAGATACCGGAACCATAGATGTTTGTTTTGCTCATGTCAGCGCCGAGCTGCTGGCAGCAATATACAGCCTGAGCTGCGAAAGCTTCGTTCAATTCAACCAGTTCGAAGTCTTCCATTTTGAGGCCGGTTTTCTTGAACAGTTTATGGCAGGCCGGGATAGGACCAGTACCCATGATAGCCGGTTCAACACCTGCTGAAGCCCAGTCGAGGATTTCAGCAATCGGTTTGATACCGAGTTCTTCGGCTTTTTTCTTGCTCATGAGAACCAGTGCGCAAGCAGCATCGTTGATACCGGAAGCGTTACCAGCTGTAACTGTGCCGTCTTTTGTGAAAGCCGGTTTTAATTTAGCGAGGCCTTCCAGTGTGGTTTCCGGACGGATATGTTCATCCTTCGTAATGACGATATCGCCTTTTTTGCGGTTGTGGATCGTTACAGGAGCGATCTGAGCATCGAATTTGCCTTCAGCCTGGGCTTTGGCAGCACGCATCTGGGAATTGTAAGCGCATTCATCCTGCTGCTGACGGGTTACGCCAAAGCGGGATGCGATGTTTTCTGCCGTTACGCCCATGTGGTAGCCATTTTCTGTGCAAACCAGGCCATCACGGAGCATCGTATCTTCGAGGACACCATTGCCCATACGATAGCCACGGCGTGCTTTTGCGATAACATACGGAGCGTTGGACATGGATTCCATACCGCCGACGATTACGCAGTCAGCGTCGCCGAGTTCAATCTGCTGAGCGCCGAGGGATACAGCACGAAGGCCGGACCCGCACAGTTTATTGATAGTAAATGCAGGAACTTCCTGAGGAATACCGGAATGGAGAGCTACCTGGCGGGCTGTGTTTTCGCCGCAGCCAGCTGTCAGAACATGACCCATGATAACTTCATCAATCTGATCTACAGGAACTTTAGCACGTTCGATAGCAGCTTTAACAGCAACGATACCGAGCTGGACAGCTGTTACGTCTTTGAACTGGCCGTTGAAGCTGCCGATAGGAGTACGAGCTGCACTTACGATGACTACATTTTTCATTGAAAAACCACCCTTTCTGAGTACAAATAAAATAGTATATCTGTTAGTAGATGTAATATCTGCCACATAGACACTATTTATATCCTGGTGCTTGGGGATTGTGATGGAGCTCTCTTTCTGAATGAAAAAGCTGAGTTCTAAATTTCACAATCTCTATGTGTATATAGTACATTTTTTCACATGGATTTGCAAGTAAAAATTGAAGGAATTCTATACCAAATACTCATATTTATTCTCCAATATTTCCTAAACAGAATACACAATTACCTATCATATTTAAAATATGTATTTACGAACGCGTTCGAGAATACATTGTATAATAAACGATATATGTCAATATGTACTAATTGAGATAAATTTCACAAACTCTGCAAAGGTCTGCATTTAGAAATTCAGGCTGATTCCTTCCTGATTATTCATGGAATATCCGCCTTTTTCGACGAAGAAAAATTCTGCAGCCGAGTTTTCTTCTTCCAGCTGATGAAGCCGTTTGACAATGCCATAGGGGTTGTCGAGAGACAATTCATCCCCGTTGCCGCCAATGAGCCAGAGTATCTTGTAGCCTGATGGAATGGTACGCAGCTTGTCTTCTCCTTTTCCATCGGTGAAATAGAGAAGAAGGTCTATTTTATGTTTATTAGCGTATTCGATGACCGGTGCATAACAGGTACCACCCCGCCCGGCAGGACGGGCCTGCAGGTCTTTGATTGTCCGGACGGTATATACTTTGCGGATGTGGTCGTCACATTGTATGATAGTGATTTCTGTCTTATATTCCCGTACAATCTGGAAGACTTCTTCCATTGCCTGTTTGAATTCATCATCACTGATACTGCCGCTGATATCGAGGGCAATATATATCTTTGCCTTATAGTTGCGCAGCTGGCCCCGCAGGTCCAGTCGTTCCGGCTGACGGCGGTTGCGGCGGGCCGTCGTTTTTTTATTGCCGCTGGCTACCGTACCGGCGAGTTTCTTTAAATAGAAGTGCCAGGGAAGAGTATGATTGCTGTCCTTGATCTGGGCAATGGCATTGGCAATATGATCCGACAATTTGCCCCGGCTTGCGGAATCGACATATTTTTCTGTGAATCGTCCCAGAAGCTGGGCATCGATCGTGTCTGATTCATTCCAGACATCATGAGTGCGCAGAGGGTCGAATTTGGTCAGGATATCTGTATCAGCCGTATTATCCTCATCGGTGATAGTCGTCGTCTTTTCCCGTTTATCAATGGCTTCCTGTATTTCCTGTACATAATCTTCCAGAGTTCCGAACGGCGTAAGATAGAGGTGGTACTGCAGATTGACCCAGTCGAGCGTTGCCGCATCATCGGGAAGGGGACGCAGGTAAGTGTTGACGACGATATCCATGGCCAGGTTCAGGGCCAGCTTGCTGTAATGATCCTGAAGGTCTTTGGCACGTTGCAGGTGTTGGAAGACGATGTGCAGGATTTCATGGCGGATGCAGTTTCCCATCTGTTCGATGGTCAAAGGCAGGAAGATGAAGGGATTGAAATACATGACATACTTTGCTCCCTTGAAATTCGTCGCCGTGGCCGAACCGATATTGAGGCGGATTTCTTTTCCCATCTGGAAAAAGAAGTATCCATAGAAATTATCTTTGTCATCGAGCAGTTTCAAACTGATTTTGCTGACAAATTCGAAGAATTCCCGCACAAAGTCTGCCGGTAAGTCTTTTGCCCGGCAGGCCTTATCGGAAAGGCGCATTTCATTATCGGCCCATTGGTTCAGTTTTTGGTCGAGGAGTATGGCCTCGGTACGGAGTTGTTTATCCAATACAATCACCCGATTGCTTCATAGGTTTTAAAATAAGCATCAATAAAATGGTCATTCTTCAGGGCGTATTTTCCGACTTCTTTCGTGTTATTGCGGATATCTTTCATTACGCCTATCATGAGATCGACCGGATAATAGTGCAGGAATGTCACCAGCCGTTCGATTGCCTGATTGGGATCGATGGCACCTTCTATGAGCTTGCTGTCAAGCTGGCGCAGGATATTTTTGGCTGCCAGATACAGCCGGGTGTGGGATTCGTTCTCGATCTTTTTGATTGTTTCTGCGGTCATGGACGGACTGGAAAACACATCGGCGTATGACACGAGCGGCTGGGCGTCGGATTCGATGAAGTTGACGAATTCTTCGGCAATGACCTTTCCTACATTACCGCGGATTACATTGAAAAATACGTTCCTTGTATAGGATTCAGGATGTTTGGCATAAATACGGTAAATATCGGAAATCCGTTCGTAACTGCGCGGTGTCGCATTGATATCGTCTTCATTGCGCTGTGACAGATAGTCGGGGAAGGTGGAAATAAATTCCATGACCCGCGGTTCGATTCCCTTAGTGGCAGCCCAGTCCAGCCACTGCATGTAATCCGGTTCCATATACAGCCAGACAAAACGGTTTTTCTGGGCATCATCCATTTCTACAGTCTGATAATCATAGGTATCCGTGGGGTTCATGGCGGCGATGATACGTACGCTTTCGTCAAGGTGGTATCCATTGATTTCATGATTGAGTATGAGGTTCATCAGTTCCTGTTGTACGGCGTGTTCGCAGCGGTTGATTTCGTCGATGAAGAGGAGAACTGTTTTTCCTTCAGCCAGAGCTTCATCGATTTCTTTCAGTTTGTGATGAATGGCATAGACGGTCGTACGGTTTTCGACGGTAGGCAGGCCGCCGATTTCGCCTTCCTTTAAAATATTGCCATCAATATCGATGAGTGTCCATCCGTTTTCTGCCGCCAGATCCGTAGCCAGGGCTGTCTTGCCAATCCCTGTTTCCCCGATGAGAAGTGGAACCGCCTGAGCGGCTAAAACGAGTTTTACACTTTGCAGTGTGTCATTATAATTCATGAATATTCCATCCTATCTCTGTAAAATCTAATAAAAATCTAATAAAACAATATTATACGATATAAAAATTATATCTTAATACTACTATATAATAATACAATAATAAATGATGACCGGCAAATGGTAAAGAAGAAATAGCTGATTTTCCTGTGGCACGTGGGGAATCTTTTATTGAATCTTTAATTTTTCATCGACCGTAACCTGTTTGGCTTTCCGGCTCCCATATTGGTAGACGAATAATAATTTATCGATTGGACTCCAGCCATAGTCTGTTTCGATGCGCCGGCAGCCAATGAAATCCCGTACATATTTTTCCGGCACATCTTCCTGGGATAATGTTTCTTTCAGGACACTTTTCAGGTCGTCATTGCTGATGAGCCGGTTGCGGGGCAGATAGCGGATGACCAGAATATTGATTTTTAAAAATGTAAGCAGTGTTTCTTTATCCGTATCGACAAATAAACGGATTGCCTGTTCATTATTGGCAATGGCAATGCACTGCGCTTCGAAGGAAGGTTTGTCTATATAACGCAGGGCGGTGTAGTTAATGGCGGCCGCCGCTGCCTGGACGTGAGGCGTCGGATGTTTGATGTAGCGGATGGCATCGTAATTTTGCCGTATGGCAGCGAGCTGCAATTCTTCACTGGGGTTTTCTGCATACTGGATAGCCCATCCTGACTGCTGGATGGCTTCCATGATGAGCCATTCCGGCGGATGTTTGATGTATGCCAGGTTTGTCCAGCTTTTGTGAACGGCTTGTTTCAATAATTCTTTAGGGGCATTGGGAATGAACTGGATGGCTTTTGCTGTATTTTTTAAAGCAGTCAGTTGCATTTCTTTTGTCGGATTGTCAATAAACTCCAGAACCAGTCCGTTTTCGCGCAGAGCGGTCAATTTCATTTCTTCTGTAGGATTGGGAATGTGCTGCAGGGAAAATGGATTGATCTTGATCATTCGCATGTAGTCTTCTGCACTTTTTGTATTTGGCGGTGGAACCGATACGTTAGTATTGTACACGGCTTCAGGCACCTCCTTTACGATAAACGTTTTTCTACATCTTTTATTTTACGTTTTTTGCGGCTGTTTTACAACTGCTAAATCTCTTTACGTTTCAGCAACGTGTTCTGTTTATCGTTGGGAAATCCTGTTAGGTTATATTTATAAGTTTATACTTATTTTATAAAATTACGGTTATGTTCACGGATTAGGCTTATACTTAAAAAAATAAAGGCAAAGTAAAAATAGGTGATAAAGCAGATAAATAAGGAGATTTATGGTAAATTTCTACTAGAAAAGAGAAGCTGTAAGACCGGTATTTCCCTCTTGATTTTAAAAAATGAAAGCAGTATTATAATGGCAGATAGGGAATGGAACACCTTATCGAGATATGTTATTATTTATATATAATGATAATTTATTCAAGATTATTCAGGAGGATGACCATCATGAGTGCAAATGTAAAATTGCTGATTGCTGTTGGAGCACTGATGTCTTTTAGTTTTGTTGCTAATCTTCTTTAATATATAATTGCCTTGATTGTCGTGTTCTTTAGGATGGTGAAACAGATGAATACGAACGTAAAACTGCTGATTGCCGTAGCTGCATTGATGTCTTTCAGCTTCATTGCCAATCTGATCTGATTGTATAAAGTAAAAAACCGCTGTTGCCTGACGGGACAGCGGTTTTTTTGTGCGCCCGGTATAGGTGTACGCCGGGCAGGACGGAGTTACTTTTAGACTCACAGTATATATTATGGAAAATAATAAGCGGCAAAGTAACAAGTAAGCGGTTCCTCATCATTGAGAAACCGCTTACTTGTTAGTGGTGCGCCTAGAAGGATTCGAACCTTCGCACCCGGTTCCGGAGACCGGTGCTCTATCCCCTGAGCTATAGGCGCATGTCATATAACGTACTTTCATATAATATCACGAATTAAAAATTATTTCAAGACCGGATACGCAGGTTCTTGCTATATTTTTACTGGCAACACGTATCTATATATGGTATTATATAAAATAGGCTTAAAATGGAGTTGACGCAATGATGGAACGTATTTATCTGGATCATGCAGCGGCTACCCCTCTGGATCGGAGGGTGCTGGAGGCCATGATGCCGTATCTGACAAACCAATATGGGAATCCGTCCAGTCTGCATTATTTTGGGCAGCAGGCCCGTGCGGCTGTGCAACAGGCACGGCAGCAGCTTGCCCATTGTCTGGGAGTGGCCTCTGGTGATATTGTATTTACCAGTGGCGGTACGGAAGCGGATAATCTGGCCATACGGGGCTATCTGCGGGCCAATTATCCCCAGGGCGGGCACCTGATTACGTCAGCTGTGGAGCACCAGGCCGTTTTGAATACGTTCAGGGCGCTGGAACGTGAAGGATATGCACTGACGATACTTCCAGTGGATTGCGACGGCCGTGTCTCTCCTGAAGCGTTACGGCAGGCAATCCGTCCCGATACGGTCCTCATTTCCATCATGTATGCCAATAATGAGACTGGCACGATTCAGCCTGTACAGGAACTGGGAGCTATAGCCAGAGAATGCGGAATCGTATTTCATGTCGATGCCGTCCAGGCCTTTGGTTACCTTCCCGTACATCCTATAGAAGATGGCATAGATCTGCTAACCGTCTGCAGCCACAAAATATACGGTCCTAAAGGCATAGGAGCTCTATATATCCGCAAAGGGCTGCAGCTGGCTTCTGAGGCTTATGGAGGACCACAGGAACATCGTCTGCGTGCAGGAACGGAAAATGTAGCCGGAATCGTCGGATTTGGCATGGCGGCGGCTCTTCTGGAAAAGGAACGGCCGGAACGAATTAGAAAAGTCCGTATAGTCAAAGACCTGGTTTACCACGGCCTTATCGACGGCAATGACTTATTGCGCCTGAATGGCAGCTTGTCCCAGTCTTTGCCTAATATTATAGATTTTAGTGTAGACGGCATGGAAAGCCCGGTTCTTCTGATCGCCCTGGACCGGCAGGGCATTGCTGTGTCAGCAGGATCAGCATGTGAAGCCGGGGCAGTTGAACCTTCCCATGTACTGATGGCTATGGGCGTCGGTGAGAAATGGCTCCGCAGCAGTATCCGCATGTCCTTTGGTCCGGAAAATACAACAGAAGAGATTTATACGGTGATACAAGCGATTCAGGATATTACCAGATCTCTTAGAAAAGGAGAAAGATTATGACGAAATGTGTCGCCGTTGCTATGAGCGGTGGAGTAGATAGTTCTGTAACGGCAGCGCTCTTAAAGGAACAGGGCTATGATGTCATTGGCATTACGCTGCGTTTATGGGAAGAGGATCCGTCCTGTCCGGCAGTCGAAAATGTCCATTCCTGCTGTTCTTTATCTGCCGTTGATGATGCCAAAGCAGTGGCTTCTGTCATTGGCATTCCCCATTATACCTTGGATTACAGGAAGTTATTCCGTGACGATGTCATTGATTATTTTGTCCAGTCCTATGTAAAAGGGCAGACTCCCAATCCCTGCATTGCCTGTAATAAATTCATTAAATTTGGCCTGTTATGGCAGCAGGCTCAGCAATTTGGCGCCCAGTATCTGGCGACGGGCCATTATGCCCGTATCAGGCATAATGAACAACGCGGTGTCTATGAACTGCTGCGGGGGACGGACCGGCGGAAAGACCAGTCATACGTCCTGTATCAGCTGACACAGGATTTGCTGCCCCATATTTTATTTCCCATGGCGGAACTGGAGAAAGTACAGACGCGGGAACTGGCAAAAAAATTTGGCCTGCCTGTTTTTAATAAACCGGAAAGTCAGGATATATGTTTTATCCCTGATAATGATTATAAAGGTTTCTTAAAAAAACGGGTCCCAAAATGTTTTAAACCCGGAAATTTTGTCGATATCCGCGGTCATGTGGTCGGCCGTCATCAGGGAATCCCCTGTTATACCATCGGCCAGCGCCGCGGCCTGCATCTGGGCGGTCCCGGAGGTCCGTATTATGTTGTCGCACTCGATGTGAAACGCAATCAGGTCATCGTCGGTTCGGAAGCAGATTTATTCCGTACGGAAGTTATGGCCCGGGACCTCTCATGGGTGGAAGGACGGCCGGAAGGGCCGTTTGCAGCATTAGGAAAGATACGTTACGCGGCCAAGGAATCTCCTTGCATGGTGTACCCCGGCAAGGATGCTATGCGCGTCGTATTTGACACGCCGCAGCGGGCTGTAACGGCTGGACAGGCACTAGTATTGTATGACCGGGAATCGGGGAAACGGGTTCTTGGCGGTGGTGTCATTATTTAATGCTAGAGGAGTAATGAACGTGGCAACTAAATATATCCGTAATTTTTCTATTATTGCACATATTGACCATGGTAAATCGACGCTGGCAGACCGGCTGCTGGAAATGACCGGTACAGTATCCAAAAGGGAAATGGAAGACCAGCTCCTCGATACGATGGACCTGGAACGGGAACGGGGCATAACCATCAAGGCCCAGTCGGCCCGGCTGATTTATGATGCCCAAGATGGCCATCAGTATACCCTGAATCTCATTGACACACCGGGGCATGTCGATTTCAATTATGAAGTATCCCGCAGTCTGGCGGCCTGCGACGGGGCTCTCCTGATCGTCGATGCGACGCAGGGCGTAGAAGCGCAGACTCTGGCTAACGTGTATCTGGCTCTGGAACATGACCTGGAAATCATCCCAATCATCAATAAAATCGACCTTCCCAGTGCAGATCCTGAACGGGTTCGAAAGGAAATAGAAGATGTCATCGGCCTCGATGCCAGTGATGCTATCGAAGTCAGCGCCAAGACTGGATTCGGTGTCGATAAGGTGCTGGAAGCTATCGTACAGCGGATCCCCGCACCGGAAGATGCACCGGATAAGCCGCTGCGGGCCCTGATTTTCGATTCTCATTTCGATTCCTATAAAGGAGCCATTGCCAACATCCGCATTATGGAAGGCAGTCTCAAAACTGGGGACCGGATCCGCATGATGTCCAGCGGCATGGAATTTGAAGTGACAGAAACGGGTGTCTTCATTCCCCAGATGCACTCCGTGGCCTCTCTTGAATGTGGCAGCGTCGGTTATCTGGCGGCGAGCATGAAAAATGTCCGCGACTGTCGTGTCGGTGATACGGTCACGCTGGCAGATTGTCCGGCATCGGAACCGCTGCCGGGATACCGCAAGGCGACACCTATGGTGTATTGCGGCCTCTATCCGGTGGAAACCAATGATTATGACAATCTGCGCGATGCATTGGAAAAGCTGCACCTCAATGATGCGGCCCTGTTATTTGAACCGGAAACATCGACGGCTCTGGGCTTCGGCTTCCGCTGTGGCTTCCTGGGACTCCTCCACATGGATGTCGTCAAGGAACGGCTGGAACGGGAATACGGATTATCTCTGATTACGACAGCTCCGTCTGTTATCTATCATGTGTACTGCACAGATGGCACGATGGTCGCTGTCGATAATCCGTCCCTTATGCCGGATATGACGAAAATCGATCATATTGAAGAACCCTTTGTCAAGACGACCATCATCATCCCGAAAGATATGGTAGGGACGGTTATGGAAATTTCCCAGAACCGGCGGGGTCAGTATCTGACCATGGATTATCTTGATGAAACACGGGTTTCCGTTGTGTACAATCTGCCGTTGTGTGAAATATTGTATGACTATTTTGACACGCTGAAGTCTTCGACACGGGGATATGCTTCGCTGGATTATGAACTCAATGGCTATCAGGCATCGCCCATGGTCAAAATGGATATCCTGATCAACGGGGAAGTAGTCGATGCACTGAGCGTCATCGTGCATAAAGAATTTGCAGCCCGTCGTGGCAGGGCTCTGGTAGAAAAGCTCCGCAGCCTCATCCCGCGGCAGCTCTTCCAGATTCCTATCCAGGCGGCTATCGGCAATAAGATTATTGCCCGGGAAAACGTGGCGGCTCTGCGCAAAGACGTACTGGCCAAATGCTATGGCGGGGACATTTCCCGTAAGCGCAAACTTCTGGAAAAACAGAAAGAAGGGAAGAAGCGCATGAAGCAGGTTGGCAGTGTAGAAATCCCTCAGGAAGCCTTTATGGCCGTATTACAGGTAGATGAAAAATAATGATTGGTCTGTATATCCATATTCCGTTCTGCCGTCATAAGTGCCGGTATTGCGATTTTCCTTCTTATGGCGGCGTAGAATCGTATATACCGGCTTATACGGAGGCCCTCTGCCGGGAAATCAGCACTTCCCCCCGGGAGGGCCTTGCTGTCGATACGATTTATTTTGGCGGTGGCACACCGTCACTTTTGAAAATACCCCAGATTGCATCAATTCTGCAGGCTGTGACACAGCATTTTGCCGTCGATTCCCATGCAGAGATTACCTTGGAGGGCAATCCGGATAGTCTCGGCAGAGAGTACTTGAAAAGCCTTCATGAGTTGGGCATTAACCGGCTGAGCATTGGTGTCCAGAGTTTTCAGCCACAGCTTTTGCGCTCTCTGGGACGGATCCACTCATCCCGCCAGGCCGTCGAAGCGGTGGAGAATGCGGCCTGGGCGGGATTTGATAATCTGTCTGCCGATTTGATGTATGGCCTTCCCGGACAGACTGTGCAGATGGCAGCCGATGACCTGTCACAGCTTTTACGGCTTCCTCTATGCCATGCTTCCGTATACAGTCTCATTCTGGAACCCGGGACGTGTCTCTATCATGATGTAACCACCGGTATGGTATCATTACCACCGGATGATCAGGTGGAGGAAATGGCATCCGTGGTACATCAGGCTTTTAAAAGATACGGCTTCGATCATTATGAGATTTCCAGTTATGCCCGTCCGGGACGGCGGTCCCGGCATAATGTCAAGTACTGGACGTATGTGCCGTACCTGGGATTCGGCGTTTCGGCCCATTCCTTTGATGGACATGTGCGGTCTGCCCATATATCCAACATTCCTCAGTATATCCGCAATGCCGGAAGACAGTCTGTCCTGGCGGAATCCGTCGTTATAGATGTGAATCGGGCCCAGGAAGACTACTGTTTCCTCGCACTGCGTATGCGCGATGGCATTGCATACGATGACTTTGCCCGCCGGTTTGGTGTCCCAATGGAATCCGTCTTTGGCAAGGTTGTTGATAAACTGGTGAGACAGGGATTGTTGGAACGGAAAGAAGGCGGCTGCCGTCTCACTAGTCTGGGGCTGGCTTATGGAAATTATGTGTTCAGCCAGTTTATCCGCTGATTCTGGAAAGATGGGCAGATATGGAAAGGAGTGTACCCATATGGTAGCCGATATTATTATCAATATAACGGCCAAACAAGTACAACAGACTTTTTCCTATACGATTCCCGATGGTCTTTCCGTACGTATCGGTTCCCGTGTCCTCGTCCCGTTCGGCCCACGGCGGGAAGAGGGAATCGTGCTGGCTGTACGGGAAGAACGGGACAGTGACCGGCAGTATCAGCTGAAACCCATCCTGGCCCTGTTGTCATCGCAGGCCGGGTTCCAGGAAGAAATGATTCAGACGGCCGTATGGATCAGCCAGTATTACTTATGTGGACTGGCTGATGCGCTGCGGCTTTTCATGATAGAAAAAAAGGGAATTATCCGGCGCGTATACCTTAAGACTGGTCCTGTGCTCCCTGTAACAGAAGAAGAAAGAGCCGTAGCGGCCTATGTGGACGTACGCGGAAAGGCGGAAAAAAAGCAGGTGTGCCGTCAATTTTCCGCCGATTGCGTCGAGGAGATGGTCAGACAGCATCAGCTGGACCAGGAGGATTATCTCCAGAATCAGATTGCCGATAAAATGGAAAAATGGCTGGTTTTCCAGTCTGATGATACGACGGGCATCCTGAAGCGGCGTCCCCGTCAGGCCGCTTTACTGGCGCAGCTGAAACAAATCCGGACTGCCCCTTTCTCGTACTGGATCGGGAAGGGCTATTCGCGGGATGTTCTGCTGCACCTGTGTCAGAGCGGTTGTGCTACGATGAAAGAAAAGCTGAGCCATACGGTGGACCTGACGCATCCACTCGAAGGAGATGTTCCTTTCAGGCTCACAGAAGAACAGCAGCGGGCCGTTGATGCCGTACGGAATGATGCAGGCGGCCGCACCTATGTCCTTCACGGCGTTACAGGCAGTGGTAAGACGGAAGTGTACATGCAGCTGACCGAAGACGTGCTGCAAAAAGGAGGACAGGTTCTCGTCCTCGTTCCGGAAATCGCCCTGACCGGACAGATTGTACGCCGTTTCATCCGCCGCTTCGGCAATGATGTCGTCGTTATGCACAGTCAGCTGTCCAAGGGGGAGCGGCGGAATAACTGGCTGCGTATGGCAAATGGGGAAAGTCATATCTGTATCGGCGCCCGTTCGGCTGTCTTTACGGCAGTCCGTTCTCTGGGACTGGTCATCGTCGATGAAGAGCACGACAGCTCTTACAAACAGGAAGAGGCTCCCCGTTATCATGCCGTAGAAGTGGCACGCAGACGGGCTTCTTATTACGGCTGTCCTGTCCTCTTAGGCAGCGCGACGCCGTCTATTGCCGATTATTACCGGACACAGACTGGTCAGTACGTCCTTCTGGAATTAACGCAGCGTGTGCTTAACCGGCCTCTGCCGTCTGTACAGGTCGTCGATATGCGGGAAGAATTGGCCCGTGGAAACCGCCATGTGCTATCAGATGCCATGACAGATCTTTTGCAGGAAACACTACAGCAGAAACAGCAGGCGATCATCTTGTTGAACCGCCGTGGCTTTTCTACTTTCGTCATGTGCCGTAAATGCGGCTATGTTGTCAAATGTGACACCTGTGATGTCGCTATGGTGTATCACAAACAACAAGATCAGCTGCGATGCCATTATTGTGATGCGGAAAAGCCGGTTCCTCTGCGGTGTCCGGAATGTGGCAGCAAATATATCAAATTTTTTGGGACGGGGACGGAAAAAGTAGAAGAACAGCTTCGTGAACAATTTCCCCATGCCCGGATCGTCCGCCTGGATCAGGATACGACGACACGCAAAAACAGTGGTGATCACATCATCGAGGCATTCCGCCGTCATGAATACGATATTTTACTGGGGACCCAGATGGTCGCCAAGGGGCATGACTTTGCCGATGTCAGCGCCGTGGGGATACTGGCTGCGGACAGCCTGCTCAACCTGCCGGCTTACTGGGCTGGGGAACGGACCTTCCAGCTGCTGACCCAGGCTGCCGGCCGTGCCGGGCGCGGTACGATTCCCGGACGGGTCGTCATGCAGACCTATGCACCGGAACATTACGTTATCCAATGTGCAGAGCGGCAGGATTATGCAGCCTTTTATGCACAGGAAATACAATACCGGAAGGAACTGTTGTATCCGCCATTTCATCAGATATTGAAAATCGTCATTACTGATGAAAATGAAAAGGCCCTATGGGATACAGGCAATACGCTGGCTCTTTTGCTGCAGAACTGGCATACGGAAAGCGGCAGTGATACGGCCGTCATCGGGCCCTTCGTCGATATAATCAAGAAAGTACGGAATAAATACCGCATTGTTATTCTATTAAAAGGCCCGGATCTGACGGCCGTCAAAGACTTTATCCGCGCGCAGCGGGAATTCTGGCGTCCCGGAGTCATTCTCGATGTAGACAGCATGGGCTGAAAAGCCTGTTCCTTTCAAAAGAAAACTGTTATAATGAATACGAATGTTTTTTATCAGCAACATACTTGCATTTTTATTATCTATTGAGGTGGGTATTATGGCACTATTAAAAATTGTCAAAGCGGGTGCTCCGATTTTAAAAGAAACGGCATCTCCGGTCAAGACTATTACTAAAAATACAAAACGGTTACTCAATGACATGGCGGAAACCATGTATGAAGCAGAAGGCGTAGGGCTGGCGGCTCCACAGATTGGCAAGTCTTTGCAGATGATTGTTCTCGACGACGGGAACGGCCTCATCGAACTCATCAACCCGGAATTACTGGAAGCATCAGAAGAATTGCAGGATGGCCCCGAAGGCTGCCTCAGCGTTCCCGGGTATTATGGCGATGTAAAGCGTAGCCAGCGCATCAAGGTGAGGGCCCTGAATCGCCATGGCAAAGTCATCGTGTATGAACCGGAAGGATTCCTGGCCCGGATTTTCCAGCATGAAATGGATCATCTCGTAGGAACACTGTTTATTGAAAAAGCAACGAATTTGCGGAAAGTAGAAGAATAATGGAATCATTACGTATTGTTTTTATGGGTACACCCGATTTTTCCGTCCCGTCGCTGAAAGCGATTCACGCTGCCGGGTTTACCATCCAGGCTGTCTACACACAGCCGGACAAGCAGCGGGGACGTGGTAAGAAAGTATCGTCTTCGCCTGTCAAAGAATGCGCTGAAAAACTGGGGATTCCCGTGTTTCAGCCGCAGTCCCTGAAGGATCCCGATGTCATTGCGGCGCTGGCAGATCTTCAGCCCGATGTCATCGTCGTCATTGCGTATGGCAAAATCCTTCCCAAGGCGATTCTCGACATTCCCCGGTATGGCTGTCTGAACGTGCATGGTTCTCTGCTGCCGGCATATAGAGGGGCAGCGCCTATCCAGTATGCTATTAAAGATGGCGTCCGGACCAGCGGCGTTACGATCATGATGCTCGATGAAGGCATGGATACGGGGAAGGTGCTGAAAAAATCAGAAATAGTCCTCGATGCCAAGGAAACGACCGGTACTCTGTTTGATAAACTGTCTGTTATCGGTGCGGAAACGCTGATTCCGGTACTAAGAGACCTGCCCGCCTATGAAGCGGCGGCACAGAGCCAGGACGAATCTAAGGCGACCTATACCGCCAAGATTACGAAAGAAATGACTCAGATTGATTTTTCCCAGCCGGCTGTCGTCATTGAACGGCTCATACGGACGCTGGATCCCCATCCTGGCGCCTATGTCCTTCACGAAGGACACCGCCTGAAAATATGGGCAGCCGACGTCGTACCGGGGACGGAAGCGGAACCGGGCACGATCATTGAGGTCACAAAGACATCTATTACCGTGCAGACCGGACGCGATGCCCTGTGCATACGGGAAGTGCAGCCGGAAAGCCGTAAACGGATGGCGACGGCCCAGTTCCTGCAAGGCTGCCATCTGACTGCTGGCACCATGTTGTAAGGAGAGATGCGTTATATGGACAAGGGGACGACTTTTTTTCTAGTCTATGCCGCATTGGCAGCCGTCGCGACAGCCCTCTGTTTATGGCTGCTATGGACGGTGATGAGGCCTGGACTGGCTTATTATTTGCCGGCCATGGCAGTAAATCTCGTCTTTGGACTCCTCGTATGGGGATTTTTACTGCCGTTCCCGCTGCTTCTGCTTCTGGTCTTTACATCGTGGAAACAGCCGGCACCGGTTCGGCGGATCGTCATGCAATATATTAGATTTCTGTATCCCATGATGCGCCATCTGGCCGGGACGAAACAGCGGAAACATGTTCTGGCCCGCTCGTATATACAGTTTCTGAACGGACTTGTGTTGAAACAAAATCTGCATATCCCGGCAGAACGTATATTGGTTCTGGCGCCTCATTGTCTGCAATGGGATCAATGTCCCCACAAAATAACGCGCCGTGTAGATAATTGCCGGCAATGCGGCCATTGTACGATTGGGAGTCTGCTTGACCTTTCCCGCAGATCTGGCGCCCATCTGGCCGTTGCCTCAGGCGGTACGCAGGCCAGACAGCTCGTCTGTGCACTGCGCCCAAAGGCCATCGTGGCTATTGCCTGCGAACGGGACCTCATCAGCGGTATGGAAGATGTCCTTCCCTTACCTGTTTTAGGCCTCTTAAATGAAAGGCCTTATGGACCATGTTTTAATACCCATGTAGATGTATCGGCATTGTGCCGGTTTTTAGAACGACTGACAGGAGAGAATTATGAACGTACGCGAAACAGCTTTTCACAGTTTACTCACTATATGCAAAGATGACGGATATAGTAATATCGTCGTCTCCCGCACGATTCAGAAAGGAGATATGAATGACAGGGACCGCCGCTTTTATACGGAACTGGTCTATGGGACCGTCCGCTGTCTGAATTATCTGGACTGGATCATTGGAAAACTGAGTTCCCGTACGATCAATAAGCTCGACCCGGTTTGCCTGGTTATCCTGCGCATGGGGTTGTATCAGATTTTCCGTATGTCAAAGATTCCCGAATCGGCGGCCTGCAACGAAGCCGTCAAGATGGCACGGCGCTTTGGCAACCGCGGCATGGCCGGCTTTGTCAATGCCCTGTTACGGAACAGCATACGCCGCCGCTTAGAATTCCAGATTCCGGATCTTTCTGAAAATGCACCGCTTCATCTGTCTCTGACCTATCATCAGCCCGTATGGCTGGTAAAGAAATGGATTCATGATTATGGTACAGATGACACGGTACGTATTTGTCAGTACTTTGATTCCATTCCTGACCTGTGTCTGCGGACGAATACACAGCGTATCAGCCGTGATGAACTGCTGCAGCAGCTTTCGAAGCGGGGATTGCAGGCCGTGGCGGCTTCGTTTTCACCGGAAGGCATTTATCTCAAGGATAATCCGGGCATACAGTCTTTGCAGGAAATCCACGATGGACTGGCTTTGATACAGGACGAGCCGTCCCAGCTCGTCGCTCACGCACTGGATCCGCAGCCCCATGAAGTCATTTTTGATGTCTGTGCGGCGCCCGGTGGCAAGACGACCCATATAGCAGCTCTTGCCGGCCCCGATACGACCGTCTATGGCTGTGATATTTACGAACATAAGCTGAAACTCATCGAAAGCAATGCACGCGCACTGCATCTTACGAATGTGCGGACATTGCTGCAGGATGCCTGTACCATTGGAGACAAGTATAGGGAAAAAGCGGACCGGGTACTGGTAGATGCTCCCTGTTCCGGTCTGGGTGTCCTGCGCCGCAAGCTGGATTTGCGCTGGCGGAAACGGGCAGAGGATTTACAAAAACTGCCTGTACTTCAGAGCCGCATTCTGGAAAGTGCCGCTGCCTGTGTCCGCCCCGGCGGTGTTCTCGTATACAGTACCTGTACGATGAACGATGGGGAAAACAGTCAGGTCATCCAGCAGTTTCTGCAGGCTCATCAGGAGTTTAAGGCCGAGAATTTGGGAAACCTCTGCGGACTCAGCCAGCCTGGCCCTTTTATCCAGCTCCTGCCACAGAAGGATGAACTCGATGGATTCTTTATTGCCCGTCTGAGAAAGGAAGGACATCGTGACTGATATTTTGAGCATGACTGAACAAGAATTGCGTCATTTTTTGGAAGATAATGGCATGAAGCCGTTCCGGGCCAGCCAGATTTTTCATTATCTGTATAAGGAAAATATATGGAAGTGGCAGGATATGCGCCTGCTTCCGCAAAAAGACCGGGACTATCTTCAGGAGAAAGCACCGCTCTATATTCCGGAAGTCGTATCCCGGCTGGAAGCACCGGATGGAACGGTCAAACTGCTGCTGTGCCTTTTTGATGGCCATACAGTAGAAACCGTGCTCATGCGTCATCCCTATGGGAATTCCATCTGTCTGTCATCCCAGGTGGGGTGTGCCGTAAACTGTGCTTTCTGTGCCTCGGCCAAAAACGGATTTGTCCGGAATCTGACGACTGGGGAAATGATATCCCAGCTCCTGGCATTCCGGAAATATGTAACGTCAGATCTCCATTCCATCGTACTCATGG
>OCVV011328910.1_pt1 | contig 88648 bp, 72 predicted proteins | sample 1539721 | NCBI WGS metagenome assembly OCVV01 (sample SAMN02144230, study PRJEB22623) | gut metagenome | biome: sheep rumen | host: Ovis aries | place: New Zealand
GCTGGCAAATTGGCTGGATCGGTACCGCAGGCGACACAAATGCGAAAGACCTCGGAGATAGGCCTTTCAGGGGGGTTACTCTCGCGGCATTGTGAGAATATGTTTAAATATGATATAATAATTTGTTAGTTTTCGTGAAAGTGATACGTGAAAGAGACAGGTGAACAAAGCTATGAGAAGTTTTAAGTGGTATGCAATCCTGTTGACAATTGTTCTTGTGGTGTCGGGACGTTGTCCCGCAAGTGCGATCGAAGTAGCGGCAGCAGAAACAATTGCAGTGGAAGAGAATGGTGAGGAAGAAAATGCTGTCTTGAAAACAGAACCCGAGGCAGAGGACACAACATCTGAGGATGAAGAGGTGGCTGAGGCGGTCACCGATAAAGAAGGCTCTTCAGTAGTAGAAGAATCTAGGACGGAATCAGATGACGTAACCGAAGCAGACGCTGAAGAGGAAGCAGAGGCTGCAACCGAAGCAGATACAGAAATGGAAGCGGACACCGCGGAAGTAATAGCAGAAGAAGAAAACTCAGACGAGAAAGCAATTACCGAAGACAAGAAAGAGGAAGTCGCTGTCCAGGAAGAGATTTCCGATGAGAAAGAAACCGTTGATGAGGAAGAAACTGCCGAAGAAGAGAGCGTGATTTCGGAAGGCGGAGACTCCTCGGACGAGATGTTCGCCACCTATGTGGACAGCGTTTTCAGCACCGGCGGCAGCGCAAAACCCATGCTGAAGGCAAGGCGCGCCACAGCGGGCAGCCGTCTCACGGGCGTCAGCAAGATTATTTATGATTATATCAGCGCGGAAATTGTGAAGATTGCCAATGGAGAGAGGGCTTCGACCAAGTTTGTGATCCCGGTGGAAGAGCTCGGTCTCGAGAAAGGAAAGTGGTACAAAGACGATCTTGGCGTCGACACGATCAGAGTGTATGATCCTGAACTTGGAAAAAATGTTCTGACACCGGAAACGACAGCAGCCTGTTATGCAAAGCTTGGCGTCAATTTGCCGGAGGAGTTCGAAAAGAGTCTGAACGCGCTGCTAGCGGACTATCCTTACCAACTCTATTGGTTCAACAAAGTGCAAGGTGTTTCCCTTTCGATCTTTGTGCACACCAGTTCCTACGTGCGGGTGGCCGACAATTATACCATGTCATTCGCGGTCAACGAGGAATATGAAGATCCCTATGAATACTATGTGGTGGACACATCGATCGGCCAGACCGTCCGCAATTCTGCTGCATATGCAGCTTCGATCGTGGAGCAGCATGCGGAGGAAGAGGATTATGAAAAGCTGGTCAGCTACCGCGATGAGATCTGCAGGCTGACTTCCTACAATTACGAGAATTTCAGCGAAACTGACTACGGCGATCCCTGGCAGCTGATCTGGGTCTTTGATCAGGAACCGAACACAAAGGTAGTCTGTGAAGGGTATTCGAAAGCGTTCCAGTATTTGTTTAATCTGTCGACCTTTGAAAACGACCTGGGATGCCTTCTCATTACAGGCGACGTGGATTTTGGCGGCGGACATGGCGGCGGCCATATGTGGAACGTGGTTTCCATGGATGATGACAGGAACTACCTGGTCGATCTTACCAACAGCGATGCTGGATCAACCGGCAGCGATCGGCTTTTTATGATTGGCGCCAGGGGAACGCCGGAGAGCGGTTATACGGTTGACATCGGCTACACCTATCATTATGATGAGGACGCACTCAGCATCTGGAATGAAGAGGAGCTCTCGCTCTACGGTGAGCACGCACGTTATTATCCCTGCTGGCGGACTTTTGGCGAGTGGGAGATCGTGACCGCACCTACCTACACATCGGAAGGCCTGCGCAGAAACCAGTGCACGGATTGTGGTCTTACGGTGGAAGAAGTCATGCCTATGCTGGTGCCGACTTCTGTGGATTTTCTCGATATCACAGGCATCGCAGCCAAAACATACACCGGGGAGCCGCTCACGCAGAACCTGGTTGTCATGGATGGGGACGATGTTTTGACAGAGGGCGTCCATTATACAGTTGAATACAGCAACAACATAGATGCCACGGAGGAAATACCGGACGCACCGGCGACCGTTACAATCACCGGCATTTTGGAGAACGGCTATACAGGCTCTGTTGTTAAGGAGTTCCAGATCGAGAAAGCGCCCAATGCGATTACTGTGGATACAGCCAGAATCGATGAAGTGTATTCAATTAGGGGAAGGACCTACACAATTGGTGCGGAAGCACTTGGCGGCAATATCACCTACAGCTCCAACAATGATGGAGTGGAGGTGAGCAGTGAAGGAAAAGTGACGATTGAAGCCGGCTTCCTTGGAGAGGCAAACATAACAATCACAGCTGGAGACAACAATTACAAGACGGCGACCAAGAAAGTACCGGTCATTGTAGTACCTGCCACTGTAAAAAATCTTATTTTTACAGGCATCGTATCTAAAACATACACCGGAGATCCGCTTACACAGAATCTGGTCGTTAAGGATGGCGATGCTGTTTTGACAGAAGGCGTGCATTATACTGTTGAGTACGCTAACAATACGGATGCCACTGAGGATACGCCGGATGCGCCGGCGACAGTTACGATCACCGGCATTTTGGAGAACGGCTATACAGGCTCTGTTGTTAAGAAGTTCCAGATTAAGAAAGCGCCCAATGCGATTACAGTTAAAACGGCTAGCATTACCAAGGTGTATTCGACCAAAGATAGGACCTACTCGATTGGCGCAGAGGTTAGTGGCGGAGAGATCAGTTATAGATCCAACAAGAAGGCGGTACGTGTCAGTGATGCCGGAAAGGTGACGATTGGAGCTAAGTTTATCGGCAAAGCAATCATCACAGTCACAGGCAGAGACAAGAATTATAAGACTGTGACCAAGAGAGTGTCGATCGTTGTCAATCCAACCGGAACGTGTATTTTGAGTCTGACAAGTCCCAAGGCAGGACAGGTACTGGTCACTTATAAAAAGAACATGGTCGGTACAGGGTATCAGATTCAGCTTTCACTGAATAAGAAGTTTTCGCCGTCTGTAGTAGCTTGGGTGACATCTAATAAAACTCTCAAAAGGAAAATCGGAAGTCTCAAGAAGCAGCAGAAATACTATGTTCGTATTCGCACCTACAAATTGGTTAATGGTGTAAAGTATTACTCGAAGTGGAGTGCAATTAAGGCCGTGCGCATAAAAAAATGAACTGTTTGTTAACGGCAAGGAATGTATGAGGACAGATAGCTTAGGCTGATTTAGTTCTATCCTTAGGACAGCAGACGGTATATAACATCCTACAAGGTATTGCGACCAACAAAAAGAATTTAAGAATGAAGAGAAGAGAATACACTATGAGGGGTTACACCCATGCAACAAGAAGATGAAAGCTTCAAGTTGAAGTGAAAACTCTTCGCTGGTTATATCCCACAGATGCTTTTTGTTTTTGATGGAGACGTATTGGTAGGAATGGGCAAAATCAGGTATCGGTGACAGAGCATTTACGCAGGAATGGAGGAAATATCGGTTATGTGATCAGCTCCGGATACTGGGAAAAGAATATGAAACAGAGCTTATGCTTCTTTTTATCAAGAGGGCAAATGTATTGTTGACGTTGTGCTTTCCTATTTTATATACAGGGTCTATTCGGAGATATAAAGATGGGAGTTTGCAAAGGTTCCCTACAACAAAGATATGACTTCGGATATTAAAAGTATCATTGCGAAAATCGGAGATAACGGTAAATTATGACAAATCCCTATAAAGAGAATATGAGATATTTGAAGGTGATTCTTTTTGGAGGTCTGGTATTCCTTGCACTGCTCAATATCATCCTAAACGATTTGATGAGCTTTCTTCCCAAAGCAAATTATATGGGATTTGAGCGCTGGATTGCGCTGATCCTGGTCATTTGCGCCTTTGTGTATCTTGCCTTGAAGCTTTGGAGAGAACCGGAGGGCGTAAAACGGATCCGTCTCATGTGCAGGAAGGCCGGTTCACGTGAGCAAGTAATTCTAATGGCTTTATTCTTGTGGTATATCCTTGTCTGTGTGATTTATCGATTCCTGGGAGTTGAAGATATCTTTAAAACGAATGATTATTGCCTATACATGGCGGGTATGACGGCTTTGACGTACTTCTCTATGGCAGAATTCGCCGGCAGAAGGCGGGCCAAAGCGGTGATAGAAGGAATCATTCATATAGTGGTCACGCAGCATACGATTTACTCGGCATGGTGCCTATGGCATTATTTGCAGTTGGATTTTATCGTATTCCCTTCCGGGAAAAAGCTGGCAATGGCGGTGAATAATTCTCTGTCGATGGGAAATAACCGCAATATAGCAGGTACGGCAGCCGGCGTTATGGTGACGCTCTGTGTTTATATGATCCTCACGCAAAAACCACTGATTAAGGGACTGTATGTACTGCAGATGCTGGTCAATATGGCTGTGCTTCTTTTGTCAAATTGCAGATCGGCATTTTTGGGGATCATCGTTGTGCTTGGGAGCACTGTCTTTATAGTAAGCTGGAAAAAGCTGTGTAGAAGGGAAACGCGACTGCGCTTGGTAATCAGTTTGCTGCTGGCTCTAAGCTGTTTTGTGCTGGTGCGATTTTCACAAAAGATGCTGTTCCGCTATCTGAATAATAGAATGGTGGAAGAGCAGACTGTAACAGATAATACGGAAGCGGATGATAAAGACGTGGAGGATACTGCACAAAATGGGGCTGTCGCAGATGGGGCAGCGCAGAAAACAGAAGCCTCCACGGGAAATGTGATCAAGGAGAGAAATCTTACGAGCGCCGGCTTAAACGGAAGAGGAACAATATGGAAACTTACTCTGCAAGTGATCTTCCATAATCTCAGAACCTTTTTGATCGGAGTAACAAGGGGGCAGTTGCGGCCTTACTACAGGGAAGTCTGTAATATAACGACAGGTCCATATCATGCACATAATCTGTATCTGCAGATGGCGGCGTCCCTTGGTGTTCCTGCAATGCTTGTATTCGTGCTCTTTTTAATCTCGCTCGGGATTCGATGTGTAAGGATCGTGCGAGCGGGAGACCGACGGCTTTTCCAAGGAGCGTGGTATATCCCGCTCATACTGATGTATATGCTGATTGTGGATATGTTTGAACCGATGCTGTTTACATCTCAACGCGTAAACCTGCCCTTCTTTTATATGATGGCAGGATGGATCGTTGCGATGGATAAGCGGTACCTTACAGATTCAGGACGCCGGCTGACTCAAGGAAAAGAATGAACATGATCACAGGTACTACATACTTGATCATGATGGAGAAGAGGCCCTTGAGGCGGAAGGTATGTCCTCCGTATTCGACTTCCTCGACTACCCAGGAAGGGCCGATTACCCAGCCGATCAGGATGGCAGACAGCATAGAGATAAAAGGCATCATGAAGCTGTTGCTGATGTAATCCATCAGATCCAGAATCTGGCCGATACTGCCGGTAGGAAGCTTGATTTCCACATAGAAAAGACTATAGCCGAGTGCCACGATGACAGACGCCGCAGTATAGAGCAGTGTCAGTACGATCGTGGTGCTCTTTCTTTTTGTGTGGAAGATTTCCATACAGTTGGCAGTAATTGTCTCCAGGACGGAGACACAACTGGTCAGTGCCGCAAAGGCTGCCATGATAAAGAAGGCAAGTCCTACGATCCGTCCAAGGCCGTGCATGGAGGCAAAGACTTTGGGCAGGGAGATGAACATGAGACTTGGGCCTGCTTTCATGCCATCCATGCCCTCAAAGACAAAGATTGAGGGGATGATCATCATGCCGGCCAGCAGGGCTACACCGGTGTCAAAAAATTCAATTTGGTGAATAGAGGTATTGATATCTACATCTTTTTTGATATAGGAGCCGTAGGTAATCATAATACCCATGGAAACACTAAGGGAGAAGAAAATCTGGCTCATGGCGTCAAGAAGGATTTGCAGGAAGCGCCGCAAGGTCAGTCCTTCTAAGTTGGGCTTGAGATAGACAGCAAGTCCCTGCAGGCCGGTACGTGTAACACCTGCGTCATCGGTGTGACGGAGAGTTAGTGAGAAGATAGCAATCGCAATGATCATGACAAGCATGATGGGCATCAGGATACGGGAATACTTCTCGATTCCCTTTTCCACTCCATTGTAGACGATCCAGGCTGTGAAAAGCATGAAAGCAGTCGCATAGAGCGTGGACTGGCCCGGAGAAGTGATGAAGGCAGTAAAGAAATCGTCCCGGGCAGCTGCATCCCCTTGCCCCAGCAGATAGACAACAATATATTTGGTGATCCATCCGCCGATGACCGCATAGTAAGTCATAATGAGTACAGGTACCAAAAATGTAATGATGCCCAGGAAGCGCCACTTGGGGTGCATGGAACCATAGGCACCAATAGAATTCTGGCCGGTCCTTCTACCTACTGCGATATCAGAGGTCAGAAGGGTGAAACCAAAGGTAAAAGTGAGGACCAGATAAATCAGAATGAACAGCCCGCCGCCATCCTTGGCAGCCAGATAAGGGAAGCGCCAGAGATTGCCTACTCCGACAGCACTGCCTGCGGCCGCCATAACAAACCCCAGCTGGCCTGTGAATCCGTGTTTTTTGTGCTTGTGATCTTGCTTTGCGTTGGTAGTAGTTTCCAATTTTATATACCTGCTTTCTGCTATGTTCACTTTTTGCTTTTTGTATCATACATAAAAAGATGATATATCGCAACAGGTCAGTTTTTGGACCTAACTGTGATAATTTTTCTTTTTTCTATTTGTAAATAGAATAAATTTATATATAGTGGATAGTGTGTCAAAATAACATAGAGCGGTATTTTGACTTAATTTGTTGTATAATATATGGACTAATCGAATTGAGGAGGCATTATTTTGGGCAAGTATTTTGGGACGGACGGATTTCGCGGAGAAGCAAATGTAGTCCTGACCTATGATCATGCGATCAAGATCGGGCGGTTTCTGGGCTGGTACTACGGCGCGCGCCTTGGCAAAAAGGCCAGGGTCGTGATCGGCAAGGACACGCGGCGTTCTTCCTACATGTTTGAATATGCGCTTTGCACAGGCCTTATGGCGTCCGGCGCGGATGCGTACATCATGCACGTGACGACCACGCCTTCGGTCTCTTATATTACTAGAACGGATTCCTTTGACTGCGGCATTATGATCTCCGCATCCCACAATCCCTACTATGACAACGGCATCAAGCTGATGAATAACAACGGGGAGAAGATGGACGAGGAGACCATCCGTGAAGTGGAGAAGTATCTGGACGGCGAGTACACGGAACTTCCCATGGCCAAGGACAGCGAGATCGGCCGTACGGTCGATTACGTGGCAGGCCGCAACCGCTATATGGGCTATCTGATTTCTTTGTCAAAATATAGCTTTAACGGCAAGCGGATCGGTCTGGACACATCCAACGGCTCTGCATGGACCATCGCCAAGGCCGTATTTGACGCGCTCGGCGCCAAGACCTATGTGATCAATAACGAGCCCGACGGCTTCAATATCAACACGAACTGCGGCTCCACCCATATTGAGCATCTGCAGAAGTTTGTACTGGAAAAGAATCTGGACGCCGGCTTTGCCTATGACGGCGACGCGGACAGATGCCTTTGTGTGGATGAGAAGGGCAATGTGATCACGGGCGACCACATCCTCTATATTTACGGTCGCTACATGAAGGAGAGGGGCAAGCTCCTCAACAACACGGTTGTGACTACGGTCATGTCCAACTTCGGACTCTATAAGGCCTTTGACAAGGCAGGCATCGGATACGAGAAGACTGCTGTCGGCGACAAATACGTCTACGAGAATATGGTCCGGAACGGACACCGCATCGGCGGAGAGCAGTCCGGCCACATCATCTTTGCCAAGTATGCGACGACCGGCGACGGGATCCTGACCAGCCTCAAGATCATGGAAGTCATGATGGCGAGAGAGAAACCGCTGAGCGCACTGGCGGCACCGGTCACGATTTATCCCCAGGTGCTCAAGAATGTGCGTGTAAAGAGTAAGCCGGAGGCGCAGAACGATCCCGACGTGCAGGCAGCCGTTGCGAAGGTCGCAAACGAGCTTGGACAGGACGGCAGGATCCTGGTGCGCGAATCAGGCACAGAGCCGCTGATCCGCGTGATGGTCGAGGCAGGAGATGATGAGACCTGCGAGCAGAAGGTGGACTATGTGATCGAGGTCATCAAGCAGAAGGGACATCTTGTGTAAGACACAGACAAATGATAGTGATTGAAGCAATTGGAATAGTTAGTTTATAACAGGAGAAAAATCTATGTGTGGAATTGTTGGTTTTACCGGCCATCATCAGGCAGCTCCGATCCTTCTGGAGGGGCTGAGCAAGCTTGAATACAGAGGGTATGACTCGGCAGGCATCGCGGTCAGAAACGGCAATGAGCTGGCGGAGGTCGTAAAGGCGACTGGCAAGCTCAAGAATCTGTCCGAGAAGGTAGACGGCGGACGCACCCTTCTGGGCACCTGCGGCATCGGCCATACACGCTGGGCGACGCACGGCGATCCGACCGTGACCAATGCGCATCCCCATGTGTCCGGAAACTGCACGGGTTCCGGCTCCGGCCCCGTTGAATCGGTCGTAGTCGGCGTACACAACGGTATCATCGAGAACTATCAGGAGCTGAAGGAGAAGCTGCTCAAGCACGGATATCAGTTCTACAGCCAGACAGATACCGAAGTGGTCATCAAACTGGTGGATTATTACTATAAGAAATACAACATCGGACCCATCGACGCGATCGCCAAGACCATGGTGCGCGTCAGAGGTTCCTATGCGCTGGAGCTGATGTTCCTCGACTATCCCGGAGAGATCTGGGTGGCCAGAAAGGACAGCCCCATGATCATCGGCATCACAGACAACGAGACCTACGTTGCCTCCGATGTTCCCGCCATCCTCAAGTACACCAATAAGGTGTACTATATCGGAAACCTTGAAATGGGCAGACTGTCTCCCGGCAAGGCCATTTTCTATGACCTGAACGGCGATGAGATTTCCAAGGAGCAGGTGGAGATCACTTTCTCCGCAGAGGCTGCCGACAAGGCCGGTTATGAGCACTTCATGATGAAGGAGATCCACGAGCAGCCCAGAGCTGTCCAGGATACACTGGATTACGCTATGGAGAACGGCCGCATTGATCTTGGCAAGATCGGGATCACGGATGAGATCATCAAGGACATCACGCAGATCCATATCGTGGCTTGCGGCTCCGCATGGCATGTAGGAACGGCGGCGCAGTATGTCATCGAAGACCTTGCCAAAATACCGGTTCGCGTCGAGCTCGGCTCCGAGTTCCGCTATAGGAACCCGATTCTGGGTCCCAATGACCTGGTTGTCATCATCAGCCAGAGCGGCGAGACAGCAGATAGCCTTGCGGCGCTGCGCGAGGCCAAGGACAGAGGCGTGCGCACACTGGCGATTGTCAACGTAGAGGGCAGCAGCATTGCGAGAGAGGCAGACCATGTCTTCTATACCAAGGCAGGAATTGAGATTGCGGTTGCAACGACCAAGGGCTATATGACCCAGCTGGTGGTCACCTATATGCTGGCTATTCAGTTCGGCATGGTGCGCGGCTTCATCGACGAGAATACGTATCTGCACTATATCGCAGAACTGAAGAAGATCCCCGCTGCAATCTCCAGAATTCTGGAAGAGAAAGAGAGACTGCAATGGTTTGCCGCCAAGTACGCCGGCATGCATGATTCCTTCTATATCGGACGCGGTATTGATTACGCGGTCTGCCAGGAGGGAAGCCTTAAAATGAAGGAAATCTCCTACGTGCATTCGGAGGCCTATGCAGGCGGAGAACTCAAGCACGGCACGATCAGCCTGATCGAGGACGGCATTCTGGTTGTCGGTGTTTTGACCCAGGATGATCTGTTCGAGAAGACCATCAGCAACATGGTTGAGTGCAAGAGCCGTGGCGCATATCTGATGGGACTTACCACATACGGTCACTATGAGATTGAGGAGACCGCAGATTTCGTCCTCTACATTCCCCGGATCGATTCTCACTTCGTGGGAAGCCTTGCGGTCGTACCGCTGCAGCTTCTGGGCTACTATGTAGCGGTTTCCAAGGGACTGGACGTTGACAAGCCCCGCAATCTGGCCAAGAGCGTGACAGTAGAATAAGAGAGTGTTATGAACGTGAGAGCTCCGCTTTGGCGGAGCTCTATTGAGTGTCTTGTGCGGCCTTTATAAAGAAAATGTATGAATTATTATGACGCGGCGCACGGGATGGATAATTGGGGTTGGTAGCAGATGAATTTTGCAGTCATTTTGTCGGGCGGCATCGGAACCAGGATGCAGATGGGAGATTTCCCCAAGCAGTATTACAAGGTGAATGGGAAAATGATCCTTGAATATACGCTGGATAAGTTTGAGGAGTCCGGACAGGTAGATGCGATTGTGATCGTCATGGCGCCTGTGTGGAGAGCGCAGCTCGAAGCAGATCTTAGCGCCAAGTACAGGAAACTGATAGGCTTTGCAGAGCCGGGGGCGATCCGGCAGGAATCGATTCTAAGCGGGATCCAATTCTGCATGGAGAGATCAGACGCCGCAGAGGACAAGGTGATCATTCATGACGGCGTGCGCCCTTTGGTGAGTTGTGGCTTGATCGGACGGTGTTTTGACGCACTCTCCGAATATGAGGCGTGTCTTCCCGTCATCCCGGCTACGGATACAATCTATTATAGTGAAGACGGCAAAGGGGTCGACAAACTCCTGGACCGGTCCAAGCTCTTTATGGGGCAGTCGCCGGAGACTTTCTACCTGCACCAGTACTACAAGGCGCATGAGGGGAAGAGTCACGCGTTTCTCGCAAGCATGCGCGGGACCACGGAGATTGCGTACGCGGCGGGCATGAAAATCTGTATGATCGAGGGGGAAGCCCTGAATTTCAAGATCACATATCCGCCGGACCTTGCGCGGTTCAGAATGATCCTGGAGAACCAGGGCGAAGAGTGAGATCACAGTGGTAACAGCCGGATGGACCGGCGGCAGTCAGAAAAGAGGACGGAATGAGAATCAGAGATCAAATTTTAAGGATCGGTGCAGGAATCTTATGTGTCGTCATGGCGGCGCTCCTGATCGTCCTGATGTTTATGAATCACAGAAGGAACCAGGAACGGGCCGACGCGCTCAGGCAAAGAACACAAGAGCGGAAGGTGCAGGAAACCCAGAAGATGGAAAAGGCCGCCGAGCTCTACGAGCAGTATGTGCATCAGCTCGGCGAGACACGCGTTGTCTGCTGGGGCGACGCTGTGATGGCGGGAAAAGGCGACGTATCCCTGCCGGCCGCACTGGACACAGTGATGGAAGAAAACTTGTATGGATCCTTTACCGCAAGCTATGCGAAGGTGGTCGACGATGAGGAGATGGTGCAGGTCGGCGCCAGCGTTGTCAATATGGGCGTGCGGGACGAGGGCCTTCGTGAGATCCTCGTACGCGCAGGCGTAAACCAGATGAAAGTCGGAGAGTGGGTCCTTATCCCCGGCGATACGGAGCCGCAGAATATTGTCCTTGGGGATGACACGCACTGGACGCCGCTTCAATTCGCCAGGCAGGAGCAGGTGACATTTGGCAAAGTCGTGATCGAGGATACAGAGGGAACGCTTGTGGAGGGAGAAGGCGAATACGATTCCCTTCACCCGCGCTTTGCGTTTGTACGCGATGAAGAGGGCGACAGCTTCCAGGCAGGCGCCGGAACGGAGATCGAAATGGAAAGCGCCTCCAAGTATCTGGGAAGCATTCCGGTGTTGTTCTTCCAGGATGATTCTGCCGACAGTGTAGATTCGTTCCTCTCTGACGTGGAGGACTTGGTTGACCGCTATACGGACTACTACCAAGAGGACGACGAGGAAGCATCGGAAGAGGAGCCGGCTCCCAGCCACGGTTTCGTCGTAATCTGTACGACAGAAGGCGACTCCGATCTGGATGCGGCGCTCAGAGATGAATTTGGCGATCACTATATCCGCAGCGATCTGTACGCAGATGCACTGACAGCGGACAACTGCAAGAATCTTGCACAGACCGTGTTTGACGCGCTCGATGCACAGGGGTGTTTTGACGACGTCAAGAATACGACCAGGCAGGCAGTCGAGGCCCTGGACGATCTCTCTGTACAAGTAGAACATTGATAAGGACGCTCGACATTTTTCCACATTTTCCTCTGCGTGCGGTATAATAGAGATAGAGATTGCAACATCCTCTGCAAGGAGGGTCAGTATTCTTTCATGGGGGTATGTATGGGAATGGATTTAAAGGAACTTGAAAACCGGATCAGTCTTCTCGCGGCTGACGGAATTGGCGGGAAAAGGGATCTGTTGCCATTATATGCGGATAAAGAGGCGGTCGGCGCGCTGGTTGCGTATCTGGCAGAGCCGTTTCGGGGCAAGGTCGATTGCGTATGCTCTCCGGAGCCGCTCGGCTTTATCATTGGCAGTATGCTGGCGCGGGAGCTCGGCGTTGGACTTGTCGTCATTCGCAGGAACAGTCAGTTTCTGATCGATCCCGAGGAGCAGGTAACAGCGTCGTATATCAATCACCGCGACCAGGTGACGACGCTCATTACAGAGAGAGCGCTGCTTCCCGCAGGCAGCAGAGTGCTGCTGGCAGATGACTGGATGAGCACCGCTGCTACGATGCAGGCCTGTGTGAATATGGTTGAGGATGCAGGATGCGTTGTGGCGGGAATTGCCACAGTCGGCGCCACCTATCAATCGGCGGCCAGAGATATGGTCGATACCGGGAAACTGAGATGTGTGTATTGTGAAAAGGGCCAGGAGTAACACTCCTGACCCTCTTTTTTCGCCTGCCAATAAAAAATCCAATAGAAAAAATCTAATAGAAAAAACAATAGAATAATCTGACGAAGGTTTGCTTTTTGATCCAAGCAGATCCAAACAGATCCAAATAGATTCCTACAGACGCAAACCGATACAAACAGATTTAAACAGATTCAAACAGCCCCAGCGCCGCACAGGCGTTGTAGATGCCGTCCTCCTCGACGTCGGTTGTAATATAATCCGCTCTCTCCTTGATTGCGTCCACCGCATTGCCCATGGCGACCTTAGTCCAGCCGTCGATGAACATAGACATATCATTGAGCGCGTCGCCAAAGACAACCGCGTCGCTGTAATCAGCGCCGAAATGATCCATGACCTTCCTGATCCCAACCGCCTTGTCCGTGGGCTCAACGAAGATATACTCATTCTGATAGCGGCACCATGGAAGTGCCGGCAGATGCTGCAGCGTCTGTTCTTGGCCGGGCAGGCACGCGATGTACATCTTATAGATTTCATCGCAGTCACGGGGGTCTAGTCCCGGAATGACCTTTGTCTGCATATAAATGTCATGGGTGAACACTTCGAACCGATTGTCCGGCGCCTGGCGGAAGCGGGAATTGTCGATCTGCAGGGCCCATGGCATTCCCTTCTCCTTGCATTCGTCCACAAGCCGGACGATTTTTTCTTTGGGAAGCGGGGTGATCCCGTAGAATACGTCGTCGATCGTGACGCCGTAGCCGCCGTCGCTGACCATGTTCTTGAATCCCAGCTCGTGCATATAATCGACCGCCATGGACTGAAGACGCCCTGTCGCAATGCACAGAAAATGGCCGGCCGCCCGGCATTTCTCCAGCGCCCGCTGCGCAGATGCAGGCACATACGTATTGCCATAACCGCCCGCCGCAAGGGTTCCGTCTATGTCAAAAAACAGATATCTCTTTCTTCCCATTTCGCACCTCAACTTTCCGGCTTGTTTGATATTCGTTCTCAGTATATACTATTTTGATTGAGATGAAAAAGTATCATACGTGCCTTGCGGCGGTCTCTGAAAGAGAGACGCTGGTAAAGCAAAGGGAGATCTTCTACAATGAATGGTGATATGAATATAGACAGCATCCGCCCTGTGCCAAAACAGCGGATCATAGATAAGATGGATGAGTATATGAGCCGCCGCGACTACAAAGGCGCGGAGAGGCACCTTCTCTATTGGCTTACGGAGGCGAAGCTGGGCGGGGATCTTGAGGGACAGCTCATGCTCCGAAATGAACTTGTGGGCCATTACCGCAAGACGGGGCAGAAGGGGCCGTCCATCGAGAACGGCAAAGAGGCACTTTCGCTCCTTGCGGCGCTGGATATGGAGAAGACGATCACGGCTGGTACGACGTACGTCAACCTTGCGACCGCACACGGTGCTTTCGGGGAGCATGAGGAAGCAATTCGCCTGTTTGAAAAGGCTCGCGCGGTGTATGAGGACACAAGACACATTGCGCCGCAGCTGCTCGGCGGTCTCTATAATAATATGGCGTTAACCTGTACGGAACTGGGGCGCTTTGATGAGGCGCTTGCGCTGTATGAGAAAGCGGTCGGCCTGATGGGACAGGTGCAGGACGGCGAATTGGAGCAGGCCATCACCTATCTCAATATGGCCAACACGGTGGAAGCGCGGGACGGACTGCAAGCCGGTGAAGCGAAGATCAACGAACTTGTGGAGCGCGCGGAGACGCTGCTTATGGATAAGGGAGAGGCGCTTCTTGGGGATAAAGAGGCCATGCTGCATGATGGGACAGATCTGCGCACGCTGAAACTGGAGGAACGGGCCAGACTTGGTTACTATGCATTCGTGTGCGAGAAGTGCGCGCCGACCTTTGCCTATTATGGGTATTTCATAACAGCGGAGGCGCTCGCGGCAAGATCGGAAGAACTGGTGAAGAGAGTATGAGGGGACTGGAGATCGCCAAGGCGTTTTATCATGAATATGGAGAGCCTATGCTGCGGGAGAAGTTCCCGGAGATCCTTCCTTTCATGGCGGTCGGCCTGCTCGGAAGGGGATCAGAGTGCCTTGGCTTTGACGATGAAGTGTCCAGGGATCATGATTTTGAACCGGGGTTCTGTGTGTTCCTGCCAGGAGAGGAGATTGTGGATCGAAGGACCGCCTTTTTGCTGGAGAGGGCCTATGCGGGACTTCCCAAGGAGTTCATGGGGCTTCGACGCGCGGTGATCAGTCCTGTGGGCGGCGCCAGACACGGTGTACTGCGCACGGCGGAATTCATGACGGATCTTGTCGGAAGCAGCGACGGGAGACTGGACCTTACCGGCTGGATGACGGTGCCGGATCACGCGCTCACGGAGGCGCTCAGCGGAGAGATCTTTACAGATCCATATGGAGAAGTGACCGCCATCCGCGAGAGACTGCGGCGGCAGCCGGTGGACGTAAAGCGAAAGAAACTGGCGGGGCACCTTCTGCTCATGGGGCAGTCCGGGCAGTACAACTACAAACGATGCCTGGCGCATGGGGAAACGGCCGCCGCACAGCTTGCGGTCATGGAATTTGTAAAGAGTACCATGTCGGTGGTCTTTCTTCTTAATAACGCATATCAGCCCTATTATAAATGGAGCTTCCGGGCCATGCGCGCGCTTCCCAGGCTTTCCCTTGAAGCGGAGCTTCTCGAGTATCTTTTAACTTCGGATAATGAACCCGAAACGGCGAAGGAGAAATACGATGTGATCGAAGGAATCGCATCGGATGTGATCGATGAACTGATGGAGCAGGGACTGACAGAGGCAATCTGTGCGGATCTTGAAAAACTCGCCTATTCGGTCAATGACCAGATTGCAGACGCTTATATACGGAATCTGCATATCCTTGCGGCCGTGTAAGGCGCTTTAGATGGCCCGCTCTCGGGAATGGGGCAGAGAGAAGCGCTGGTTCACAACATAGAAATTGAGGAATAGCATGAAAATACACGGATTACAGAAAATGACACTGCTGGATTTCCCAGGTCACGTGGCCTGCACCGTATTCTTAGGCGGCTGTGACTTACGCTGCCCCTACTGTCATAACTATGAATTGGCCACAGGGCAGGCGCCGCCTATCATGGAGGAAGAGGAACTTTTCTCTTTTCTAAGTAAGAGAAAGGGACTTTTGGACGGAGTAGCGATCACGGGCGGAGAGCCCTGCCTGCATCCGGATCTGCCGGTCTTTATAGGGCGGATCAAAGCGATGGGATATCCGGTCAAGCTCGACACCAACGGGACACATCCGGCGGTACTCCGGGAAGTGCTGGAAAAAGGGCTGGTCGAGTATGTCGCGATGGATATCAAGAACAGTCCGTCCAAATATGCCCTGACAGCGGGCATTGCACAGCCGGGAGAGCCTCTTCAAACAGCGCCTTTTGTGGACAAGATCCGGGAGAGCGTCGGGATTTTGATGGAGAGCGGCGTCGATTATGAATTTCGCACAACGGTTGTGGATGAGCTGCATGAAGTGCAGGATTTTGACGAGATCGGAAAGTGGATCGCAGGTGCCCGCAGATACTTCCTACAGTGCTTTACAGACCGCGATACGGTGCCCTTCGGGGGATTGAGCGCCCCTTCCAAAGAAAAGCTTTCAGCGTGTGCAGAACGCGTCAGAGCGTATGTGCAGGATGTACAGATTCGCGGTGTAGAATGAGTTTGTTCGAAAACACCAGATATTGACAGAAAATTAAAATTGACACTAGATATTGACGAGACGCCCCCATCGTGGTACTGTTGTTGTGTTCGCAAAGTAGAGTATTGCAAGAAGACGACAAGAGTTTGACCACGATAAGGGGGTTTTATTATGTATCAGGTTACCAAGAGAGATGGAACAGTAGTTGATTTTTCTATCAGTAAGATCAGCGAAGCGATCACAAAGGCATTTGTAGCAATCGAGAAGCAGTATCATCCCAGCATCATCGATTTGATCTCGCTCCACGTCACATCCGACTTCGAGCCCAAGATCAGAGACGGCGTGATCGCGGTGGAAGATATTCAGGACAGCGTTGAGAAGGTGCTCTCCGAGTCCGGTTACGCGGATGTTGCTAAGGCATACATCCTCTACCGCAAACAGCGTGAGAAAGTGCGTAATGTTAACTCTGCGCTCCTCAACTACAAGGACCTGGTAGATAATTATCTGAAGATCAATGACTGGCGTGTGAAGGAGAACTCCACAGTTACCTATTCCGTAGGCGGACTGATCCTTTCCAACTCCGGCGCGATCACAGCCAACTACTGGCTGAGCGAAGTGTACGACGACGAAGTCGCCAAAGCACACCGCAGCGCAGCGATTCACCTGCATGACCTGTCCATGCTGACCGGCTATTGTGCAGGATGGAGCCTCAAGCAGCTGATCCAGGAAGGTCTGGGCGGCGTACCGGGCAAGATCACTTCTTCCCCGGCCAACCACCTCTCCACACTCTGCAACCAGATGGTCAATTTCCTCGGTATCATGCAGAATGAGTGGGCAGGCGCACAGGCGTTTTCCTCTTTTGACACATATCTGGCACCCTTCGTAAAGGTCGACAACCTGACCCAGAAGGAAGTGAAGCAGTGCGTGCAGTCCTTCATCTACGGCGTGAATACGCCCAGCAGATGGGGCACACAGGCGCCCTTCTCCAACATCACTCTGGATTGGACCGTTCCGAACGATCTCAAGAACCTGCCCGCGATCATCGGCGGCAAGGAGATGGATTTCACATACGGCGACTGCCAGAAGGAAATGGATATGGTCAACAAGGCCTTCATCGAGATCATGATCGAAGGTGACGCCAACGGAAGAGGCTTCCAGTACCCCATTCCCACCTATTCCATCACCAGAAACTTCAACTGGGATGAGACAGAGAACAATAAGCTGCTCTTCGAGATGACTGCGAAGTACGGCACGCCTTATTTCTCCAACTACATAAACTCCGATATGGAGCCCAGCGATGTGCGTTCCATGTGCTGCAGACTGCGCCTTGACCTGCGCGAGCTGCGCAAGAAATCCGGCGGTTTCTTCGGTTCCGGCGAATCCACAGGATCCATCGGCGTTGTTACGATCAATATGCCTCGTATCGCATACCTTGCTAAGGACGAGGAGGACTTCTACAAGAGACTGGATGAGCTGATGGACATCTCTGCCCGCAGCCTGAAGACCAAGAGAACAGTTATTACCAAGCTCCTTGAGAACGGTCTCTACCCTTACACCAAGAGATATCTGGGCACCTTCAACAACCACTTCTCCACGATTGGCCTGATCGGTATGAACGAAGTAGGCCTTAACGCGAAGTGGCTCCGTGCGGATCTGACCGATGCAAGGACCCAGCGATTCACAAGAGACGTGCTCAATCACATGAGAGAGCGCCTGTCCGATTATCAGGAGATGTACGGCGATCTGTACAACCTCGAGGCAACGCCCGCGGAGTCCACGACTTACAGATTCGCGATGCACGATAAGGAGCAGTTCCCGGATATCATCACCGCGAATATGAACGGCAAGCCGTATTACACCAACTCCTCGCACCTGCCCGTTGGCTACACAGAGGACATCTTCTCCGCACTGGATATCCAGGATGATCTGCAGACTCTGTATACATCCGGTACTGTCTTCCACGCCTTCCTCGGCGAGAAGCTTCCTGACTGGAAAGCGGCGGCAAACCTCGTTCGCAAGATTGCAGAGAACTACAAGCTTCCTTATTATACAATGTCCCCGACATATTCCGTATGTAAGGACCACGGCTATCTGACCGGCGAGCAGTTTACCTGCCCGATCTGCGGCAAGAAGACGGAAGTATACAGCCGTATCACCGGATACTATCGTCCTGTTCAGAACTGGAACGATGGCAAGGCGCAGGAGTACAAGGACAGAAAGGTTTACAATATCGGCCGTTCTCACCTGACGCACATCGGCCCGAATCCGGCACCGGTGGACACTGCGGTGATGGACGCCGTCATGGAAGCGACCGTGGAACGCCCCTGCTGTGCACCGGTTGAACCCATGATGCTGCAGGAGGAGCCTGTCAAGGCAACACCTGAGACAGCCCCTGTTATGACGGAAGCACCTGTCGCAGAGACGCCCGTTCAGGCACCGGAATCTGTGAAGGTCACTGTTAAACCGGAAGGCGCTATGACGATTCTTCTCTTCAAGACGCCGACCTGCCCCAACTGCAAGGCGGCTGGCGCAATCCTGGACAGAGCTGGCGTGGCCTATGAGGCACTCAACGCAAACGAGGAGAAAGAGCTGGTGAAAAAGTACGGCGTCAAACAGGCTCCGACGCTGGTTCTTGACAACGGCGAGTCCTTTGAAAAATATCGTGGTGTATCGGATATTAAGGGATGGCTGATGCACAAATAATTTGAATTATTACAGGGCCGCCCGGTAAAGTGCCGGGCGGCATTGTTTTGCATAATAGGATCGATAGGAGGAAACAGAACATGTATGACGTGATTGTAGTAGGCGGCGGCGCAGCCGGCATGACAGCCGCTCTTTACGCGCTGCGAAACGGAAAGAGAGCGATTGTGATTGAAAAGAATGGATTTGGCGGTCAGATTACCCACTCTCCCAAGGTGGAGAACTTCCCCGGAACGCTGCAGATGAGCGGCAATGAATTTGCGGAGAAGATGCTGGACCAGATCCTGGCACAGGGCGCCGAGATCGAGTTTGAGAATGTCGTATCGGTGGAAGATCTCGGAGACAAGAAAGTCGTCAGGACCGAAGAGGGCGGCGTCTATGAGTCGTCAACGGTCGTCTTGGCGACCGGCGTCAAGCACCGCATGCTTGGAATCGAGGGCGAGGACGAGCTTGTTGGTGATGGCATTTCTTTCTGCGCAGTCTGCGACGGAGACTTTTACAGCGGACGCCGCGTATGTGTGGCGGGTGGAGGCAATTCTGCACTGCAGGAGGCTGTCCTTCTGTCTGAAAAGTGCAGCGAAGTCATCATGCTGCAGGATCTGGATTTCTTCACCGGTGAGCAGAGGTTACAGGACGTTCTGTTTGCAAAGCCCAATGTGAAGGCATTTACCGGTGTAGGCATCAGTCGTTTTCTGGTGAATGACGGTGAACTTTGCGGACTGGAGATTGAAGAGAAGAAGACAGGCGTCAAGCGCACCATAGAGTGCGACGGCCTCTTTGTGGCTATCGGTTTGATTCCGGAGAATGAGCCTTACAAGGAACTGGCGGATCTGAACGACTATGGATATTTTGACGCGGACGAGAGATGCCTCACCAAGACGCCCGGCATCTTCGTGGCAGGAGATTGCCGCAGCAAAACAGTGCGCCAGCTGACCACAGCTGTAGCTGATGGTGCTACGGCAGCTCTGGCAGCATGCCGCTATATGCAGATGCGCTGACGTAATCGGAGCTCGTATGGTCTGTTTCGAAGCTGTCCTTTTGGACGATATTGTTGTATAATTAATCAGTTAAGCAGTAGAACATAATCCAGAGGAACTACAGAATGGATAAGATAGCAGTATTGATTCCTTGTTATAATGAGGAAAAGACAGTGGAGAAGGTTGTCCGTGATTTTCGGGAAGCGCTTCCCGAAGCAGTTATTTATGTATATGACAACAATTCGACAGACCGAACAGCCGAGCTTGCACAGAAAGCCGGTGCCGTTGTCAGGCATGAGTATATGCAGGGAAAAGGCAATGTGATTCGGCGCATGTTCCGGGAAATTGATGCGGAATGCTATATCATGACAGATGGGGATGACACCTATCCCGCAGAGAATGCGCCGGAAATGGTGGAATTGGTTCTTCAAAAGAACGTGGATATGGTCATTGGCGATCGCTTGTCCTCCACCTATTTTGAAGAGAATAAGCGGCCTTTTCACAATTTTGGCAATTCGCTGGTGAGAAAGAGCATCAATGTTCTTTTCAAAAGTGATATCAAGGATATCATGACGGGCTATAGAGCGTTCAGCTATGAATTTGTGAAGACCATCCCGGTCCTGTCCAAGGGATTTGAAATAGAGACGGAGATGAGTATCCACGCAGTGGATAAGAATATGAGTGTGGAGAACGTGGTCATCACCTACCGGGACAGACCTGTAGGCAGCGAGTCCAAGTTGAATACATTCTCGGATGGTATCAAAGTCCTCAAGATGATCGTGCGGCTTTACTGGAGCTATAACCCGATGGGTTTCTTTGGCATGATCGCCGGATTTCTGGCATTGATCTCGATTTTATTCTGCCTGCCGGTTCTGGCAGATTATTTCCGCACTGGACTTGTGGAACGATTCCCGACGCTGATCGTGTGCGGATTTACCATGATTGCCGCCATTCAATCCCTGTTTGCGGGTCTGCAGCTGCAGACAAGTGTACAGAAGGGCAGACAGGATTTTGAGATGCAGCTCCACAGGGTGGCAGAGCAGAAGAAAGCAATGGTGAGAGATGAGACATGATCACAGGGGAACCGGGATCATTCTTGCAGTTGTAAGAAAGGAGCATTTCCGTTGAACAAGAGCATTCCCAAAAGTCTTCTAAGACTAGCATTCTGGGCATCCATTTTTACTTGGTGCGTGGTGTTTTTTTACCAAATCAGGCCGCTGGTTCCTTATGACTTGGACGACTGGACTTACATAGCATATAGAAGACTGGCAATCCCCGTTTGGGGGCTTTGGAATCCGAGCAAGGTACTTCCGGAATTACTGCTTCCATTTTGTTCGGAAGTTGGCGTTCGGTTGATAATGCCCTTTTTGAAGGATTATCTTCACTCATTAACGCTTTCCTATGCGCTGTTTGCAGGCGCTTTTATATGCGTCTATTTGCTTATGGTAGAGCGGATGATTCGAAAAATGTTTAAAATTGGCAGGGCTCCGGCATATTTAATTGCTGCGTTTTTTTTGGTCCTTCATTTTTGGCTTTTTAGAATACATGACGCTAGGAACATCCATTTGCTGTTTGGAAAAAACCTGAATTGCTTTTTTAATTATGTGATTCCAAACATTTTAAATGCATCGCTGGTGCTCTACTTCTTCCGCAATGATCCGGAAGATAATAGCCAAAGAACGTATTGGCAATCAAGTATTCTTTTTATCGCGGTTTATATGGGAATATTCTCCAATCTGTTTCAAGAGGTTGTTCTGGTTTCCTTTATCGGTTGCCGGTTGGTTTTGAAACTGATCGAAATGCTGAAGTGTAAGAAGACAATTCCTCAATACATTAAGGATAATAAATTCTCCTTGTCAATCATAGCGGCATGGCTTTTAACATGCGTCTTTGAAGCAAATGGAGGAAGAGCCAGGTCCCTTACCTCTGTGCCAATGGACGTTGTGACAACGGTGAAGAATTTAATTGCGTGGAAAGGAAAACTCAACAAATTTTGTGTGGCAGTTTGCATAGTGCTTGTTTTGGCTGGTATTGTCACATATATCCGTACCAACAAAAAAGACCCGGTGATCGAAAACTATAAGAGAATCTGGATTTATTCTTTAATATGTATGGCGCTTTGCCTCTCTTATTTAGTGCTTCTTTGTGCCAAAACAGGAAGCGAAGACATGCTGTTGCCGTCGGTGGTTTTTGCACCCGTTTTTTACGGTTTTATTCTTGTCATTTCGTCATTTGCCCTGCTGTTGTACAAACACCCTTCGGTCCTTATCGTGCTGCCGATTTTTATATTGATCTGTGTTTCTGATTGTGACCTTGGGCATAATACATATAAGGAATTCAATCAGGTGGGTCTTACGGTGCAGCAGTGCTATGATGTTGGCGATTACATGCTTGATCAGATTCGGCAGGCTGATGAATCCAGGGCCAAGACCGCAGAGCTGCACGTCCCGTTAAGTCATATTACAAAGACAAACTGGCCGCATTCTCAGAAAAACCTTGGCGAAAGGTTTTCGCGCACAATGTTAAGACATGGGATAATTTCCAAAAATATTGAACTGACAGTAATCCCTGATGAATCGCTCAATGAGAGGTTCCATATTAACTATTAACTGTGCAAATGATGGTGAGCCTTATTGAGTTCATCATAGTACTGAGTTTTAGTACAAAATTATGGTACAGAATCATAATATAAAATCATAATATAAAAAAGGGGCGGCCAATGTGCCGTCCCTTTCTTTTATGCATGAGCGTCATGGGCGCTCTATTAGTATGCTCATTCCAGATTCAGTCTTCGATCCAACAACACCCAGGTGAGGACGCCGAACAGAGCCACTTGGAATAGCGTAAACCCTATCGCTCCGGCCTGTGCCGCGCAGATGGCCTGTATGGAATCCGCTTCGAACATTTTGGAAAGTGATTCGAGCAGACCCGAATAAAAGCCAATGGCGTTCATAAGGCTGGACAGGATCGTCTCAATGAAATTGAACGCGATCAGCGCGACAATACTGAACAGTATTCTGTGATCGCTGAACTGGTGACCGATGGCAATGCCCGCGTAGATGCGGATAATGGATGCGGTGGTGCCGGCAATGATCATCAATATGCCGAGTAAGAGCACGCCGGACAGCTGGGAGAGTTTCTGCCACACTTCAGGAATCTCCAATAAGCGGAGGATTTCCCGGAAAGGCTCCAGACCTCCCGCGCCAAGGGCGGAGATGGCGATTGCCATGAACGCGACGAGTGTGCTCAGGCCGGTCCAGATCAGAACACTGATGACCTTGGACGCGATCAGGGTCGCCGTGTCAGTGGGCAGGGAGAACATCAGATATCCTTCCTGGCCAAGGAGATTCTTGTAGAATCTGGTCACGGAAAGCACGCAGGTCATAATGATGATCGCAAGCATCAGAACTCCATAGAGCATGCCGATCAAGACGCCCGGCAGACCGCTCAGAACGTCACCCGGAGCAATGCGGATGCTCAGCCCTGTAAAGAGGGCAAAAGACAACATGGCAATATATAGGGGCACCATGATGCGCCCGAAAGCTTTCGTTTCATATCCAATCAATTTCCCCAGCATCTGTATACCTCCCGGAAATATCCGTCGATGCTCTTGCCGGTCTTCTCGCGCAGGGCATCGGCATTTTCGTGCAGTCCAATTGTTCCGTTCTGTAAAAAGACGACTTCGTCGAGGATGGGTTCCACATCTGTGATCAGGTGGGTGGAGATCAGGACCAGTGCGTTCTCCGAGTAGTTGGAGAGGATCGTCCGCAGTATATAATCCCTGGTCGCCGGATCGACGCCGGCAATAGGCTCATCCAGAAGATAGACCATGGCTTCACGGCTCATGGTGAAGATGAGCTGTACCTTTTCTCTTGTTCCCTTGGACATCTTGGCAAACGGCTGCTTGTTGTTCACGCCGAGCGCATGAAGCATATTTGCTGCCTTCCCCGGATTGAAATCTCCATAAAAAGTGCGATAGAACTCCATCAGCCCGTCCAGATTCATCCACGGCGGAAGAAAATCGCGGTCCGGCAGGTAGGAGACGATAGCCTTGGTCTCCGGGCCGGGAATCATGCCGTCAATCGTGATCATGCCGGAAGTGGGGGTGAGCAGGTGCTGCGCCAGCTTGATTAGTGTAGTCTTGCCGCTTCCATTGGGACCAACGAGTCCGACGATCCTTCCGCTCTCCAGCGTAAGATCGATGGAACGAAGCGCCTCAAGGCTGCCGTAATTCTTGGAGAGAGCTCTGCATTCCAGCATACTCATATCATTGTTCCTCCTTATTGTTCTCACGGATCCAATCCTCTACAAGGGAAAGAATCTCATTTTGCGCAAGGCCGAGGCCATGCATATTGCGAAAAAAGTTGGCGATGATCGTATCGCTCATGGACCTGCGCAGCGCGGAGAGCGCGGCAGTATCTTCCGTTACAAACCGTCCTGCGGTGCGCTGACTGTTGACAAGACCTTGCCTTTCCAGTTCTGCCAGCGCTCGCTGCATTGTGTTGGGGTTGACGCCTGCTTCCAGCGCCAATTCGCGGACGGACGGCAGCCGCGACCCCGGCGGATAAGCTCCGCTTGCAATCTCTCTCTGCAGACCGCTTATGATCTGCAGGTAAATGGGAGTATTGTCGTTAAAGCTCCATCCCATGTGTTCCTCCGTTTCCTATGAGTCTACTGTTGCGTTTCTTACTACAATTCTTGCAATATGTCTTGTCGTGCTTCTAACTATACTTCGTACTGCACTTCTTACAATTCTGATCAACTCACTTGTATGTTGTACTATTGTAATACTGTATTAGTTACTTAATACAATACGACAATAACACAGACAGAGAGGACTGTCAATAGGGGACTTATTGACAGAGTCGGCGCTTTGTCATATGATGATTGAAAGTTCACCAAAATAGTAAATGGAGGTGTTCGTGAACATTCAAGAGCTTGATATCATGAAAATATTAATGAATAAGCCCTTCGTCAGCCAGAGAATTCTGGCGGAAGACTCGGGGCACTCACTGGGGGTCGTCAACCGTTCACTGCGCAGCCTGGAAAAGGAGGGCTATCTGAACGCGGACATGCAGCTGACGGAAAAGGCGGCAGCGCTGGGAGAGGAGCACAGACCGCGCAGGGCGATCATACTGGCAGCGGGATTCGGCATGCGCATGGTGCCCATCAACCTGGAGTCTCCCAAGGCACTTCTGGAGGTAAATGGACAGACACTGATCGAGCGGCAGATCCTGCAGCTTCATGAGGCCGGCATCTACGAAATCTATGTGGTCGTGGGCTTCATGAAGGAGAAGTTCGATTATCTGATCGATGAATACGGCGTGCAGCTGATCGTGAACCGGGAATATGCGTCCAGGAACAACCTGTATTCCATGAAACTGGTATTGGATCACATCGATAATGCCTATATTGTGCCCTGCGACATCTGGTGTGCAGAAAATCCCTTCAGCGCCTGCGAGCTCTACTCCTGGTACATGGTCAGTGACCGTGAGGATCCGGAGAGCGATGTCCGCGTCAACCGAAAGCGGGAGCTGGTGGCGGCCGATGGGACCGGCAACGCCATGATCGGCATTGCCTACCTGCAGGGGAAGACGGCAGAGACAGTGCGAGAACGAATCCGCACGCTTTGCGGCACATTTGGCAAGGATGGGGCTTTCTGGGAAGAGGCGCTGTACGATCGTGGGAAGATGATCATGCCGGCCAGAATCGTGTCATCGGAAAAGGCCGTGGAGATCAATACCTACGAGCAGCTGCGGGATCTGGACAGCGGATCCAGTCAGCTCCAGTCGGAGGTCATTGGTGTCATTCAACAGGTCTTTTCCTGTGATGCGGAGGAGATCAGGGAGATCGAGGTGCTCAAGAAGGGCATGACCAACCGATCCTTCCTCTTTACCTGTCGGGGCGGCAAATACATCATGCGCGTGCCCGGCGAGGGGACGGACAAGTTGATTAATCGGGCCCAGGAGGCGGACGTCTACAGGGCAATCTCAGGAAGGGGACTCTGCGATGATCCCGTCTACATCGATCCGGTGACCGGGTATAAGATCACCCGCTATCTGGAAGGCGTGCGCGTGTGCGATGCGGAGTCGATTTCCGACCTGAGGCGCTGCATGAAGAAGCTGCGCAGCTTCCACGAGATGAAGATCGAGGTTGGGCACGTTTTTGACATATTCGGGCAGACCGAGTTCTACGAGAACCTGCGAGGCGGACAGCCTTCGGTCTATAGGGATTACGAGAGGACCAAGGAACGCGTATTGTCCCTGAAGCCCTTTATTGACAAGTATGCGAGCGCACCGGTGCTGACACATATAGACGCGGTGCCGGATAATTTCCTTTTCTACAAGGATGCGGAAGGCAGGGAACAGCTGCAATTGACAGACTGGGAGTACGCCGGCATGCAGGATCCTCATGTGGATATTGCCATGTTCTGCATCTACAGCATGTACGACAAGAGCTGTGTGGACCGGCTGATCGGGCTGTATTGGGATCCGGATCGGGCGATCGAAGCAGAGGATATTCGAACTGCAAAGGCACAGCATGTATTGGACGGCGTGCCACTGCAGACCGTTGCCAAAATATACGCCTACATAGCAGCCTGTGGTCTTCTGTGGAGCAATTGGTGCGAATATAAACTGCTTCTTGGCGTAGAATTTGGCGAATATTCGCTGCGGCAGTACCGCTATGCCAAGGACTACTATCGATATACCAGAGAATTGATGAGTGAAATGGCACAGGAAGTGGAGGAAGATATACATGCATAAAGTGTCAAGAGCGATCATCATGGCGGCCGGAAAGGGAGAGCGGATGCATCCGCTCACGGAACAGACGCCCAAACCGCTGATCCGCGTGAACGGACGGCGCATGATCGAAACGGTGATCGAGGGGCTTCATACCAACGGAATCCGGGAGATTTACATTGTCGTCGGCTATCTCAAGGAGCAGTTTGAGGAGCTGCGATCCCTGTATCCGGGGGTGGAGCTGATTGAGAATCCCTATTTTGAGACCTGCAACAACATTTCGTCGCTGTATGTGGCAAGAGAGCATCTCGGCGATTGCATGATCCTGGACGGAGACCAGATCATTTACGATCCTTCTATACTGGCACCGGAATTTGAGCGGTCCGGCTACAATGCAGTGTGGACCGATGAGGAGACCAGAGAATGGCTCATGACGGTGCAAGACGGGATCGTGACGCACTGCTCCAGAACGGGTGGCAGTCATGGCTGGCAGCTCTACAGCATCAGCCGCTGGTCGGCAGAAGACGGCGCGCGGCTCAAGGGGCACTTGGAACTGGAATTTGAAGAGAAGGAGAACCGGCAGATCTATTGGGACGACGTGGCGCTGTTCTGTCATCCCGAGGAATATCAGCTCGGCATCCGTCCCATGCGGGCAGAGGACATCATAGAAATCGACAGTCTTGCAGAACTCATCGCTGTGGATCAGACCTACGCCGGTATTCATTGAAAGCAATCTGGAGAAAGAATATGAGCAAAGGATTAAATACAGAGAGCAATAACAGGAGATTGATCGACCCGGCAACGACCGTGTATCCGTTCGCCGCCATTTTTGCACTGTGTCTCTTCTTTATTATAAAGCCGGACGAATCAACGGCCGCGCTCAGCGCGATCCGTGGATTTCTGGGGAATGAGATGGGCACATACTATCTTGTCGTGGGACTCGGCGTCCTGATCGTCTCGCTGTGGGTGAGTTTTTCACCGATCGGACAGATCACACTGGGAGAGCCCGGCGAGAAGCCGCAGTATACGTTCTTTACATGGGGCGCCATGGTATTTACCTGCGGACTGGCGGCAGACATCCTGTTTTATTCTTTCTGCGAGTGGATTTCCTATGCCCAGGAACCCCACATTGCGCAGATGGGATCGATCCAGGACTGGGCCAGCACCTATCCGCTCTTTCACTGGGGCTTTATCCCCTGGAGTTTTTACGCCATGCTGGCGGCCTGCTTCGGCTTTATGCTGCATGTCAGAAAGCGCAGCAAGCAGAAGTACTCGGAGGCGTGCCGGCCTATTCTGGGAGACCGGACGGACAGATGGCAGGGAAAGCTGATCGATATTTTGGCTGTGATCGCGCTGATCGCCGGGACGGCTACGACCTTCTCTGTGGCCACCCCTCTGTTGTCACTGGCGCTCACGACGCTCTTCGGAATCCCAGGCTCCAAGTTTATGACGATTGCTATTCTCATCGTGATCTGCTTGGTCTATACCATTGCGGTCCTGAAGGGAATCAAGGGAGTATCCTGGCTGGCCAACGCCTGCATGGCGCTCTTTGGAGTGCTGCTGGGATATGTCCTTATATTCGGCGGACAGCCTGTGTATATCATTGAGACGGGATTTTCTGCCCTTGGCAACATGATGCAGAACTTTATCGTGCTGAGCACCTGGACCGATCCCCTGCGGGAGACCAACTTCCCGCAGAACTGGACCATCTTCTTCTGGGCCTACTGGATGGTCTGGGCGGTGGCGTCGCCCTTTTTCATGGGCAGCATCAGCCGGGGCAGGACGGTCAAGCAGGTCATTCTTGGCACGTATATATTCGGCGTGGCCAGCACGCTCATTTCCTTTATCATACTCGGCAACTATGGACTGGGCCTGCAGATGCATGGAACCTTTGACGTACTGGGGTTCTTTGCGCAGTCCGGCGGTGACCTCTACGCGACGGTGATCGCGGTGATCCAGACGCTTCCCATGTGGCGCATTGTGCTGGTGGTGCTGGTCACATCCATGATCGCCTTTTACGCGACGAGCTTTGACAGCATCACGCTGGTTGCTTCGCAGTACAGCTACCGGGAGCTGAGGGAAGGGCAGGAGGCCGGCACTCGCATGAAGCTCTTCTGGGCCATCCTCCTGATCATGCTTCCTATCGCGCTGATCTTCAGCGAGGGCTCCATGAATAATCTGCAGACCGTGTCGATCATCGCAGCCTTCCCGATCGGGCTGGTCATCATGCTGATCATCGCAAGCTTCATCCGGGACGCACAGAGCTATCTGGAAGAGATCGGTGAAAAATGAGGAATGATTCTGTGATACAATAGATACGACATTAGAATTAACTCTTGCTTTATGGAAAGGGGGAGAGGATCATGCACTATTTGGAAAATGACAGGATCCGGATCGCAGTCGCCGCACACGGCGCCGAGCTCTGCGGCATTTATGACAAGAAGAGGGAACACGAGGTGGTCTGGCAGGCAGATCCCAAATATTGGAATCGCCATGCGCCCGTTCTCTTTCCTTTCGTAGGAAAGGTTTGCGGCGGGCAGTACCGTTACAAGGGAGTCAGCTATCCCATGGGACAGCACGGTTTTGCCAGAGATATGGACTTTACGCTCGTTGACGTCACAGAAGATTCCATCACCTACGTTCTTACATCCGATGAGGAGACCCGCAAGAAGTATCCCTTCGATTTTGAACTTACGATCACGCACCGCATCGAGGGCAATAAGGTGTATGTGGAGTGGAGCGTCACCAATCCCTCCAAGGACGAACCGTTGTATTTCTCCATCGGCGCACACCCTGCGTTCAACGTTCCGGTTCTTGCCGGAACGAAGAAGGATGACTATTACGTCGTGTTCGAGGGGAAAGATACGCTGGAATACGTATACCTTGATCCGGTCGCGGAAGCCGCGGATGCGGAGCATCCTCATACCTTGCAGCTGGACGGCGGATTTATGAAGGTCACGATGGATCTGTTTGACAATGACGCCTTTATCTTTGACGGAGGACAGGTAGAGAAAGTGGCGATCCACTATCCCGACAAAACGCCCTATGTCACGATCGAGTGCAAGGGATTTCCGTCGGTCGGCGTCTGGTCCAAGCCCAAGACGGACGCGCCTTACATCTGCCTGGAGCCCTGGATCGGCCGGGTTGACAATAAGGGATTTACGGGAGAACTTCCGGAGAAATATGAAGAGCAGTGCGCGATGCCGGGTGAAACCTTTAAAGCTGTGTATAGCATAGCGGTGAATTGATGATTCAGTTTATGCCATTTTGATTACTGCTTGTGCCATGCCTGCATAAAAATACAGCTATTTTTGCTACAATTGCTTAGTAGTTGTATTTAACTTTAAGGGGAGGAAAAGTATGTTATCTATTAACATGAGTGACGTTATGAACGTCATTAATTCGATCAAGACTTACTTGATCGCAATCGGCGTCATTATTGCGGCAGCTATCGTAATCCAGATTGCTGTCATGAAGATGGCAAAGCCGGCGAAAAGGCTCATCCGGGGTTCTGCGTTTATCGCAGCGATCGCAGGCATCTGCATCTGTGTGAACATGATCTGTTCAGGTCCCATGAGCACAATGCTTGATCTTGTAAGCGGCAGCGGCACGATCGACGAAGAAACATCCAAATCGGCTTCCGAGCTGGCGATCGCGATCGCGGAGGAAGGCACAATGCTTCTTGAGAACGAGGGCGTGCTTCCTATGGCGGAGGGTTCCAAGCTGAACGTCTTTGGCTGGGCTTCCACCAATCCGATGCTGGGCGGCGGCGGATCCGGCGCGCTGAACGAGGCCTATGATTCCGTAAGCTTACTGCAGAGTCTGAACGATGCCGGAATCGAAACCAACACCGAGCTGAGCGATTTCTATACCACGTATAAGGCAGATCGCCCGGTATGCGGTATGTGGGCCCAGGACTGGACGCTGCCCGAGCCCAATGTGAGCGCGTACACCGATGACATGATGGCGAATGCGAAGGCATTCTCCGACACCGCTATGGTCGTAATCTCCCGTCCCGGCGGAGAAGGCGCAGACCTTCCCACTGACGTGCAGGCGATCATCGACGGCACCTATCAGGACGGCACAACCTACAGAGCAGCGACGTATGACGACACCCTCAACGAGGGCAACGACTGGAACGAAGGCGATCACTATCTGCAGCTGGACAACCGCGAGAGAGAAATGATCGAGTTGGTCTGCTCCAATTTTGACAATGTCATCGTCGTTTACAACGGCTCCAACGCATTCGAGTTTGGTTTCGTTGAGCAGTATCCGCAGATCAAGGGCCTCATCTGGGCGGCTCCCGGCGGACACATCGGTATGACAGCGCTCGGCGAGGTTGTTTCCGGTAAGGTCAACCCTTCCGCGAAGACCGTGGATACACTGGTCTATAATCTCAAAGAGACCCCCTGGTGGAGCAACTTCGGTGACTTCAACTACACCAATATGAGTGAGTTCGAGTACACTTCCGTTGGCTTCACAGGCACAGAGTCCACAGCGATTCCGTCCTTCGTAAACTATGTGGAAGGCATCTATGTCGGCTATCGTTTCTATGAGACAGCAGCGGCAGAAGGCTTCCTCGACTATGACAGCTTCGTACAGTATCCTTTCGGATATGGTCTGTCTTATACGACCTTCACACAGAAGATGAGCGAGATCACCGACAACGGCGATTCCATCTCCTTCACAGTTGACGTCACCAATACCGGCAGCGTAGCAGGTAAGGATGTCGTCGAAGTATACTCCAATCCGCCTTACACCAACGGCGGCATTGAGAAGGCTTCCGCAAACCTCGTACAGTTCGAGAAGACCGGCATGCTGGAGCCCGGCGCTTCCGAGACTGTCAACATTGAGATCAGCAAGGAAGAGCTGATGTCCTATGACTACAAGAATGCCAAGGGCTATGTTCTTGAGGCTGGCGACTATGAGATCTCGATCAACACGGATTCTCACAACAAGATCGATTCCAAGACCTTTACGGTAGCTGCAACAGAGACCTATAACGGCGACAACAAGCGCGAAAGCGATCTGATCACAGCGACCAACCAGTTTGATTACGCAGCAGGCGAAGTGGAATATCTGTCCCGTGCGGATGGATTCGCCAACTATGCGACAGCTGTGGCTGAACCTGCAAGCTATGAGATGCCTGCAGACGCAAAGGCAACCTTCTACAACATCAGCAACTATCTGACGGCGGAAGCGACGGCAGCGGATGAAGATCCCAATGCGGAAGCGATTACGACTGGCGCTTCCAACGGCCTTAAGCTCGTCGATATGCGCGGTCTTGACAAGGATGATCCCAAGTGGGACCAGCTCATGGATCAGATGAGCCTCGACGACATGAACGCGGTCATTTCCCTCGGCGGATATCAGACCAACTCTGTCGACAGCATCGGCAAGGTTCGCACCAACGACTGCGACGGCCCTGCTTCCATCAACAACAACTTCACCGGCGTCGGTTCCATCGGCTTCCCTGTAGGCGTTACCATTGCTGCTACATGGAACAAGGATCTGGCATATCAGTTCGGCGACAGCATCGGCAAGATGGCTAACGAGATGGATGTATCCGGCTGGTATGCACCGGCTATGAACAACCACAGAACGGCTTTCGCAGGACGTAACTTCGAGTACTACTCCGAAGATCCGGTTCTGTCCGGCTATATCGCATCCAATGCGGTCAAGGGTTCCCAGGACAACGGCGTATACGCCTACATGAAGCACTTTGCACTGAACGATCAGGAAGGCAACCGCTGCGACATGGTCTGCACATGGTCCAATGAGCAGGCAATCCGTGAGATCTATCTCAAGCCTTTCGAGAAGTGCGTCAAGGACGCGGACTGCCTTGCAGTAATGTCCTCCTTCAACTACATCGGCAACCGCTGGGCAGGCGGCAGCGCATCCCTGTGCAAGACGGTCCTTCGCGATGAGTGGGGCTTCAGAGGTTTTGTTGAGACCGACTACTTCGGCGTTTACGGTTACATGAGCGCTGACCAGGCAATCCGTAACGGCACGGATCTGATGCTGGTTAACTATCCTACAGAGACCAACGATGTCAGATTCCGCGACACCAACGGCGGCCAGAAGGCTATGCGCGACGCAGCCAAGAACATTCTCTATGTTGTTGCCAACAGCCGTGCATATGATCCCGTTAACCTCAACGAAGGTATGGCTAAGTGGAAAGTCATGATGTATGCAGTCGATGCAATCGTTGCAGTGATCTGCCTGGCCCTTCTTGCCAAGTTCTTTAGCAACTACAAGAAGAGAAAAGCAGGTACGATGGACTGATCCCTTGCGGATTAAAAACAGAACTTTTCGCATAATGATGCATGCAGGGTGATCCTGCACATGGCGAGAGACCGCCGCACGGAAACGTGCGGCGGTCTTTTTGATGGATATAGACACGGAAAAGGAGAAAGGCAGAGCAGAATATGCTCCCCAAATCGCATAGAACTGTGGAATTATCCCCAGTGGCAGTCAAACTGGCAATTGAGTTCGCTGACGAGATGAACCATAATACCACATGTGTGGATTAATCACTAAGTGGAGAACGCAATCGTGTGATTAATCAAACGACATTATGATAATTGGAGGATATGTTCTATGTTTTACGCGTTACTGGCAGCAATTCCATTTCTGACAGCGCTCGTCTTGATGGTGGGCTTTAAGTTCTCCTCGGGCAAATCGCTGATCATCTCCCTGGGCGTCACAGTTTTACTGGTGTTGACCGTTTGGAAAATGGATGTTCATACCGTATTCGCCTATTTCATTTACGGCATGCTCAAATCCCTGGATCTGCTGCTCATCATCAGCGGCGCGATCCTTCTTCTGAATACGCTCAAACAGACCGGCATCATGCAGGTCATCAACGAGGGCTTTCAGAGGATCACCCCGGACCCGCGTATCCAGGCAATCATTATTGCCTATATGTTTGGTGCTTTCATCGAAGGCGCGGCGGGCTATGGGACCCCGGCTGCCCTTGCGGCGCCTCTGCTGGTAGGTCTTGGTTTCCCGCCTGTGGCTGCATGCTCCGTCGCATTGATCTCGAATAGTACGCCGGTTCCCTTCGCAGCGGTAGGCACACCGATGCTGACCAATATGACCAATCTCTCCAGTGCGGTCGCGGATCAGCTTGGCATTCCGTTAGACCAGTTCACGGCGGAAGTGACACACAAGACAGTCCTGTATCTGGGACTTGCCGGCTTTATCGTTCCGATCCTTTTGGTCGTGACACTCGTGATGTTTTACTCCACCGGCAGAAGAGTGAAGAGCATTGTGGAAATGATCCCTTTTTGTCTGCTGGCTTCCTGCAGCTTTGTGATCCCGTATTATTTCCTCGGCACCTATCTCGGCCCTGAGTTTGCATCCATCATCAGCGCCTGCATCGGACTGGTCGTAACTGTGATCGCGGCCCGCAAGAAGGTCTTTGTGCCCAGACACGTATGGTACTTCTATGATATCGAGCACGACGAAGTGATCATGCCCAAAGAGATCTTCGGATCTGTCAGCCGCAGGAAACTGCTCAAGGCGTGGCTTCCTTATCTTGTGATCGCGGCCGCCCTTCTTCTGACCAGAATTCCCGCCTTCGGTCTGCGCGCCTGGCTCAATTCGGTAGCGATCCATCTGAAGAATATTCTGGGCGTAGAAGGACTCAATTACGATTTCGCACTGATTTACAATCCGGGCCTTACGCCTTTCATCCTTGTCGCGATCGGCACCATGCTCGCAAGTCGCAAGAACCTCAGTAAAGAAGACGTCGAGCACGTTTTTGGCGCAACCGGCAAGCAGGTCCTTACGATTGCGATGGCGCTTGTGAGCGGCATTGCGATGGTTCAGATTATGCTCGGTTCCGGCCTCAATCACTCCGGCCTGGAGGGAATGATCACCCAGATCAGTACAACGATCGTCGCCAGCATTGGAAAAGCATTCCCCTTCATCGTGCCGCCGCTCGGCGTATTCGGCGCGTTTGTATCGGGCTCCTGCACAGTGTCCGGCGTCATGTTCGGACCTCTGGAATTCCAGACAGCCATGATCCTGGGATTCCCGGCAGCTTCCATGATCGCGCTGCAGATGGCAGGAGGCGCAATTGGAAATATGATCTGCATCCACAACGTTGTGGCCGTTTCTTCTACAACGGATGCAGTCGGAAACGAAGGCAAGATCATCTCGATGAACATCCTGCCGTGTGCGATTTATGTGGTGCTGGTTCTTTTGGTCTACTGTCTGTTTGGATAAAGGAAGAAAAAAGCTATCAGATAGATATCTATAACTCGATACAATAAGAAATCTACAAAAAAACATGTAAAAATTGAAACGGAATCTGAAACCCCGATTTCACTATTTGAACGATTATCAAATAGTGAAAAATCGGGGTTTTTATTTTAGTTGTTTTGGAAATAGTACAATTTTTCCCTCGATGCTATCCTAGCACCATACAGTTACAGAAAGAATTCACAAAAGGCAACGTAAAACGGGATTGAATTTTGTTCATTATTTCAATCACATATAAACCGGACGGAGGGTTTCCATGGATAAACGACTCTGCATCAAAATCAGTGAAAAGGACAGTGTTGCTGTAGCGATCTACGACCTGCAGAAGGGAACGGAAGTGCTGCCCGGCGTTGTTACGGCTGTGGATATTCCGCAGGCGCACAAGATCGCGCTCAAGGAAATGAAAGAGGGAGATCCGGTCTATCGTTACGGAGTGCTCCTGGGACATGTCAGCGAAGAGATTCCGCTTGGCGGCTGGATCAATGAGAAGAATCTGGTCATGGCGCCGGCGCCGGATCTGGATTCGCTTCGCTTTATGCAAAACATTGTGACTGATCTTCCCAAGCCGCAGAGGACCACTTGGATGGGCTATCGGAATCCTCTGAGGGATGCGGTGGATGCAGGAGATGAGAAGGCGGCTGCAAGAGCCGGTGTGCTCTGTCCTGCCGGCACCCGCAATATTTTGGCAATCAATACAACCGTGCAGTGTGTGACAGGTGTTCTGAACGTTGCGATCCGCAGGATCAAGCAGGAAATCCTTCCCAAGTATCCCAACGTCGATGACGTCATTGCGGTCAATCACCCCTACGGATGCGGCGTGGCCATCGACGCACCGGAAGCTAAGGTGCCGCAGCGGATCATCAGAAATATAGCTATGCACCCCAACTTTGGCGGACAGTTCATGCTGGTGGCGCTTGGATGCGAGAAATTTACCGTGGACCGTTTCTGTGAGTGGTGGCCGGAGCTCAATACACCTGAGAACGTCATCGTTCTGCAGGAGCACAAAGGCTATGAGGCCATGATGAATGCCATCTTGGAAATGGCCGAGAAGAAGCTGAAGATCCTCAATGAGAGAAGAAGAGAGGAACTTCCCGTATCCGATCTGGTGGTCGGCATGCAGTGCGGCGGCTCGGATGCGTTTTCTGGAATCACCGCCAACCCGACAGCGGGATATGCGGCAGACCTTCTGGTCTCGGCGGGTGGCACGGTCATGTTCTCGGAAGTGACGGAAGTGCGAGACGGCGTGCAGTACATCGCTGAGCGCTGCGTGAACGAAGAAGTCGGAAAGAGACTGGTCGAAGAAATGCGCTGGTATGACAACTATCTCCGCGCAGGAGGCGTTGACAGAGGCGCGAATACGACACCCGGCAATAAGAAGGGCGGCCTTTCCAATATCATCGAAAAATCCATGGGATCCATTGCCAAATCCGGTTCTTCTCCGATCGTGGAAGTCCTTTCACCCGGTGAGAGACCGACCAAGCACGGCGAGATCTTTGCGGCGACACCGGCGTCCGATATTGTTTGCGGACCTTCCCAGCTGGCTTCCGGTATCGGACTTCAGGTATTCATGACGGGAAGAGGAACGCCTTACGGGCTCGCAGCAGCACCGGTCGTCAAGCTCTGTTCCAGAAACGAGATGAAGGAGCAGTGGCCGGACATTATCGATTTCAATGCAGGACCTGCAGCAGTGGGAGATAAGACGATTGCTGAACAGGGACACGAACTGTATGACTACCTTCTGGATATCGCGAGTGGCGTGAAGAAGCCTTATACCGAGCAGTACGGATTCGCGAATGACCTTTGTATTTTCAATCCCGCGCCGATCACCTGATCGGAACAGAGCAGATGCAGCGCGTCTAAGGAAAACCACAGTGTGATGCATCCGCAATCAGGCTCGTTCGGGCAGAGATTTGAAGATAAAACGCAATACGATCAGCGGGTGCTGGTCAAGGAAAGGGGGAACCATATGTTCATCAAAAAGTACGGGGACATCATAGTTGGAATCGTATATGCAGTGCTTGGTCTTGCACTGATCATAGCGGCCCGCATGCTTCCCAAGTCACAGGTCATGGATATAGGACCGGATTTCATGCCCACAGTCGTAGGCACTCTGATCCTGGTTCTATCGATCATCCTGCTGGTGCAGGCAGTTCAGGAGCTTAGGAAGAATCCTGATAAGGAGGTCGGAAAAGACGAGAGCGATTACAAGCGCGTGTTGCTCAGCCTGATTCTGGCACTCCTCTATGTATTTCTTCTTAAGCCGATCGGATTCATTATTTGTACACTGGTGTATCTGTTCTGCCAGATTTATGTCCTTGCTCCTGACAGTCACAGGACCAAGAAAGACATGATTATGTATCTGATCATCGACGTCGTGTTCACATTAATCGTGTATTACCTGTTCCGAATCGGTTTCAAGATCGTTCTTCCGGCAGGAATACTCCCGCTTTAAGGATAAGGAGGTAATATATGGGCGCATTAGCACAACTCGGAGCAGCCCTGATAGCGGTTTGTTCTCCTAAGTCCCTCCTCTTCATGGTGGCAGGCGTAGCAATCGGTATCGTGTTCGGCTCGATTCCCGGCCTTTCCGCTTCCATGGCGGTTGCATTGATGCTTCCCCTGACTTTCAGTATGGAAGCAAGTCTTGGTATGAATACCTTGGTTGCCGTCTACATCGGCGGTATCTCCGGTGGTCTGATCTCCGCGATCCTCTTGAACATGCCCGGTACGGCATCTTCGATCGCAACTACATTTGATGGTTATCCCATGGCCCAGAAGGGCGAGGCAATGAGAGCACTTGGTATCGGTATCGTGTTCTCCTTCCTGGGATCCCTGTTTTCTTTCTTCATCCTGTCCTTCTTTGCACCGATGCTTGCAGACGTGGCACTGAAGTTCACTCCCGTTGAGAACTTTGGTATCTGCTTCTTCGCACTGACCATGGTTGCGATCCTTTCTTCGGGCAAGATGATCAAAGGACTGCTGGCCGGTATGCTTGGTCTCGTATTCGCGATGGTCGGTATGGCTCCCATCGATGGTACGCCTCGTTTCACATTCGGCAGCACCGAGCTGATGGCAGGCTTCAACCAGCTCAGTACCCTGATCGGTATCTTCGCCGTAGCGGATATCCTCAAATCGGCAGAGTCGATGAACGCCAAGGGCATTCAGACCATCCCGGTCACCAAGGTCAAGGGATTCGGCTTCTCCATGAAGGAATTTGTCGGTTGGCTTCCCGGCGCACTGCGCGCGGCAATCATCGGTACCGGCATCGGTATTCTCCCCGGTATCGGCGGATCCACATCCGGTATGTTGGCTTATGTAACAGCTAAGAACATGTCCAAGCATCCTGAGACCTTCGGTCAGGGCGAACCGGAAGGTATCGTCGCAACAGAATGCGCGAACAATGCGACCATCGGCGGTGCGATGATCCCGCTGTTGGTTCTGGGTATCCCCGGCGACGGCGTTACCGCTATGATGCTCGGCGGATTCCTGATCCACGGTCTGTCCGCAGGACCCCTTCTCTTTGTCAAGAACGCAGATGTCGTATACGGCATCTTCGCAGCGTGCATGGTCTGCGACCTGATCATGCTCCTTGTAGAGTGGACCTGCATCAAGGGCTTTGTTCAGGTCCTCAAGGTTCCGAAGCACATCCTGCTGCCTCTGATCCTGGTTCTCTGCGCAGTAGGCGCATATGCAACCAACAACCGCGTATTCGACGCACAGGCCATCGTACTGTTCGGTGTGATCGGATACCTGTATCACAAGTTCGGACTTGCCACGACACCTTTCGTTCTCTGCTTCCTGGTCGGAAATATGACAGAGACCTACCTCCGTCGAGGCATCATGTCCTACAAGTCCTTCGGCGCTTTCTTTACAAGACCGATCTTCGACGTATTCTGGTTCATCGCATGCGGCGTTCTGATCTGGTCCGTCTATAAAGAGATCAAAGGCACCAAGAAGGAGCCCCAGGACTGATTCTTTATAAGAGACTAACGTTTTATGTGTAACCCACAGCCGTCAATCCTATTGACGAACAAAGAGTATTAGCCTTCTTCAGGGGGAAGGCCTGATATACAGGCAGGGGAAGGTCCTGCCGGCAACCAGGGCCGCAGCCGATGCGGCTGGGCCTTGAAAATACACTCCACATTATCTAGCAAAACAGCGGAGAGTAAATTCAGAAAGAGAGGTAATTATGAAAAAGAAAGTAGTAGCACTTGCACTGGCATGCTCCATGGTACTGGGTCTTGCCGCATGCGGCGGCAGTTCCGCATCCAGCAGCGCTCCGGCAGAAGAGCCCGCAGCAGAAGCAGCTGAAGAGACAGCAGAAGAGCCCGCAGCAGAAGGCGACGCAGCAGCTTCCACAGAGGCTCCCACAGGCTGGGCGCCCACCGGAACCGTTTCCATCGTTGTTCCGGCAAGCGCAGGCGGAAACACAGACCTTTCCGCACGTGTATTTGCACAGTATGCAAAAGAGATCTCCGGCGTTGACTTCATCGTTGTCAATGCAAACGGTGCAGCAGGTTCCGTAGCAGCTAACCAGGTTCTGTCTGCAGCTCCCGACGGACTGACTGTTCTCTATGGCCACAACCTTGTAAACGTTGCCAACGTAGCAGGCGTTACAGATTATGACTATACAGCATTCAAGCTGGGCCCCACCTTCGCAAAGGATCCCGCACAGCAGCTGTATGTTAACCCCAACAAGTATGCAGACCTCAACGCTTTCATCGAAGCTGCTAAGGCTGCTCCCGGCCAGCTTAAGGCCTGCACCGAGGTTGGTGCTTACACCTATTATGAGCTCCTTGCTTTCGAAAACCTTGCAGGCATCGACCTTGACCTCGTTGACGTAGGTTCCAACGCAGATAAGATCACAGCTATGCTTTCCGAGCAGGTTGACCTTATGCCCGGCGCTTATATCAACTGCAAGGATTACCTTGAGTCTGGTCAGTTCGCATGCATCGGCGCTCCCACAGAGGAGAGATATGAGCTCATCGCTGATATCCCGACTCTGAAAGAGCAGGGCATCGACCTTGTATATCCTGACTGCGACTTCTCCTTCTACTTCCCTAAGGAGACCCCCGATGAGGTCATCGCATGGTATGAGTGGATCGTTCAGGAGATGGAGTCCCAGGATGCTTGCCTTGAGGCAATCAAGAACGTTGAGATGATGCCTTATTATCTGAGCGCAGCTGATTCCGAGGCAAATGACAAGGCTTACAAAGAGTTCTTCCAGAGCATCGCTGATTCTGTAAAGTAATTCGTCACTCTGTTATTTTTCTACCCCTGAGGACCATGCTCACGGTTCATGTGTAGTGTCTGACTGATCACGGTCAGGGGGAGCCGGTGTTCCCGTACAATTCCTCCGGCTCCCCGGTCCAACCCTTTTATACCTGAAGAAGCGGGAACAAGACAGGAGATAAGAGATCAAAAGGAGCATCTATGGACGGTTTAATGAATATGCTGCAGTCCCAGCTGATCCTGCTGATCTACATCGTTTGTGGAATGTACTGCAGAAAAAAGGGGCTGATCGATGACGAGACCAAGGTCAAGCTGATCGATCTGATCCTTAAGGTCACACTTCCCTGTATGATCTTTGAATCCTTTGGCCAGACGCTTACGCCGGCGATCCTTCGGCAGACAGCAATGGTATTTATCGCATCTGTTTGCGTTTCGCTGACCGCGCTGATCATTGGTAAGTTTGCATATAGGCGTTGGCCTGAAAACAAAGGCAGTATTCTCCGCTATGCTACGCTGGTGAATAACTCAGGATTCCTTGGCCTTCCACTGGTGCAGTCGGTGTTCGGAGATGTCGGACTATTGTTCGCATCGATTTATGTGATCCCCAACCGGATCATGATGTGGACGGCTGGAATGTCCATCTTCACCCAATCAGACAGAAAGACCCAATACAAAAACATCTTGCTCAATCCCTGCATCATCACGGTCTATCTGGGCATGATCCGCAGGATCCTGGATATACCGCTTCCCGGATTTTTGGATACCGGAATCAGTAAGATCGGCGGCATCACATCGCCGCTCTCTATGATGATCATTGGGACCATGCTCGTGGGAGTGGATTGGAAGGGTCTGTTTGAACCGGTGATCTTTTACTTTTCCATCATTCGCCTGATCCTGCTGCCATTCATGGCACTGGGCATGGCGAGGCTTATGGGCTTTGATGAGCTGACGACCGGTGTGTCCATCGTCATGACGGGAATGCCGGCGGGCAGTACATCGGCTCTGCTTGCGGCAAAATATGGAGCCGATGAGGAATTTGCCTCCAGGCTCGTCGTTTCAACAACCGTGTTGTCACTGTTTACGGCACCGATCCTGATGCTTTTGGTCTGAACCGCTTCAAAGCGGCTGCAGTTCATGAGCGGGCGCCCAAGTGGATTGAGAATATCCATTTTCTCTGACGGAGTGAGGTCCTGGTCGGATGCATAACCATCGAAAAGATCATAGAGGGAACAATACTGTATGAAATACGATTCACAAAAAGCGGCTGTGAAATTAAAGAAAGAATTTGACAGGATCCGGTATACGGCGTATTTCATGATCGGGCTGGTGATCTGCGTCATCCTTGTGTCAGCCCTTCGAAAGTTCTGGCTGACACTGATCATCATTGCAGCGACGGTATTCATCCAACTCTTTGTCTTTCGAAAGATGCAGAAAGATTATGTCAATCACGCTGTCGAAGAGAACATACGCGCAACGATCGGACAGCTCCTTCACACGGATCAGGTAGTGATGAAGGGAAAGGAGCTGATGGGCGAAGATGTGATCCGCGACGCGGCGCTTGTTCCGGTGATGGACAAGAGCGGAGCGATCAACCTCTTTACCGGGGTGGCAGGCTATGTCGGCAAGGACAGCAAGAAAATGAAGGTTACTAGCTGCGATGTGACGATTGCACATCATCAGGAGGGGACCAAGATCAGCGCCGAGATACTTTGCGGCAACTGGATCCACATCGCACTGCCGGAGAATACGAATTATCATTTTACTGTCAAGGACGGACAATTCCGTAGCCTTGTACAACAAAATGAAAAAGAGAATATAGGGGATATTTCAGATGAAGAAGCAGCAAACGGCACAGGGATGCCGGAGCGCTTCTACAGACAATTAGAGAAACTGGAGGACTATACGACAGGAATTCTCTCCATGAGGGTCGACGGTGATATGGTCGATGTGTTTTTAAAGGATCGCTTCCTTGCAGCAAATTTCAGCGCAAGAGGCGAAGTGACAAAGCAAATGATTGATTGGAATCCGATGCCTGAACTGGAAAAAGTACTGGATCTGGTGTGGACTCTGATATGAAAGGAGATACATGATGAATACGGATTTTATTAAGGGAGTTGTGGTTCCGATCATCACAGTAATCGATAAAGAAGAGAAGATTGACGAAGAGGGAATGCGCAGGCAGGTGGAATTTGTCATAAACGGTGGAATGCACGGCATCCTGGCGTTTGGATCAAATGGCGAGTTCTACCAGATTGAAGAGGATGAGATGGAGCGCGGGCTCAAGATCATGGTAGATCAGGCAGCCGGTCGCGTACCTGTGTATTTTGGCATCGGAGCAATTAATACGCGCAAGTGTGTGCGCCTGGCCAAGATGGCCGTTGCAAATGGCGCTGCATGCGTATCCATTCTCCAGCCTATGTTCCTAAAGCCCACTGCAGAAGAACTGTACACTCACTTCAAGACCATTGCAGAGGCAATTCCGGACACACCGGTACTCATCTACAACAATCCCGGGCGCGTTGGCTACGGCGTAACAGCAGATATGATCTGCCGCCTGGCTCACACAGTTCCCAACATCGTCGGAATGAAGGATACTTCCGGTGACATCACGCTCACAGAGGAGTGCGTAAGACGCAACCGTGACGTGAACTTTAAAGTCTTTGGCGGCAAGGACACGCTTCTCTATGCATCCATGTGCGTCGGCGCTGTAGGCGGCGTCTGCACGGCCGGCAACTTCATGCCCGGTCTCATTGGAGACGTATACGAGAAATTTGTAGCTGGCGATATCAAAGGCTCTCTCGAAGCACAGTTCAAGCTCAATCCTGTCCGTCTTTCCATGGACGGGGCATCCTTCCCGGTTGCGGCCAAGGATATGGCCAACCTGCGCGGACAGAATGTCGGCGATCCTTATCTTCCCAACCTTCCTACAGCGGAAGGCCCGGTGCTTGATAAGATCAGAAAAGCAATGGAAACAGCTGGACTGCTTTGAGTTCAGTAGGAATGACAATTTATCTTTAAGGAGGACAAAACATTGAAAATCGGTTTAATCGGACTTGGAATTATGGGTAAGCCCATGGCAAAGAACATCATGAAGGGTGGTTATACAGAGCTTCTCGTCAGCGATCTCAACCAGGCTGCAGTAGATGAAGTTGTTGCATGTGGCGCTAAGCAGGCTACCAACAAAGAAATCGGCGAGACCTGCGACGTAGTCATGACCATGCTTCCCAACTCCCCTCACGTAAAATCTGTCATGCTCGGAGCAAACGGTGTTGCCAACTACATGAAAGAAGGTCAGGTCTTCATCGACATGAGCTCCATCAACCCCGTTGCAAGTAAGGAAGTAGCGGCTGAGCTGGCCAAGAAGGGCATCGAGATGCTCGACGCACCTGTTTCCGGCGGCGAGCCCAAGGCCATCGACGGAACCCTTTCCTTCATGGTAGGCGGCAAGCAGGAAGTATTTGACAAGTTCAAACCCCTCCTGGAGACCATGGGCGCATCCATTGTTCGCTGCGGCGAAGTCGGCGCAGGCAATACCACAAAGCTTGCCAACCAGATCATTGTAGCTTGCAACATCCAGGCGGTCGCAGAGGCGTTCACAATGGCACAGAAGGCGGGCGTAGATCCTCAGCTGGTCTTCGAGGCAATCAGAGGCGGCCTCGCAGGTTCCACCGTTATGGATGCTAAGGGACCGATGATGATCGCTGGCAACGACAAGCCCGGCTTCAAGATCGATCTGCACATCAAGGATCTCAACAATGCACTTGACTGCGCACACAGCGTAGGCGCTCCCGTTCCCATGACTGCAGCTGTTCAGGAAATCCTGCAGTGGATGCACAACCACGAAGGCGGCCAGAAGGACCACAGCGCGATCGCACAGTACTATGAGTACCTGACAGATATCAAGATCGGCAGATAATCGATCGATTGGCTCTTACACATCGCGGTCCTCTTCAGGGGAGAGGACCGCATTGCATAAACGGAGGTAATGGAATGGTACCTGTTATTACCAAGATGGAAGTATATCCTGTAGCCGGACATGACTGCATGGAATTGAATCTCTCCGGTGCACATGCACCGTATTTTACCAGAAATATCGTCATCCTGACTGACTCTACCGGCGCAGAAGGCGTTGGCGAAGTGCCCGGCGGACAGAAGATCACGGCAGCACTCGAAGCAGTAGAGCACCTGGTCATCGGAAGCAGCATCGGCGATTACAAGCAGACACTGAACAAGGTCAGAAATTGGCTGAACGAGAACATCAAGGACGACGTTCGCGGCCTGCAGACATTTGACCTTCGTACCGGCGTACATGTAGTAACTGCCATTGAAGCTCCGCTTCTTGACCTTCTGGGCAAATTCCTGGATGTTCCCGCAGCAGCTCTTATGGGCGACGGCATCCAGAGAGAGAGAGTACGCTTCCTTTCTTATCTGTTCTATATTGGAGACCGCAAGAAAACAGATCTTCCTTACGAGGAAGAGCCGGATGCAGAGTGCGATTGGTACAGACTTCGCCACGAGGAGGCGATGACGCCTGAAGCGATCGTAGCGCTTGCCAAGGCAACCTATGAGAAGTATGGATTTGAGGACTTCAAGCTCAAGGGCGGCGTTCTGGAGCCCGAACAGGAACTGGAAGCAGTCCGCGCGATCAAGGAAGCATTCCCGAATGCACGCGTAGACCTGGATCCCAACGGATGCTGGTCTCTTTCCAAGGCGCTGGAGCTCGCTCCTGAATTCAAGAAGATCCTGGCGTACTGCGAGGACCCTTGCGGCGCAGAAGGCCGTTTCTCCGGCCGTGAGATCATGGCTGAGTTCAAGCGTGGTTCCGGAATGCCTACTGCAACCAACATGATCGACACAGACTGGAGAGAGATGGCACACTGCATCGCTCTCAACAGCGTAGACATTCCTCTGGCAGATCCTCATTTCTGGACCATGAACGGTTCCGTTCGCGTCGGCCAGCTCTGCAATGACTTCGGCCTGATGTGGGGATGCCACTCCAATAACCACTTTGACATCAGCCTTGCCATGGTTGTACAGTGCGCTGCGGCGGTACCCGGCAAGCTCAACGGAATCGACACCCACTGGATCTGGCAGGAAGGCCGTGAGCGCCTGACCAAGGAACCCATGCAGATCGTCGACGGCTGCATCGATCTTCCCAAGAAGGGTGGCCTTGGCATTGAGATCGACCGCGACCAGATCATGAAAGCGAATAAACTGTATATCGAGAACTGCCTCGGCGCGCGTGATGACGCAAAGGGCATGCAGTATCTGATCCCCGGCTGGACGTTTGACCCCAAGCGCCCTTGCATGGTGAGATAAGAAATCTGCCTTGAAGAAATTCTGATTGTAATTAGGCACAGCCGGCTGAAGCATTGAGCAGCCGGCTGCCTTATTAGGTATCGATTATAATCGAGAAGGGAGCTGACGATGAGTGCATTTACTACGACACCGGTCATTACCAAGATGACAGTAGTTCCCGTTGCGGGATATGACAGTATGCTGATGACGCTGTCCGGCGCGCATGCACCTGTGTTTACGAGAAATCTGGTTATTCTGGAGGATTCGGCGGGCCATACGGGCGTCGGCGAGATTCACGGCGGCGATTACACCTGCGACTGCCTGAACGCGATGAAGCCCCTGGTTGAGGGACAGCAGATTTCCCAATACAGGAAAGTGCTGCAGAAAATCCATAAGCTGGCAAATCCGGCTGCGGATGACGATGGCGAAGGCATCCAGACGCTGGATATCAGTAAGCTCAAATATGTTGTAAAGAGTGAATGGGCCATAGAGTGCGCCATGATGGATTTGTTCGGACAGTTCCTGGGCGTTCCTATGTGTGATCTGATGGGCGAAGGCCAGCAGAGAAAAGAAGTGGAGATGCTCGGCTATCTTTTCTATGTATCTGACAGACACAAAGTGCCGGCAGGCGACATGCAGTATCTGGATGAGTCTGACAGCAGCGATCCCTGGTTCAGGCTGCGGCGCGAGGAGATCCTGACGCCGGAGCGGATCGTGGAAGAGGCGGAAGCGGTCAGAGAAAAATACGGATTCTCCAATTTCAAGCTCAAGGGCGGCGTGCTCAGAGGCGAGGAAGAGATGGAGGCCATGAAGGCGCTCAAGAAGCGTTTCCCGGAGGCGAGGGTCAATATCGATCCCAACGGAGCGTGGAGTCTTGCCGAGTCCATTGAACTTTGCAAGGATATGCACGGGATCATCACCTATATGGAAGATCCTTGCGGGCCGGAGGCGGGCTATTCCAGCAGAGAGATCATGCGTGAGTTCAAGAACGCCACGCAGTTCCAGGTTGCCACCAATATGATCGCGACTGACTGGCGGCAGTTCTATCACACTGTGAGCCTGAACGCCTGCGACATTATTTTGGCAGATCCCCACTTCTGGGGCTTTGACGGAGCGATCCGTATGTCGCAGCTGCTCAATTCCTGGGGCCTTACCTGGGGCGTACATTCCAACAATCATTTTGACATCACACTTGCTGCTTTTGCACAGGTCGGTGCGGCAGCGGTCGGCGATCCGGCACCGCTGGATACCCACTGGATCTGGCAGGACGGACAGAACCTGCTTGACGATACGCCGCAGATCATCGGCGGCAAGCTGCAGGTTCCGGATGCGCCCGGTCTCGGCGTGCACCTGAACATGGAGCGTGTATGGGAGGCCAACAGACTCTATAACAGCCTGCCCACGCATGACCGCGATGATGCCAAAGCAATGCAGTATCTGATCCCGAACTGGGTCTATGATCACAAGAAGCCCTGCCTTGTGCGCTGATGACATAGAAACCCATGGCGCAACGGCTCGTGATGTGAGCCTTGCGGCAATAAGAAATGAGGTTGTGTATGGATATTTTGACACGTAAGAATGCGGACGCGATCGTCAAGGCGAGCCTGCAGGCAGTACTGCCGGACGAAGCCGTCCAGAGAGCATTGAAAGACTATAAGCCTGGAAAGGGCAAAACACTTCTTGTCGCGGCTGGAAAAGCGGCGTGGCAGATGGCGAAGGCAGCAGTCGACACCATAGGCAGCGTGGACGGCGGCGTCGTTGTGACCAAGTATGAGCACGTAATGGGAGAGATTCCCGGCGTTGTCTGTTATGAGGCGGGCCATCCGGTTCCGGACGAGAACAGCTTTAAAGCAACGGCGGCGGCGCTCGACCTTGTAAAGGATCTCACGGCGGATGATACAGTCCTGTTCCTTCTGTCCGGCGGCGGCAGCGCGCTCTTTGAGCAGCCGCTTGTGAGCGGAGAAGAACTGCAGGATATCACCAAACAGCTTCTGGCATGCGGCGCGGACATCGTGGAAATGAACACGATCCGCAAGCGCCTGTCGGCTGTCAAGGGCGGACGATTTGCACAGGCCTGCGCACCTGCGCATGTCCGCAGCATTGTGCTGAGCGATATTATTGGAGATCCTCTCGATATGATCGCCAGCGGTCCCGCCTATCCCGACAGTTCTACCTGTGCACAGGCCAAGGAAATCGTCTCCCGATATGGACTTCGGTTCTCGGAGGAGGCGAAAGCGCTTCTTGACAACGAGACGCCCAAGAGCCTTGACAATGTGACCACCATGATCACCGGCAGTGTCAGGGAACTCTGTGCGGCAGCGGCCGTCAAATGTGAGGAACTTGGCTATGAGCCGATCCTCCTCACGGATCAGCTCACATGCGAGGCGAGAGAGGCCGGCAGTTTCCTCGCCGGAATTCTCAGAACGCATGCAGGAGACGGCCGGAAACTGGCCTATATCGCAGGCGGTGAGACAGTCGTTCACCTGACAGGAAAAGGCCTTGGCGGACGCAACCAGGAGCTGGCCATCGCGGCGGCACCCGGTATTGCGGGCATGCCCGGCGCGGCCGTTTTCTCTGTCGGAAGCGACGGCACGGACGGACCGACCGACGCGGCTGGCGGATATGTTGACGCGGAGACCATGGAGGCATTTGCGGCGAAGGGAATCGATGTATTTGCGGTTCTTAAGGACAACGACGCATATCATGCGCTCAAGGAAGTGGACGGACTGATCATGACCGGTCCCACCGGCACAAACGTCAATGACGTGGCAGTGGCACTGATCGGTTAACACTACTATACAGCTGATTCTTTCCTATTATTATAGAGAGCGGTTTACTTTGTGTGGAAGTAAACCGCTTTTTTATTTGGAAGTATTGCATATAAAATACCGTCAAAATGCAAATGGCTTTTTAATGGCATGGTATGAAAGAATAATTACTATAAATGAAACGCGTGCATTTCAATTCGTGAACATATATCGGAGTTACTGAAATTACCCGCTGGATTTTATTCAATAGTGCTGTGTCGCGATCGGCCGAATCTGATTATAGTCAAAAAGGAAGATACTATATGAAATTGTATGATTGGGAAAAACGAATAGGAGGAGTCATGACAAAGACAGCAATCCTGCTTCCGTATCCTGTCCAGACAAATCAGATTCTCGAATATGCGGAGTCTTTCCATTCACTTGACATCATTTGTGTAGAGCATGCACATACAGATACTGTAGTACAGCTTGGTAAAGAATTGGAAGAGAAAGGGTGCGAACTGATCATCGCCAGAGGCGTTCATGCGCAGCTACTCAGAGAGAACGTCACGATCCCGCTGGTTGAGATGAAAGTCACGACGCAGGAAATGGGCGTTGTGATCTATGCGCTTAAGAATGCGATCGCGCTTAATTGTCCCAGGATCGGACTTGTTGGGTATAAGAACATGTTCGGTAATACTGATCATTACAATGAGCTTTTTGGCATTGTGCTTAAAGAGTATCTTGTGATGAAGAGGGATGAACTCATAGGAGGCGTTGAAGAGGCGCTTGCAGACGGCTGTGACGCTATTATTGGAGGCGATACTGCGTGCAAACGCGCCGCAGAGCTAGGCCTTTCTTATTATAAGATCCCGGCAGGAATAGAAAGCCTGTGCGAAGCGTTGGAGTCGGCCGAGCGGGTTTCTTATGCGATTGAGCTCTCGAAGACCAATAATGCAGAGATCGACGTAATGCTCAACAATACCTTTACAGGCATTATGCAGGTGGATAACGACGGGATCATTCGCAGGATCAACCGCAGCAGCGGAGATTTTCTGGAACGCTACCTGGGAGATCCGGTTGGAAAAAGAGTGCAGCAGGTCATACCGAGCCTGCGCAGGAAAGCGCTCGACGAGGCGCTGGTGGATGGCAAAGAGAGCTACTCTATTTTCGTCAACAGCCACAAAATGGAGATTGTTGTCAATATTGCGCCGATCCGCATTGACAACAGGATCCAGGGAGCTGTACTCACCTTCCAAGAGGGCCGCCGTATCATTGAAATGGATACAGAGCTTCATAAGGAGCTGTATCAAAGAGGATTTATCGCCAAGTTTACGGTGGAACAGTTCTACACAGGAAGCAAAGAGACGAAAAGGATGGAGCAGTATGTGCGCAAGATCGCCCGTTATCAGGCGCCTGTTCTGCTCATCGGTGAAAAGGGCGGCGGCGCCGTGTATATGGCGGAAGCGATCCACAACGCCAGCCTCTTAAAGAACAATGCGTTTGTGCCTGTAGACTGTGACGCATGGATGCCGGAGACGCTCGATGACATGCTGTTCGGCAATTACTCCACAAGACCCGGCGCGCCGCCGTGTCTTGCGGAACTTGCGGCAGATGGAACCCTGTTTCTCAATAATATCGAGATGCTCTCCAGAGAGAGTCAGTACAAGATGCTCAATCTGATCCGCGGCAAGTTCATGCATAACGGATCCCACAGAGTGAGCTTTACCAAGGTTCGCGTGATCGCCTCCACGACCGTCAATCTGATTGCCAAAATAGAGAAGGGCGAGTTCAGGCAGGACCTCTACTACGCGCTCAGCACACTCAGCATCGAGATTCCCCCGATCAGGCATCAGAAAGAATACGCGCTGCACTGGTTTCGCCATTATATCGATCAGTGGCAGAAAGAATACAAGCGGTATGTCAATCTGACGCAGGGAGCGCTCAAATTTGTACAGGAGTATGAGTGGCCCGGCAATCTGGAACAGATGTCCAGTGTCTGCGAGAGGATCATTCTTCTCACAGAGCAGCGCAGTATCGACGAGGCCTTTATCCGCAAGCAGGTGGAACAGATCCTTCCGGATCTTCTCCCCGGAACGGAAAAAGTGGTCCTGTATAAGGACAAAGAAGCGGTGCGGATCGCAGAGCTTTTAAAGAAACATAACGGAAATCGGGAAAAAGTGGCGGCAGAGCTGGGAATCAGTAAGACCACGCTCTGGAGACATATTAAAAAGTACGGAATTGAAAAGGATTATTCCTTCTAAGAACGTAAAAGCATCTGTTCGGAGCCCCTGTGTGCGCCGGACAGATGCTTTCATGCATGTATGGGAATGCTCCGTCTTGCCTTACAAACAAGGATTTTCTATAATGATTGGTAAGGACCTTGACTACTAATAGGAGGGCATTATGAAAGGCATCGTACTTGCCGGCGGTTCCGGCACAAGATTATATCCGCTCACGATGGTGACATCCAAGCAGCTGCTTCCCATTTATGATAAACCCATGATCTATTATCCGCTTTCTGTCTTAATGAATGCGGGAATTCGCGATATTTTGATTATCTCGACGCCGCAGGATCTGCCTCGATTTGAACTCCTGTTAGGAAACGGGCACCAGTTCGGGATCCATCTTTCCTACAAGGCGCAGCCGAGTCCCGACGGACTTGCCCAGGCGTTTGTGATCGGTGAGGAGTTCATCGGGGGCGACGCCGTAGCGATGGTGCTTGGCGACAATATTTTTGCCGGGCACGGACTCAAGAAGAGATTGCGCGCAGCCGCGCAGAACGCGCAGGAAGGAAATGGCGCAACGATCTTCGGATACTATGTGGACGATCCGGAAAGGTTTGGCATCGTGGAATTCGATCAGCATGGCAAAGCCGTCAGCATCGAAGAGAAACCGGCGCATCCCAAGAGCAATTATTGCGTGACCGGCCTGTATTTTTACGACGAGAAGGTCGTGGAATATGCCAAAGCACTGAAGCCGTCGGCGCGCGGCGAATACGAGATCACAGATCTCAACAGGATCTACCTCGAAGAGGGAAGGCTTCACGTGGAGCTCCTGGGCCAGGGCTTTACATGGCTCGATACAGGAACGCACGAGAGCCTTGTGGACGCGACCAACTTTGTCAAGACCATGGAGCAGCACCAGCACCGCAAGATCGCCTGCCTGGAGGAAATTGCGTACCTGAACAAATGGATTACCCGGGACGACGTTCTTATGACCTATGAGACGATGAAAAAGAACCAGTACGGACAGTATCTCAAGGACGTTCTGGACGGAAAATATATCGATGAGCTCCGTTAATGTGCTCGGAAGAGCCCCAATCGATAATTAAGGTTTGCTTATTTGAAAAAAATCCTATAAACTGTAAGCTGTATAAGAGCGGAAGTGTGCTTTAAATATTCTGTGTTTTTAATGTATAGTTGCGGGAAAAGACATATAAGGAGTATAATATAGAATAATGTGTCTGGGGAAACTCCCCCGGATACCTTTACTATCTCCGGAAGGATTGATACGGTTTATGAAGATTTGCTTTGTGGGGTCCTCTGGCGGACACCTGACCCATCTATATATGCTGAAGCCTTTTTGGCAAGACAAAGAGCGCTTTTGGGTTACCTTTGACAAGGAGGACGCCAGAAGCCTTTTGGAAGGTGAAAAAGTATATCCCTGCTATTTCCCTTCAAATCGAAGTGCCAAGGCACTGCTCTTCAATACAAAGACGGCACTTAGGATTCTTAAGAAAGAGAAGCCGGATCTGATCATCTCGGCGGGTGCGGCGGTTGCGGTTCCTTTTTTCTATCTCGGAAAGATGATGGGAGCCAAGACCATCTATATTGAGGTTTTCGACCGCATTGACAAGCCTACAATGACAGGCAAGATTGTATACCCGGTGACTGACCGGTTCATTGTCGAGTGGGAAGAAATGAAGAAAGTATATCCGAAGGCGATAAATCTGGGCAGCATTTTCTGACTGTCTGCAGCAAGGGTTGGAGAAACAATGATATTTGTGACTGTTGGAACTCATGAACAACCTTTCAACAGGTTGGTTGAGTATATAGATAAGCTGAAAGGAAATGGTGAGATCACCGAAGACGTGGTTATCCAGACCGGCTTCAGCACATACAAACCGAGATATTGCAAATGGAGCAAGCTCTTTTCCTATCCGGATATGATCAAGTATGTGGATGAAGCGCGGATTGTGATTACGCATGGCGGTCCCAGTTCTTTTATAATGCCTTTGCAGATCGGCAAGATACCTGTGGTTGTCCCTAGACAGAAAAAGTTTGATGAGCACGTCAACAATCATCAGCTTGAATTCTGTGAGAGAGTTTCTCAGGCGCAGGGCAATATCATTGTAGTTGAAGATATTAATGAACTTGGTGAGATCATCAAGAATTATGAAAGTATAGCGGCAAGTATGCCCAGTGTTCTCAACAGCAATAATGCGAAGTTCTGTGAGAATTTCGGCAGGATCGTTGATCAACTGATGAAGGAGAAATAGGGTGACAAGAGTTGGGATACTGTCTATGCAGAGGATCCTGAACTATGGATCCTTTTTGCAGGCATACGGCCTAGGGGGGATTCTGCAAGAAATAGGTTGTTGCGTCGAGTTTGTGGATTATCATCCAGGAAAAACGCTGGTCCCTGCTGACGGCGGAACAGGCCTCAAACGTAAGATCGCAAAGGCAGCGGATGTGTTTCTTTCACCGTCTCCTTTCATAGAGAAGATCCGTTTCATTCGTTACAAAAAGAATTACGCATCGAATTATTATCCGTACCTCGGAATTTCCGATCACATGAATTACAATCCACAAGTGGATGCGCTGGTGATCGGTTCAGATGAGGTATTTAATTGTGTCCAAAATAATCCAAACGTGGGCTTTTCCCCCGAGCTTTTCGGGGAAGGAAACCGGGCGGGAAAGCTGATCAGCTATGCGGCCTCTTTTGGCAACACAACCATGGAGAAGCTGGAGCAGTATAAGGTCAGCGACAGTGTGGCAGGCTGGTTATCCAAGTTCGACGCACTCTCCGTCAGAGATGACAATAGCGCACAGATTGTGAAGAAGCTTACCGGCAATACACCGCAGATCCACCTCGATCCGGTATTGATGTATGACTTTTCGGGGGACGCCGCGGAGCTTCCTGCTTTTGCCAGGAAACAGAATTATATGATCCTCTATGGATATTCGGGACGTTTTACGCACCAGGAATGCAAGAAGATCCGCAAGTACGCGCGCGAGCGCAGACTGAAAATCTTCTGCATCGGCGGCGTACAGGAATGCTGCGATCATTATATCGACTGCAATCCCTTCGAAGTGATCGCCTGCTTCAAGAACGCGACGTGTGTTGTGACGGACACTTTCCATGGCACGATCCTGTCTGTGATCACTCACAGGCAGTTTGCGACAACCGTCAGGAAGAGCGGATACGGAAACAGCGAGAAACTCAGCGATCTTCTGACAAGGCTCGAACTCAGAGGCCGGATCTGTGATTCCATGGACAGTCTGAGCAGGATTATGAGCACCAGGATCGATTATGAGAGAACCGATGCGATCATAGCGAAAGAGAGAGAAAGAACGTACGCGTATTTGCGAAATAGCATTTTGGGAGAATAAAATCTTTCATGGATAAAGCGAACACAGTTCCGGTATTATACAGCAGCAAAGATCGGTGCTGCGGATGCGGCGCGTGCCTGAATATATGCCCCAGACATGCGATCGCTATGAAGGAGGATGAATTAGGATTCCTCTATCCGGAGATCCGCGAGGATCTCTGCGTGCGGTGCGGCCTATGCAAAAAGGTCTGTGCTTTCCAGAATCGGCAGGAAGAGTCGGTTCCGCTAGCATGCTGCGCGGCAGTCAATAAAGATAAGGAAACATTAAAGTACTCCGCTTCCGGCGGAGTATTTCATGCGCTCGCATTGGACACAATCGAAAAGGATGGTGTCGTGTATGGCGCAGCATTTACAGACGATTGGTCCGTCTGCCATACGTCCGGAGAAGAAATCCGGCAGATTGGGAGACTGCAGGGGTCCAAATATGCGCATAGTGACACTGGACGAACCTTTTCTGAGGCAAAAAAGATGCTGGAGGAGGGGCGTTCGGTTCTTTTTTCAGGCACCCCTTGTCAGATTGCCGGCCTTAGGGCCTTTCTGGGGCGTGACTACGACAACCTTTTGACGGTGGATATCGTCTGTCACGGAGTCCCGGCCGCCGCAATGCTGCAGGGCTATATCAAGCATTTGGAAGAAAAATGGGGCGCTTCGGTGACCGCTTTTACCTTCCGGGATAAATCACTTGGCTGGGGAAAAAATGGAAGTGTTGTATTTGAGGGCAAAATAGGAAAGAAAAAGCTATGGCAGAGTGATAGTGCTTATTTGTACTATTTCGCAAAAGGTTGGATTTTTAGGAAAAACTGCTACGAATGTAAATATACGAGTCGCTATAGACCAGGCGATCTCACAATCGGAGACTTTTGGGGCATTGAGAAACAGCATCCGGATTATCTTGGCAAGCGCGGCTGGGATGAGAGCAAGGGAATCTCTTTTGTATTTGCCAGTACAGACAAGGGACTTTCGGCGCTGGACAGACTGTCTGACCGTATGGATATGAAGCCGGCGACGTTTGAGGAAATCGCGGCCGGTAACGGACAGCTTCGGCATCCAAGTGAAAAGGGACCGCGGGACGAGATTTTGGCAGTGTACAAGGAAGGCGGCTGGGAGGCGCTGGAAAAGCGCTTTTATGAAAAGACCGGCCTTAGAAGGCACAGCAGTTTTATCAAATCGCTCATTCCCTCCGGCATTAAGAGAGCGATCAAATCACGAAAATGAGATCGAACGACACAAGATCGATCATAGTTTCAAGCGATATAGCAGAATGAAAAAAGTAAAATCGTACGCACAATACTTGGGCATCCTTCTATTGCGATGCCTTCTCAATATTTTGAACATCTTTCCGATACAAGCGAACAGAGTGATGTTCTATAGCTTTAACGGCAAGCAGTATTCCTGCAATCCGCGCAGACTTTCGGACGAGCTCAGAAAGGAAAGCGGCGTAGAGATCATCTGGGCGTTCAAAGAGCCGGACAAATTCGCGCCTCTCACAGGGCCCGGCATCCGGACAGTCCGTTACAGATCCCTCAAATACTATTATTTGGCCAAAACATCGAGCGTTCTGGTCTTCAACGTACAGGGCTACGGAGAGCTTGCCCGGAGAAAGGGACAGATTTTCATCCAGACTTGGCACGCGAGCAACGGCTACAAGAAAGTCGGTAACTTCACCGGCATTGCGCGCAAGGTCAATCTGCTGGGACACAGGGACTATTCCTATGTCTGCAGCGGCGCCGAGAGCATGACGGAACGAAGAGTGCGCGGATCCATGGGCTTTACAGGGGAGATAATACCCGGCACGCCTAGAATGGACGTCCTGATCCGCCAGAATGATGACACGATTCCGGCGCGGGTGCGCAGCAGCCTGGGATATGAGGAGGGCACGAAGCTCCTCCTGTATGCGCCGACCTGGAGAAGCAGCAGAAAGAGCGAAGAGGAATACAGGCTGGATTACGAAAAGCTGCATGATAAGCTCACAGAGCGGTTTGGAGGAGAGTGGATCATTGCGGTGCGCATGCATCCCAATGTAAAGGACAGGATCCGCACGCCCCTTTCCTATGTCAGGGATGCGACCGATTATCCGGACATGCAGGACCTGCTCTACACGGCAGATGTGCTGATTTCCGACTATTCGTCCTGCATTTGGGATTATTCCTTTACCTATCGCCCTTGTTTTCTGTACTGTTACGACCTGAAGGAGTATTATCAGGAAAAGAGCTTTGACCTTCCGATCGAGAAGTGGAGATTTCCGATTGCAGAAACAATGGAGCAACTGCTCTTAGAGATCGACGATTATGATCCGGCAGCCTTCCGCAGACAGATGGAGCTGCACCAGCAGGACATGGGATCTCTGGAAGACGGGCATGCGACGGAGCGTGTATTACAACTGATCAACAACAGAATGAGCGGCAAGTGAGAAAATCATGAAAAAATACAAAATCGGTTACACACAGGGCGTATATGATATGTTTCATATCGGACACCTGAATCTGATCAATAATGCAAAGCAGTACTGCGAATATCTGATCGTCGGCGTCAATTCCGATGCCCTTGTGGAATCCTACAAGCACAAGACGCCGGTTGTCCACGAGAAGGAGAGACAGACGATCGTCGCGAATATCAAGGCCGTTGACGAGTGTGTCATCGCACATACGCTGGACAAAGAAGAGGCGCTTGAGAAGTACCATTTTGATGCCATTTTCATCGGCGATGACTGGAAGGGAAATCCCAGATGGGAGAAGACCAAGGTCGATCTAGGCCGCAAAGGCGTGGACGTGGTTTTTCTTCCCCATACTGCGGGAATTAGTTCCACAGGCCTTCGGACCGTAGAAAACGAGGCCATTAAAGGCGACTGAAGAGGAACTGACGCATGGATCAAAATAGGAAAGGACCAATCAGGGTCTTAGAGATCAATTCGGGCAGCAGATCTTTTGGCGGCGTTTCGTCGTTTCTCTATAATGTATATACCAATATCGACAGAGAACAGGTACAGTTCGATTTTCTGTCCCCTAATGTGACAACGTACGGGATTCACAGAGATGAAATCCAAGAGATGGGCGGCCGCATCTATGAGCTGGGAATTACGGGCAACATTCTGACCAAGAAGACCAGACTGTACAAACAGTTATATCAATTCCTTACGCAGAACAAGTATTCCATCGTTCATATCAATTCCGGCAATTTTTTCTTTAATCTGTTCGCGGTCATGGCGGTCAGTAAGGCAGGCGTGCCTTGTAGGATCGTCCACTCGCACAATGCCGGAGACACCAGCAGTTCCAAGATCAAGAAGGCGGCCTTTGAAGCACTCAAGCCGCAGCTTGAGAAGAACGCGACGCTCCTTCTGGCCTGCTCACAAAAGGCAGCCGGCTATATGTTTACGGACAAGACGGTCAGAGAAGGAAAGGTGCAGATTATCAAAAACGGCATCCAGGTGGAACGGTTCCGCTATAATCCGCAGGTGAGAGAGCAGGTGAGGCAGGAGCTTGACCTTGCCGATCGATTCGTGGTAGGACACGTGGGAAGGTTCAACAAGCAGAAGAACCATGCCTTTTTGCTCAAGGTGTTTGAGAAAATCCACGAAAAGGAACCTGCCAGCGTGCTTCTGCTGTTCGGAAAAGGGGATCTCGAACCGGAGATCCGGGCGCTCACGGAGGAGCTGGGCCTGACATCCTGCGTGCGCTTTATGGGAGAAGTGGCAGACATTGAGAGAATGTATCAGGCCATGGACGTCTTTGTGATGCCGAGCTTTCACGAGGGCCTTCCGGTATCCTGCGTAGAGATTCAGGCGGCCGGCGTTCCCTGCGTGCTCTCTGATACGATCACGGAGGAAATCAAGATCGCAGATAGCATGCGGTTTCTCAGCCTTTCGGACAGCACGGAGGCGTGGGCCGAGGCTGCGCTTGACCAAAAGGGGAATCGGGATACAGACGGATACGAAAACGTGATCCGGTCCGGATATGCGATCCGTGATGTGGCAGACGGGATGCTTGCGATCTATAAAGCGCTAGATAGCAAACTACATTGAGGGAGCATGATAAATTGAACAAAAAGATTGCGCGATCCATTGAAAAACTGATGACAGCGCCGAGGTGGATCCTGAGCGAAATTCTTGGGGCGGGACGCGTCAAAGTGGCGGGCTTTCCAAGATGGGAGTCCAATGTAAAGCTAAAGCCGGAAAGCGGCGAGATTCATATAGGAAAGAACTGCCATCTAAGATCCGGCGTGCGGCTGCATACGCCCGGCGGCGTGATCCGGATCGGTGAGTACGCCTTTATGAGCTATAATGCCAGTGTCACCTCCATGAACCGGGTGACGATCGGCAATCGGGTCAAGATCGCCAACAATGTGGTGATCGTGGATCACGACCATGACTATCACAATAACAATATCGGCTACAAGACGGGATCGGTTGTCATCGAGGATGACGTCTGGATTGGCGCCAATTGCGTAATCTTAAAGGACACGCATATTGGCCGCAACTGCGTGATCGCAGCGGGGAGCGTCGTGAAGGGCAATATCCCTGCGCGCACTGTCTGGGGACCATCCCTTGCGACGAAGATCAAGGAATTTTAAGCGGCAGCTTTGAATGAGGGTGCGTCCGGTCCCGTTTTGGACGCGGCAAAATAGTAGCGGAAGATCGAGGACGAAGAGTTGAAAGTATCGGTGATCATTCCCGTGTACAATGCGGAGCAATATTTGGAAAGATGCCTCAAGGCGGTACTGTCTCAGACGCACGAAGATCTGGAGATCATCCTGATCAACGACGGATCGACAGATGGATCCGGGGCGATCATCCGCGCTTGCCACGACGACAGAATCGTCGTGATCGAGAAAAAGAATGGCGGCGTGTCCGCCGCCCGCAATGACGGACTGCGGAAGGCGACCGGAGAATGCATTGTCTTTGTGGACGCAGATGACTACCCGGAGCCGGCATATATTGAGAAAATGGCAGCGGCCATGGAGCGAAGCGGCTGTGGACTTGTCGTGTGCGGATACCGATACAGAGATACGCAGGATCGAGAGACAGGCGGTTTCCCCAACCAGAGGGAGGCCCTTCATCTGAAGGGAGACGGGTACCTCTCCGGAGAGGAAGTTGTCGCCGGGATCATGCTGCATGAGTCAATCGCGTCCTGCCTCTGGAACAAGATGTTCAGGACGGTACTTTTGTCGGACATGACCTTTGATGCGACGATCGCAATCGGGGAGGATCTTCTGTTCCTCATCGAGTATATCCAAAGGTGTGAATCGTTTTACCTGGTCACAGCGCCTCTATACAACTATCTGATCAATCCGGGCGGCGCCATGAAGACGATCATTGAGAAGACGGAATTTGAGCCCAAGTGGCTCAGCGAGTGGGAATCGATCTGCAAAGCAGAAGCGTATTATCCGGCGCCCAGTCGGATGATCCGCGACGCGTTCGAATATAAAAAGATGCTGATCGCCATTAAGATACTGACGAAAACGGCCCAATGCGGGTTTCACGGACCTGCATGCGGCATCATGAAGGACTATATCCGAAAGAACAGGATCCGGGCAATCCGCAATCCATACCTGAAGGCTAGGGTCAAGGCCAAAGCTTTTTCCTACTGACCTTTTTTACGGAGGACGGCGATGAAGTGTAAGAGCGACATCTGCATTTTTACAGCAACATTTTTTTTATTGCTTTATGCGAACTACTTTTCAGGCATGAATCTTTTTATGCCGGGCATGATCAAGGATCTTTACCTGGCTTTATTTGCTGTTCTGGGACTAACACCTATGTTTTTTCGGCAGCGAAAACTGGAAAAGGAACAGATTTTAGTTATGATTCCATGGGTTCTTATATTGTGCGAGATATTATTTAACAGGAATCAAGATCTGGCTAATGGGTATATTCAGTTTTTTGTTCGAACAATCGCCGGTGTAATGATTATATTTATGTCCCAGTTTGGACTCTGCTGGCGGAAGTTTTCTATGATACAAATGGTTGGAATCAGCATGCCAAATCTGATTGCTACATATGTGTTCTTTTTCATTCCTGGGCTCTATAAGGTAATGATCGACTTCTATGGTTTTGTACCAGTAGGTACCAATGGAGGAATAGCTGGTTATAGGGCCGGATTACAAAATCACTATTCTCAGAATGGAACCTTGATTGCTTTTATGCTTCTTACGTTTGGCGCAATTCTACTTTATTATATTACAGAGGGAAAAAGAATTCACTATGCTGTCTTTATTATGGCTTTTGTAAGTCTTGTGGCAATTATTCTGACTTCCAAACGAGCACATTTTTTGTTTACGGTTACTGCTTTGGGTGTTGTTTATTTAATCGCGAATCCCAGACAGATTCTTGGTAGGGGGTTCAAACTGTTTGCAATGGCGATTATTGGCGTTTTAGCTCTGTACTTTTTGAGCTTTCATATTTCTACAATAAAGACGCTGTTAATTAGATTTATGTCAGCGGGTAATGATGGACAGACGAGAACCAGATTCAAAATGTGGCAGTTGGCTCTGAAACTGTTCAAAGAGCATCCGCTTATGGGAATTGGCTGGGGTGGCTATAAGCAGATTTATGCTGAAGAGTTATTCCAGGACTGGCAGAGTAACAGTGCAAAATACCTCAATACGCATAACACATATCTCCAACTGTTGTGCGAGACAGGAGCTATTGGTTTAGGAATCTACCTATGGGCAGTGTTGGGTACTTTAATCAAGACTGCACAAGGACTAATGTACAGACGTTCTCTTGACCCTTGGAAGAGAAGAATCCTTTACGTGTCCGTCACCAGCCAGTTGTTTGTTTTGCTCTACAATTTCACTGGAAACACATTGTATGATTATACGCTGTTTATGTATAGTTTTACTGCAATGTCGGGATTGTCGGTACTCAGAAAAGAGCATTATATTGAAGAGTATGAAGATATTTTAACAATGACACAGAGAATAGATAATCTTGGAGTTAAATGAAATGATAGGAATTCTTACTTTTATTGGAACGCAAAGCCACGGGGCATGCTTACAAGCTTATGCACTAAAAAAGAAGATTGCAGAACTTGGTTATGAAGTCTCGATTATTCCTTATGAGTGTAAGAAACTTAAATGGGAGATGGAAAAGCGATTGCCTACCTGCAGTGGGAGCTTGAAGAATAGGGTTGGGAGACTAATCCGTTATCCAGTGATCCTTAATCGCTATGAGAAATTTAAGTCATTTGAAAAAGAGTTTCTTTGTCCGGATGAACTCAGCAGTACGATTGACTTTTCAAAGTATAGTCGTATAATAGCCGGAAGTGATCAAATTTGGAATTTAGAAGTTACCGGAAATGACTATACATTCTTTTTAAAAGATGTGAGAAGACAGAACAAAGCAACGTATGCAGCAAGTCTAGGTGCAGAAGCTTTTCCTATAGAGGAAGAAAAGAGATGCCTTGAAATGATCGATGACATACCAATCATTACTGTACGAGAAAAGAAATTGCAGGAATATCTTGAAGCAAAGCTTCCTGGGAGAGAAATCGGACTTGTATTGGATCCAACTCAGCTTATTTCTTCAGACGAATGGGCAAGGCTGGCAAGCAATACGCCTATTATAAAAAGGAAGTATATGTTTGTTCACGCTCCTGCCGATAATTCGGAAACTTGGAAAGAGATTCGCAGTATCGCTGGGAAGAAGAATCTTGAAATTGTCATATTAACCAACAAGATTAAAGGAAAAAGAGGATGTAAAAGTATCTTTTCAGCAGATCCGTTCGAATACTTGAATTTGATAAGGTTTGCAGATTATGTTGTTACAGGTTCCTTTCATACGTTATCATTTTCTCTACTGTTTGAACGGGATTTTCTATGTACTAAATCGCTGATCGCAAGTAGGAACTCCAGGCTATCCTCTTTATTAGAGATAACCGGATGTTGTGAAAGAGTCATACCGACAGATGGCGGTATGGTTTCAATCAAATACGGAGAAGTAAGAAAGAGACTTGAGGCAGAAAGGAAACACTCAATTACATTGTTAAAAAGAGCTTGTATAGGATAAACATCAGGGCATTTCCATTTACTCGAGATTTTGGGGTGTATAACTACTGGGTTTTAGAAAAAACTGTAATATAAGATTGGATTGTAAATGAAGTGTTTACTGATTACCTTTTTTTGACCAAAGCAATTACTAAGAACACGAACAGTCTTGTCTTGGAGCAAAAGTAAATGTAGATTGTAAACTGTGGAGTTGTACAATGAAAAAGTCACGAAGTTGGAAAGGCAGAAGAAGGCATCTATTCGTAGAATCTCTAATTATGGCTATTGTCATCGCTTTGTTTGGAATCGTACTTATGCTGTATGATAGGTCATCCAGAAAAAGAGAGGAGATAGGCGATGCTGGTAGCTGGAGCAACAATCTTACAGAAACTTCAGGATTAGAAATCAAGTTTTTACTCAACAATCGTGTTTATTCATGCTCAGATCAGTTGATGACTTACTTGCTAATAGGCACGGATGCCAGCGGACAAAATCCAGAAGCAGTAAGAGGGAGTAATGGAGATTTAGCAGATTTTCTCGCTCTAATTATAATCGATAAAGATACAAATAAATATGGAATAATTCAGATCGATCGTGATACGGTTACAGATGTTCCTATTTTAGATGAGAATGGGGAAGAAATAGGTACTTCATTGGAACAGATTTGTACAGCACACTGGTATGGGCAAAATGAAGAGCAGAGGAATACTAATACTGTTAATGCGGTTTCTTGTATTATGGGAGGAATACCGATAGACGGATATTACTGTATTAATATGAAAGATATACCATTAATCAATCACGCCGTCGGAGGTGTAGTTGTCATAATCGAAGAAGATCTCCGCAGTCTAGACCCTGCAATGGAAGAAGGGAGTTCTATACGTTTAACAGATGAGCAGGCGGAGAAGTTCGTGCGAGCTCGTATGTTTGTGGGGGATGGAACAAATATTTCAAGAATGAGGCGTCAGAGACAATATATGGAAAAAATGTATGAGCATGTTTCCACGCAGATGCTTGAGAATGAAAGATACATTAATGATCTTTACAGGGAACTAAAAGGCATATTGGAAACAGATCAACCTGATAGGACTGTTTCTGAGATTGCGGCAAAAGTATATGAATGCGAGAATGTTGGAATACTGACTCTGGATGGAGAATCAACAAGAGGACAGAAGCTGGACGATGGCCAGACGCATAGTGAGTTTTACGTTGACGAGGTGTCGATTATTGAAAACCTTGGAAAGATCATTACTCTTCAGGACGTTACCGATGAGGTGATTACAGAGGAAGACATGGAACTCTTGCAGCAAGATTTTCCAGAAGATGAGGAGATACCTTTGAAATGAATCAGCAGAAAGAAATTGATTTCAAAATACAGCAGAACGAGGAGATGGAGATTGATCTCCTTGAACTGTTGGATTATTTTAGTGCACATGCAATTGTTATCGTATTAGGTTTTCTGGCGGGTGCCCTGATTGCGGGACTGATCACCTTTTACGCCATTAAACCGAGTTATACAGCGACCTCCAAGATGTATATGGTCTCTTCCTCCACGCAGTCCGTCGTGGATCTGACAGACCTCAATATTGGACAGTCTCTATCCAAGGACTATGTCGAACTATTAAAGACAAGGCCGATCATTGAAGCGGTGATCGAGGAGCAATCCCTCCCCTATAATTACAATGAGCTGACCGGCATGCTGCAGCTTTCGGTCATCTCAGACACACGAATCATCGCGATCAAGGTGACGAGCCAGGATCCGGAGGAGGCGATGGTCATTGCGAACGCACTGGCCGATAAGGGCGTCAAGGAGCTTCCCAAGCTCATGGAGACGCCGGAACCGCATATCGCTGAATACGCGATCATTCCCATCAACCCCAGTTCGCCCAGTATGAGCAGAAATGTGATGATGGGCGCCCTGATCGGTATGATTCTGGTTCTGGGCCTGTACACAGTGCAGTTCCTGCTCGACGATACGTTTAAGTCAGCTGACGACATCGAGAGAGAATTCGGCGTGATCCCGCTCACGGTCATTCCGGAAGGCAAGATCGCCGGATTTGAGTCGACGGAGAAGACAAAGCGGGAACGCAGGAAAAAGGGATCGAAGTGAGGTGTACGGGATGCAGGAAGATAAGAAAATCATTATGAGCGTCAATCCGGAGCTCCCTTACGCCATCGAGGAAGCGATCAACCGTCTTAGGATCAACGTCAATTTCCTCGGAAAAGACGTCCGGAAGATTATGATCGTGAGTTCCGAACCCAATGAAGGAAAATCATTTATTTCTTTTAGTCTGTGGAAACAGATGGCAGCAGCCGGCGTGAAGACGGTTCTGATCGACGGTGATATGAGAAACTCTACGATGGTAGAGAAATATGGCATCAAGAGGTCCGACGGACAGGATGTAAAGGGATTATCCCACTATCTGTCGGGCGATGAGGAACTGGATGAAGTCCTGTTCCATACAGACCTTGAAAACGGGGATCTTTTGCCCAATGTAGAGAATATCATTAACCCCTCCATGCTTCTGGATAACAAGAAGTTCAAGGAACTGTTAAAGACCATGGGTGAACAGTACCGTTATGTGTTCGTCGATGCCCCGCCGCTTGGAATGGTATCGGACGCAGAGCGAATTGGAAATCTGTGTGACGGCGCAATCCTATGTGTGCGCGGCGGCTCAACGCCTCGCGCGCTGGTCAAGGAAGCGGTCCATCAGCTCGAAAGAGCCGGCTGTCCGCTGCTTGGCATTGTGCTCAATCGTGTGAGCGATTCCAAGGGCGGCTATTACAACAAGTATTACTCTCATGGATATCGCAAATATTATTCAGAAAAGACTATATCAGGGAATAAAGAAGCGTAGTTACAGTCTGATTCAGACTGCTACTATAGAATATAAAGAAGAAAGGAGGTGAATGAAACCGATGGAGATGAAAAGCATTAGAAGGTTTTTGGTATTGACTCTTTCTGTGATTACAATCATGGCATCTTCTATGGGTGTATTTGCGGCAGATACGTCTCCGAGTGGAGGTAATACAAAACCAGACCCAGTTATTACAGGTAAAGCTACATCTATTGATACGAAAACAGGAAAAACTACTGTCAGGTATACGGCAAAGAATGCTGTAGAGTATCAGATTCAGTATAAGATGAAGTCAGCTAAATACTGGGTGACAAAGAAGACTAAATCTAATTCCTATGCTCTTAATCTTAAGCTTAAGGGCTTGTATCAGATTCGCGTTAGAGCTATAAGTAAGGATGGTAAAAAAAGTAGCTGGTCAAAGATTATGTACCGCTATATTAGAGGCACCACACCTACATATTCAACGCCTAAAACAAAGAGTATACAGGTTAAGGCTCCTAAATCATCATATGTAACTGGATATCTAATCTATTATTCTGCTCATAAGAATATGACAAATGCCAAGAAAATAACCGTGAAGAAAAAAAGTGTCAATAGTACGATTGGAGTAGTTAAAGGCAAAACTTATTATATTAAGGTTATCCCTATTCTCGAATCGGATGGACATATTTATTATGGAGACGGTTATGTAAAGGCAGTAAAAGCCAAATAATCACGAGTGATTATGTTACTATGCAGTTGTACAGCTGAATAGAACCGGCGGTGCGGAAATACGTTTCCGTACCGCCTTTCTTATTGCTTCGAAGCGATCGTGCGTGTAAGATAAAGGGAGGAGACAGATTATGATCGACTTTCATACCCACATACTGCCGGGCATTGACGACGGCAGTAAAGATATACAGATGACTGAGCAAATGCTCGAAAAGGAAGCAGCTTCGGGAGTGACATTGGTCTATGCCACCCCTCATTTTTATGCGCACAGGACCGGGGTCAGCGGTTTTTTGGAGAGAAGAGAGGCCAGCTGCAGGAAGGTGAAGGCACTTCTGGATGAAAGAAAGGATCTGCCGTCGCTGCGTGTCGGCGCGGAGGCTTACTATTTCCGGGGCATGGGAAAGGCGGAACACACGCCGAAACTGTGTGTGGAGGGCACCAATATTCTCTTGCTTGAAATGCCCTTCGAACAGTGGACGGACGAAGTGTATAAAGATACAAAGGATCTGATACAGAGACGGGGACTGCAGGTCATCCTTGCCCATGTAGAGCGATATACGGGCTTTCAGAAGGACAGGGAAATCTGGGATCGGGTCATGGACCTTCCGGTGACGATCCAGATGAATGCGGGAAGCTTTTTGAAGTTTGGCATGACGCGTCATTTCTGCAGAACCCTTTTGAGACAGGAAGCGGGCCGGGTGATCATTGGCAGCGACTGCCACAATCTCACGAGCCGGCCGCCCAACCTGGCGCAGGCGATGGCGTTTATCAGGCAAAAGGAAGGCGAAGAGATTGCCCGCAAGATAGAAGAAACGGAGAACAGATTGTTTTGGCAACCTATGTGATCGGAGATTTACATGGCGCACTGCCGCAATTTCAAAAGATGCTGACCAAGATCCGGTTTGCCCCGGAAAAAGGGGATGAACTGTATCTGCTCGGCGATTATATTGATTGGGGCGCATACCCTCTTGAAACCCTGTTATTTGTTATGCACCTGGACAGATCGAGCGACAGGGTGCATTGCCTGAAAGGCAACCACGAAGAGATGTTTCAGGCGATGATGGAAATCAGCGGGAAGGGACTTGACGACAATCCGATCGCGGTCAACTGGTTGGTCAATAACCGCGGCGCAGGGACCTGGAAGGAGTTTTCGAAACTGGACAGACTGAGGCAGTGGGAGATCCGCAAATGGGTCACAGATCTGCCGCTCAGCTTTGACGTCAGGGACGGCGACAAGCATTATATGCTGGCGCACGCCTATCCGTATTATTATGATATGGAATACAGCCCCTTAGAGGCACGTCTGCGGCGCAAGGACGCGGTCTGGCGGCGGCTGCTCCTGCGGGAGGATCCGTTTGCGGAATATAAAGGCGCACAGCAGTATCACTGCCTGCTCTGCGGACATACGATCACGGACTACTTTTTTACCAGAATGAAGGCGGAGAAGAACTGGCCGTTTCGAAAGCCGCGGCAGACCAAACGAAACAAGATCTTTCATGGAGAGAAGTTTGTAGACCTGGACTGCGGTGCTAAGCTTTTGTCGTGCGGCGATGATCCGGATCTCGGGATCCGCGCGGCGGCAGGGCGGGCACAGCTGGCCTGCATTCGTCTTGAGGATGCGGAGGAATTCTATGTAAGGTAGGCGGCGAAAAGCATGCCATCACATATACCAAAAGGAGGTATGATTTGAACAACTTGCAACTACAGATTCATGCAAATGATGTAAGAAAAGGCGTGATTACGTCAACGAACGAGGCGGGATCGGGACATCCCGGCGGATCGCTTTCCTGCACAGATATCCTGACCTATCTCTATTTTGAAGAGATGAATGTGGATCCGGAAAACCCCAAGGATCCGCAAAGGGACCGCTTTGTGCTCTCCAAGGGCCATGCGGCGCCGGCCCTGTACGCTGTTTTGGCACAGAGAGGGTATTTCTCTGTCGATCTGTTAAAGACGCTCAGAAAGTTCCATTCTGACCTGCAGGGACATCCCTCCATGCACCATCTGCCCGGTCTTGAGATGAGCACGGGCTCCCTGGGACAGGGATTTTCCGCGGCAGTTGGAATGGCGCTGGCCGCCAAAATGGACAAGGCGGATTGGAGAGTCTATACCATTCTCGGAGACGGAGAGATACAAGAGGGTGAGGTCTGGGAAGCCGCTATGCTGGCAGCCAACCATGGACTTAACAATCTGGTCGCACTGGTGGACAACAACAATCTGCAGATCGACGGCGCGATCACGGACGTCAACAGCCCGTATCCCATCGACGAGAAGTTCAAGGCTTTCAGATGGCACGTCATCAATATCGACGGTCATGATTTTGACCAGATCAGGGCTGCCTATAAGGAAGCCCGCGAAGTGAAGGACAGACCTGTATGCATCGTTGCCAAGACGGTGAAGGGCAAAGGCGTCTCCTTTATGGAGAACCAAGCCGGCTGGCACGGAAAATCCACCAATGCTGAGGAATACAAGGTCGCCATGCAGGATCTGGAAAGGATAGGAGAAGAATTATGCCGCAGATAAAGAAGATCGCAACCAGACAGAGCTACGGAGAGGTACTCGCGGAGCTCGGAGAAGAGAACAAGAACATCGTTGTCCTGGACGCGGACCTGTCCGGTTCCACCAAGACATCGATTTTTGCCAAAAAATTCCCTGACAGATTCATCAACTGCGGTATCGCGGAAGGAAATATGGCGGCAGTAGCTGCCGGACTTGCGGCAGCGGGAAAGATCCCCTTTATGAGTTCTTTCGCTATGTTCGCGGTAGGGCGCGCTTTTGAGCAGATTCGCAATTCGATCTGCCTGCCCGGTCTCAACGTCAAGATCTGCGCAAGCCACGCGGGCGTGAGCGTAGGCGCGGACGGCGGAAGCCACCAGTGCCTTGAGGATATTGCACTGATGCGCATGATGCCCAATATGGTCGTCATGTCTCCCTCCGATGATGTCGAGGCGAGGGCGGCCGTCAGAAAGGCGGTCGAGATCGACGGACCTGTCTATATCCGTCTGGGCAGACTGGCTGTTCCGGTCATCAACGATTACCCGGAGTATAAATTTGAGTTTGGCAAAGGCCAGCTCCTTCGAAGCGGCAGCGATGTGACGATCGTGACGACAGGCCTCTGCGTAGACAGCGCCCTGAAGGCGGATGTCATGCTGCGTGCGGCCGGCGTAAAGGCGGACGTGATCAATATCTGCACGATCAAGCCCCTTGACGAGGAGATCATCCTGCGCTCTGCGGCAAAGACCGGCAAGGTGCTGGTTGTAGAAGAGGGATTTGCGGTAGGCGGACTCGGAAGCGCTGTCACAGAGCTTTTGTGCGACAAGCTTCCCACAAGAGTGAAGAGAGTCGGCCTTTCCAAATTCGGAGAATCCGGCGAGGCGGATGAACTACTGGCTTTCTATCATCTTGACGCGGACGGCATCTTTGCCGAGACAATAGAGTTCATCAAGAAATAAAACCCTCTGTTCTTTGCAATCGGACAGAAGGGAAGAAGGGTCATATTCCCGGCGGTCACGGATGAGCGTGCCTGCCGGGAATTTTTGCCCTGTATGGACACACCTTTGTCTGCCGGTGCGCTCCTTGCTTGACAATTGTCCCAAAAGCTTTCATACTTGTTGTGCGAGCATTCGCCAAACAACAAACAATATAGAATAAAGGAAGTTTCTAAATTTATGATCCATTTTGCAGCTAAGATTGAAAGAAACGATCCGTGCTGGTGCGGCAGTGGAAAGAAGTACAAGAACTGCCACATGCGGTTTGATGATAAGATCAAGACCTTCCAGCTCAAGGGACATATAACGCCGGACAGGAGTCTCATCAAGACGCCGGAGCAGATCCAGGGCATTAAAGAGAGCGCCAAGGTCAATATGGCGTGCCTGGACGCCGTGGCGGAGAAAATCTGTGCCGGTATGAGCACCGAGGAAATTGACAAGATCGTCTATGAGACGACTGTTTCTATGAATGCGATTCCGGCGCCGCTCCATTATGAAGGATTTCCCAAGAGCGTCTGCACTTCGATCAACGAAGAAGTCTGCCACGGCATTCCGGATGAGAAGCATATCCTGAAGGACGGCGACATTATCAACGTCGACTGCTCCACGATCTACAGAGGATATTTCTCGGATTCCTCCCGCATGTTCATGATCGGCGACGTCTCGGAAGAAAAGCGGAAACTGGTGCAGGTCACCAAGGAGTGCGTAGAGATCGGTCTTGAGAACGTCATCCCGTGGACCTTCCTCGGCGATATGGGAAGCAAGGTGCATGCGCACGCTGTCAAGAATGGTTATACAGTTGTCAGAGAGATCGGCGGCCATGGATGCGGGCTCGAATTCCATGAAGATCCCTTCGTCAGCTATGTGTCAAAGCCCGGCGAGGAGATGCTGATGGTGCCCGGTATGGTCTTTACCATTGAGCCCATGGTCAACATGGGAACCGACGACATCTACCAGGACGACAAGAATGGCTGGACCATCTATACCAGAGACGGAAAGCCTTCCGCGCAGTGGGAGATCCAGGTGCTGGTGACAGAGACGGGGCACGAGGTGCTGTGCTGGTAATTAAAAAATGCGCTCGCAACGAGGAGCGTATTTTTAGAAGCAATGCCTGCGGCATGGCTTCAGGGGCCTTTACAAATACAATGAACGAGAGGGGAATTGGAACCTATGCAGAATAAAGGAAAGTATTACATTACAACAGCGATTGCCTACACGTCCGGCAAACCGCATATTGGAAACACCTATGAGATCATTCTGGCAGACTGTATCGCCAGATATAAGAGAGCGGACGGTTATGACGTACACTTCCAGACAGGAAGTGATGAGCATGGTCAGAAGATCGAGTCCAGAGCTGCGGTTGCGGGCAAGACGCCCAAGGAATTTGTCGACGATGTAGCCGGTGAGATCAAGAGGCTGTGGGACCTTGTGAACACTTCCTATGACCGCTTTATCCGCACAACGGATGAGGATCATGAGCGCCAGGTACAGAAGATCTTCAAGAAGCTCTATGATCAGGGCGATATTTATCTGGGACAGTACGACGGCCTGTACTGCAGAGAGTGCGAGGCGTTCTATACTGCTTCGCAGGTCGTGGATGGAAACCACTGTCCTGTCTGCGGCAGTGAAGTGCACAAGGCCAAGGAAGACGCCTATTTCTTTAAGATGAAGAAGTATGCGGACCGCCTGATCGAACATATCAATACCCATCCGGAGTTCATCCAGCCCGTATCGAGAAAGAACGAGATGATGAACAATTTCCTGCTGCCCGGCCTGCAGGATCTGTGCGTATCCAGAAGTTCCTTCACCTGGGGCATTCCGGTTGACTTCGCGCCCGGTCACGTTGTCTATGTGTGGCTTGATGCGCTCAGCAACTATATCACCGGCATCGGCTATGACGCGGACGGAAACAGCAGCGACCTGTACAAGAAGAACTGGCCTGCTGACCTTCACCTGATCGGCAAGGACATCATCCGCTTCCATACTATCTACTGGCCTATTTTCCTGATGGCTCTTGGAGAGCCGCTTCCCAAGCAGGTATTCGGCCATCCCTGGCTGCTGCAGGGCGGCGAGAAGATGAGCAAGACCAAGGGCAACGTTATCTATGCGGACGACCTTGTAGATATCTTCGGCGTCGACGCTGTTCGGTATTTTGTCGTGCACGAGATGCCCTATGAGAACGATGGCGTGATCACATGGGAGCTTGTTGTGGAGAGGATCAACTCTGATCTGGCCAATACGATGGGCAACCTTGTCAACCGCACGATCGCGATGAGCAACAAGTATTTTGACGGCGTAGTAGCGGACAAGGGCGTCGTAGAACCCGTTGACGAGGATCTCAAGGCGTTTGTCACAGCCGCCTATGACAAGGTTGAGGCCAAGATGGACGAGCTGCGCGCCGCGGATGCGCTGACCGAGATCTTTGCAGTCTTTAAGAGACTCAACAAATATATCGACGAGACAGAGCCGTGGGTTCTGGCGAGAGATGAGGCCAAGTCCGACCGCCTTTCCACCGTTCTCTACAACCTGATCGAAGGCATCACGATCGGAACCGCTCTCATGGCGCCTTTCATGCCCGAGACGGCGGATAAGATCGTCAAGATGCTGAACACAGAGATCCGTGATTTCGATACCCTCGGCACCTTTGGCCTGTATCCTTCCGGAAATAAGGTCACAGACAAGCCCGAGATCCTGTTCGCCCGCCTCAAAGAGGCAGACGTTATGAAGGACGTGGAGAAGATTATGGCCAAGCAGCGCAAGGAAGCGGCCAAGCAGGCCAAGATGGAAGAGAAGGCCAAGGAGAAGGCGCTGAAGCCCGCTGCCAAGGCGGAGGGGAAGAAGGAAGTAGCGGCGGTAGAAAAGAAGCCGGAGATTTCCATCGATGACTTTGCCAAAGTACAGTTCCAGGTCGGCGAGATCCTGGAGTGCAGCGAAGTGCCCAAGTCGAAAAAGCTTCTCTGCTCCAAGGTCAAGGTAGGCGGCGAAGTCCGTCAGATCGTCTCCGGCATCCGCAAGTACTACTCTGCGGAAGAAATGGTTGGCAAGAAGGTCATGGTGATCACAAACCTCAAACCCGCCAAGCTTGCCGGCATTGTGTCCGAAGGCATGATCCTGTGCGCGGAAGGACCGGATGGCTCTCTGGCGCTGATGACGCCGGAAGCGGACAAGAATATTCCGGACGGATCTGAAATCGGCTGATCCATCCTTATAAGGGTTACAAAGAATGAAGAATAAAGCGTTTGTGATCTTGATAACGTTTATGCTGGGCTCTGCAGGTGTGCTGAGCCCTGCTTTTTATGCGTCTGCTTCTGCGGCGGAAGGCGCGACGGCGCAGACTGTGCAGGACACAGAGACTGCGGCGATAGCGGAAGAGAGCGGGGAGAACAGTGCTTCCGGGACTACCGAGGCGGAAGGCACGGGAGGAATTCTGCAGCAAGGCGCAGAGCTGGGACAGGAGCTTTACAAGAAAATGGACGAGGCAGTCGACAGCGTGGACAAGGCGTCGCTTCGCGGCGCGATCCGGGACGCGTTGGAGGAAATGGATGAGATGGGCATCTCGCCGACAGTCATTGCTGAGAATACCTTCGGGATCCGCTCTGCCTCTGCAAACGGCGGTAAAATGCCCGAGAACACGCTGATCGATGAGGCGCAGAGAACGGTCAGAAAGAAGACGGAAGGCTTCTTTACGGTGCTCTGGGACGGCTTTCTGGACACGCTGGGCAATATGATCACGACCGGCTTTACGATCTTTAGCGGTCAGAAGGGAAGCACCAGGTGAATCTATTTGAAGAAGGCAGCGCTTTGCAGCGTTTTTTGGGCAAAACAGCAGACCTGATGATCCTCAATCTCGTGACACTACTCATGTGCATACCTGTCATTACGGCCGGCGCCGCTCTGACGGGTATGCACTATGTGCTTTTGAAAATGGTGCGGGGAGAGGAAGGGTATATTGTGCGCTCTTTTTTTCGCTCCTTTAAACGAAACTTGAGACAGGCGACGATCCTGTGGGCGTTCTTTCTGGTTCTCTGGTACCTGATTCTCTCCAACCTGATGCTGCTCATCAGAGGGAGGGAGAGAGGACCCCTGTGGATTCTCTGGGGGCTGCTGCTCACAGCGCTGCTGACAGTGATCCTGATGATCTATACGTTTGCGATCCTGTCAAGATTTGACAACACGGTTCTGCAGACGCTGGCTAACGCGGTCATGCTCACCTTCGGTGAACTTCCAAGGTCGTTCGAGATGCTGCTGATCACACTGATCCCTCTTGCAGCGGGCCTTCGCGTCACAGTTTTTCTGCCGCTTCTGCTCCTGTTCGGCCTGTCTGTACCGGGATACGCCTGTGCGATGGTGTATAATACCATCTTTACCCGCATAGAGAATAAGATCACAGGGCAGACGCCCCACCCGGAAGAAGAAAACTCGGATGGCTGACAAATTGCCCAAAAAGCAAGGTGAATTCTGTACAAAATTACGAAAATCATGCATCTGCTTATTTGGGACCGCACATCATCACCAAGACTGCGCAAAAACTTTGTGTATTAATGGCATGGTCGAAAAACGGGTTTTTCTCTATACTAACTTTAGCGTTGAACTATTATTATTCTTTATTTTGAACAAGAAGGAGTTTTACAATGGCAAGCTTATCTTTGGAAAATGTATGCAAAGTGTATCCTAACGGCTATCAGGCTGTTCAGAACTTCAACATGGAAATCGCTGACAAAGAGTTCATCATCTTCGTTGGCCCTTCCGGATGCGGAAAATCCACAACCCTGAGAATGATCGCAGGTCTGGAAGACATCTCTTCCGGTACTTTCAAGATCGACGGCAAGGTTATGAACGACGTAGAGCCTAAGGACAGAGATATTGCGATGGTATTCCAGAACTACGCTCTGTATCCTCACATGACCGTTTATGATAACATGGCATTCGGCCTTAAGCTTCGCAAGGTTCCGAAGGATGAGATCGACAAGGCAGTAAAAGAGGCAGCAAGAATCCTCGACCTGACACACCTGCTTGATCGTAAGCCGAAGGCTCTTTCCGGTGGTCAGAGACAGCGTGTCGCTATGGGCCGTGCAATCGTTCGTAATCCTAAGGTCTTCCTTATGGACGAGCCTCTTTCCAACCTGGATGCTAAGCTCCGTGTACAGATGAGAACTGAGATCGCGAAGCTGCACCAGAGACTGGGCACCACCATCATCTACGTTACACACGATCAGACCGAGGCTATGACGCTTGGTTCCAGAATCGTTGTTATGAAGGACGGTATCGTTCAGCAGATCGATTCCCCTCAGAACCTTTATGATAAGCCTTGCAACCTGTTCGTAGCAGGCTTCATGGGATCTCCGCAGATGAACTTTGTTGACGCTACTGCAAGAGTAGCCGGCGGCAAGGCATATCTGGACGTAGAAGGTCAGTCCATCGAGCTTCCCGCTGACAAGGCGAAGGCAATCATCGACGGCAACTACAACGGCAAGAAGGTTACATTTGGTATCCGTCCCGAGAACATCATCGAAGTGAAGGGCAACAAGGAAGTTCCCTACTCATTCGAGTCCAAGGTTAACGTATACGAGCTGCTCGGCGCAGAAGTATTCCTGTACTTCGATCTTGGCAGCGCTAACATCACAGCAAGAGTTGAGCCCACAACAAAGGTTCGCCCTGGCGATACAGTTAAGTATACCTTCGATACCAAGAAGATCCACATCTTCGACAAAGAGACCGAGAAGACAATCGCTAACTAATTCGCAATTGGCATTTGCCTGACGGCATACAATTAGGGTATCATTTGGGTGTCGCACTAAAGTGCGGCACCCATTTTTTAAGGTCCGATCATACGAACCATAATACGAGTCAAAATACGAATCTTAATACGAATCAAATTGCGGACCGGACGATGTGACGGGAAAGCGATCAGGAGGAAACAAATGGTTTCATCACAGGTTATACGAGGATGCCTCGAACAACTGCGGGCGATCACAAGAATTGAATTCTGTGTACTCGATCCTGCCGGCAATATGGTGGCCCAGACGGAAGGCGCTGCGGCCCCGGACATTCAAATGGTCACTGGCTTTGCTCAGTCTGCCATAGACAGCCAGATTGTCGGAAGCAGCTACTATCTCAAGATCACAGACGACGAAGAGCTTGCCTTTATTCTGATCGCGCAGGGAAACTATGAATACACGTTTATGATCGCGAAGGTCGCGGTCGGCGAGCTGGAGAATCTGATTGTGGCTTACAAAGAGAAGTTCGACCGCAACAATTTCTTCCAAAACCTTTTACTCGACAACCTGCTTCTTGTGGATATTCACAATCGTTCCAAGAAACTTCATATTGCGAACGGCGTGCGCAGAGCGATCATGGTCTTTGAGATCGAAGCGGAGTCGGAGCCGATCGCAGCGGAAATGCTGTCGGGCCTCTTTACCGTTCAGAACGGCGATTATCTGACGGAAGTTGACGAGAACAGTGTGATCCTGATCAAGGCGCTGGAAGAGCAGGATGGGTACGATACGCTGGAGGAAGTCGCCAAGACGGCTGTCGACATGCTGAACATGGAAGCGATGGTCAAGGTGCGCAGCGCCTATGGTACGATCGTCGACGAACTCAAGGATCTGTCCCGTTCCTATAAGGAAGCCAAGATGGCGATGGATGTGGGCCGGATCTTCTATGCAGGTAAGAGAGTGATCTCCTACAACGAGCTCGGGATCGGCAGACTGATCTACCAGCTTCCGCCGAGCCTGTGTAGAATGTTTATCCAGGAGATTTTTGGCAGCGATGAACTGATTGAATTTGATCACGAGATTTTGACCACGATCGATACCTTCTTTGAGAACAACCTGAACGTATCGGAGACGGCACGGCAGCTCTTTGTGCACAGAAATACGCTTGTATACCGTATTGAGAAGCTGCAGAAGAGTACGGGGCTGGATATCCGGACCTTTGAAGATGCGATGACGCTCAAGATCGCGCTCATGGTCAGCGCTTATATGCGGGAATTAGATCACCGTTAAATGAAAAAGTGTTTATCACAACGGAAAGTCCGAGCAGACCGGTGCCTACTTGGATATTAAAAGGATATTAGAAGTAATAAACGCCCTGTCGGCCTTGTAAAATGGCTGTCAGGGCGTTTTTAGATCGGATTTGAATAACTGACAGGGTTATAGGCCTGTCCCGTCAAAGGCCGGAATATAGCTCTGTGACGCGGTCTCGCCATCCTGGATGAATCCATTTGTGATGCCGATCGAGATCGCGTACTCCACGAGGGCGTCATACTCCTCGGGCGTAAGCTTGCGGCCCAGATTGGGATCGCCCCAGACCTGCGGCATGGGCGTATACTGATTCATCAGACTGATAAAAATCGAGTCGCCATACGTATTGTGCAGGTAGTCCAGGATATCCTTGGAGTCCTCCGCGCAGCCGGGCAGGGCCAAATGCCGCACGATCACGCCGCGCACCATGACCGGATCGTCTGCGTCGTCCTCTGCATCGAGGGAAGAAGTGCCGTCCGCAAACAGAGGGCGGGGACACTGGCGGACCATCTCAGCCAGTGCCTTGGAGGCGTACTGGAAATAATCCGGCGTGTGGGAGTAAGCAAGGGAGATTCTTGGCGAGATATACTTAAAATCGGGCAGCCATATATCCACAAGTCCCTCGAGCGCCTTGATGGCCTCGACGCGCTCATAAGCGCCTGTATTGTAGACGACGGGAATATGAAGTCCCTGCCGTTTCGCCTTTTCCAGCGCCGGAATGATCAGGTACAGATAATGGGAGGCTGTCACCAGGTTGATGTTCTCGGCGTCCTGCTCCTGCAGCTCCAGAAAGATCTCCGAGAGCCTCGAAGGCTCGATACGCGTACCGGACATGGCCTTGGCAATGGCGTAATTCTGGCAGTAAATGCAGCCCATATTGCAGCCGGAGAAGAAGACGGCGCCGCTTCCCCTGTGCCCGGAGATCACGGGCTCCTCGTCAAAATATAGAGCCGCTCTCGCGGCGTACAGTTCTGCGGACTCTTTACAGTACCCGACTTCTCCCGCCGCGCGGTTGACGCGGCAGCTTCTGGGACAGAGAGTACAGTCCGTCATATCCATGATATTATAAAGGCTCATAGCAATCCCCATTCGTTAAAAAACTGCTCCTTGCGGCGGAACCTTAACCCGTTACTGCGCTTACTGCTCCGCCAGGCACCCTCACGGCACATGATAAGGCCCACTTAGTGCTGCTTTGTTCCCAATCTGACACGGTTCGCGGGGAATCATTGCGTAAGACCCAAACTTCATCACAGCAAGCGGCAGGCAGCTGTTAAGGCTCCGTCCCAAAGAGCAGGACGGCTAAAAATAGCGGGGCATACTGTCATGCACCCACATGTGTAAATATAGAGGATTCAGTCACTAAAGTCAATCAAAAGATGTGCTTTCCGGCGCTGCCGGTTCTGCAGATTCCGCTGCCTCGCTCTTTTTGCGCATTTTGTTGCGCTTTCGAAGGTCTTTAAAGAAACGCTGCAGGATTTCGGTGCATTCCTCCTGCATGAGGCCGGAGACGACTTCCACCTGGTGATTGAAGGCTTCGTTTTGCAAAATATTGAGGAGCGTACCGCCACAGCCCGATTTGTAGCTGGATGCACCGATCACGACCTTGTCGATCCTGGACTGCACGAGAGCGCCGGCGCACATCTGGCAGGGCTCCAGTGTCACATACAGCGTACAGCCTTCCAGCCGCCAGTCGCCAACTTTGCGGTTGGCCTTACGGATCGCAGTGATTTCCGCATGGGCCAGGGTTGTATGATCCGTATTGCGGCGGTTATAGCCGCGGCCAATGATTTTTCCGTTTTCGACGATCACAGCGCCAATCGGCACTTCTCCGAGCGCAATCGCCTTTTCGGCCTGCTTCAGGGCCTCTTTCATGAACTTTCTGTCCTCGGGAGTAAAAATTCCGTCCGTAGTCACTTGCAAAGTCTCCATTTCAATATATACTTAAAAACAGATAATCATATTTGATAAATAGGATTAGGCCGGCGCTGCCGGCGTCCATTTAGTACAAACATAGTAAAAAAAGAACCCGCAAATTGCAAGCAAAACAGGAGCGCCCCGCTTCGCGGCGCGCTCCGGAATGGGAGAAGTATGAAAATTTCAACCAAGGGCAGATATGCCATTCGAATGATGATCGACCTCGCACAGCATGACAACGGAGAATACATTTCGCTCAAGGATGTATCGGGAAGACAGGACATCACGGTCAAGTATCTCGAACAGATTGTAATTCCTCTCTCCAGAGCGGGCTATCTTCGCAGCCAGCGCGGCAACAATGGGGGATATCGCCTCACAAAAGCGCCTCACGAATACAAGGTCGGCGATATCCTGCGGGCTATGGAGGGGAACCTCGAGCCTGTCACCTGCCTTCTGGACGACCCCAATATCTGCCCGCGCAGCAATACGTGCGCGACGCTTCCATTCTGGAGAGGTCTTGAGAAGGTGATCAACGACTATGTGGACGGCTTTACGCTGCAGGATCTTGTAGACAGCGCCAATTCGCTGGCCGGCAACGACTACATGATCTGAGGATCGAAGGCATCCCGTCATCCGGGGAACGACCGGCGAGCGAACTGCGGAATCACGTACTGGATCATTTATCGAACTGCGTCAGGTTGTACATGTTGACGAGCGCCATTGTGTGGTCGACATAAAGGAAGCCGGTTGCGTAACCGTCGTTCTTGATGTTGGTCAGGTACTGCCTGGGGCTTGTGACGCCTTTGAGGTTGGCGTATCTGGCAAGCTGAATGAATTCAAAGTATCCCTTTACGCCCTGTTCCATGTTGTCATAGACACGGAAGTTGCTGCGGATCGTTGTGAGAGAGCCAGCGCTGTACTCTTCCTTGGTGGAGAGATTGACGCTTTTGCCGGTCCAGAGGGTACCGCACTTAAGGCCAAAGTAATTGTGGTATTTGGCCGACAGAGAGGATTCGCCCCAACCGCTCTCGTGGATGGCCTGCGCAATGATCGGGCTGTAGACCTTGATGCCGTACTTAGGCGCATATTTGCGCACATAGTTGGCGATATTGATGACAAAGTTTCTCTTTGACGCAGGGAGGTCATTGAGCTTACCGGTGACGGTTGTGAACTTTTTTGTAGTCGTTTTGGCAGTGCTTGTCGTTTTTTTGGTAGTGGATGCCGTCTTTGCCTCAGAATCTGTGGTTTTGCTGCTGCCGGAAGAGGTTGTCTTTGTCGTCGTTGTTGAAGTTGTTTTGTCGGCCTTGGTGGCGTCGCTCTCTTTGGTCACGTTTTTGGACGCGGTAGAAGAGGACGAAAGAACCATGGATCCGCCTGACTTGGCAGCCGCGACAACATAGGAGGGGACTGCGCCGAGCAGCTCACAGCCGCTGCCGAACTTGAACTTTTTGCCCTGGATGGTCCTGGTGCCTGTTGCGGCGGCGCCGTTAGCGGTCAGATAGTAGTATTTGCCGCCGTATAAAAGCCATCTGTTCTTATAGGTATTTCCATCCGTATCGCGGTAATACCATTTGCCGCCGGTTAATTCCCATGCGGCGCGGACATGGCCGTCTTTGGTGAAATAATATCTCTTGCCTGCGAGTGTGACCCAGCGGGGTCCCTCGATCATCGTGCCGTTCTTTTTCAGGTAGTATTTCTTTTTGCCGTACATGAGCCAGCCGGTCACCATGCGGCCGTCTTTCTTGGAAAAATAGTACCAGTGCCCCTTTTCATAGATCCAGCCGGTCTTCATGTCGCCGCTGGAAGTGAAATAGTAGGTGGCGCCTTTCTTTTCCACGAACCTACCGGAAACCGCTAGAGTGGAGGACACTGCTTCACGCGTCTCTACATATGATGCAGCCTCTACAGAGAGGGCGGGAGATGCTGCCGGTGCTGCGACAGCCAGCATCATAGATGTTATCAGTAACGCACATTTTCTTTTGAACATAGGAACCTCCATATCGAAAGCGGCCGATTGCTGCTTCATACACTCATTTCTTATCAAATCTGGTCAAATTGTAACGTTTGAGCACATTGTAGGTGTTGGTGACATAACGGCTCGACGTCGCATATCCATCTGCCTTGATCTTTTCCAGATAGCGGTAGGGACTGGTCTCGCCGATCAGGTTGTTGTATCTGGTCCTGTTACGGAACAGGAATTCAAAATATCCCTTTACCCCTTCTTCCATGTTGTCATAGACACGGAATGCGGCGGTGATCGTCGTGTATTGTCCGACGGTGTACTCCTCACCGGTCAAAAGATTGACGCTTTTGCCGTTCCAGAGGGTACCGCACTTGAGGCCAAAGAAATTGTTGTATTTTTTGCCAAGGCTTGATTCGCCGGAGGCACTCTCCAAAATGGCCTGGGCAATGATGGGACTGCAAACCTTCACGCCGTATTTGGGTGCGTATTTCTTGATCAGCGGCGCGATGCAGGTAATAAACTCGTCGGTGTTGTGATAATTGTTGGTGCTGGGGATCAGGACGCCCTGCGAATTGAAGTGGTAGACAATGCCGTCAATGGTTCTCTTTCCTGTCGCCATAATGCCGTTCTTGTCCAGGTAATACCGCTTGCTGCCCAGCTGCAGCCATCCGGTCTGTGCCTTGCAGCTCTTAAAGTAGTACCACTTTCTGGAAATCCTTCTCCATCCCTTCGTGACGGTCCCGTCTTTTATGAGATAGTATTTGGCGCCGTCGATGGTCCTGAAACCGGTCTTCTGATTACCCTGGGGACCAAGGTAGTAAATATGGCCGCTGGTCTTGTACCATCCGGTCTTCATAACGCCGTTGTGCGTAAAGAAATAGCGCTTATTATCGATCGTCCGCCATCCTGTCACGGCGACGCCGTCTTTGTTCAGGTAATAGGTGTAACGTTTGGTCTTGTACCAGCCGGTCTTTCGGATTCCATCCTGATCGAGGAAGTAGGTCTTGCCGTTCAGGATGAGCTTCCCGGTTTTCATAAGGCCGTTGTCCTGGAAGTAGTACCAGTTGCCGTAATATTTGCGCCAGCCCTTGAGCAGAGTGCCGTCCGGATTGACAAAGCAGTTACCCTGTTCCGTTTTCACGAATTTGGGTCCCTTATACTGTCTGCCCAGTACAGAGAAGACATAGAGCGTTCCATCGATTTTCTGGATGCCGGTGGCGCGGACGCTCGTTTCGGGGTCAAAATAGTACTGATACCCATCAATGGTCTGCCAGCCGGTGAGCGCGTTTCCGCTTTCGTCAAAGTAGCGGTACTGATCGCCGTCCTTCACCCACCCGGTCTGGATTGTGGGCGGCTCTTCATCGCCGACAGCGACTTTCGCCGGTGTGTTCGCAGTGTCGATTGACGCCTCCGCTACAAGCGTCTCTTCGGAAATTGCATTATCTGGTGTGACGTCCTGTTCGGCATCTACTTCTGCAGGATCTTCTATAGGGTCCTCCGTCTCCGGTTCAGTGGAGCGTGCATCCCCGGTCTCCGCCGGTTCGCTTTCCGAAACGACTGCGGGTTCTTCCGGTTCGTCGGTCTCAGCAGGTGCAGATGTCTCCTCCGCCGTTTGTTCGGGGCTAGAGGTTTCTTCCGCGGTTTCGTCGGTCTCGGGGGCCGCTTCCGTGGTTTCATCGGTCTCGGCGACCGCCTCCACTTCTTTCGCGTCGGTCTCCGCTGCCAGTGCCTGATAAGAGGGGAGCCCCACAGACGCGGATGAGATGGCTAAAAAACCAGTCAGAAGAAATACCAATTTTCGATTCATCAGAAGGCTCCTTTCGAAATGTTAACAACAATTACGCTAATTATAACGAATAAATTACGATAACGCAAATAAAATAATTCAAAAATATTTCGAAATATTAAGAAAATGTTAAACTGCGGCGAAAATGTGCGAAACCAAGGGGGAAAAGAAGGTGAATTGGAAAATCAGGATGGGGGAGAAGAGCAGGGAGCATAAAAATGAGAAGGGAATCAAAAAATGAGAAGGACATAAAAATGAGAAGGGAATCAAAAAATGAGAAGGAAATGAAAAATGAGAAGGGCATAAAAAAATCACTTCCGGACTATATCCGGAAGTGATTTCATTCGTGCGCCTCCAGGGACTCGAACCCTGGACACCCTGATTAAGAGTCAGGTGCTCTACCAGCTGAGCTAGAAGCGCTTATTCATTTGCGTTTCGGTTTTTGTTTCTTATCCGTGACGCAAGTGTTATTATAGGGGAAGAGCATTTGAAATGCAAGTGTTTTTTTAAAAAAATTTTTAGAGAGGTTTAAAATGATTTTTGACACACATGCACATTACGACGATGACGCGTTTGACAGCGACAGGGAGAGCCTTTTGGAGAGCCTTCCCGCGGCAGGGATTGGCACAGTGGTAAACATTGCGGCGTCGCCCGAGAGCATCGATGCGTGTCTTGGACTTGCGCATACATATGATCATGTATATTGCGCACTGGGGATTCATCCCGAGCACTGCGCCGAAATGACAGAGGCGCTTTTGGAGGAGATCCGTATTAAGCTGCAGGACCCCAGGGCTGTCGCGGTGGGGGAAATCGGGCTGGACTACTATTGGCCGGAGCCCGATCCCGAAATCCAGCGATATTGGTTTATGAGACAGCTGCAGCTCGCGCAGGAGGTGGACCTTCCTGTGGTCATCCATTCCAGAGAAGCGGCTGCTGACACCATGAAGATCATGAAAGATAATCATGCAGAAAGGTGCGGAGGTGTGGTACACTGTTATTCTTACAGCGCAGAGATGGCAGCGGAGTTTGTGAAAATGGGATTCTATATCGGCGTCGGCGGCGTCGTTACATTCAAGAACGCCAGAAAGCTTGTAGAGGTCACCCAAAAAATCCCGCTGGAGCATCTGCTTCTGGAGACAGACTGCCCCTACCTGGCACCGGTCCCCTATAGAGGAAAGAGAAACTGCTCCCTGTATTTACCGTATGTTGTCGCCAGGATCGCGGAGATCAAGGGCGTCACAGAGGAAGAAGTGATCCGCGTCACGGAGCAGAATGCAAGGAACATGTATCGGCTGTCATGACGGCGCTTTACGTAAATACGATTGCAGACATGTATATTTTGGCAAAATAGTGACAGGCGCATACACTGTCACCGAAAGAGGTAGGAATGAGAGAAATTCTTGCAGCGCCGGGCGCGACCCGGTATATATTGGAAAAATACGGCATCAGGGCCCGCAAAAAATACGGACAGAACTTTTTGATCGATGCCAATGTGATACGGGGGATCATAGACGCCGCGCAGATCACAGAAGATGACTGCGTGCTGGAAATCGGTCCCGGGATCGGCAGCATGACGCAGCTTTTGTCGAGAGCGGCGGGCAAGGTCATCTGCGTGGAGATTGATGAGAGCCTGCAGCCCGTCCTGGAAGAGACGCTGGAGGACTGCGACAACGTGCGCATCCTATGGCAGGACATCCTGAAGACGGATCTAAAAGAAATCTGTGAGGAGTACAACGGCGGAAAGCCGCTGAAAGTCGTCGCCAATCTTCCCTATTATGTGACAACGCCGATCCTCATGCAGCTTCTCGAGCAGGATCATGTCTTTTCCAGTATCACGGTCATGGTACAGAAAGAAGTGGCGGACAGGATCCGGTCGGGGCCCGGCAGTAAGGAATATGGCGCGCTGTCACTGGCTGTGCAGTATTTTGCCGATCCGGAGGCCGTGATGACGGTTTCGCCGGCTTCCTTTATACCAAGACCGGGCGTCGACAGCAGTGTGCTGTGTCTTAAGGCGTATGAGCAGCCGCCGGTAGAGTGTGATGAAACGGTCATGTTCGCGCTGATCCGCGCCGCATTCAACCAAAGGCGCAAGACGCTCGCCAATGCGGTGTCCCACGGATTTAGTCTGAACGGAAAACAGTATACGAGAGAGGACGTGACGGAGGCGCTCGCCAAGATGAATCTGTCGCCTACGGTTCGTGGCGAGGCACTTTCGCTGGCGCAGTTCGCACAGCTATCTTTGCTTCTATAAAATGGATGAAAACGTGCAAGTCGTGAAACCGGGGCCTTTGGTTTTTGACATTGCTATAGGCGTATGATAAACTGAAATTAGTGATTTTGCCCTGTTTTTGTATGGGGAAGGACCGGTTTGTAGTAAATTGTGACGAGTAACTGACCGAGGTCTGAATTTGAATAAATATGAACTTAAGATTACGGTCGAGGAGATCGACTCCCTGATCGGGCGACGTCGCTATAAAGAGGCGGCTGAGGTGGCCGACTCAGTGGACTGGCGCAGAGTGAAGAATGTCAGGACACTGTGCAGAGTCAGCGACGTCTATAAAATTAATAAACGATATGATGACAGCAAAAAGATCCTGGAGCTTGCATATGTAAAGGATCCCTATGCCAGACAGATCATATTCTCCATGTGCGAGCTGGAGCTCAAGCTCGGAAACTATGTAAGAGCCCTTCAGCTCTACAACGAGTATATCAATGTAGCGCCAAGGGATGCAGACCGTTTTGTACTGCAGTACAAGCTGTACAAGGCACAGAACGTAAGCATCAATGAGAGAATCGCTGTCCTCGAAGAACTGGCCAGGCATGACATGCGGGAACGTTGGGCGTATGAATTGGCAAGACTCTATCTGGAAGCGGGAGAGAGAAACCTGTGCGCCTCTCAATGCGATGAGATCATTGCTTTTTTCGGCGGAGGAAGATACGTACAAAAGGCGCTGGAACTGAAGGCTTCCTTCACGGAGCTGACCGTCAAGCAGAAGGCGCTCTATCGCAAGATGACTGGCGAGGAGGAAGAGGAGGAGCCTGTTCCGACTGCACAGAATAGCGTATCTACAGAGCCGAATGAAGCGGAAGAGGTCTCTTCCGATCCGGAAAGCGAGTCTGTGGCGGCGGAGGAAGCACCCGCGCAGAGCGGCACGCATACGGACAGCGCATATACAGAGCCGAACGAAGCGGAAGAAGGAACCGAAACGCAGGCGGCAGGCGGTGCCGATCCGGAAAACACAGAGTCTCATGAACAGCATGAACTGGCGGAGGAAACGCAGCGCGCAGGCGGACAGACAGAAGCGGATGCGGCGCAGGATACAGATTCCTCCGAACGGATCCCGGACCTCAATCAGGTGCCGTCAGCCGATGAGATTCCCTGGGAATATGAGGACTACGAGGTCCAGGCCAGGGAACTGAAGAAAAAACCGGCCAGAAAGAAATCCGGGGCGAACCGCGATACAGATTTGCGGGAGCCTGTCATGGCGCGTAAATCGCAGGAAGTGCCCAAGGCGGCGCCGGATCACTCTGTATTTGAAGACCATACGTTTGAGATCAGCCCGGCAGAAGACGCGATGTTCTCGCAGGAGAATATGCAGAAGATGCTCGCCAAGGGCCTCCGGGATCTCGAGAATTATGACACCTATCTGCGGCAGGAGACAGACGGACAGTACGCGATGGTGATCCAGGAAGAGACGAGACCCGACAAGCAGATTACGGGGCAGCTCAATCTGGAAGAGATCATGTCGGAGTGGGAGAAGGTCAAGCGGGATTTCTATGAATCCAACGGCCTTGAAGACGACGCGCCGCAGAAACCGGCGCAGCGGACGACGAAGAACAAGAAGCAGGACACCGGTTCTATGTATACCAAGTCCTGGGATCGGGGAGAAGTACATAAAGCCCTGCAGATCAAGGATGATGACAGCGGCAGCGCCGGGTTTGATACCAGCCTTTTTGTAACAGAGGGAGGCGGAGAATTCCCGGGAGAGTTTGTCGTCGAGAAGATGACGATCAACAATCCGGAGCAGGCAGGCAGAGGCAGCAGTCAGATGTACCTTCACTCAGAGGATTCCATCCGCCAGCTCACCGATGCGCTCGGAAGGATCTTCCTTGAAGGCGGTACGGGGAACGTCGTGATCACGGGAGACGAAGGCGCCGGAACTCTGAGCCTTGCGCGGGAACTGGTTCGCAGATACCGCCAGATCAATCCCAATTTTGTGGGACAGATCGCCAAGTCGGAAGGCAGATACATCACACGAGAAAATATGCTGCGCGTCATTCCCAGAATGCCGTTCGGCGCCCTGATCATAGAGAGAGCGTCTATGATGAGTGAGGAAGGGGCAGCCGCTTTATGCGAGCTCCTGAAGGTGCCGGAACGCAGTATTTTGATCATTATGATCGACCGTAAAGGCGTGATGGACGCGTTTCTGAACGACCATCCCAGAATGCGGGACATGTTCCCGGCCAGGGTGGATATCGCGGCGCTGAGCGTCGATACACTGCTTGGATATGCAAGAGAATATGCCGGCAAACAGCAGTGCGAGATCGATGAATACGGAATCAACGCGCTGCAGAGCAGAATCCTCTCCTCGCAGACGGTGAACCACAGTGTCACGCTGGAGGATATCCGGGATATCGTAGATGAGGCGATCTATTACGCAAGCCGCAAGTCGCTTTCAAGTCTTGTGGATTCGTTCTCTCGCAGAAAGTCCGGTACGAGCAACCGGATCATCCTGCGGGATAAGGATTTTCTGCACTATTAATGAATAGCATGTGTTTAGGGAAAGAACACATATCATAGTACCGAATGAACAGGTTCAGCGAATGGCGTTTTACGAAGGGCGTCACTCGCAGGGCATTCTGCGCCGGGACGCCGCAGAATGGCCGGACAGGAGCACGCAGCAAAAAGGAAGGATGCGTTTTCCTGTAAAGCAAATGCGTTCCGGATTGGAGTATAGTATGGCAGTCAGAAAAACAGCAGCGACCCAAAAGAGCAGTACAGCAGCTGCTAAAAAAACGACGGCTAAGGCAAAGGCAGGAACAAGGACAGTGAGGAAAGCCTCCGTACAGCCGGCGGACAAGAGAGTATTCATCTCCAATGATGATGCTTACTGGTTCGGAAACGGAACGCACTATCAGATCTATAAGAAGCTCGGTGCGCATCCGTCAGAGGAAAACGGAGAGAAGGGCGTATTCTTTGCTGTATGGGCACCCAACGCGAAAGCGGTCCACGTGATCGGCACGTTCAACGGGTGGAATGAAGAGCAGTATCCGATGGTTGAGTTCAATGCCGGCGGTATCTGGACCTTGTTTATCCCCGGCGTCCAGGAGGGTGAACTGTACAAGTACTGCATCACCACAAAGGACGGCTCCAAAAAGTATAAGGCAGATCCTTATGCCAATTGGGCGGAGCTCCGTCCCGGCACGGCTTCCAAGATCGCGGACCTGTCCGGATACAAATGGGGCGATGCCCGCTGGATGAAAGCGCGCGCCGGCAAGGATGTGAACCGCGAGCCTCTCGCCATCTATGAGTGCCATATTGGCTCCTGGATGAAACACCCCGATGGAACCGCGGATGGCTTCTACAACTACAGAGAATTTGCGGATCGCCTTGTGGAATATCTCAAGGTCATGAAATTTACCCACGTCGAGCTCATGGGCATCTCGGAGCATCCCTTCGACGGATCGTGGGGCTATCAGGTCACCGGTTATTATGCACCGACGTCCCGATATGGTCATCCCAAGGATTTCATGTATCTGGTCGATACGCTGCACAAGAACAATATCGGCGTCATTCTTGACTGGGTACCCGCACACTTCTGCCCCGATGAGTTCGGCCTTGCGGAATTTGACGGCACCTGCATCTATGAAGATCCCGATCCGCGCCGCGGCCAGCACCCCGACTGGGGCACCAGAATTTTCAATCTGGCCAAGAAGGAAGTCTCGAACTTCCTGATCGCCAATGTCAACTACTGGATCAATGAGTACCATATCGATGGCATTCGTGTGGACGCAGTTGCTTCCATGCTTTATCTCGATTATGGCAAGAAGGACGGACAGTGGTTGCCCAACCAGTACGGCGGCAATGAGAATCTCGACGCGATCGAATTCTTCAAGCACCTGAACTCGGTGATCCACGGCGCATATCCCGGATTTTTGACGATCGCCGAAGAGTCCACGGCGTGGCCCAAGATCACAGCCAAGCCTGAGGACGGCGGTCTTGGATTCTCCTTCAAGTGGAACATGGGCTGGATGCACGATTTCTGCGAATACATGAAGCTTGATCCGATCATGAGAAAGGGCAACCACAATGGCCTGACCTTCGCGATGAGTTATAACAGCGCAGAGAAGTATATTCTTCCGCTTTCCCACGACGAAGTTGTCCATTTGAAGTGCTCGATGGTCAATAAGATGCCCGGCTACAAGGTCGACAAGTATGCAAACCTCCGCGTTGGTTATACCTTTATGACCGGACACGAGGGCAAGAAGCTCCTCTTCATGGGCCAGGAATTCGGCCAGGAGCACGAGTGGAACGAAGCGACCGAGCTCGAGTGGTGGAGACTCGAGGAAGGAAAGGATGACAACTATCTCAACATCGGTCTCAAATACTATGTACAGAGGCTGCTGGAGATTTACAGAAGCCACAAGTGCCTGTATGAGATCGATGACGACTGGGCAGGCTTTGAGTGGATCAATGCCGACGATGCGGACAGAAGCATTTATTCCTTCTACCGCAAGTGCCCGTCCCAGAAGAAGAGTCTTCTGTTTGTTCTGAATATGACGCCTGTAAAGCGTGAAGGATACAGAGTGGGCGTACCGGTTCGCAAACAGTACAAGCTTCTTCTCAACAGCACAGACCTGGTATTTGGCGGCGCCGGTGAGACCAGCGTACCGGAAGTACT